>Ga0315288_10003813_pt1 | contig 19216 bp, 23 predicted proteins | sample YL17G11_20_MG_FD_203454 | JGI IMG/M metagenome (GOLD analysis project Ga0315288, IMG submission 203454) | Sediment microbial communities from Yellowstone Lake, YNP, Wyoming, USA - YL17G11_20 | ecosystem: Environmental > Aquatic > Freshwater > Lake > Sediment | place: USA: Wyoming | collected... | reverse complement strand
CTCCCCATCTTAAGACTGCTTCTTTAGCCTTTTGTTTATTTACCTCAACAAAGCCCAAAAAATTATAGCCCTTATGCTTAGTAAAAGCGTGGGCATGAGTAAGAATTTGATTGGAATGTGGATTATCATAAAAGGCGCCTATTTTACCGGCGCCAACGATTAAAACATTAAATTTTTTCATTTTACTGCGTATATTAGTAAACAATCTATTCGCCTTAAAGGTTTAAATAAATCACTAGAGACGCTTCCTGATTTTACTTCTGAAAATTTATTAAACAAACTAGTTAAATCTTTTGGAGATTTTGCAACGAAATAAGTTAATCCTTCGCGATTATCATAATTGCTTTTTTTCTGTATTAAATAGGATCCATTTCCTAAATTTTCCATTCTTTTTAATATAACACTCTTGGGACTTATAGTAGAAAGAAGTAAAACTCCACCTGGCTTAAGAACCCGATAAATTTCACTAATGATTTTCTCAACTGCTTTACGCATACCAATATAATGAATTGCATTCCATGAAACAACAATATCGAAGTTATTGCTTGCAAATGGAATTTTTTGGCCTTTAATTTGACGTAAATCTATTCTTTTTTTTATGCTCCGGAAGTATTCTTTAACCATCTCAATAAAATATTCACTAATTTCACAACCTGAACATTTGTATCCTTTGCTTGAAAAAAAAGCTAAGTTATTTCCGTCACCAAAACCATGGTCCATAATTCTTGCTGGTGGTAAAGGAACCTTAACATAATTTCCGCAAAAAATTCTCACTAAATTCTCATTAGGAAAATTTAGTTTTGTACCGGGAAACAATTTATAATTTTTTTCCCAGACTTTTTTTGAGCGTAAAAATATTTGTTTATCTTTTAAAAGCGACATAAGCAATTGTCATTTTATCATAAAAACTGTAAAGGCTGGAACGGTAGCCCAATTTATCTCTTTGAATTTCGTCTTTTCTCAAACAGCTCAACAATATCATAACAGCTAAAATTCTTATTCTTAGGATATAATTTTTTTAAAACTGTTTTGATTAATTTATAATCTTTTGGCCAATCCAGAGTTAAAATTATATCTGGTCTTTTTAGTTTTGGCGGCGGAGATAAAGTGATCTGTTTAAATTTATCAGGATTCTTGACAATATACAAACTTACATGTTCTCGATCTTGAAGTGTTAAACCTTCATGATTTGCCTTCTTAAGGGCCACTAATGAGAATACCTGAACACTAATACCAGTGGGATAATAACTATTACTTACATAATCGCATTTATTGCAAAGAAAGCAATCTATAACTTGAGAAATAATTTCTGGATCGATTAAAGGACAATCTCCTGTTAACTCAACAATAATATCAGCATGATTTTTTTTAGCTGCAGATAATACTCTGGTTAAAACATCATCTTCGGAACCTCTATAATAACCAATCTTTAATTTCTTAGCTAAGGTAACAATACAATCATCTGTTTTGTTGATAGTGGTTGCCAGTACAATTTTATTAATTTGTTTAACCCTTTTAACTCTTTCCACCATTATTTCCAACATACTCTTTCCATTAATTGCTTCCATCATTACTTTCCCGGGTAATCTGGTAGAAGTCATGCGACATTCAATCGTGGCAACAATCCTTCTTTTTCTCATTATTTGCTACTTTCCTTCCTTCCTGATTGTATTATTGACAAACTTTTTTCTCCTTCATTTAAAAGCAAATCAATTATTGAAAGATAAGGCATAAATGTATCATATAACTGATGATATTGAGGATGATTGAATTGTTGATAAAATAAACTAATCTTATTTGTTTTAAATAGCTTACCATCTTTTAGATAATCCTTAGAACCTATTGGTGAAAGATAAGCATTAGCTTTTAAGGCTTTACAGATACTGATTAACAAATCCGCTTTTTTACCCCCAACTCTTAATAAAGAACTTCTTTTTAATTTAGTTGTTATTCCTAGTAAATTTTTAAGCCAAATAATAAGTTCTATATTTAAGTCAACTAAAAAATCAAAATTTTTATCTAAAATTTTTTCTAATCCTGGAAAAATTTTTTTAAAATATTTTGCGCGACTATAATTATATTTTATTGCCTTTAAATGATCTTTGGGAAAACTAGCGCTTTTATTAATTTTTACTTTATTTATTTTTTGGGTGAATTTTCCTTTAGATAACACTGGAACGCTTAATAATAATTCTCCTTCCGAACTTTTAATTTTATTACGCTGCTGCCACGATCTTTTTTCGAACTGGATAGAATCTAAAAAAACAAAATAATCACTCTGATCCATAAGATCAAAATATCCCATCCAAGGTAAATATGTCGGCTGCATAATTACTACTGTTCGCACCAAAATTTCCTCCTATTAGTTTTTTTTGATAGTGAAAGCAAAAGCAATTGCTTGACCCCTACAATGAGACAAACTAATATTTATTTGTAGATTTTTAAACCTATTATCTTTTATCTTTACTATCGGAACTCCAGCATTATTATTCAATATTTCAATATCCTTATAATTAATCATCTGATTTCTAATACTACTTATAGCTTTAACAACGGCCTCTTTGCCTGCATATTTAACAGCCAAATGAGGCGCCGCTTTTTTTTTCGAAAAACAATAATCTAATTCATTTTTGGTAAAAATTTTATTTAGAAATGGACTGTTTTTAATAAGATCTAATTTTCTAAACCGTCTAATATCTTCAATATCAGTCCCTATGCCAAAATCTTTAATTCTTTTCAAAATATCGTCCTCCTCCCGAAAAAAGTTAGGTTAAGTATGTTTTAGCTAGTTTTCTTCTATCTATTTTACCGTTTGGGTTTTTAGGCAATACTTTTTCCACAAAGATTCTACTAGGAATCATATAATCAGGTATCATTTGCTTTAAATCATCTCTCATTTTTTTTTCATCAATCACATCTTTTAAACTTACTATCGCAATAATTTGGCTAAGCTTTCTAATAACCCCATGTAAAACAGCCGCCTCGGCAATATAATCGAGGCGATTTAAGGCGGATTCAATTTCATCAAGCTCGATTCGATAGCCCATGTGTTTAATTTGATTGTCCTTACGTCCAACAAAATAAATATAATCATCCTCAGCATTATATTTCACTAAATCTCCTGTTTTATACATAACTTCGCTATAGCGAGTATTATATGGATTTTGAATAAATTTTTCCCGCGTTCTTTGGGCATCATTGTAATATCCCTTGCCAACATTAGGTCCAAGTAAACACAGCTCGCCTATCTCATTAGGCGCCACTTTATTGCCTTTGTTATTTAATATTAGATATGAAAAATTATTTGCTATCTTTCCTAGTGGCGGAAGACTATTAAGATCTGTAAAATCCCTTGACGTTATTTTATATGAAGAACATATACAGGTACATTCTGTCGGACCATAAACGTTAAAAATGTCACTTCTGTCTGAATACATATCATACAAGTGCTTAAGTTTTGGTTTTGGATATCCTTCACCCCCAAAAATAAACCTTTTTATAAATTTCATATTCTTCTTACTTAATGCTTTCATGGTATCGAGATAAATTAATAAGGATGGAACAGAAAACCATAAAGTGCATTTAAACTTATCAATCTGACTTACCAGCTTTGTTGGATTTGCTACAATATCTTTGGGAAAAGGAACTAAACAGGCGCCAGAAAAAAGAGCAGAATAAAAATCAAATACAGAATTATCAAAATATAAAGGATTTACATTAGTAAGAATGTCCGTCGGGAGAATATTATATGTTTTGATACTCCAGGATATCAAGTTTAACACATTATTATGAGTTATCAATGCCCCTTTAGGAAAGCCTGTTGATCCAGAAGTAAACATAATATATGCTGGATTTGAACCAGTTATCTTGTGAGTTAACCGCAGGTTAGCTTTATCATATTTTTTTATTCGATTTTCAAAACCTCTAGCTTGGCTATTAATAACTGTTATCTTTAATTTTTTTATAACTTTTTTCAATGACTTTTTTAAAGCACTGTCTATTAAAAGAGCTTTAGGCAAACAAGTGGAAATTATCCTACTTAACCGCTCAACCGGACTCTTATCATCAAGAATGGAATATGCTGCCCCGATTTTTAAACAAGCCAACATATAGGCATAAGTATTGACACTCTTAACTCCGGTAATACCAACCACATCATGCTGGTCAACGCCTTTTTTCAGTAAATACCTGGCGAGTTGATTCACTTTACCATTAAGCTTCTCATAGGAGATTGAATCAGATTTATTAAATTTAATGGCAATATTATTAGGATACTGCCTAACTATATTTTCAAATCTAATTCCTATATTAAATTCGTACATTGATTAAATATATGTCACTTCTTTTATTATTCTTTGATTGGCGTTATTTTGTTAGTAGGTAAGATAATTCATTAATTCTACTTTATTTCCAATAATTTTAAATCCAAAATTTTTATATAAACTAACTGCATCTTTATTGTTAGAAGATATAAGAACGAGTCCTTTCGCATGAAATTTTTTTATTGCCCTTTGAAAAATAAAAGTTAGCAGACGGCGGGCGAGTCCTTGCCTTCTAAAATCTGGGTGTGTTTCTAGATTCTCCACTCTTCCAATATTATTCCAAACCCACATTCCAACAACTGACACTATTTTCCTTGGATTTTCCTTTAAAATACAAAATCGCTCAATATTAATAGAATCGGATGTTTTTCTTAGAATGTCGAAACCCTCATTATAATGCCAAGGTTTATCAAAATGAATCTCCTTTACGAATTTTTTATAATCTTTCCAATCCTGCTCTGTTTCGATTTTATGAATCTTAAATTTTGATGAGAAAAAATCGTTTTTAAAAGATTTTCTATAACAAACTTTTATAGCAGAATCATTTACCTCTTTATACCCCGCTTCTTGCGCTTCTGTTTTCAAGTGTTCCAAACTATTGTCATTAATGAATGTAAATGTCTTATGCTGATATTTTTCCTTAGTAAAAAATTTACTGAAAATATTCTCCCAGTCTTTTAGAGACTTACCTTTAGAATTTTTAATCCATATACCGTTGCCTAATCGATAATTATTATACATTTTATATTTATAAACAGTAAATCCTTTTTGGGCCCAGAGCTTGCATGTTGTCTTTAAGCGCTTTTTTTCGGTTTCTAAAAACAAATCTAAACTATCTCTATTATATTTATACATGAGATTAAAATTATCCTTTCTTGGAAACTGTTATCTGACGCCGTGATGGCAATATGATGCTTTGGGAATAACATAAAACTTTTTTCCATTGAGAACAAAATAGGCAGGTTCATGAGGAGGATGATAAAAAGCCCTGGTCTTTTTATCGACTTCATCAAAATTATCGATCGAAGAAATCTCTTTTAAGCCTTCAATTGATTTAATGCTATAAAAATGACCTTTTCCTTTAAGCGGGATCCGGGGTATTTTTTTTTCATAACATAGATTATTAATAAACTTTCTAAACATTTTAAGAGCACCAGTTAAACACTTTTGATATAAAGACCATGAGGTATCATCAGGTTTAACGGGAATAGTTTCTACATAAGCATTGAGGCCAAGGTCAACCTCTGGAAGTATCCACTGCAGTGTGATAGAAAAAAACTTTTCATTATTAAGGATAGCGTGAGTAAGCGTAAGATGACCCCGGTAATCTGGCAACTTGCCAAAGTGGATATTAAAAGCATATCCCCTGACGGCATCTATTATTTTTTTTGAAATAATCCACCGATGTTGTAAAGATATAGCTGTATCTATTTTATACATCTTTATTGTGCGCAAGATTTCATCTTCGTTTCTTTTACTATTATTAATCCAAACTGGCGGTTTGCTGCATAGCTCAAGCACCTTTGTATAATATGAGGGCTCTGAAACAACAGCCTCGATTGTCATAAAATCTTTTTGCTGAGCTCTGGCAAGGACTTTGAGAACCCGCTCAGCCAGAATTCTATGCTGCACCATGACAATAATTTTTCTCATTATTCCCCTTTTAAAACTCCTAACTAAAGATAGTTTTCTGTTTGTAATTTTTGTGTCTCCACAATCCAAAATTTAATGTATTTCTCACCGTTTTCTTCGGAATAGTGTAAATTATCTATCTTTACATTTTTAAACTTAGAAAATAAAGCTCGGATCTCTTTTTTTTTAAAGAAATGGGTTTTAAATCGGGAATCACTTAAATCTTTATGTTCAGCGATAAGCATGCCAAAAAATTTTCCACCCTTTTTTAAGACACGATATATCTCTTTAATAATTTCTCTTATAGCTTCGAGGCTATTATGCTGAATGGAGGTCGTATCTATTACTGCGTCCATAGATTCGTCTTTATACGGCAAGCTGATAAAATCCCTCACGCATAAATGACTTTGCAGTCCTTCTTTTTTTAATCTCGCTTTAGCCATATTAATTGCTCTACTAGAAATATCAATTCCGTAAGTATCAAAGCCTTCGCGGTTAAAATACCATTGATGTCCTCCAGTCCCATAGCCAAGTTCTAATATTTTGATATGGGATCTGTCCTTAACCTGGTAATAATTCTCAGCAATAAAGCGAATAATGCTGGGTTCAGGATATTGATTTCCCTTTGTACTCTTATAAAACTTATTCCAGTTTAAATCCCAGCTCTTTTTCATAGTAACTTCCAAATCGTCAACTATTTTATTCTTTTTCCAAAACAGCTAACCCAACTCCGTTAACACCATATCCATTGCCATTATAAACCATATATTTTTTTCCTTTATGATTAAACACATATGGATATTCAATCATTTCCGAATCCCACTCAGATTTAGAAACGTCTATCCCCACTAAATTATCCATACGCTTCCAATAAATTCCACCTTCAGATTCAGCATAACCTATTCGATATGTTGTTGTTTTTGTTTTATAAGAAAACCACATTTTGTATATTTCATCTTCAAAAAGTACACATGGCCGGGCAAGAGCTGTCTCCTCTTTTGATTTAAAATCAATACAAACTATCCCTTCCTGTCTCCAATATAAACCATCATTAGATTCAGCATATTTGATATTATAATGCGGTAAATCACTATTTATCCATCCTGTGCAAGATACATACCACATTTTCCATAAATTATTCTGTTTAAGTACACATGGAGCAGTCAGTATCGAAAACGGCTCTTTATCTGTTAATCGTAAAATTGGACTTCGTGTTTTACGGATAAAACTCTCTCCTCCGTCAGTGCTTATTGCTAGTCCAGTCATAAGACTAAAACGCGTTGTTGAACGTGGTTTCCAACCAATATAATAAAGATATTTTTTATTGTCATCGTTGACAATCCACGAAGCAGTAACTCCATTGTCATCAAAACAACCCAACTCACCCAATCCTAGAACGGGTTTCTTGGGTGTTTGAAGAATTTTGGAAGGCTTTCTAATGTCAATATCGGCATAGCCAATTAATGACTGATTATTTTTGTTTCTACCACAAAAAAAGATTCTGAAAATATCGTCATGTAAATAATCCACCGTAGGATCCATGGCATGACTAATCATCCAATCACGATTAACAGTTTTAGGCTCGATAATTAATCCTTGTTTAATCCAATACATAGTTTTTTATTATTTCATTTTTGTAATCATTAAGAAACGGTCACTGTCAAGCGGGTAAGGTTCTGTATCCTTTGCTATATAAACACTCTTTTCTTTGGCATTTTTTGTAATCAGCGTGCTTGCCCCAATAAAACTTTCTTGGCCGATTGTAACCATATGACCAACAGTAGCGTTCATGCCTAAGAAACAGTAGGACCCTATTTTTGCATTTCCACCGATACTAACTTCTGAAGTTAGCCAACAATGGTCGCCAATAACAGTATGATGACCTACTAACACCCCGCTCCAAATCCACACGTTATTACCTATCTTTACATAAGGCTGAATTGATTGATTTTCCAGAATAAAACAATTGTCGCCTATTTGTACATCGCCGATAATACCGGCTTTTGAACTAACATAACTGATTAGTTTGTATTTCTTTTTTTTGGCTTCATCATATTTGCTTGCTCTTAATCGGTTTAAGCTATGGTAGGACATCGCTACAAACATTTTAAATTCTTCTGGGGGAAATATTTCTTCAATCGTTTCAAAGGGAACTAAAGGTAACCCCAGGAAAGTCTTGTCTTTAATAAACTCAGCATTAGCCGTAAAAGCAACTATTTTATGTGAGCTGTCATTTTTTATATATTGATAGGCAATTTTAGCTGTTTGACCTGCACCAAATATTAAGACCTTAGACATTACTAACCTCCTTTGCTTTAACTATTCTCTCTGTCATTTAACTATTTTTATTAATTTATTACTAATCCGCCATCAAGTTCAAAGACTTTTCCATTAAAAAAATCGTTCTTTATGACAGCAATTATTCCATCAGCAATTTCTTCGACTTTTCCCAATCTTCTTAAAGGAACTTTTCTTATCATCTCTTGTAAAAGACCTTCACTCATAGAGTGTTTCATTGTCTCCGTTTCCGTATAGCCAGGGGCAACTGCCACAACTCTAATACCTATAAGACTTAGCTCTTTTGCCCATGTTGCTGTTAAGGCATTAACACCTGCTTTTGCGGCTGAATAAGCGCATTGCCCAGCGTTTCCGGCCGCACAAATAGAACTTATATTAACAATAACTCCCTTTGTTCTATTTAATATCATTTTCTCAACTACGTTTGCAGTCATATAGAATACAGAACTTAAATCTGTTTCTATCACTTGATGCCACATTTCAACATCATGCTTTTTTATTCCTCCACTTGTTAGAGTTATTAAGGGAGAATTATAGATAAATCCAGCGTTGTTTACTAAAACGTCTATATTTTTAAATTTTTTAAAAAATTCATCAATCGCAGCTTCAACTTCTTTATTGTTACCAACATCACATCGTTTACAATATATATTTTTATTGGTTTTCTTTAATTTATTAAGTCCATTTATATCAATATCGAATACTCCAACGATAGCGCCTTCTTTGATTAATTTCTGAACCAGGCTTCTACCAATCCCCTTCACTCCCCCACTAACAATTATTTTTCTATTTTTAATCTCCATTTTTAATATTAACTCCTTTATTTTTTAAAATTTGTTTAATTGCTTTCATATTCACCATTATAACAATTTCCTCTGTTGTCAGCTTAATTTTAAATGTTTCCTCAATTACTACGATTAATTCCATATGTTTTAAGGAATCCCAAGTGTCTGTATTGTTTATTGAGAGATCATCGGTAATTTCTTTTTCCGATATTCTAAGAATTTCTGCTATAAGTTTTGTAAGTCTTTCCATTTTAAAGGAGTCCCTTTCTTTAAATCTTTTTTAGCCTTTTTCGTCAATACTTTTTTAAAGTATTTAGGTGCTAAACCATCACCAGGCCTAATAGATCTAATATTGTCTGATGTTAATCTTCCTCTCCTTTTTATATCTTTCACTACAAATAAAGAACGACTTCCTTTTCTAGCTGCTTGTAAGTTTGCAGTAAATTGATAATTAACTCTTCCGAGTGCCTTTTCCACTTCCCTTATTGACTCAACCATATTTTTAAATTCTGCTGGCTCAAGAGAAAAATCCTTATCTTGACTGGGAAGTTTTCGGTCTAAAATAAAGTGTTTTTCTACTAATCGCGCCCCCAGAACCACGGCCGCCAGAGCCACATTAGAACTTAACGTATGATCAGATAAACCAACTATTGTTTTAAATTTCTTTTTTAAAGCAATTATATTATTAAGGTTTAACTCCTCTAGTGGAGTAGGATAAGCACAAGAGCATTTAAGCAAAACAATTTGATTATTTCCCTGGTTCTTACAAGTCTTTACGGCAAGATTGATATCATTTAAGTTCGCCACACCCGTAGAAATAATCATTGGTTTTCCCTGTAAAGCCATATGTTCAATTAAAGGCATATCAATAATTTCCGGAGAACCTACTTTATAGGCTGGCATTTTCATTTTGGCGCAAAATTCTACTGCTTGATTATCGTAAGGAGCGGAAAAACAAATTAAACCTAAAGATTCTGCTAGTTTTTTTAGTTTTGGTTGCCAATCCCATGGAGTAAATGCTTTTTGATAAACTTGGTAATCAGTCATTCCCTTCCATAAACCTTCTTTGGCTATAGGAAAATATTTGTTTTTTATATTTAAACTTAAAGAGTCGGAAGTGTAGGTCTGTAATTTAACGGCATCTGCGCCTGCTTTGGCTATTGCTTTAATAGTTTTAACCGCTAAGTCATATTTTTGGCAATGATTGCTGGAAAGTTCAGCTACAATAAAACAAGGGTATTGATCACCAATTTTTTTATTAGCAATTTTAAATTCCATATCTTATGTAATTAACTGTATTATTTGTTTCGTAATTCTTTCTCCGCCCTTCCCATCAATTAATTTTTTGCCATTCAAAGACATTTTTTTTCTCAAACCATAATCTGTTAATGTTTTCTTTAATTTTTCGGTTAGGTAATCTTGGCTAAATTTATTTTCTTCACCTAAATACAAACAAGTATTAGATTTTAAATATTGTTTCATCATTATATCATGGCTATTATTATGAGCGATTATCAGACAAGGTAGGCCTAAAGCAGCTGCTTCATATCTGGATAAACCACTACTCAAAATCGCCAAATCTGCCCATTCTATCAAGCTAACCAGTTTTTTATCTTTTAGATTTACAGCAAATTTATAATTGATACTGCTAAGGTCTGGCTGACTCAAGGCTTGTTTGATTTTGGCGTTTAGCGGATATGATACTAAACTTAAGCTGATTAATACGTTTTTAGCCTTCTTGTTGATTTGTCTTTTCCGCTTGACTGCTTTGACAAATTCTTGTCTTAAGACAAAATATTTAGGCCCTTTTAGCAACCGGGTTTTTTTAAAAATTTTATATTTTTGGTCTTCAGCTCCCAAATAAGGAATAATAATGAGATCAAAAGGTAATTTTACTTTGTTAGCAATACATTCAGATTTAAAACCATCAAGGGATACTAAAAATTTCCCTTCTTTTTTTAAGGTTTTAATATATTGGACATAGTTTCTTAAATCAGCTAAAACTTTAGCATTGCTTAAGTCAGTAAAAAATAAATCAACTTTATGTTTCTGCGCTATCTTTATTGTTAAATCTGCATCTTTAGCAAAAGTTGCCTCCAAAGGAATCATTTCCACTTGATAACCATAATCCCGGATAAGTCTTTTTATTCTAACTTCATTATTTCTTATGACAAATATCGAGCCAATCTCTTTTACCTCAAGCGCTTGGGCTAAAGCAATACAACGCATTATATGACCTATCCCCAGCTTACTTGAACCATCAACGCGAATTAAAACAGAAGTGGGAATTTTTATATTAAGCTTCACTTAACTCTTTTGTCTTTTTTCAATGAAATCAGCAAACCTTCATTTCTAATTATATGTGCATTTTTCTTAAATATTGCTGAATTATTATCTAAAAACTTTTTTATTAATCATTTCTCCAATAAAAACCAGGTTCCATCACCAAAATCCCAATTATTATCTCTCCTGTAAGTAAAGCCATAATCAACTAATTTTAAGTTCTTGAATCTATCCATCATTTCGCCAGCAAAATCACGTTTAAATAATTTATTTTTATGTCCTCTATAGTTAACCTCTACAGGTACAGGATTATAATACTCCATAATACAAATATATTTTTTACTAGTCCTATAGATAATATCATAGGCCAAATTGAGCATTCTTGGTTCCAAATGTATAAGTAAACCTATAACTAGGACAAGATCTCTTTTATAATCTGTTCTAAAATCAAATATTGACTGATTATATATTTTTAATTTTTTAATTTTTTTTAATTCTAAAACTGCTTTTTCATTTATCTCTACTGCTGAAAGTTCAATATTGGGCAGGATATTTCTAATTGCTAATAAATTATTTCCAATATTAGCTCCAAATTCTATTACGGATTGTATCTTTTGTACTGGGGAAAGTATTCTAGATAGTATTACAGTACTCGTACTAATCAGTTTTGGGTAACTGTTTCTCTTGATATAATCATCACCAAATTTCCCAGCCCAAAAAGATTCCTGAATAGTTTTAAATTTTTTCATTTTTAAAGAATTAATTTAGAATATTTTTTAAGAAATTTATATTTTATCTCTGCTAATTTCCAGTCTTCTTCATTATCAATATCTTGAACCTCAGATTCTGGAATTTCCATCGGAATGGCCCTATTTCCCATTATTGTCCCCTGTTTTATGAAGGTTTTTGTTATGGCTAGATAAAACTGACCACAGTCGTGATATAAAGGCGATAAATCCTGAGATCTTATTTTTTTATTCTCTGGATAAACCCAACTTAATTGATTATTTTCAATTTTTAACGCTCTTTGTATTGGATAACTAAAACGTACTACTGGAACCACTGCATTTGCTTTGTTATCTATCATTTTTTTAAAAGCAAGTCTTATTTTTTGAGGAGTTATAAACGGTGCAGCAGGATAAATACAACAAAAGTAGGTAAATTCTTTTCCTCTTTTTTTATATTCAAAAAGCACCTCTTTAATTACACCAGCAGTAGTGGCATAATCATTAGAATTTTTAATTGACCTCAAAAATGGAACTTTGGCTCCAAAACTTCTTGCTATTTTAGCAATCTTTTGACTATCTGTGGAAACCATAACTTCTTCAAAACATTTTGATTGTAAAGCTGCATCAATAGAATATTTTATTATTGGTTGCCCTAAAAATAATTTAATATTTTTATGGGGTATTCTTTTGCTCCCTCCTCGGGCAGTAATAATTGCTACGGCTGTTTTCTTCATCTTTTACTCTCGATTATATATTATCTAATTAAATTTTATATAATTAAATTCCATTTTATAAGAATTCTTTAATTATATTAATTACATATTTTATTTCATTATTTTTCATTAATGGATAAATTGGAATACTAATTACCCTTTGATAATATTTTTCTGCTTTTAAATTTATTCCCCTTTTGTATCCTAATTTTTGATAATAGGGATGCCAGTAGACTGGAATATAATGAACCTGGCAATAAACATCTTTAGACTTTAAATAATTAAACAATTCAAATCTCATTTTTTCATCCTTTACTCTTATTGGATAAAGATGATAAGCACAAAATTGGTCTTTATTTTCTTTAATAATTTCTATCTTGGAATTATTTTTAAAAACTTGATTATATATCATAGCAATTTCTCTTCTTCTTTTAACAAATTTGTCAATTTTTTCAAGTTGGCTAATACCTAAAGCGCATTGAATATCAGTTAATCTATAATTAAAACCTAATTCTTGCATTTCGTAATACCAAACACCTCTCAACTTTGAACTTTGCCTGCCCGCCGAAGCCTTGGCGTAGGTGGAAACTTTAAACTTTGAACTATCTCTAGTTATACCGTGATTTCTCAACATTAATAATTTTTCATAATATTTTTTTGAATTAGTCGTAATCATGCCGCCTTCACCGGTAGTAATATGTTTAACTGGATGGAAACTAAAAACTGCCATATTAGAATATTTACAGTCTCCTATTTGGGAATTTTTATATCTAGCTCCCAAGGCATGACAAGCATCTTCAATCACTATTAATTTATGTTTATCTGCTAATTTCTTTATTTTTTCTAAATTACAGGGAAATCCGGCATAATGAACAGGTATAATAATTTTGGTATTTTTAGTTATTCTATCTTTAATCTTATTTTCATCAATTAATCCTTGATCGTTAACATCAATAAAAACTGGTTTAGCACCACAATATAAGGCACAATTAGCTGAAGCTACAAAAGTTAGGGAAGATGTAATCAACTCATTATTTTTTTTTAGTCCTGCAGCCAAACAGGTTAAATGGAGTCCGGCAGTTCCATTATTAACAGTAACCGCATATTTTGAACCGACATAATGGGAAAATTTTTTTTCGAATTCTGCTACTTTTGATCCACTCGTTAACCAATCGCTTGTTAAAATTTTGGTTACACTCTCAATATCATCTTTATCAATAGTTTGCCTACCATAAGAAATCATAAGTTATATTAATTCTAATTGTTTAAAAAGCTTTTTAATTTCTATTTTTGTCAGAAGATAATCTTTTGAATTATAGTTTTTTATTAATGCCTCATTTATTTTTTTTCCTGCTCTTAAATAAAGTGGCTTATGATTATCGATACATGAAGTAATAATATAAAGATTCTTAAAACTAACAGTTCTTGGTATTTCTGTTTTGTTAATTAATAATTCGTGAATTTTTTCTCCTGGTCTAATACCAATAATTTTTATTTTATTTTTAGCTTTATGTTTTTCTTTTAAAATGTCTATTAAATCTACAATTTTAAATGAAGATAATTTGGGCACAAAAATTTCGCCACCTTCACCATATTTTATGGCAGAAAAAATCAAATCAACGGCCTGTTCCGGACTAATTATAAAACGCGTCATTCTGGAATCTGTTAAGGGAATCTTATTTCCGTTTTTAATTTTTGAGTTGAAAAAAGGAATCACCGAACCAGTGCTTTCTAAAACATTACCGTATCGCACGGTTGTAAAAATAGTTCTGATATCGCCTTTACTAAAATTGCTTTCACTAAAAATTCTCTCACCAACAAATTTGCACGCGCCATAAGTATTAACCGGAGAACAAGCTTTATCGGTAGAAATAAAAATTGCTTTTTCTACTCCATTAGTCAAACAGACATTAACTACATTTTGCGTTCCTATAATATTGGTTTTGATTGCCTCTTCGACGTTATATTCCAATAAATCTATTCTTTTCAAAGCGGCGGCATGAATAACAATGTCTACATTTCTAGTTGCCTTTAACAATCTTGGATAATCTCTAACATCGCCAATAAAATTTCTAATTTTAGGATGATGACTAAATAACTCCTGAATCCGATGATGTTTAACTTCATCTCGACTAAAAAGCCTAATACTTTGTGGATTTTGCTTAAGAATTTCCCTTGTTAAAGTAATCCCTAAAAACCCGGTACCGCCGGTTATTAATATTGTTTTTCCTTTGAGCAATTTTTTCATACTCTTCCTTCTTTTTTTAAATCATCTAAATATTCTTTAATCACTCTTTCTGTATTTCCCATTCCTTTAATGCGTCCATTTTTTAAATAAATTGCTTTTTTAGTAAAAGAAAGCATTGTTTCCATGCTATGAGAAACAAAAATTACTACCCGGCCGCTTTTTACTATCTCCCGCATTTTTTGCAATGACTTTTGCTGAAAATTCACGTCGCCTATACTTAAAACCTCATCCACTAAAAGAATATCCGGCAGACAATGAATAGCTATAGAAAAACCCAGTCTTACATACATACCGGAAGAATAGTTTTTTACCGGTGTATCCAAAAAATCGCCAATATCGGCAAATTCCACAATCTGATCAAAACGTTTATCCATTTCTTTTTTACTTATTTCTAAAATCGCTCCATTAACATAAATATTTTCTCTTCCGGTTAACATGGGATGAAAACCAGCTCCCACGGAAATTAAAGCTCCTACTCTTCCTCTAATTTTAATTTCTCCTTTATCCGGCAAGAAAATACCGTTTAATAATTTTAGAAGTGTACTTTTGCCCGATCCATTAGCCCCAATAATTCCTAAAGTTTCCCCCTCTTTTATTGCAAAAGTAGTATCTTCTATTGCCCAAAACTCATACGGCCGTAATTTATCCGGTTTATTTGATAAACCTAAAACTCCGCGGCTTATATCAACTAATCCATATTTTAAGCTTTTACCAAGACTTTTACAAAATTTTTTAGCAACTTTGTTAACTTCAATTACACTATCGTTTTTCATTTTACATTCTTTCTGCTAACTTTGACTGGGTAATATAAAATATAAACCAGCTGCATAAAAAAATAATTATTGCTAATAAGCAGGAAAGGATAAACTCTAGAGGATATTTTACTTCTCCGCTAATAATTATACTTCTTGGAACATCTATTAAAAAATAAATTGGGTTATAGCGATTAAATTTAGCTAAAAAGCCTTTTTCCGGTATCGTATACATGATAGGCATTAAGAATAAAAAGAAACTCATCCCTACCTCTATAAAATTTTTTGTGTCCCTAGCAATAACATTTAGAGTAGCGGTTAGAAAACCTAAACCTAGCGTTAATAAAAATATTGGAAAGATATAAATAGGTAAAAGTAAAAACCAAATTGAGGGTGTCAAACCATATAAGAGATAGGTTATTAACACTAACCCTAGTCTAATTAAAAAATCTACGATTACTTGACCAATGGAATAAAAAATCAAGGCTTCTTTAGGAAAATTTATTTGGGTAACTAAACTGCCTCCGCCAGTAATACTACTTGTCAAAACTAACCAACCATTAGCCAATATTTGCCAAAGAGAAAAACCTAACAGGCCAAAAATTGGGTAAGGGACAGGAATATTTCCAATTCTAATAATTCCGGATATATTCAAAAGAAGAAAAGTCCCCATAGTAATAATGGGCATTAAAAAAATCCAAGCCCAACCAAGCAATGATTGTTTATACCTAGCTATAAACTCTCTTATAAAAAGCTGCCAAATTAACTCCCGGCTCTGAATGACATTTTCTATCATTCCTTTTATAATCCCTCTAATTCCTTGGCTATAAATACTGTTAGAAGAATAAATTTTTATTATTTTATTATTCATAATTATTCTATATTTTTTTCCAATTCTCCCATATAAAAGGATAATTATAGGTTAAATAGTGAGTCTTGGAAAGACCTTTTTGAATTAATCTTCTTTTAGTAAAAGCATTGGCTATAAAACGATGAAATTGAATTTGGATATTATCAAATCGTTTAATTAAATTACTAATAATCATTTTTTCTAACAATTCGTATTCTCCTCCTTCAATATTAATTTTAATTAAATTAATATGTTTTACTTTTCTTTCCAAAATAAACTTTTCAATATCGCGAATTTTACATAATTCTTTTCTGATACTTCCTTCTCTTTTAATAAATGAAGAACTATTTTTTCTTAAATAAAGATATTTTTTTCATCCTTAGAACCTAAGCCAAAATTAAAAACTCTAATTTTGGAAATGTTACTAAATTTTTTCGACATCTTTTGGTAATATAATTTAACCGGCTCAAAAATCCAAATTTTACATTGATATTTTTGGTAAATTGCGTCTGACCAATCTCCTAAATAACCACCCACATCGAATACAAGGGAATCAGAATTTAATTGGTAATTTAAGCGAAAAGTCTCATCGCCCCGACAATAATTCCATATACCTAAATAAACCTTGACTATTAAATTAGAAATTATAGTTTTAATTTTATTAATAAACCTAATCATATTTATAGTTTTTACTGTACCAATTAATTGTTTTCCTTAATCCTATTTCAAAATTGGTTTCAGCTTTAAAACCAAACTCTTTATATGCTTTCGAAGTATCTAAATATCTTTTAGGTTGACCATCAGGCTTAGTTTTATCCCAGACTATTTTACCATTAAAGTCCATAAATTTGGCAATTTTGTAAACTAATTCTTTTATACTAATTTCAAGGCCCACTCCGATATTTAATGGTTCTGGTTTATTATATTTAGCTGTAGCTAAAACAATTGCTTTAGCACAGTCTTCAACATATAAAAATTCTCTTGTTGGTTTTCCTGTTCCCCAAACTTCTATACTTTTTAAATGATGTTTTTTGGCCAGATCTATTTTTCTTATTAGAGCAGGAATAACATGGGAAGTTTCTGGATCAAATTTATCACCTGGCCCATATAAATTAGTGGGTATTAATAAAATTGAATTAAAACTATATTGCTGTCTATAAGCCTGGCTCATTACTAAAAGCATTTTTTTAGCCATACCATAGGGTGCATTGGTTTCTTCCGGATAACCATTCCATAAATCTTCTTCTTTAAAAGGAATCGGAGTAAATTTGGGATAACAACAAACTGTGCCGACGGTAACAAACTTTTTAATCCCTGCCAGCCTTGCTTGTTCGAAAAGATATAAACCCATTAAAAGATTTTCGTAAATCATTTTTCCCGGATTCTTTTTATTAAAACCAATGCCTCCTACTAAACCAGCTAAATGGATAATAATATCTTTTTTGTCAACTAATTTTTTTACATTGGCTAATACCCTAAGATCATTTGTTTTAGAACGAGGAATAATAATATTTTCTTTTTTGGCACCTTCTATGATTAGTTGCTCATAAACATATTGTCCTAAAAATCCCGCACCACCGGTTAATAAAATTTTTTTATTTGCAAAATAATCCATATCTAGTATTTTACATTATTTTTATCGAATCCGAAATTTTTTGTTGAGCTTTGTTTTCTTTTATATCTTTACTATAATAAACTTAAATTTCAATTAATGTCCAAAACTATTAAAATCATTATTCTAGCCATCTTTACCCTGTTTCATTTAAGTTTGGGAATTTTTTGGAGCCGACAAAATATGTTTTACCATAATAAAACTTATTTTGCTTGGGCTATTGCTTACCTAAACTTTAAAAAAAATTTATTTAATGATTTTGTTCCTCCCGGCTTTTATCTTCTTTCCGCCGGTCTGCATTTATTGCTGAAACATGGGTCGTTAGCCTTTTGGCAAAAAGTAATTGATCTTCTTGCCGGTGAGTTAATCATTGTTTTTTTTAGCTTAAAAACAATTAGTCATAAAAAATGGTGGTTAGTACCGGTCATCGGCTTTACTTCCGTTGGTTTTTTAAGCCCCTTAGTTGCTCAGGGAGGAGAAGGCCCTGTTGCTTTATTAATAATTCTTGGTCTTTATTATTGGCAGGAAAAGAAATTTATTAAAGCTAGTTTATTTTTTAGTCTCTCTGTTTGGTTTAAGTTTCTTTTTTATTTTATTGCTCCAGCATTATTTATCTTCAGTTTTTTTTATTGGCAAAAGTTAACATTTAAATTAAAAAGACAGCTTCTATTGGGAACTTTTATAATATTACTTAGTATTGTTCTATATCAGCTGTTGGATAATTTTCAAGATCTTACGTTCCAATTTAACCGTCAAGGTATTCCTCAGTTGGAAGTAATTTCTCTTTATTTTGGCTGGTATTTATTCACTTTAATTCTTGGTTTTCCTTTTTTATTGATAGCTAACCGTAATTATAAACTCAATTTATTTTTTTATTGTGGTTTGGTGGTCTGGATAATTTTAGCTATTTATCGTTATTGCTATTATTATGCTTTTCCTATTTTTGCCCTTTTTTTTGCCTCGGTTTTTTATAAAAATACTGCTTATCTAAAA
>Ga0315288_10003811_pt1 | contig 19217 bp, 19 predicted proteins | sample YL17G11_20_MG_FD_203454 | JGI IMG/M metagenome (GOLD analysis project Ga0315288, IMG submission 203454) | Sediment microbial communities from Yellowstone Lake, YNP, Wyoming, USA - YL17G11_20 | ecosystem: Environmental > Aquatic > Freshwater > Lake > Sediment | place: USA: Wyoming | collected... | reverse complement strand
TCCTCGTCCTCGTCCTCGTCTTCGTCCTCGTCTTCGGAGTCCTCTTCATCGAGGCCGGCGTCCTCGTCGATCTCTGAGATCGGCTGAAGTGGCTCGTCCTCGTCGCTGCCGTCCATGGCGTACCCGGTCTCTATCGTGATCTGGCCGTCGTTGTCCTCGCCGAACTCGGCGTTTGGGCATATGGCCATGATCTTGTCGATGAGCTCGTTGTACGACGGGATTTTCTTTTTCTTCGGCATGGAGAACCTCTAAAGCAACTACGCTACCGGGTGTACCGTTCGGTCATGGTCGACCCTATGAAAACACCCCCTGAAGTCCTTGCAACCCTTGAAGTCATCGGCTTCGACGAAATGCGCGGCGTCATCGCTAAGCGCTCTCCCGGGAGTCCCGACAGGATCGACGACCTTCAGGCGACGCTCAACGAGGTGACCATCCTTCACGTCCGCTTTCCCGGAGGGCAGCCGTTCTGCGTCACGCTCGACGGGAACACGTTTGGGAAGGTTGGACAGCCTCTCCTGAACGGCATCCTGAAGAAGTCCGAGGAGCTGCGCGACAGCCGTTCGAGGATGCCCTCGGTCCCGCCTACAACCTCAGGCGTATGAGCTTCCGCACGCCCGGCGCGACGTAGACGACGGCGTCCTGTCCATACCTGCGGCCGAACTCCTCCAGCGTCTCCGGCGTGATGTCCTTCACGGCCAGCGACCTCTCCCGGTTTCCCTCCCACTGTCCTAGGTACTCCCCGTACCTCAGTCCGAGCTTGTCGAGATCCTCCTTCAAGGACTCATGGTGAAACTCGTTCTCCAGCCTGTCCGCCCCGGCCTGGTACGCTGACACGAGGCCAAACGTCTCGAACGGCGTTGCCACCCTGATCGCGATTTTTCTCAGGTCCATCGTCGGCGCCTCGTCCGGGAACGTGTCCACGGGGCAAAATACGCTGAACGCTCGGCGGACTTACGAGGCGCGCGAATCTTTTCTTCAGGTTCCTGACGAGCTTCCTGACGTCCTTCAGCTCGTGCTCCCAGACGACCCAGACCTTCCACCCCATTCGGCGCAGCTCCTTGCGCACCCGCTTGTCCCGGCGCTTGTTCCCCGATATCTTCTTCTCCCAGAACTCGACGTTCGACTTCGGAGTGCGGCTGTGCACCGGGCACCCGTGCCAGAAACAGCCGTCGAGGAATATCGTGACCTTGAGCTTGTAGATCGACACGTCCGGCCTTCCCGGGAGCCGCTCGTCGTCCACCTTAGTCCTTTTGCCGTAAGCTTCCCTGACGGCCTTACGGAACTTCTGTTCTGTCGGACCTCCTGAGCTCCGGATTCGTGACATGACCTCGGATCGTTTGCGCTTTGTGAAGACGTCCGCCATGAGCCTTTGTTTTCCTATCTCCGTGGCGGTCTGATGGCGTACATTTCCTTCATGGTCCCGGCCGAGGCCTCAGCCGAGCTGTCCCGGCTTTACTCCGTCGGCGACCTGACGCCTGCTTCGGACATGCACGTTACCCTGGCTTTCCTCAGCAAGAACACGCCGGTCGAGCAGGTCATCAAGGCCATCGCAGCGTGCTGCTCGATAGCTCCTTCGACGGCCCCCATCCTCATGCACGCCGCCCTTCTGACGTCCTTCCCTGCAAACCCGGACCACCGGGACGGGACTCCTGTTGTCGTGCGCCTGGTTTCGGACGCCCTGTACTCGTTCCAGGCCCGCCTGTGTGCGGAGTTCGACAAGTTCGGCGTCGAGTACAGCCGCCGCTATCCGGAGTATAAACCGCACGTGACCCTCTCACACGGTCCGGAGCGAGTACAGCCGGTGAAAGTGGGCCCGGTATCCTGGGTCTCGAACCAGGTGATGGTCTGGGGTGGGGAGGACCACTACAAGGACCTTTTCGCCGGAGTTGAGCTTACCGGTCAGACGTAAATCGTGCTTTCCTGACGTAACGATGTTTGTGAAGCTCGACGGATGGACGAAGGTCGGAGACACTGTCTCCCCAACAGGCAAATGGACCGTATATCGTTTCAGAGGCGGTGAGTTCGACGACGTCACCGTCGTGGACTCATTCCCTCCCGAAGACCCCGAGAAGGCTGCGAAGCTCTACGGGAAGACGGTCAAGGACGTGAAGCATGGGGCTGTCTGGCTCATCGCCCCCGACGGAAGGGTCGACGCCATGCTTTTCATACGCCCGGGCGAGGCCCGTTAGCGCAGGACTTCGTGGACCGAGTGCGCGTCGAGTCCGACAAGGCTTACAGCCTTCCCGGACTTCAGGAACCGGAGGTCGTTCTGGTCTTCGGCGAGGAAGACGTCACACTCGACGTCCTTGGCCTTCTCTGCACGGACTCGGTCGACGAAGTCCGCAACGCCCTCCTGCGGCCAGCGCGCGAAGTGCCGCACGCGGTTCCCGAGCATGGCGAGCGCGTTGGCAAGCCGGACGCTTTCCGGCGTGACCTCCGTCCCCGTGTAGATGACCACGTCTAGCCCCGGGTACACCGGAGGGGCCGTTGCGAGCGCTTCCACGCAGACGTTGCCCTGTCCGGGCACGTCCGCCATTTCCTGAAGGAAGACGCCGGAGGTCTTGACCCACCACCCGGCCTCCCGGAAGTGCCGCGCCACTGACCAGACCGTCGGGGCTACGAGGTGCCCTCGCGGCTGCGGGGCTAGCCAGCTTCCGTGTTCTACGTGCCACTTCCACGGAGCCCAGTCTGCCTTGAAGTATCCTCGGCCCCACGACCCGTGCGGAGTCACGAGGAGCATCCTCCCGTTCCCTCCGACGCACTTCCGGGCGTGGATCAGCAGGTCGTTGACAGGGTCCTTCAGGTGTTCGTACACGTCCGAGCACGTGGCGACGTCGTACGACCCGCGGACGACCTTGTCCGGCGTTTCCTTGAAGTAGGCGTTGATGTGGCGGGCGCCCGTCGCGAAGTCGTGGGCCTTCTGGTTCGCGAGGTTGACCGAGTTCGTGCTGAGGTCGATTCCGGTGACCGGGTGGCCCTTCAGCCCCCAGCGGTTTGTCATCGTCCCGTCGATGCATCCGAAGTCGACGATCGACTGTCCTGGCTGAAGTCGGTCGCAGATCCAGCGGAAGCGCATCTCGACCGCCCCCGTCAGCGGTCCTGGGAGAGCGTTCGTTATCTCGTGGGAGAGCGGGTGCCCGTTCGGGTCCATGGGCGTGTTGCCGGAGTTCTGCTTTCGCCGATCGTCCATCCAGGCGAGCATTTCCCGAGTCCGCTTCAGCGCTTCTTCGATGAGCGGTGTGTGCCTGACGCGGTAGGGGGCGTTCTCCAGGAACGACAGCGCCGACATGATCTCGTCATGGAGGACATACTCCCTCCATACCATCATGACCGTGGCCTGAAGCTGTCCGTCGGTCGTGCGCACGGGCAGGTCGTCGAGCTCCGCTGCCTCCGGAATCCCCCACGCGTGGGCGTGCGGAGTGACCATTGAGGCTGGGAAATCTCCGTTGACGGAGCCGTCAGGGCCGGGAACCTGTTTTTCTCCCCAGTTACACATTGGACGACGATACCGGGTGCGAGAGACTTATAATCAAATCCGCTTTTTTTGCGGAGGTCCCGATCAAATGAAGGTCACTAACGTCTCTACGAAGAAGATCTACCTGAAGGACCTCAAATTTCTGGGGGAGTCGCAGACGGAAGGCCGTCGCGGCGAGGACGTCTACATCGCCGCCGGCGCCTCCAAGTACCTCCCGGACACGTCGGAGGTCGTCCGAAGCTCCCAAAAGGGCGACCTCAAGAAGTGGAAGGACGCCGGGGTCATCACGATGGACGACACGGTCGCCCTCGCCGCCTCGCCGGGCCCGGGCAACAGCGTGGTCATCACGCACAACCTCGGCTATCTGCCGGACGTCCGCGTCTACAAGCAGGTGACGACCACGTGGGTTGACGCCACCGGCCTTCTCGACATCGTCCACAACGCAACCTTCACCACCGTCACGATCACCAACCCGTCCGCCTTCGCACTGACCTTCCTCATCAAGCTCTCCTGAGGTCCGTCACATGTCGGATCTCCAGGACAAGGGATTCGGCACTCTCTTCCAGGAACTCTGGGGGACGGGTGCCTCCGGACCGCAGGTGGGCCCCACCGGACCTTTGGGTCCGACTGGCCCTCAGGGTGCGACCGGGCCGGCTGGAGGACCTACGGGCCCTCAAGGGCCGACGGGTGTCCAAGGTCCGCAAGGCTCTCCAGGGACGACCGGTCCTCAGGGTTCGCCTGGAGTCACCGGTCCGCAGGGCGTTGACGGGGTCACCGGCTCCACCGGTCCGCAAGGCGCGGTAGGGCCTCAGGGTCCGACCGGGCAGATCGGCCCTCAGGGCGTCACCGGCGTCACCGGCCCGACTGGCTCAACGGGGCCGCAGGGTCCGACTGGTTCTGTTGGCCCGCAAGGGACTCCTGGCGTCACTGGCGTCACCGGGCCTACGGGGGCCCAGGGTGCCACCGGACAGCAGGGCGTCACCGGGCCTTTCGGCGGCCCTCAGGGTTCGCCAGGCGTCACCGGCGCGACGGGTCCGCAAGGCGCAACGGGACTTACGGGTCCGCAAGGCAATACGGGGCCGCAGGGCAGTACAGGTCCGCAGGGTTCGACTGGCGCTGTCGGGCCTACGGGCGCTGTCGGGCCTACGGGCGCTGTCGGGCCTACGGGCACTATTGGCGCCACCGGCGCCATTGGTTCGACTGGTGCGACCGGCCCGACGGGCGCTGTCGGACCCCAGGGCCCGACCGGCCCACAAGGTGCGACCGGCATCACCGGCGGCCTCGGCCCTCAGGGCGAGACCGGCCCCAGCGGCCCCAGGGGCGCTACTGGCATCCAGGGCCCGCCTGGCGTTACGGGCGCCACAGGCGTCCAGGGCGAGACCGGCCCGTTTGGCCTTACGGGCCCCAAGGGTGCGACAGGTGCGACAGGCCCTCAGGGCGCCACCGGGCCGGGGTTCACCGGACTGCAGGGTCCTCCTGGCGAGACTGGTCCTGCCGGCCCTACGGGAGCGACAGGCCCTCAGGGTGCTCAGGGTGTCACCGGGGTCACGGGAGCGGTAGGGCCTCAGGGTCAGACCGGCTCACAGGGCGCCACCGGGCCTCAAGGATCTCCGGGAGCGACCGGCGCCACTGGGCCGCAGGGCGCCACTGGCGTTCAGGGGGCCACTGGCGTCCAGGGGGCCACGGGCCAGACCGGTCCTCAGGGTGCTACTGGGCCGCAGGGCGCTACTGGGCCGCAGGGAGCCACCGGCATCCAGGGCGCCACTGGCCAGACCGGACCGCAGGGCCAGACCGGCCCGGACGGTGTACAGGGCGCGACCGGCGTCGCAGGACCCCAGGGCGTTACCGGGCCTCTCGGTCCGACCGGCCCCAACGGGATCCAAGGCGCTACTGGCGTCCAGGGCGTTACCGGCGCGACAGGTCCGACTGGCTCCGACGGGTCTACTGGCCCTCAGGGCGCAACGGGCCCTCAGGGCGCAACGGGTGTCCAGGGAGTTACGGGCCAGACCGGCCCGCAGGGCGTCACTGGGCCTCTCGGGCCTACGGGCTCGCAGGGCGTTCAGGGGCCTACTGGCCAAATTGGAGCGGACGGGCTTCAGGGCCTGACTGGTGCACAGGGCGTCACTGGTCCGACCGGCCCGCGCGGTGCGACCGGATCGACGGGCCCGCAAGGACCGGCCGGTGAAACGGGTTTCACCGGGCCGAAGGGCGCAACGGGCGCTGCCGGAGCTGTCGGCGTCACTGGTGCTACCGGCCCGCAGGGTGCGGTCGGAGAGACTGGCGCCACTGGCCCTCAGGGCGCCACTGGCCTCGGACATACTGGCGCGACTGGCGCTACGGGCCCGCAGGGTGCGGCCGGCGAGACCGGACCGCGCGGAAACACCGGGCCCGCAGGCCCGCAGGGTGCGACGGGCGTACAGGGCGTCACCGGCCCGACCGGCTCTGTCGGCCCGGCTGGACCGACTGGCCCCACCGGCCCGACGGGGGCCACCGGCCCGCAGGGTGAAACTGGGCCGGCCGGCCCGCAGGGCGTCACTGGCGCCACAGGTCCGACCGGTGCTTCCATATTCGGCGGCCCGACCGGCCCGCAGGGCGCGACCGGCGTCACCGGGCCACAAGGGTCTCCAGGAACGACCGGGCCTCAGGGATCTCCCGGGCCGACCGGCCCCAAGGGCGACACGGGAGCCACAGGCCCGCAGGGGTCTCAGGGAGCCACAGGCCCGCAGGGCGCGACCGGAGTCCAGGGCGTCACTGGCGCTACAGGACCGCAGGGCGCGCAGGGCGTCACTGGCCAGACCGGACAGATAGGCCCGCAGGGCGTCACTGGTGCGACCGGTCCGGGCGGCGGCGTGGGCGTTCAGGGCCCGACCGGCCCGACCGGCCCGCAGGGCGAGACCGGCCCAAAGGGCGCTACCGGCCCGCAGGGCGCACAGGGCTTCACCGGAGAGACTGGACCTCAAGGTCCGCAGGGCGAGACTGGTCCGACAGGCCCGCAGGGCCTTCCGGGCGTCACCGGAGCCACAGGCCCGAAAGGCGCCACCGGAGTTCAGGGCCAGACCGGTCCTGGCGGCGAGACCGGTCCTCTCGGAGGACAGGGTTCCCCAGGCGTTACGGGAGCAACCGGCCCTGCAGGGGCGACCGGCTTCACTGGCCCCCAGGGTCAGACCGGGCTGCAGGGCGCAACCGGAGTCCAGGGCCCTACGGGGCCGACCGGCCCAAGGGGCGCTACCGGCCCTATCGGGGAGACTGGCGCACAGGGCGTCACCGGCCTTGGCGTCACCGGCCCGACCGGCCCGACCGGCCCGCAGGGCGCAACCGGCATCACCGGCGGCCTCGGGCCGACTGGTCCCACGGGCCCGCAGGGCCCCACTGGGTCCACTGGACCTGTCGGTCCGATCGGAATCACCGGCGCGACGGGGCCCACGGGCGCCACGGGCCCGCAGGGCGTCACCGGCGGAACTGGCCCCATCGGCGCACAGGGCGTCACCGGCTCCACTGGCCCAGTCCAAACTGGTCCCGTAGGTCCGCAGGGCGCCACCGGCGTCACCGGACCTACTGGCGCACTCGGGTCCACTGGCCCAGTCGGGTCCACTGGCGCCACAGGTCCTCAGGGAGCGCAGGGAATCACGGGTCCGACTGGGGCCGTCGGAACCACGGGGTCCACGGGTCCGCAAGGTCCGACCGGGTCCACGGGTCCGCAGGGTCCGATCGGGGCCACTGGTGTCCAGGGTCCGATCGGGTTCACGGGCCCGGTAGGCCCGACGGGCCCGATAGGTCCGCAGGGTGCTACGGGAGTCACCGGAGCACAGGGTCCGGCTGTCACTGGAGCGCAGGGTCCGGCCGGCGTCACCGGGTCCACTGGACCAATTGGTCCAACTGGATTCGGTCCTACAGGACTCCCTGGCCCGACTGGCGCCACCGGCCCGTTCGGCCCCACGGGCTCCACTGGCCCTATTGGCCCCACGGGCTCCACTGGCCCACAGGGAGGCCAGGGCTCTCCTGGGATTACCGGAGTTACCGGCCCCGTCGGCCCCACGGGCGTCCAGGGCCCTACCGGCCCCGCGGGGCTGGCCGGCACTGCCGCGACCGGTCCTGTTGGACCGACAGGTCAACAAGGCGTAACCGGCGCTACCGGCCCTGCCGGAGCTCCTCAGGGATCCCCGGGCGTCACGGGAGCCGACGGAGTTACCGGTGCGACCGGTCCGACCGGCGCTACCGGCCCTGCCGGAGCCACAGGCCCGCAGGGTTCCACCGGACCGCAGGGCGCCACAGGCGTCCAGGGTCCGACTGGTGCGGCTTATACCGGCGCTACCGGCCCCACCGGCTCTCAAGGCCCGCAGGGATCCCCGGGGTTCACCGGCGCTACCGGCCCGACTGGCTCGATTGGGCCTGTTGGCGCCACGGGAGTCCAGGGTGCCACGGGAGTCCAGGGTTCGACGGGTCCGCAGGGCGCCACAGGCGCCACAGGCCCCACCGGCTCCATAGGACCGACGGGCCCACAGGGCGCTACCGGAGTCCAGGGCGCTACCGGAGTCACCGGCCCGATCGGAGCTCAGGGTGTAACTGGCGCTACCGGAGCTCAAGGTCCGACCGGAGCTCAGGGTGCCACAGGTACGGCTGGCTCCACCGGCTCCACCGGACCGCAGGGGGCTACTGGCGTCCAGGGTCCGACTGGCACGATCGGAGCGACCGGTACCTTCGGTTCCACGGGGTCCACAGGCCCTCAAGGACCGACCGGCCCCGTCGGCGGTGTTGGGCCGACCGGCCCCACGGGCGCCATCGGGCCGACTGGCGGGACCGGGCCGACCGGTCCCGTAGGCGCGGCCGGAGTCACGGGGTCCACCGGCCCGACCGGCCCTCAGGGTGCCACAGGAGTCCAGGGTGTTCAAGGGTCTCCCGGAGTTACCGGAGTCACCGGCCCAACAGGCTCTCAGGGAGCTCAGGGTTCTCCTGGCGTTACCGGCGCCACCGGCCCCGCCGCGCTCGGCCTGCCCGGACAGGTCCTTCGCACCCTTGTGCCCATCGCGATGGGTCAGACCCTCCCCTCGAACAACGCTCTCGGAGTCGTTGGCTTCCAGAGTTTCGACAAGGGCGACTACGTGCTTGCGGGGGCTACGGCGGTCATCAACTTCTACGCCATCGCTGCGGGCAACAACTCCGGATCGACCGGATTCGTTTCGCTCTACAACGTGACGGACGCCACTGGAGTCGCCACACTGCCCTTCTCCGGTACCGCGCCGGCCAAGTACATCGCTACAGGTCTTATACTCCCGCAGGGGGAGAAGATGTACCAGGCCAATCTCGCGGTGGGCGTTACCGGGCCGGTAAGCGCTTCATGGATTGGGTTCCAGATAGATAGGAAACTGACATGAGCGATATCAGGACTCAAGGGCTGGGAAGCATCGTCAAGGACCTCTGGGGCACGGGAGCCACCGGCCCGCAGACTGGTGCGACCGGCCCTGTCGGCGCCACCGGCCCGGCTGGAGGCCCCACCGGCCCGCAGGGTCCGACCGGCCCGCAGGGTCAGACTGGCCCGCGCGGGAACACTGGATCTCAGGGTCCGACGGGCCCGACTGGCCCCGCCGGACAGCTCGGACCCACCGGTGTAAACGGCGTCCAGGGCTCTCCCGGCGCTGCCGGAGCGCAGGGCTCCACGGGCCCCGCAGGCGTTCAGGGTGCGACCGGAGTCCAGGGCGTCGCAGGCGCTACGGGAGTCCAGGGCTCCACCGGCCCTGCCGGCCCGACCGGCCCTGGCTTTACGGGCCCGACCGGCCCCCGCGGCGACACAGGCCCGTTCGGCGGCCCTCAGGGCGCCACCGGAGTGCAGGGCGTCCAGGGATCGCCTGGCGTCACCGGCTCGACCGGCCCGCTGGGAGCCACGGGCGTTCAGGGCGTTGCCGGAGCCACCGGCGTTCAAGGAATCCAGGGCGCGCAGGGCCCCACGGGACCCTTCGGCGCCACGGGACCCTTCGGCGCCACGGGCGTCGCGGGACAGGTCGCGTACGGGACCGTTGCGGCCGTCAAGACAGGCGCGTACGGCGCGATCATCGGCGAGCTCGTCCCGTGCGACCCTACGGGCGGCGCCTTCACCGTCACCCTCCCGACCGCCGTCGGCAGCGCCGGCAAGTCGGTCACGATCAAGAACGTGTCGGCCAGCGCCAACGCTGTCAACGTCGCAACGACCTCGGCCCAGACCATCGACGGCGTCGCCGCCCCGCAGGGCTTCTCCGGAGCCAAGCGCGCTTGGACGTTCACGAGCGACGGCTCGAACTGGTATATCACGTCCAGCTACACCGTCTGAGCGGCCTCTGATGGCGGCTCTCCTTAGGAGGCCGCCATGTCAGGAACCGACAAGCTCATCGTCCGAGGTCAGCCCATCGACCCGCCCGAAGGGCTCGTCGTCCGGAACTTCCTCGATCCGGCCGTCTATCGCTTCAAGAACCAGTCGCGGACGAGGGACGTCACACAGCTCATCCTTCACGAGACCGTGACAAGGTCCTGGAAGGCCACGGTTGACGTCCTGAAGCCGAAGAGCGACGCGAACCCCGGAGGCCGCGGGCTCGGCGTCCAGCTGATGGTCGACCCTGACGGGACGGTCTACCAGCACGGTGACCTCGCGACCGACGAGCACTGGCATGCGGGAGGGCAGACGCCCGACCACAACCCGGCCTCCGTCGGAATCGAGGTCATCAACCCGTACTACGCCAAGTACATGCCGAAGGATGGGCCCTGGACGGAGTCCATAGACGCTCCGTGGGCCGCGGAAGGGAAGTACTGCGTCCCGACTCCCGCCCAGTCCGAGGCTACATGCAAGCTCACGGAGTGGTTGACGTCCGACCTTTCCACCCTCGCCATCCCTAGGGCCTGGCTTGGCCTGAAGGACGAGAAGCTGGCTTTTGGGCGGATTTCCCCGATGGGCGACCCGGGGATCTACGCTCACTACTATTTTGGACACGCGGACGGGGCGTGGCTCGTCCTATACTCGTGGCTGCGGCTCGCCGCCGGATTCACGCCGGAGGAGGCCTGGCACCGCGCGGTCTACATGGCCACCGGGGTCCGGAACTCCGTGAGCGTCGCGGGCGTCAAGCCGGCTTAGTGCCAGGACTTCGGATCGACTCCTCCCGGCGCTAGTATCACGGGGCTAAGCCCGCCTGTGCTGCTCTCCCCTTTCGTCACCGTCTCGGCAAGCCCCTCCGTGGCCTCCTGCTCGCTGATGAGGTCGCGCGTCCGCATCGTCTTGACTATCGTCTTGACATATCCGTCCCACCCGTCCGCCAGCATGCGCTCCTTCGAGAAGTGCTCCCTCTTCGGGCTCGGGAGGACTGATGCCAGGAACGCGCACTCGGCTACCGTCAGGTCCTCCGGCTGCTTCCCGAAGTACGAGTACGAGGCCTGCTTTATCCCGTAAACGCTCGGTCCGAACTCGATGACGTTGAGGTACAGCTCCATGATGTCTTGCTTCGACATTGACTGTTCGAGGTAGGTCGTCAGAAAGAACTCTTGCGCCTTCCGTGAGATCGTCTTCGTCCGCGTCAGCCACAGGTTCTTCGCGAGCTGCATGGTCACCGTGCTGCCGCCGCGCGCGAACTTCCCCTTCTCCAGGTTTTCCTTCAGGGAGTTCGCGATGGACTGCGGTATGAACCCGTGATGTACGAAGAACCCCGTGTCCTCGGTCGTCATGACCGCCTTCACCATGTACGGCGATATCTTGTCGAGGGGCGTCCACGCGGTCGAGCCCGGGCCTGACTCCACGTCGATGTCCCCCTTCAGCCCCGGAACGGACCGCTTGAACTTCTTCGAGAAGACCTTCACGGACATTGCGTCCGGGACCTTCTCGACCTTGCACTTGTTCTCGATGTCGAGCTTCACGTCGAACTTTCCTTGCTTGCCGGTCACGGACAGCCTGCTGGACACGGTCCCTGAGAACTTGAACCCGGCCATCGCGTCCATGAAGCCTTTTGGTGCGGTGTCTATGATCGTCTGACAGTCCCCTTTGTTCAGGACGCCTACGGCCTCGAAGTTCTTCAGGTCCGTGAAGTGGAGCCACCCTGACAGAGATGCCTTTCCGACTTTGATCAGCACGTTGTCGACGGTCGTAACCCCGTCCTTCCTCGTCACCCGTGCCCACGTCATGATGGTGAGCGCTTGGAGGGCGTCCTTGGACACCGCGTCCATGGTTGCGTTCATCGTGGCGGCTCCTAGCGTGAAGTCCCCCGTCTTCCTGTTAAATCCGGACCTCACGCGCGTGGCCGTCACCGGGCCCACTTCTGATAGAAACTCGGCCTCCATAGAGTCGGTCTCCGCCTCGAAGCCGTCCTCGTTCATGTCGACCGTGGCGCCGAGGGCATGAACGTACCTGCCGTCCGCCTCCATCCTCAGATCGTCCACTTTGACGCGGGATGGTATGCCCTCTTCATCGGGTGCTCCCTTTCCGGCACTCCCCTCCTTCGGGCTTCCGGTCCTTCGGAGAGTAAGGAGCCCTGCTGTCACGGTCTTTCCTGTCTTTTTGACCCTCTCAGTCTCAGCTGACCAGCTGCCGCACTCCACGTCCGCCTTCTCCGCCCACATGGCGCCTTCCTCGTCCTTCCCGGCCCCCTGGGCGTGCGCTCGGCCTGACCCGCACAAGCCCGTCAGCTCGACGTCCAGCTTGTCCGCCGAAGTCTTCAGGGTCCCCTTCGCCTCCCCCTTCGGCCTCTTCGACAGGTCGGCCTTCACCCTTCCGCCCTCCGCTCGGACGCTCTGGAGTTGCGTCCCGTCCACGTTCAGGACCGTCTCTTCGAGCTCGGCCTTCACCCAAGCGTTGGATGCGGACACCCCATGGAGCCGCACGCGCGTTCGGCTCCAGTCCATCGAGCGGAACTCGACGCTCCACCCTCGGTCCTTCGCCCGGCTCTTGATCACCTTTCCTATGACGGTCGGGATGGCCAGCCACACCGCCACTGCGAGGGCGCACAGGATGACAATTGCCTTTAGCAGTTTCTTGCGTTTCATGGGATCATCCTTTAGAACTTTTATAACAATCGGCTTCATCTGTCCGTAGAGTGGGTTCTAAGGAGCTCGCAAATGAATACATCGACGGAAGTTACATGGCAGCGGAACAAGTTTCAGAAGTTCTGGGCTCAGATGAAGATCCGCGTGGGCGGGGCCGCCGTCCCGGTCGACATCCAGCAGGGCGACGAGTTCATGTTCGATGGGACCGTCCTCAAGTACGCGGGTAGCGAGTTCACTTCCCCGCAGACGCGCGGGGCGATCAATGCTGGCTGGGCCACGAGGGACCAGGGCGGCGGAAACGGCGTCCAGAACCATTCTTCAAACAGGAGTGTCGCCAAGGCGACGTCGGTGAACCGGGACCTGAGCCGGGTCCAGCGCTCCGATGCTGCCGCACTGCAGACGGACATGTCGGACGAGGATACCGTCATGAACGTGTCCGACCGCCGCGCCCAGAACACGGGCAAGAAGGTCCTCGGCGTTCCGAACGATAAGGCCGCCCCGCGCGCCCTCATCCGAGGTATGCAGGTCAACTCGGACTCGGCGGACGGCCAGGAGGGCGTGTCCGTTGGGCGGGTCCGTACTGCCGCCAAGCTGACGGCGAACGTCCTCACGAACCAGGGCGCCTCTCTGGCGAGCAAACTCAACAACCAGTCCGGGTCCGGCTTCGTCCCTGAGGGTGAAGAGCAAGCTCGCGGGCACAACGTCATCCAGCGCGAGGGGATCACTGTCCGGACGAACACGACGGCCGGCCGTGTCTCCCGCGTCGAAATGTCCCAGGACGACGAGGGGACTGTCGTCGGGAAGGTCCGCAGGACCCGCGATCACTCGACCGAGGGCGTCACCGTCACCGACACGAGCAACATCCGTGAGGAGCGCGCTCGCGCCGAGAGGGCTCCGAAGGCCCCCGTCCAGAAGCCCGCCGTGAAGACCGTGAAGGTCGAGGCGGAGAGTGGGACGGCGACCAAGATCAAGACGGCCAAGACCATCGACCCCAAGTTCCCGGACGACTGGAACTTCTTCGCGAAGCTTCCGGACCGCATCGCCCTCATCAAGAAGAACGAGAAGAACCGCAAGTTCCTCCTCGCCCTCTTCGTCGTGGAGGGGGCCTCCGTCCGGGCTCACCTCCAGAAGAGCTACCCCAAAATCGTCGGATGACGGTCCGTCGGGCTTTTTTGCCAAGTCCGGGATAGATGCCCACCCGTCGTCAAGCTGGCGTCACGATTTACCTCCAGGAGGAACTGAGTGACGCGCGCCTGCGCATCGATGAGCTGAAGGGCTACATCGTTCGGGCCCTGGAGCTTGTCAACGGCAGCTCGCAGAAGGATCACCTGTACGCCGTGGCCGGCGATCTCATCTGCGCCATCCCTGAGTGCATACTCAAGGCGGAGAGGGCCCTTGAGGCCACGGCCATGGCGGTCAACAAGATCGACTATGAGGAGCTCCGGCAGACGCTGAGGCCGGAGAAGGTGGACGAGCTCGAACGTATTCTTGAGGACGTTCGGCTCAAGATCCCCAGGCGGACCGGGCGGGCTTCGGCCCCGCCCCCGCCCGAGGCTCAGGACGGGGACGTTGATTATGACTGTTGAAATCCCCGACGGATTCGTCCTGTCCGACTCGGCGATGTACTCGTTCGTGTGCCAGGACGTCTTCCCGGACATTATCAGCTTCGCCGCGGCCATCCCGGAGCACCTCAAGCCGCTCTTCCTCATCCCGATCAAGCTTGAGAAGTCGACCACCGCGTCCGAGATCTCCCGGCGCGTCGCCCGCCGCATCATCGCGGACGGAGTGACGCCCACCGGCGACACGGAGGACGCGGACCTCTTCGGGACGAAGACGTTCGTCAACGACGACGCCGAGCCCACCCTTCCTGGAACCGACGAAGGCTCAATCTTCCGGATTGACGACGCCCAGTCGAAGACGCACCATCAGGAAGACAACTACGACGAGAACATCCAGGTTCCGACCGAGACGAGCTACAACACCGACGTTGACATGACGGAGTACTTCGAGTACCCGTACCGGACCGACGAGACCGTCCGTCACTCGTCCAAGAGGGTCGCCCGGCCCATCATCGTCCGCCTTGCGCTGAAGCCGGAGATCATCGAGCCGCACACCCCGGAGAAGATCCAGAAGAACGCTCGCGCGTGCTCTGTGAGCCTGACGTCCTACGACAAGAAGACACGCGTGTTCACGTTCTCAGTGAACTGTGGGAACGGCGCGAAGACCGTCCAGGCGTCCCTGTCGGACATCAACGAGGTGGCGCTGGTCTGCAACTGCCCGTTCTGGCAGTGGAACGGCCCCGAGCACAACGCCCGGTCGAACGACTTCCTCCTCGGCCAACCGTACGGGACGGCCTCCCCTCCCGACGTCCGCGACCCGAACCGTGAGTACTGGCTGTGCAAGCACTCTTACGCCGTGCTCCGGAAGCTCGACTCCTTCGTCCAGGAGATCGTCTCCGAGAACTGGGAGAAGGACGACGCTGAGCTTCTCGAAGAGGTCGACGAGGAGTGGGATAGGCTCGAAGGCGTTGCCGAGATCCCGCTCGAAGACCTGGACGACGAGGAGATCGAGGCTGAGTGGGAAGAAGAGGAGCCGGAGGCTGAAGAGCTCACGGAGCCTGAGCCTGAAGGAGGGCCGACCGAGCCGCCCCCGGCTCCGGAGGACAAACAGGAGCAGGACGAGGACTATTCCGGTGACGAGGACGACGCTGGCGAAGACGCTGAAGCCGACTATGACGAGTCGGAGCCGCAGCTCAAGCCCGTGCCCATGTCCAAGGAGCAGTTCGACGAGAAGATCGGCGAGGCTGAAGGCGACGACTATTCGGGCGAGGAGCCGGAAGAGCCCGGGGCGGAGCAGGTACCTGAAGAGCTGGAAGAGCCCGAGGCAGAACCCGAGGACTACTCCGGCGATGACGACGAAGAGCAGGACGAAGGCAAGAAGTAAAGTCTTGTTTCCATGCCGACATACGGATACCGCTGCCCGAACGAGGAGTGCAAGGATCTGCGAGAGGACATAGCCTCTATCAAGAGCTATGAGGAACACCACCCTCCATGCCTCGTCTGCGCAACTCCCTGCAATTACGAGTACATACCCAGCGTGCCCCACGCCGTCTTGAAGGACGGTCCGAGCGGGTCTTGGCCGTCCAAGGGCGAGCGCATCAAGAAGCAACGCCAGAAGGCCTCGGAGGCTGCCGCGAGCCGCTCGCGCGACCGTTACGGGAAGGAGCCGAACAAGCTCGTCCCGAACTTCGACGGCAAGGAGACCGAGACCTGGCGGGAGGCTCAGTCCATGGCCCAGAAGGAGCGTGGCGTGGCCTCAGCCGCCACCTTCGACTCCCGGGTGGCAGCGGAGAAGGTCGCGAAGGCTGACTAAGTCCTTTCCGCCCTTTTATCGCTTGGGCCGTTTGCAATGGCCAAGTCCCTATCGGTGTACAGGCGGAGAGCGGGTCTGGTCGACCTGTTCCTTGTGTCTCGTACGGGCGCCAAGAGCTACACCTTCAAGGCCTCAACGAACTTCGACGTCGCGGCCGTGGCCGTCCAGTCGGTCCCTCAGGACGGCTTCCGGTCCCCGACCGCGTTCGACTCCGGCGTGGCCGACGGCTTCCGTGGCCGTACGAGGTTCACGTTCGCCCCGGTTGACTTCGGCCTCGACGACACGAAGCCCATCTGGCTCCGGTTCCAGCAGGTCAACGTCGACGGGACTGTCGGTCCCGACGAGGCCTTCCACCTCATCCCGCCCTACAGCCCGCAGGGCCGCAAGGCGGTCGTCATCGCCGGGAACGCTCCGAACGGAGCCTCCATCGCCGCGTCCTTGGAGCTTCAGCTCCCGCACCAGATGCAGGGCATGGAGCTCCAGAACAACGGGGCTGTCGACCTTTTCGTGGCCTTCGAGCCCGGCGGTCCGGAGTTCAAGGTCGCGCCTTTGAGCACGGGGTTCACCAACCTCTCCATCAACTATCCGACCGTCAGCCAGCTCTTCGTGCGCGGCAACGGTGCGGCCGTGGCGTTTGCAGCCGTCATGTCCGACCGGAACGAGGCCCTGTGACGGTGCCCCTTTTATCCAGCTGGCTGAAATAGGAGAAGGACATGTCCGTCAACCTGATCAGGGTCGTCAACCAGCAAACGCTCATCCGCTCGATCCTCATCGACAAGATCGACCGGTCCTCGGGAAACTTCGAGAACGGGCTTTCGCACGCGCAGTCGGCGAAGCAGAAGGTTTACGTCCCGTACGTCAACCCGCTCGACTCTGCGGTCAAGGGCTACATCGACCTGATTCCGACGGACGAGGTCCTCCTTTCCGCCGACTCCGGGACGATCAAGCGCCTGGCCGACGTCGGCCGAGTGTCCAAGGCTGTCGTGGCCTCCAGCCTCCTGACGACCCCGGTCATCACGAGCGCGTCCCACGGCGGTTCGGACACGACGATCAACGGGACGACGTTCCTGTCGGTCTCCCCGGACGTGACGTACGTGATCTTCACGAACCTCGTCGGCGCGACCCAGAAGGTCGCCTCCGGCCTGTTCGGGTCCTTCACGAACATTCTCGCCGTCATCCCGGACAGCGCTATCACCATCGGCACCCCCGGCGTTGGATGGAAGGTCCGGGTTCAGGCCAACTCGAAGACGAGCAACCAGTACACCCTCTGAGGTGTTTCACGTTTTGATGCCCCCGGGCTAGAAGGAGAACTGACATGCGCGTTGGAATCGTTCGCTCGGACATCGGCAAGGTTTACCTCTCGGACGTGGAGAACCGCTCTCAGCGGTGCTTTTCGAGCGAGCCAGCCGGCCAGAGCCGCAACTTCGCCAAGCCGGCTGACGCCGATCTTCTGGCCGTCCTCAACTCGAAGGCGATCCTGTCGGCGAAGGGTGACAACGCCTCGGCGACTTCGAACACGACAAGCGGCAACAACGTCCTCCGGGTCCGTGCGAACCCGGCCGCCGCCTACTCCGTCATCACCGTGACCTCGAACGCGGCCCTCAGTAAGGCCCAGCTCGTAGCGGAGCTCAACACCGGGTTTCTGAACGCCGGGCTCCCGCTCGTCGCGACGGTCCTCGCCGCTCCCGACCTGAACAAGGTCCAGATCGACACGGTGGCACCCGAGGCCGGCCCCCTGGCCACACTTCAGATCGACACGACCGCGAACGGCTCGACGCTCAACGCCGCTCTCCACAGCACGTGGGCCGCCGGTCCGCCGAACCTCGTCGGCCTCTCGGTCGCCGCTCTCAAGGCCGCGGTCTACCCGTCGGCCACGACGATCAACGTCGCGACCGCCACCATCACCGCCCTCTCGACCTTCGCCTCGATGCAGGCGGCGGCCCAGCTGGCCCTCGTCACCGCGGTTCAGGACGCCGTGGCTCCGGCCCTCGTCGAGACCGGCCCTGCCCTCCTCTCGTTCGCGTACGGCGTGCTTTCGAAGCTTCGCTCGACGGCCTTCCAGCCCGGTGGAGCCCGCATCGGCCTTCCGTCCGGCGTGGCCGCGGCAATCGTCGAGAACGACGGTTCGACGGCCTTCACGCTCTGATCTGACCGTCTTCAGCCTCGTCACCAGTAGAGTGTGGCGAGACTAGAGACGGAGACCATGAGCGGAATCCAAGAAGACGAGACAACCGGGGAAACCGACGACATATACCTGGCCGCATACTACATGCTGGCCGGGTGTTCGTTCGTCGGGAAGCGGAAGGTTGGCCCGAAGGTCTACTTCCGCTTTCGAAACAACGCAGGTCCGATCTCGGAGCTCAGGAGAGCCTTCTTCTCCGGTGAGGCGACCGGCAAGCTGCACGACTACGCCCAGAAGGTCGTGGCATCGAAGCAGCTGTTGCATGACTAGGTCCAATTGGAACACCACTCGGTAGAGTGGTGAATGTCATGGACAATTTACTGTCATACGCACGTTGAATCCGGCCGTCGCTATGTCGGCATGACGGCCCGCTCGATGGAGCGTCGATGGGCGCAGCACATCGTGCAGTCACGCGCCACGAAGAATGGCCGTTGGCACTTCCCGAACGCCATCCGCAAATATGGGAAAGAGGCGTTCTCCCATGAGGTCCTTGAGGTCTGCCATGACCTTGAAATGGCCAATCTTGCTGAAGAACGCTGGATAGAGCTCCTTGACACACGAAATCCCGAGCGAGGGTTCAACCTTGCGAAGGGCGGGTCTCACACTCCCCATCCGATAACGAACCCGTGGGACCGGCCCGGCTACCGGGAGAAGCAGGAGGCCCGGGTCATCAGGACGGACCAGCTCCACACTCCGGAGGCCCGCGCTGCCGTCAAGGCGGCCTTGAACGCGCCCGAGTCGAAGGCGAGGCGGTCTGAGGCCATGAAGGAGTCGCACGCCCGCCCTGAAGTCCGTCAGCGCATCTCCAGGAAGCTGACCGATGAGCAGAAGGAGCATTTGCGCCAGGTCCGCACTGGCTCCAAGCTCTCTCCGGAGACCCGAGAGAAGCTTGCCGCCGTCCAGGCAACCCCTGAGTACCGGGAGCGTCAGTCCGCCTCCCATCGCGGCAAGGTCACCAGTGAAGAGACGAAGGAAAGGATTCGCGCTTCGAGCAAGTCCGGTGATCCTGAGGTCCGTGCGAAGATTGCCGCGTCCGTTTCCTCGTACTGGGAATCCCGTCGGTCCGCCCCCTAGGGCTCCATTGCGACCCGCTACATATGGGCCGCAATGTGTCTTCCGGATCCCTCGTCCGAGCTCAAGCTGACTTCTTCCTCCCGGCTGGGAGCGTAAACCGGGTCGTGGGCATACAGCCGGCCT
>Ga0315288_10003809_pt1 | contig 19224 bp, 17 predicted proteins | sample YL17G11_20_MG_FD_203454 | JGI IMG/M metagenome (GOLD analysis project Ga0315288, IMG submission 203454) | Sediment microbial communities from Yellowstone Lake, YNP, Wyoming, USA - YL17G11_20 | ecosystem: Environmental > Aquatic > Freshwater > Lake > Sediment | place: USA: Wyoming | collected... | reverse complement strand
TTCACGCCGGCTTTTCTCATCCGCGCAAACAGCTAATCAATAATTTAAACAGCGACCTAAAAATTGACCGTGCCAAAATCGCCGCCGCCCTAAAAAAAATCGGCCTCGCACCAGAGCAGCGAGCCGAAACATTAAGCGTAGAAGATTGGATAAAATTGACCAAACAATTATCTGCCGTCATGCGATGACGGCAGTTACAGCTTTAGGCCTTTCAACATCCGATAGGTGAGTAATTCTACCGGCGCCCAGTCATCAGTAAAGACGGGCGTTTTTTTATCTGGCTGATATTTTTCAATTAAATCTGACGCGTAATTTGTCGGCAATATTAAATCGGAAGAAAAATTTTTCTGAGCTGCCTCTATTTTATTCTTCACCGCTTCTAAGTCAGTTTCTGACTTTGTTGCCAAAACTACAAAATTGTCGTTAATTGGAATAGTAAAAACCGAGGGGAACACCGAGTTGATGGTAGCCAGTGCCGGCGCCAAAATCTCCTGGCCTCGCGGTGCATAAATGTTCATCATCAATAATCCTTCGTCTGTTAGATGTGAAAAAATTGATTTAAAAAATTCCTGCGTTAGCGTGTAAAACGGCGCGTAGGGGCCGCCCTGGAATAAATCGACTTCAACCATATCGTATTTTTTCTGGCTTTTTGCTAAAAAAGGCCTGGCATCGGCCTCAAAAATTTTTAAATTCTCGTTCTCTTTAACCCCAAAACGCTCTTTGGCAATATCAATAATTTTGGGGTCAATTTCCACTGCATCAATTCTGGTCTCCGGAAAAAACTGCTGGAATTGCCTGACCGATGCGCCGCCCGCCATACCCAAAATAAGCAGATTTTTTACCGGTGCGATGGCCGGCCCGACATTAAACAAATCTATTAAGGAAAGATTAAACAACGTGCCTTCTTTAACATAAACGGATTGCAACAAATTATATCGCTGCGAATTTAAGGTCAATAATATTAAATTTTTTGTATCAATCAATCGGATTTGGTTATAAGCCGATTCTGTTTCAAAAATCACGTTGGCAGGCAAAACCGCAGAGCGCAAGCCAAACAAAGAAATAAAAAAGAATAAACCAATAACCAAAAGGTTTTTGTGTCCGTGCACCAAAAACAAAATAGCTAAAACAATCAAAACTAAGAAAAAACAGCTGTAAAGAGTAAGCCGCGAACCAAAATAGGGGATTAAAACAAACGCAGTCAAAAACGTTCCCAAAAGACTGCCCAGCGTTGCCCACGCATAAACCAGCCCGGCCGAACGGCCGGTTTTTTCTTGCTCGGCTAAAATTTTTATAACTACTGGCGAAACGGCGGCCAGAGCGACCATCGGCACAAAAAAAATCAAAAGGGTAGCTGTCAGCGATCCCCAAATCACACCCCAGTCAGTCAGATATTTTAAAATTGGAGAGTAAAGAAAAAGGTCAACTAACAAAAATATTCCAGCTGCCAAATATAGTTTTAAAATCAAGCTAAGGGCTGCTTTTTTATCCGCCAACCAACCGCCTAAATAATAACCGCCCGCTAGCGCTGCCAGAATTAAACCGATTAGAGTTCCCCAAACATAGATAGAATAACCAAAATAAGGAGCTAAAAGTCGAAAACCCAATAGCTCCAAAGACATTATCAGATAGCCGGCGATAAATGCGATAAAAATTAACAGTTTTTTCATGTTTTTCCAAGCATAACACTGCCTTTAACAAAAATAAAGGTGCTGTGGATAAATGATGGTTTTTTGTTTTGTCTTGATCGCAAAATTATTGTATAATTTAGGCAACAATGAGCACGACAAAAAAATCGCGAAAATTTTCTTTACTCGTCGCAATTTTGATATTACATTATAAAACGCAAACACTAAATCACAAGCATCAAATTACAAATAAATACCAATGGCCGAAATAACAAATTCCAAACGGTATGATTTAGAGGAGAGAACCTTTCAGTTTGCCAAAAGAATAGCTCTATTTTGCAAGCAGTTACCGAAAAGCATTAGCAATATAGAGTATACGAAACAGACAGTTAGGGCTTCCGGCTCAACCGGAGCAAATTATATTGAAGCGAACGAGTCACTCAGTAAAAAAGACTTTCTGATGCGAACCAAAATTTGCCGCAAAGAAGCTAAAGAATCAGCTTACTGGCTGCGTCTAATAATAGAAACCAACGAAGAAAAATTTTATATTGAAGGAAAGTCTCTATCGGAAGAAGCAATAGCGCTAAAAAAGATTTTTTCCTCAATCATAGAAAATTCTCGATAATTTTGGTCATTGAAATTTGTGATTTGAGATTTATTTGTTATTTGGGATTTGTAATTTGGAATTTTATAAATATGGATTCTAAACCTCGTTCCAAAAAACTCTCCATCTTCGTCGCTATCTTAATTTTGCTAGTAGGCGTCATAATCGGCGGTTATTTAGTATTGAAAAGCGGCCGCGGCTCGGCCAGCCAGCTTAGCGACATTTTAAGCGGCGCCTCGAAAACAACAACGGGATGCAATCCAGATCCTAGCGACTCAAACAAAGATTCCGACAATGACGGCTTGAAGGACTGGCAGGAAATGCAGATTTATAAAACCGACCCCTGTAAGCCAGACAGCGACGGCGACGGCTATCTGGACGGTGAGGAAGTGGCTTCTGGCTACGACCCGACTAAAAAAGCGCCAGGGGATGAATTGCCAGGGACTGCTTCTAGGACTCCTCGTTCTTTGCCGCAAAACCTGACCGAAGCCCTGAAACAAAAACTAAGCGAACAGCTTAACGCAAACAAAATTCAGGCTTTCAATGAAAGCGGAGACCTGCTTTCTAGCGAAGAGCTGCAAGCTTATCCAGGGATTCAAGAAACAGTCCAGGAAGTTATTGCCAACACCGGCAATCTTTTTGCGCCAGACCCCATTGACGAAAACCAAATCAAAACCACGCCAGATAATAGCCGAGCCGCAATTCAAATTTATGGTGCTTCGGCCAGTAAAGCCTTCTCTCTTTCTGAATCAAAATCTAGCTCAGAATCGGCAATGTTTTTAAACGCTCTTCAAAGCAATGATTTTTCGGAACTTGATTTGCAATTACAAAACGACAAAAATACCTACGCTATACTGAAAGAATTAACAGTGCCCAGTGAACTTGTCAGTATTCATAAAGAACAATTAGAAATTATCTCAAAATTGATAAAAGTCTACGAAGCGATAAAAGAAATTAAAACCGATCCGCTAAAAGCCAATCTGGCTCTTCAATCCTATCAAATTATAAAAGATCAAACAGTCGGCTGGGCTAAAAAAATGAGAGCATTTATTCAAGCCCATCCCTAATCCTAACTTATGCCTATTATCGATACTTTCCTTAACCAAAGAAACTTCGCTGTTGCCGTGCTAGTTGTTTTGATTGCCAATTTAATAATCGGCGGAGTTTTACTTCCCTACAGGCAAGCTCAAGCTGTCTTAGCTCTTTTACCTATGCAGGTTACGCAATGGATTGTAGAGACGCTCGAATACGTCTGGGAGGTCATTGAGATGGCCTATCAGGCTGCCGCCGAATGGATATCGGCGCTAATTGACGAATGGGACCAAATGGATACTTGGTTGCAGCGTGCCCTAGAGTATGCCTGGTATGTCTTAAGAAAACAACTGTTGAATATGCTGGTCAACGATATCATCGGGTGGATTCAGGGCGGGGGAACACCAAAAGTGGTAACTGATTGGCAGGGATTTTTAAAAAAAGCAGCTAACGATGCCGGCGGAATATTTGTTGATCAATATTTAGGCATGGGATTTTTGTGCCAGCGTTTTGACGCCAAAATAAAGATTGCCTTAGCGACTGTACCCACTTTTGACGTAAACGTCAGGTGTACTTTCTCTCAGATAGTCGCCAACATCAATACTTTTCTTAATGATTTTTCCCAGGGCGGCTGGCGCGCCTGGATTTCCGTTTCTGAAACTCCAAATAATATGTACGGCGCCTATTTAATGGCGCTGGATCAAAAAATCGGAATTCAGTCCGAGGCTCAACAGGCAGCGCAAAACGAAGCAGTCGCCTCGGCTGGATTTTTAGGTGATAAAGTTTGCCGCGAAATATATGACCCAACCAATCCAGGAGGAGCCCAGATCGGCACCTGGACGACAATACCAACCGGCTATGTCTGCGCCCAGTGGGAAGTCAGAACGCCCGGCAAAATTGCGGCTGAAGCCGTAACCAAAGCTGCTGGTTCGGAATTTGATTGGCTGTTCGCATCCGATGAATTTGAAGCCTATGCCTCGGCCATCCTTGATGCGCTTATTAGTCGGGTCATGAAACAAGGATTAACTGTAGTCACTAGTCCGGGCGGGGGCAGCGCCGGCGCCAGCGGGCCTGGCATTACCACCTCAGCGATGGGGGCAGTAGCTGCAGCAACCGCTGCTGCTCAAACAAGCATTGCGGCCACTCAGGGCGCAGCTATGGCTGGCCAACTTGTTCCTACTCTAATCCAGCAAGTTACTCTCATAGGTACTAATCTAAATACTTATATGGGCCATCTGCAAAGCAACCTCGCGCTTCTCAACCAAATCCAGGCCACTCAGGCTTCTGCTCTAAGACTTTTAGGTCAAATGGTGCAAGCCGGCTGCGCTTTGCCAGCTGGCGTTACGCAAACAACCATAAGCAGTTCTGTTGTCAACGATTGTGCCCAGTGGTGTCCCTGCACCACCACCACCAATGACGTTATTAGAATAGACTCCCCGGGAGTTGGTTCAATAACTATCCAACGGACAACTACCCTGGTACAGGGCGAGCCAGATTTGACGGGGACGAGCGCCTGCGTTTCGGTAATTCACCCTGCTCCCTGCTTTCTTCCGCCTGGCTATGCTATGGCCACCTGCTCCACTAATGTTACCACTCAAATCTTAAGTACCGTTGTGCCGGCAAACCCAGATATTGCCACAGTCACAAGTCAAATCTCTGCCGCTCAAACCCAAATTAATCAAGTGAACACAGCGAACGCTGCTCTACAAAATTACCAACAGGCCTCTGCGGCTTATACAACCATTAGCACTCAGGCAGGGGCAACCCAGGCGCAGATTGCTGCTGCCCTAGCCGCCATGCAGGCAGCCGAAAGTCAAGCCGTTGCTGCTCTTCAGGCCCTAACCGGCTCTACTTCCACTAATTTACAGGCGCTTTTGCAGGCGGTTGGGGCCGTCTCTCAGCAACTCGTCCAAGCAGATAATGCCGCTCAACAGAAAGCCGGTATCGCTTACTGTGGCTTTACCCAAGCTGGCACCTACAATGATGCTCTCTGCACCGCTCAGGCAACACAATCTTCTTATCTAACGGCTTGTAATATTTGCTTGGCTGGTGGTGGTGCCTGGGGGGGAACAGGGGCAACCTGTGTTCCTTAAACTTCCCTAAACGCAAACTTTTAATTTTCATCTCCAAATATCTTTTTTGATTAAACTTCTTAAAAATAAAAAGTTTATTATCGCTTTGCTGGTAGTTTTTCTCTTAACCGGAGGAGTTTTTATTTTGGGCGCGCATCAGGCTCACGCTGGATTATGGGATATTCTAACCAAGCCAGGGCAAGCCGTTACCCTGCTTTTTGCCTGGCTGATGGAGATAATACTAACCTTCTTCAGTAAATTTTTAGGATTAGCCATGAGCCTTTTGGAGGCAATTTTTAAAATTGGCCGCTTCTCAAAAGTTCCCGTCGTCCAAGCAGGTTGGCAAATAACGCGAGGGCTGGCCAATATGTTTTTTGCTTTGATTTTATTAATAATGGCCGTCTCAACTGTGCTGGGAATGGAAAGTTTTGGCGCCAGAAGAATTCTTGTTCGCTTGATTATTGCCGCGCTTTTAATAAATTTCAGCTTGCTTTTTGGCGGCGTTATTATTGATTTTTCTCAAGTTCTCACCGACTACTTTATCATTGCCGCCGGCGGCACCGCCACCGGAACAGCGGGGCAATCAAGCATCTCTACTCAGCTAGCCAATGGCCTAAATATTGCTCGGGTTTTTGCGGACCCAAACCAATTTGAGACGTTGATGGCGGGAGGCGACGCCTCGCGGCTTGTTAATATGGGCGTTGGTATGCTTTTTGGCATAATAATTATTGCCGTCGCCACTTTCGTCGTTTTGGCGGCGGCGCTTTTTTTAATCATCCGGGTAGCGATTTTATGGCTACTTTTAATCTTCGCCCCTTTAGCCTGGGTTTCAATGGTCGTGCCCGGCGGCATGGCCGGCAGCATCTGGGGCATGTGGTGGAAATCTTTTTTTCAATGGGCTTTTTTTGCGCCAATTTACGCCTTTTTTCTTTATCTGGCAGTCATGGCAATTAGCAGCAACAGTTTAGCGCAAGCTTTTGTTAATGCGCAAATTAATGCCGCTCAATCCGGCTTTCTTACTGGTTTTTTGAACGGCACCATAAGTTTAGTTTTGCAATATATCGTCATTCTCATCATTCTGTGCGGCGGCTTGCTGGTCGCTCAAAAATTTGGCATCTACGGCGCCTCAGCAGTCATCAATGCCGGCAAACGGGCAGGTAAGGGAGTAGCCAAGTGGTCAGGAAGACAAGCGGCACGTCCAGCGCAGTACGGTTATGAAAAAGCTTCAGCCGCTGCAACAGCCGCGGCTGGAAAGGCGCTCAGTAAGATCCCCGGCTTTAGCAAGGTTGGTGGTAGGCTTCAAGCTAAAGCTACTCAGATGAAAGAAAAACCAGAAGAGAGAAAGCAGCATAAGGCTTATGCAAATTTAATCAAGAAAATGTCTGATGTCGACCTAGCTAATGAAACTAAGTCGGCCTGGGGCGTAAGAAAGTTGATTGCTGCCCGAGAGGCAAAAGAAAGAGGCGTATTGGCGAAGACCGAAAATAAAGAAGTCGTGCAGCAAGCGATGAAAACATTTTCTACTTATGGTGCCAAGACTCTTAATGCTCAAGGTAAGGATGATGGCAAGACCAAAGAGCAAAGAGAGTTGGAGGAAACAAGATTTGACGTGATTGAAAATGAGACAGAACAAAAAGAAGCCATCCGTCGCTCCAAGGAATCAGGCAATCTGGACAAAATCAACGCTGTGGTTCTCAAAGACAAAGCAGTAATGAAAGCGGTTATGGATGAATTAACGCCGCCGGAATATAATGAAACCTACAAAAAATGGGGAAAGAACACAAAGAAAGCCGCCAATAGCGCAATGGCTGATAATTTAGACCCGAATTCCAATTTTGCCCAGAATGCTCCTGACATGAAATATAGAAAACTTTATGCTACGTCAACAGGTAACCTCACCAAGGCTTTTGGAACGGCTGCCGAAGAAATGAAAGGTGCAGCTGACCAGGCTGCCGGAGAATTTATTAAAGCTATGAAGCCCAGCCAGATAGGGGATATTTTTGAAGAAGCAGTTGATGAAGCGGGCAAGAATTATGGCAAAGAGTCCCTGAAATTAGTCGGCAGACACATAGACAAAAGCATGTTAGCCAGCACAACGGGCGAATTAAACGCAACACAAAAAGCAATAATAACTCTAGGGATAGAAGAGAACAAAAGCCGGCAAGATATTAAAGAATACATGGAGAAAAGCCCAGCCTGGGGCGGCAGGATACCGACAGCAGGGGCTGCAGAAAAAGAAGCACCAAAAGAAGCACCAAAAATAGAAGTGGCCAGCTCTTATACGAGAGTGCCGCCACCCGGAGAAAGGAAAAGATAAAAAAATATTTAAATCATGGCTGACCAAAATACAAACCAATCTGAATCAGAAACCAAACAACTTGATGATTTTCAGGTAAAGTTTCTACGCCTGCCAGCTAATGTTCAAAACTGGATGTGTTCTTTTGAGGCGGCTGACAATACCGGTAAAATTACCCAAAAATTCAATTTGCCGAAAAGTACTAACCCGATTGTCGCCAAACTAACCGGTGACGCTATCTTAAAAGACATTGTGATTGAAGCTTTGCCTAACTTGCTCCAAGAAAATCTAAGGGTTGATGACCAAACCGCTCGCCAGTTGGCGCTGGAAATTGCGCAGAAGCAGTTGCTGATTTTAAGAAACCACCTGAGAAGTGTCGAAGGCTTTATTCTAAAATTAGGCGGAACTTTACCACGAGCGTTGCCAAGCTTTGAACCGCAAGTACCCGAACGTACTTTTGAGGCCGCTACGCAGATACCGATACCGAAGATTGTAAAAAAACCCTTCCGTTTAGCCGTCCAGGAAAACAAAGAAATCCTGAATCAGCTCTTGACGGCCAATCCGATAAAAATCGCTGAATTTGAACAGCCGGTGCGGCCGACCATTAAAAATTGGCTGTCAGATTATATCAAGCATAAAGGAACAGGGTATCATGATGAGCTGGAGCGAAGCGATTATCTTTATAAAAGTTCAAACGCCATAAATTTACCCAACGAGGAACGCGCCAAACTGTCGAAAATCCTTAGAGCCTATGATGAAGACTCCGAAGTGCCTGTTTCTGGAGAAAACAAACTGATTTTGACTGAAGAACTTTCAAAAAAAGAAGTGCCGTCACTTCCCAAAGCTGTAACGCCGCCTCCTGCCCCAACCCCTTCGCCTGTCCAGCCGCCATCAACGTCCCCTCCGTCGTCTACGCCGCCTCCAATTGCGCCCGCGCCTGCTGCGCCGCCAACGACAAGTCCTCGATTTGCAACGCCGCCTGCCGCCGCCCCTCCAACTCAAAGCGTTCCGACCCAGCCTGTAATAAGAAGCGGCCCCGATACCTACCGCGAATCGGTCTCAGAGGAAGATTTGGAAGGACCGCTCAAGCCGCCCGTCAAACCAGCACCGAGGTTAGAAGGGAATATTGTAGACCTAAAGAATATTAACGAATAGTGCGAATGCCTGCAGGCTGCGAATATTACAAATATTATGGCTGATATAATATACAAAGATGAATGTAAAATTTTATATGGCATTTTGTTTAAAATTCAAAATGAGCTGGGTACAAATTTTCAAGAAAAACATTATCAAAAAGCGTTTGAGGCTTACTTAATCCAGGAAGGCATACCTTATGAGAAAGAAGTTTTTATAGAAATTCATTATCAGGGCAGACTTTTAGGAAAATTTTTCCTTGACTTTATCATTAATAACAAAATTATTGTTGAATTTAAGACTACCGATCGGCTAACAAATGAGCACTTAAAACAAATGTTAAGATATCTACAGGCTGCCAATCTCAGACTCGGTCTAGTAGTAAATTTCAGAAAGAGACCTCTAAAACCAATGCGTGTCTTAAATTCAAAATTCGCATAATTCGCAGCGTATTTGCGTAATTCGTCAATCTATGCAATTTAACGTTCCCCAATTCACCGACGTGGAAGACAAAGTTTTAGGCCCTCTGACCATGAAAAATTTTTTATTGGTTTTGGCCGGCGGGTTGCTGCTAATAGCACTTTGGTATCTATTAAATCTTTGGGCGGCAATAATCGTCGGCATACCTTTGGCGATGTTTCTGTTAGCCATGGTCTTTGTTAAAGTAAACGGTCGCTCTTTTACCTCATTTTTTTTCTCTTGGGTCAAATTTCTGATAAATCCAAAGGTTTATACTTGGAAAAGGAAAGAGAGAAAAATATAATTTTTTAATTGTTAATCAATGTCCAATGTTCCGGTTCAGCAAAAAATTGTTCTTGAAGACATCCAAGAAGGAGTAGTTATTCTCAAAAGTGGAGAGTTGAGGGCAATTTTAATGACCTCCTCAACTAATTTCGCTCTTAAATCAGCGGAAGAACAGGATGCGCTAATAGTTAAATATCAAGGCTTTCTAAATTCGCTGGATTTTCCTCTTCAAGTTTTGGCGATTTCGCGTCAATTGGATATCTCCGACTATTTAGCGGCATTGGAACAAAAAAGGAAAGAGCAACCAAACGAACTGCTAAAAATTCAAATTTCCGAATACATTGATTTTATCAAAAATCTGGTTGAGGTTTCAAACATCATGAGCCAATCTTTTTTTGTGGTAGTCCCGCTCTCAGCTTTTGAAAAAAAAGAGAGCTCCGGGATAATGGATAAGCTTAATATTTTCAAAAAATCATCCAAACAAGGCCAAACCAAATCACAGGAAGACTTGAAAGCCCAGCTGTGGCAGCGTGTTGAATATGTGGTTTCGGGCCTGACCAGCATGGGGCTCAAAGCCGTGCCGCTCAATACCCAGGAGGCCACCGAACTTCTATACAGCCTTTACAATATGGGGGTGGAAGAGAAACCGACCTTGCCGGCCGAGCCAAAAACCGAAAAAACCGAAGTAACAAAAAAGTAAAATTTTATGCCAGGTACTGATATTTCGATAGTTGAGATAGACGCCTGGCAAAAATATTTTTTTACAAACTCGATAATTTGTTTAAAAATATTAATTCAATTTGAAATAAATAATTAATCGAATTTCTACTACCTGGTATGCCATTTAATTTAGCCAATCTTTTAGGAAAGAAAACTGCCACCCAGACCGAACAAGCGGACGCCATGAGCGGCGCCGACTTTGGCTTTGGTCCGCAAGATAGCGGACCATCAATTAAAGATTTAATCGCGCCGCCGGGAATGAAAATCAACAGTAACTATTTACAGATTGGCGGAAAAATGGCGCGAACCCTTTTTGTTTTTACCTATCCGAGATATTTGGTTACTAATTGGTTCTCACCGATCTTGGCGCTTGACCGAGAAATTAATGTTTCAATCTTCATCCATCCGGTGGAGACGACCTGGATTATGCACCAGCTGCAAAAACGCGTTGCCCAGGTTCAAGCTCAAATATCCGAACGCCAAGAAAAAGGACAGGTCAGGGACCCGATGTTGGATACCGCCATGCAAGACATTGAAGCACTGCGCGACAGCCTTCAGCAGGGAACAGAAAAATTTTTTAAATTCGGCCTGTACCTGACGATCTTTGCCAGCGATCTGAAAGCTCTTGATGATATTGAAAATGAAATTCGCTCGCTCCTTGAAGGAAAATTAGTCTATATCAAGCCCGCCAGTTTCCAACAAGAACAGGGATTTATGTCAACCTTACCTCTCGCCAAAGACGACCTGCAAATCCACACGCCCATGAACACCGGGCCCCTTTCAAGCTCCTTCCCCTTTGTTTCGGTCAATCTTTCCGACAACAAAGGAATTCTTTATGGCATCAACCGACATAACAATTCCTTGATTATCTTTGACCGCTTCAGCTTGGAAAACGCCAACTCCTGCATTTTTGCCAAATCGGGCGCTGGCAAAAGCTATGCGGTCAAGCTTGAGGTCCTACGCTCTTTGATGATGGGCGCTGACGTCATTATCATTGACCCGGAAAACGAATATCAATACTTAACCGAGACGGTCGGGGGCTCTTTTATTAAAATTTCTCTGACCTCGCCCCAGCATCTTAACCCCTTTGACCTGCCGGTTCCGCCCAAAGGAGAAAAAGCCGGCGATGTTTTGCGCTCCACTATCATCAATTTAGTGGGGTTGCTGCGCATAATGTTAGGCGGGTTGAGCCCTGAGGAAGACGCACTGCTGGACCGAGCCATTACCGAAACCTATGCTTCGCGCGACATCACGCCCGAATCGGATTTCTCTAAAATCACGCCGCCGCTTTTGGGTGACCTTCAAACTATCTTAAAAAATATGGAGGGCGGCGCCTCGGTGGCTACGCGGCTGGAAAAATATTGCACCGGTTCCTACTCGGGTCTTTTCAACCAACATACCAATATTGAACTTAACAATAAATTAGTGACTTTTTCTATTCGCGACATGGAAGAGGAGCTGCGCCCGATTGCGATGTATATTGTGCTCCATTACATCTGGAATATCATTCGCTCCGAACTCAAAAAAAGAATGCTGGTCGTTGACGAAGCCTGGGTGATGATGCGCCATGATGACGCGGCTTCCTTTCTTTTTGGCATCGCCAAGCGTTGCCGAAAATATTATCTTGGCATGACCACCATTACCCAGGACGTCGGTGACTTTATGGCTTCCCCTTATGGCAAACCGATTGTGACGAACTCTTCTATGCAGATTCTGCTGCGCCAATCACCGGCCACAATTGATATAATTCAAAAAACTTTTAACTTAACGGACCAAGAAAAATATCTGCTGCTTGAGTGCAACGTCGGCGAGGGAATCTTTTTTGCAGGGCTACAACACGCCGCCATTAAAATCATTGCCTCCTACACGGAGGACCAAATAATTACTTCCGACCCCCGCCAGATTTTGGAAATTGAGAGGGCCAAAGAAGAATTGGCAGCGCAAGAAGAGCAGAAATAAGTTATAATTTAATTAAAGTATGCCAAGCAGTGAAAATTCGACAGGGATAATGGATTCAATTTTTCCAGTTGTCGACTAATAACCTACCTAGATTTTCTTGCTTGGCAAGTCAAAAAATGGACTTGAATTTTATTCGCCAGCTGGCGAATAAAATTCAGTCGAATTTCTACTGCCTGGTATGCCCGAAGAAGAAATTGAAACAACCGAAGAAGGAAAAGAGCCCTACGGGGAAGTCGGCGCGCCAATCACGCCCGGCGGCTCGGTTTCTTTTCCTTGGTTTATTTTTTTTGCGGCAATCTTGTTTGATATTATTGAATTTTTTATCCCGCTGCTGTTACCGCTCTTTGGCATGATAATGGGTTTTTGGCAAAAAATGTATGCCCCAAAAACCGACCCGTTGATGAGTTTTTTCCTATCAAAAATCGCCGATGTTATTACATTGGGAATTTTGCCAAGCAGCGTCTCAATTGTTATTTTTGCTTACATTAAAAAACGGGCAGCCGCTAAATCGCCAACAATTAAGCTGCCAAAACCATCTGCCCAGCCGGCTTAAATTTCAAAAACCATGTCCAAAAAAACTCTTTATAAAATATTAATTCCAAGTGTCTTTGTCTCAATTCTGGGAAGTCTTTTTATCAATCCCGCCTTCAGCCTGGCACAAATTAATCTTTTTGGCTCCCCCTCTGCTTCGGATGATTTTGTTTTGAGCTGGTCAAGTGATTCCTATGTTCCAAATACATACCTGGGCAAAGCGCTGCCGACCAGGGGCAGCGAGATAAGAATGGTGATTGAGCCGACCAAAAAATTGGCGCAGGACCCCCAAAAGCTTTCTTATCGCTGGCTGCTTGATGATGGTCTCGCCGGTTACGCTTCCGGTCAGGGGAAATCAGTTTTTCGCTTCCAGGTCACCAAGTGGGCCGGCGCCGCCCATAATGTCTCGGTGCAGATATTAGATGCCAGCGGAAATTTGTTGGCTCTTAAATCGCAAGCGATACGAATCGTTAATCCCGAAGTGCTTTTGACCAAAACTGACAACTCCTACGCTCTGCAAAACACGCTAAATGTGGGAACGGGTCAACAGATTAATTTTTATGCTATCCCGCTATTTTTTCACATAGAAGATTTAGCCCAAGTCCTTTGGCAGTGGACATTCGCCGACCAAGCTATTGCCGCCTCAGACCAGAAAGATTCAAATCTGCTGGCTCTGACCATCCCTCAAGGAAAATTATCGCAGACCATAGAAAAAAACTTATCGGTTAGTGCGACAAACAAAGACGACCAATATCAGCAGGCGGCCGCGAGTTTATATGTTAATATAAAATAAATAATAAAAAAGGCCAATATGCATCGTTTATCAAAAACCAAACTATTTTTCATACTTCATGCTGCCGGCCTTCTAGCAGCTGCTAATGTCTACGCATACACGCTGGAATTCCCTCTACCGGGCATGCAATCTGTTTCTGACCCAGGCGAGTACATAAGCTTACTTTTCGTCTTCGGGCTGGGCTTGGTTGGTTTTCTGGCGGTCGCCGCGATTGTTGTGGGCGGCATTATGTATATGACGGGTAGCACCGTGGGCAAGGTGGATAAAGCTAAACAAATAATCTGGGGAGCGGTTAGCGGATTGGTCTTGCTGCTTTGCTCTTATTTACTGCTTTTTACAATTGACCCGACGTTGGTTAATTTATCGCCATTCCAATTAAAGCCGGCTAATATACCAGCTCAACAGGGCGGCACGCAATGTACTGCCCCTCAAGTTTTTGACCCGACTACCGATACATGTGTGACTTCTGCGATGGTCTGTGATCCCGCGACCCAAGTTTGGAGCCCATCGCAGGCGATCTGTGTGCCCAAACCTGCTGGTTATGGCACAACGGCGTGTAACCCAGCCGCCTCTCCCTGTGCTGGTGAAGCTGCCTGTGCCCCCGGCGGCTGCGCTGTCGGTGGATTCCAACAATGGGATCAAACCAAGTGCTGTTGCGTAATTACTTCTGGCTATGGAGCTGGTTCATGTTATTAAAAGCTAAGACTAACCAACTATTGCTGTATCTGCTATCCATAAAAGACTCTTTTTTAACTTCTAAACAAAGACCGAACAATTCTTATAATTCTTATAATTAGTTCCTACTTCTTTCTATATGACTACTAAAAAGATCTTCATCATCGCCGCCATATTGCTTGGCCTCATCGGCCTAACTTTGTTTGTTTACAATATATTTTTCAAAGCCAAACCCAGCGCCGAAAATCCGGAAGCGACCGGTTCTCTGTCACCGAGCACCAGTCAAGCGTTCTCGCCGGCACCGGGAAGTCAAAGTGGCCAAAAAACCACCCCAAGAATTCTCCCAATAAGCCAGGAGAGGGCTTTTGGTGCAACCATCGGGGTTGATGGCAAAACCGTGAAATACTTCAGCCAAGCGACGGGTCAGATCTTTGAGTCGGCATATGATGGCACAAATTTAAAGAAAATTTCATCAGTTACACTCAGTGGTCTGATCAAAGCTCTCTGGTCGCCGGATAAAGATAAGGTCATCGGTATTTTTTCTGAGAACAATCAGACAAAAAAATATTTTTATAATTATACCGACAGCCAATCTTCTTTACTGAACAACAGCATCGGCCATATCGCCTGGTCACCCGACGGCAAAAACATTGCCTATCAGTTTACCTCTGCCGCAACGGAGCAAAGTACCATCAGCATTTCAGATCCAGACGGCTCCAATTGGAAAAATATTTTTAAAACCCGCCTGGCTAATTTAATTGTGGAATGGCCCTCAAAAGAAAAAATTTCAATTCGCACACAGGTCAGCGGCTTGGCTCAGGGCTTGCTCTATGTTATCGATTCGGCCACCGGCGATTTTAACAAAATTTTAAGCGATTTATACGGTTTAAATATCCGCTGGTCGCCCAAAGCCGACAAAATTCTTTATTCCAAAACTACGAACTACGGCCACAATCCTTCGCTCGTCCTGGCCGATGATAAAGGTGCTAACAGCCAGGATTTAAAAATTTCTGGCATTGTTGACAAATGCGTCTGGTCAAAAGACGACCGTACAGTTTTTTGTGCCATCCCACAGATAATTTCTCCCGACGCGACCTGGCCGGATGACTATTACAAAGGCCTGCTAATTTTGGCTGACGATTTCTATAAAATCAATCTGGAAACCGGAGAAAAAACAATAGTCGCCAGTTCCAACACCCAAACAAGCTATGACGCCCAAGATTTGTTTCTCTCCCCCAAAGAGGACTATTTGTTTTTCATCAATCGCGTAGACGGGCTGCTCTATAGCCTAAGGATATAATCGCCCAAAAAATCAAAGCTAAATCGTTTTTCCAATAAGTCGTGTCGAGCAAGCCGTGGGCTAAAATATAAATCATGACAGCCGCCAAAATTAAAAGCAGCGGCTGTTTTGTTTTAAAAAAATTTTTAAGCGTTTTCCGGAAAAAATTTATTAGCAACAAAACTAATCCGACAAAACCTAAAAGCCCGGCTTGCAACCAAAAAGCCAAAAAGAGATTGTGGGGCTGGGGCACGGCCCATTCAAGATAGGGCGGAAAATATTTTTGATACGCCAGATAATATTTTTGAAACAGCCCCGGACCGATTCCCAAAAACCAATGCGTCTTTAAAATTTCCAAAGCCGAGCGCCAAATCATCAAACGCGACTGAAACGAGGAACGGCTGGAATACAAAAGATCGCTTAGCTTGGGACTCTTCCATTGTAAATATCCGAAAATAGCTATCAAGATAGCCAAAAGCAAAAGGCAAGCCAACAGGGCTTTTTTGGTTTTATCTCCTTGCCATTTGGCAAAAACAAAAAACATGATGGCTAGTGCAACCAAAACGCCAAACCAGGCGGCGTAAGAAAATGTAAAATAAAAACTGACTCCCAAAGGCAGCGCGCACCAGGCAGCCGCCTGACGCCACTGCTTATTTTCGTTCTGCAATAAAAAGCCAAGGCAAATTAAAATCGAGGGCGCCAAATACATGGCTAGCTGATTTGGCGAAAGAAAAAAAGCACGTAATCTTCCATCAAAGGTCAGCTGGCTGGTCGGCAGATAGACTAAGCTGATCGTTGCTACGAGCGTTCCGGAAAAAAGTATGGCGTGCAATAGCTTACCAAGCTGCTTTTTGGTTCCAACCGTATCTATCAAAACTATGCCAAAGATTATTGGTTCAACAAACCAAGACTTTAAAATTCCGGCGCTGGTTTTTACATCGGGTGAAAACATCGTCGCAATTAAAATTCCGGCTAAAATTAATAAAATTGGCAACCAAATTTCGCCAAAGTCAATCTTTTTAAACAAATCAAACAGCAAATGATTTTTAGTTTTTTTGATCAGCCAAACAATAAATATAACCAAAATCAAAAGCTCCAAAACCGTTAGCGGCAGCCCTACAATAATTATTTTAAGAAGGTAAAGAGGGGCTGAAAATAAAACCAGTGCCAAACTAAAATCAAATCGCCGCCAAGCCAGCATAGCAAAAGCGGCTAAGCTGGCGCCGACCATTATTAGGTATATCGGATTTTGCAAAATTATAAACATTAAGGTTTCTTGTCTAAAATATTGCTAATGCTGGCGGCCAACGCACTGACTATCATTAAAAATGCCAAAATGGTGGGATTGAAAATCGGCGTCTCAAAAAAAGAGTGAATGCAAAAATAAACAATCGCCCCTAAAAGCCCCATCGCTATAATCGATAATCGCGTGAGGTCGCCCTTAATTTCGGTTAGTAGTTTCTTCAGCATCCCGCCCAAAAACCAAAGCCAGGCGAGCAAACCAAAAATTCCCGTCTCAACCAAAATGTCCAAGTATAAATTGTGGCTGGTCACGGCGCTGCGATAAATCGCGTTAAAATCAAGCGCCAAAGGATAGTTGCCTAAGCCCACACCCAAAAGCGGAGTTTTTTCAAACTGCGTCAGCGCCTCAGTCCAAATTTTTAATCGCCCCACGTTAGACCCCTCGGTTAAATTAAAACTAGAAGAAAATCTGACCCAGACGGGCGTCAGAACAATAACTACCGCCAGAACCAAAAAAAGGCTGCTGATAAATATTCTCGTTTTTGGGCTGAACTTTTTCCAACTGACCAAACCCATCGCCAAAATACTCCCCAGCAAACCCAAATAGCCGCCGCGAGAAAAAGTTAAAAATAAAATAATCAGCATAAAACAATAAACCAGCAACAAAAGCCGTCGATGTCTCTTTTCTCCAAAAAATAAAACCAAAACGAGCGGTGACATAAGTCCGATAAAAAATGCGAGCATGTGCGGATCGGGGAATAGGCCGATGGCACGCATGAGGGTGCGCCCGCCGACATTAACAAACCAACTTGGATTTTGCAGGACGGTCTGCCCGAAAGATTGTCCGAAAAAAAATGGGGCAATATTTTTGCTCCAAAAATTAAAAACCGCTTCATAGCCAAAAATAAACTGAGAGATAAACTGAATAAAAGCAATTAAAACGCTGACTGTTGTGACACCGACAATAATCCAAAGTAGTCTTTTTAATTTCTTTCCGCTGGTTATGAAATTTTGGGTTAAAAAAAACAAAGGGAAAATTGACAAAAAGACCAAAACTTTACGCAACCCCCAAAGCTGGTTTGAGGCAATCAAAATTGATATCAGGGTAATTAAAAAAAACAAAATTAAGGCCACTGCGATTCGATTTTTGCTCCAGATTATTTTTTCCCCCTTTAAAGATTTTAAAATTATTACAAAAAACAGCAACAAAATCAGCAGTCGGCCAGAAATTAAATCAATATCGGAAGTCAGATTTAGCGCTATCTGAAAAGGGAGATAGGCGACCAAAAAATAAAAAGCCGTCTCAGAGTAAAAATAAAAAAAGGCCAGTAAAACCAGTGAAATTACTGCCAAAAAAGTAATTGAGTCAGAAAAACTGGCAGCCAAAGCAAGCGCCAAGGCGCCCAATACCATCAGGGCTATTTTGAATCCTTTAGCCTGAAGCATCTTTTTTTATTAACGCCAAAATATCTTTCGTTGAAAATCCCTTGATTAAATAAAGCAGTCCAAAATAGGCTACCAACGCCAAAGCTAAAAGAATAAATAAATTCAAAGGCCTCAGATACCAAATAATCACAACCATTAACAAGGCGGCCAGCAGGCTTTTTAAAAAAGCTCCGAGTTTCGGCCAAAAACGTAAATAGTGATGAATCGCTATAATCATTAAAATTGCCACCAACGATTCGGTTAAAACCGTGGTGGCTGCCGCCGCAAAATAGCTCCAGCGCGGAATCAAAATAATATTGGCCGCAACGTTAAAAACCGCCCCAACGGCGGAGATCCAAAGTAAAATTTTTTGTTTTTCAATGGAAATCAGCGTGAAGGAAAAAAGCGTCCCCAAAAATATAACACCGACCGCGACGATTAAAATATCAAGCACCGCCACTGATTCAGGATAATTTCCGCCGCCCAGCAGATTAATTATGGCTGGCGACAAAACTAAAGTACCGCCAACCAGCGGCAAGGCAAAAATTATTAAAACATCAAGGCTGCGCTCAAAAACATTTTTAAATCGCGGCCAATCGCGAAAAGCCGCCCCTGAAAGCAGCGGCATAACAAGTCCCACAAACATCGACGGGAAAAAAATTAAACTCTCTAAAATTTTATAGGGCAGCCGGTAGATACCGACGTCTGTAATCGGTTTAAATGCCGACAAAAAAAGCGAGTCGGTGGAGAAATAAATCATGACCAAGATATTTGATATCGCCAAAGGGAAGCTTTGCCCCAAGCTTTTCTTCCAGAAATTAAAATCAAAAGTCAACTTAAGGCGAGTGTATTTTTTGGCGAACCAAATGACCAAAAGAAAATTTGCTATCGCGCCAAAAACCAAAGCGCCCACAATCCAAAAAAATCCCAGACCCATTTTTATAAACAAAAAAACAAGTATCAGTTGAACCGCTCGGCCGGCGACATCGGCCAGGCTAATTTTATCCATTCTGAGATGTTTTTGAAAAACGCCCATTAAAACCTGCGTGCCCGAAAGCAACCAATAGCCGGCCATGCCAATTAAAATCCC
>Ga0315288_10003808_pt1 | contig 19224 bp, 12 predicted proteins | sample YL17G11_20_MG_FD_203454 | JGI IMG/M metagenome (GOLD analysis project Ga0315288, IMG submission 203454) | Sediment microbial communities from Yellowstone Lake, YNP, Wyoming, USA - YL17G11_20 | ecosystem: Environmental > Aquatic > Freshwater > Lake > Sediment | place: USA: Wyoming | collected... | reverse complement strand
ATGCCTGGGTCACCACCACCCAGCGCTACACCCATCTCGAGGTGGAGGACCTGCAGGCGCAGGTCGCTGAGCTGCCGGCGAATCACCTCCACGGGGTGAGCTTGGGACTGGCGCTGCCCAACAGCGGCGGCGCGCCACGGCCGGCGCTAACAGTTCAGCGCGCGAGCACGGCAGCGGCCGTCGGCGGCAGCGGTCCGTCCCCGACAGAGCAGGCGGCTGGCAGGTAGCTGGACCGCGCCTGCAGAAGCGCCTATGAGCCGCCTCGCTACACTGTGCTTCCCCTCTGGCGGCGGACGTCTCGTGCAGTCATCGGGCGAATTGCTGTAGGGAGAGATGGCAGATGAGACTCCGCTGGCTTGCGTCGCTCTGGATTCTTGCGTGCGTGTTCCGCGGCCCTGCCTGCGCGGAGACCGTCGTCGAGGCCTGGCGGAGCCCATTTGGCGATACGCGTGCGGCAGCCGCCAACCCGTCGGACGGGTCCTGCTGGGTGGCGGCCGGCGCCAGTGTGATGCACATTGGCGCCAATGGCGAGATACTCAGTCAGACAGACTCCATGTGGCGGCCGCAGGCCATCTCCGTCAACCAGTCGGATGGCTCATGCTGGGTGGCCGGATACGGCGTATACTACACGTCAGATTCTGACGACTATACGGTACGTCACTTCGTGGCTCATCTAGCGGCCGACGGGACGGTGCTGCTAGTTGACGAGGGATTCGTCTCGCCCCGGTCGCTTTCGGTGAACCGGACGGACGGGTCCTGCTGGGTCGCCGACGACCGGTATCCCGACTGGAGCGCGGTTGTTCACCTCGCGGCCGATGGGAGCCGGCTGTCGGTGAACGAGGGATTCTGGTATCCCACTTCGGTCTCGGTGAACCCAACCGACGGGTCCTGCTGGGTCGCCGACTCAGACGCGGACGAGGTCGTCCACCTCTCGGCCACGGGGGCAGAGCTGTGGCGAGGCGGGGGGATCTACGGGTCGGAGTCCGTGTCCGTCAACCCGAGCGACAGCTCCTGTTGGGTCGCCTGCCCATCGACCCGCCGCGTAGTTCATCTGGCCGCGAGCGGGGAGGAGCTGTGCCGAGCCGAAGGGGGCCTAGGCGCCACCTCGCTATCAGTGAACCCAACAGACGGTTCGTGCTGGGTCGCCGACGGTTCAACAGTGCTGCACCTGGCGGCTGACTGTACGGAACTGCTGAGGCTCTGGGGGTTCGACGGACTGTGCTCTGTGTCGGCGAACTCCGCCGATGGCTCCTGCTGGGTAGCGGATGGCAGCTACGATCTTGCCGTTCACCTGCGATCAGATGGGGAAGTGCTGTTGGTGGTCGGGGCGTTCAGCGCACCTGTTGCGGTTTCGGTGGATGCCGGCGACGGGTCGTGCTGGGTGGCTGACAGCGACGCCGACATAGTGGCTCGCCTGGGATGGGATGAGACGGTGATCGTGTCCGGATTCACCAGGCCCAGGTCCGTCTCCGCTGATTCCGCCGATGGTTCGTGTTGGGTGAGCGACGGAGACTGGGGCATCGGCCACATCGTGCATCTGGCGAGCGATGGCACTGTGCTCTGGCTGGGAGAAGGTTTCTCCAACGCCGAGTCAGTCTCGGCCAATCCGGCCGATGGCTCCTGCTGGGTGGCAGACACGTTGAACCGCCGGGTGGTGCATCTGGCGGCAAGCGGAGCCGAGAGCTGGACTGGTCCTTTCAACCTTCCCGGGTGGGTCTCCGTGAACCCGACCGATGGGACGTGCTGGGTATGCGCGACGGAGCTAACTCACCTGGCGGCGAACGGAGGCAGTATCTGGAGCGGCGCGTTCAATGATCCCTGGCGCGTCTCTGTCAACCCGACCGACGGATCTTGCTGGATCATCGAGCGCCAGGATATTGACCAGCAGGAGGTTGTTCATCTCTCGGAGAGCGGGGTCGAGCTGTGGCGACGTGGGGGATTCGATGAGCTTACCTCTCTGTCGGTGGACCCGGTAGATGGGTCGTGCTGGGTCGCTTACTTCTGGCACGGCGAGATACTGCACTTCGCTGCGAACGGGACTGAGTTGTGGCGAGGCTCAGGGTTCTGGGGCCCCTATTCAGTGTCCGTTGACCCATACGACGGCTCCTGCTGGGTGGCTGACACAGAGAATGGCCAGGTTGCGCTCCTCGTACCCATCTGCTCTTCTTTCAGCGACGTCAGCTGCCGCCACTGGGCACTGGATGAGATCAATGGCTGCGTCGACGCCGGTATCGTCTCCGGCTATGAAGACGGCACCTACCACCCGGAGTATCCGGTCACCCGCGACCAGATGGCCGTCTACATCTCCCGCGCGCTGGTGTCGCCATCCGGCGACGCTGGCATCCCGGACCCACCTGCCACACCGACCTTTGTGGACGTGCCGGCCACCCATTGGGCCTACAAGCACATCGAGTCCGCGGTAGACCAGGGCGTCGTCACCGGCTACGAAGACGGCACCTACCAGCCCGCCAATCAAGTGACCCGCGATCAGATGGCGGTCTACGTGGCCCGCGCCATGGTGGCCCCGAGCGGCGAGGCCGGCCTTGCCGACTACGTTCCCTCTAACCCGCGCAGTTTTCCCGACGCGCCTTCGGACTTCTGGGCCTACAAGCACATCGAATACTGCGTCGAGCACGCCGTGGTGAACGGCTACGAGGATGGCTACTACTACCCCGACATCATCGTCACGCGGGACCAGATGGCGGTGTATATCGCGAAGGCGTTTCACTTACCAATGTAGGTAAGTGCAGTGGGGAATGGCGGAGCCTAGGCTGTTCGGGACGGAGGGGTAGCCGCGGGATCAGGCGATCCCCGTGATCTCGAACGCCTCACAACGCTGAACCGGAGGTGCATGATGAGAGTCTGGAACTGGTCGTGGAAGTATGCAGTCACTCTCGCGGTTGTGGCGGGTGGTCTACTCGTGGTTCCGCAGGCGAGGGGGAGCACCCCAACCGCGCAGCGCCCGAAGGTCGAAGGGCCGGTGGCGGTTCTCCCCGTTCTGGTGTGGCAACACCCCTACGCCATGACCGGCGCGCCCCACAGGACGTGGCTGACCTTGGATCAGCTGGCTGATTTCCTCAGACAGCGACGCCAACACCAGGACGAGCTTACGGCGGAGCAAGAGGCCGCCTACGCTGAGGTGTGCGCCGCGACCGTCGGACTACTCAGGGCCGAGGGGCTTGAAGTGACCTCCGCCGCGAAAGTGGCCGCCGCCCTCACCCAGTATGCCCCTGACTTCTGGGACGTGGACGGCAGAACACCCCACGAGTTCGCTGATCTGGCGGCCGCGACTGATGCTCAGCACGTCATCTTAGTGGAACTTCTGCCCACTGAGTCCTTCCTACGCCACACCTTTGGCGACTGGCTCAGCTACCAGGCCGCTGCTCCCGAGATCGTCCGTACGCCAGTTCGAGTTGAAGTCTTCGATCGGGACGGTCGTTCGGAGATCGCAGCCGCGGTCGTATCAGACGCGAAGAGCGCGGTCCAGGCCGAAGGGTGGCGCAAGGCTATCTGGCAGGCCCTATCCCCCTGGCTCGGGCTTGTGGGGGAGAGCCTGCCACCCGACCTCAGCTCGCCAACTGCCGGGACCGCGCCACCTTTCGAGTACGTGTTCGAGAGACTCGCCAAGCCGCAATCGATGGCGGCTCCGCGGGACCGTAAGGTGGGGATCACCGTGTTCTCCACCAACCCGGACCACCACGGCTATGTGCCCAAGTTCACCGATCGCCTGCCCAGCAGGCTCTCCGACTACTCCAGGAGGCGAGGCCTGTCGACGGTGACCGTTCCGTCCCCAATCGCCGGTGCCCGCAGAGGCGAGGAAACTCTGCGCGCCTCTCACTTCCGTTCCGCGGACAGGCTGGCGGAGATCGGGCGCGCCAACGGCGTGGCGGTCGTCCTGGCTGTTGACGTGATTGGGGCGTTCGCGAGGCAGACCAAGCACAGCAGCACGGGTCCGCAGTACGTAGTCTTGGCGACAGCAGTTGACGTGGCGACCGGCCAAACGGCCAAGACTGTTGCGCTCAGCGAAGAGGAAGGCCCATCCATAGAGGAACAGGTCTTCAGCATCCTCAGAGTGGAGTAGCCGAGGCCGACAGTCAGTCTGACCGCCGTGGATCATACAGCATCTCGGAAGAAGACGCAGGGCGGTGTAACCCTCTCATCAATCGGGCACTACGAGTTCGGGACTCAGGCAGCCTAGTCCGGTGCCCAGCTTCTCGCGGCCAGACCAGAGCTGCAGAGCAAGAGAGGTGCTGCGGAGATGAAACGCGTCCATTGGTACCATGCAGCATGGATTGCGCAACTGCTGACACTCTTTGTGCTGCTCCTAACGGAGCAAGCGGCCGAGGCTCGTCGGGGGCTGCCTTCAGCCAAGGACGTCGAGCGTGCATCCAACCGGGGCTTCGTCCTCGCCCAGTTCACACCTCTTCTCGATATGGAGGCCGAGTACACCGCAACCCTAAGAGCCAGTGCGAGTGGGCGCGAGCATCGCATGAGGATTGAGGTGATGCGGCTTCCATCTGGCTGGGAGCCCTCCTCAAGTCTCGAGAAGATGCTGGTGCCCTATGGGCGTGCGGCGCTCCTCTTCGTTGCCCTGGACCCAGGTGAGTATGTGTTGGAGAGCTGCTCGATGCGCCTCGGAAAGGACGAGCTCCGGGTGGGCGCGGGGGGCAACCTTTTGGAAACGAGGCGAACTCAGGAGTTCGAGCCCGACCTGGACCGGAGGCTGGTAGTGGAGGCGGGGAAGGTCCTCTATGCCGGCGCCTTCGCTTTCGAGAAGAGCCAGGAATGGGTGTGGTCCGATGCCGACTGGCTGCTGGCGGAGGGGCGGTTGCAGCCTGGGAACGTCTCCCAGTCCTCCTCAGCCCGGCAACTGCTCTTCGAGGACCTGCCCGTGGCGCTGGCCACACTCGCCGTCTCCGACTCTGCACTGCCTGAGGTGGTGAAGGGTCGAGTGGTTAGGGCTACCTACCTGGACGATCCTGCTGTCATCGCAGGGCAGCGTGAGTTCTTGTTCTTTGAGGCTGCCACTAAGGGTGACGCGGAGGCGCTGAGACAGCTTCTGGTGGAGAACGTTGACGTCCATGCCGTCGACGCCGCAGACTACGAAGGGACGGCCTTGCATAAGGCGGCAGCGGCATGGGGGACAGGCACCCCGGCGGTAGAGTTGCTGCTTGCGGCGGGAGCGGATCCACTCGCTGCCGATAAGCGGGGCGACACCCCACTCCACCTGGCAGCAGGCGGGAGTACCTCGGACGTCGTGGAGTCGCTGCTCGCCCACGGAGCCTCCGTGAATGCCCAGAACCTCGCGGGCGAAATACCGTTGCACCGAGTACGGGCCGAGCAGGTGGTGCGGGCTCTGGTAGCTCACGGCGCCGCCGTGAACGCACGCGACCGGGCGGGCCGGACGCCACTGCACCACGCTGTCAAGACGGCTGGCTACCGGTCGGCCGATCAAGAGGCGAGGGCGGCGGGGGCCGTCCGGGAGCTACTCAGTAGCGGCGCTGATGTGAATGCCGCGGATCGCGACGGCTTCACTGCCCTGCACTTCGCAGCTGAGGACGGCCACCAGGGGCTTGCTGAGCTTCTCCTGGCCGGCGGCGCTGACGTAAACGCGAAGACGAAGGCCGGCGAGATGCCGCTGGGATTGTCACAGCAGCAGAAGCATAGCGAAGTCGCCGCGCTCCTGCGCAGCCGGGGTGCGCAGTAAGAGGCGCATGTTGTGCCTGTTAGGCAGCCTTGGGACCGTAGTATTCCAGAACTCTTCTGGGGTCCGTTTCCGCACTGCCTGGGGTGAACCTGTGCATGTTAAGTGGCGATGGGACGCCTCAGACGGCCCTGCAGGCTTGTCTGTGAGTCCCGGACATTCTACCATATGGGACCTTTGGACAGCACCCCTGGGCGCTGTCTTCTTTTGTGGAGTGTGTTCCCGTGGAGGTCTTCCGAACGGCCGTTGCTCCGATGGTACGATCCATGGTGTTGAGTGCCCAGTCGGCTGGGCAAGCGACCATCGCTGGTGCCCATCGAGCGGCTCGCTCTCGTGCTGTCCGGCCTGCTGCTGGGAAAGAAGAAACTGACAGAGGCGCTGCTGCTTGTGAAGCCGGAGACGCTGGTGGGATGGCATCGGGAAACTACGGACAGTCACCTATCCCCTCCCTCCTCTCGGCGCCGTCACCCCCATGCGCCTCGTGCCGGCAGTGTAGCACAGCTCACCCCCGCGCGCCACAGAAATGACTAGCTGTTAACCGTTCACTCTTGGTGAGAGTGTGCTTGGACACCGATGAACGTGGATGACTTGCCGTTCCTCCGGCCGCCTGTCCTGCGAAGCCTTGGCGGAGCAGGATTCCCTGTCTACTCTCGACTTTCGACTCTCTTGTCCGCGTTCATCGGCGGATGACTTGTCGTTCCCTTCCGGCCGCCTGTCCTGCGAAGCCTTGGCGGAGCAGGATTCCCCCTCGACTCTCGACTCTCGACTCTCTCGCTCCTCCTACCGCCTCCTCAGCGCCTCCCACAGCGTCATCCACACCAGCCGCGGCAAGGCCCACATCCGCGGCAGGCGCTTGGGCTCGCGCAGCACACGGTAGAGCCACTCCAGGCCCGCGCGCTGCATCCATTCCGGGGCGCGGGGGACGCGGCCGGCAAGCACGTCGAAGGTCCCGCCCACGCCGATGGCAACCGGCGCCTGAAGCTCGGCCATGTGCTGGCGAATCCACCTCTCCTGCCGGGGAGCGCCAAGGGCCACGAACAGAATGTCGGGCTTCGCCTCCGCGATCCGCCGGATCACGGCCGGCTCCTCCTCCGCAGTGAAGTACCCGTGATGCGTGCCCGCGATGCGCAGCCCGGAACAGCGGGATGCCAGCGCCTGCGCCGCCTCCTCCGCGACACCGGGCATGGCGCCGAGGAGGTAGACCGAGTATCCCTTATCTATCGCCCGCTCGCAGATACTCTGAACGAGATCGACCCCCGACACTCGCTCGCGCACCGGCAGGCCCAGCACTCGCGCCATCCAGACCACGCCGCGGCCATCCGCGGTGACCATGTCGGCGGCGCGCACGATCTCCTGGTACTCGGCATCATCGTGCGCGCGCACGATGCTGGGGGTATCAGAGGTGATGACCATATGGGGGGAGCGATCCTCGACGAACTGGTCGATCCGCTCCAGCGCCCCGGCCATGTCGATCCGCGCCAGCGGGACCCCGAACATGTCGACCCGTTCGCCTCCCGCCTCGACCGGCTTCGACCAGAGCCGAGCCAGCACGAAGAAGACGGCGAAGCCGAAGGCCAGCGCGATCACCAGCATGGCGAGCTTCGCGAGAAACGTGACTTTCACGATGAGGACCAGCGCCAGCGCGACCAGGCAGAGGTAGCAGGTGGCGAGATGGAAGAGAAGGACCGTTCGCGCAGGGCTGACCCCCGAGCGGATGAGCGCCTCGTGGAGCAGCTCCCATCGCTGATCCAGCGCCAGCCGCTGGCCTGCCCCGACTTGTCCCGAGCAAGGTCGAGGGAGCCCGGTCGAGGGGCGTCCCCTGCCGAAGCGATAGACGACGGCATAGGTCGTCTCGCCGACGGGAACCCCCAGTGCGAGCAGGGGAACGCCGAGCACGAGGAAGGCGGTGTTCTTCAGCATCCCGACTATGGTGATGGCGCCGAGCGCAAACCCCATCGCCCAGTGGGCCGAGCTGCCAAGCGCTGGGTAATCCCTCCTGAGGGCGCCGGCAGCCGCTGCCGCCATCACCAGGCCGACCAGGCCGGCCGTCGGCGCCGCTCGTGAGCCGCCCACGGCAAGCGCGGCGATGGCGAAGGTCGCCGCGATCATGGCGATCGCGCCGGCGGTGAGCCGGGGCAGCCGCCGCAGCAGAATGACAGCGTACGCCACCGCCATGAGCCAGGCCATGCTCGCCGGAATGGACCAGGCGCCGAGCCGGATCATCGCGGTGGTGAAGGGGGGCTTGACCTCGGTCACGGCGATGCCCAACGCAGCGCCAATGGCCGCGATGCCGATGGCCGCCACCAGCAGCACGATCTTCGGGAGAGCGAACGCGTCGTTCGCCAGGCCGGCCAGGCCGGCGAGGACTGAGACGATCACGCAGGCGCGGACCTGAGGCGATTCGCCGCCGAACAGCAGCAGCGGGAGCGCGAACGACAGCATGATGCCGAGCCCCGAGACCGCCCACTGGCGCCGGGGCCGGATGCCGGGCCCGGACTCCTCCCGCGCGAGCTGGCGCATGCGCCGCCCGACCAGGTACGGCGTGAGGAACGAGATGAGGAGCGCCAGGCCGGCGGCCGCCGCGGCCCCGGCCGGCCGGAGCTGTGAGGCCGACGCATCAAGCGCCTGCATAGGCCAGCTCCTCGAGGGAGTAGCTATGTGCCAGTCTGGTACTCGGCCAGATACTTCTCTTGCTCGGGAGTCAGCGTGTCGATGGCGATGCCCATGGAGGCGAGCTTCAACCGCGCCACCTCTTCATCGATCTCCCGCGGCACCGTGTAGACGCGCTTCTCCAGGGACTTCCCATGCTTCGCCAGGTATTGGGCAGTGAGCGCCTGGTTGGCGAAGCTCATGTCCATGACGCTCGCCGGATGCCCTTCTGCCGCGGCCAGGTTGACCAGCCGGCCCTCACCGAGCAGGTAGAGGCGGCGGCCGTCCGGCAGCGCGAACTCGTCGACCATCGGGCGCACGCGGCGCTTCGACGAGGCCATCGCGCTCAGCGCCGGGATGTCGATCTCGACGTCAAAGTGCCCGGAGTTGGCGAGGATGGCGCCGTCCTTCATCACCTCGAAGTGTTCGCGCCGCAGCACCGAGCAGTTGCCGGTCAGCGTCACGAAGACCTCGCCCCAGGCGGCCGCCTCGGCCATGGGCATCACGAGGTGCCCGTCCATCGCCGCCTCCAGCGCCTTCAGCGGATCGACCTCGCAGATGGCAACGATCGCGCCCATCCCGCGCGCCCGCATCGCGACGCCGCGGCCGCACCAGCCATATCCGCACACCACGAAGCGTCGCCCGGCCAGCAGGACATTGGTCGCGCGAATGATGCCGTCGATGGTGCTCTGACCCGTGCCGTACCTGTTATCGAAGAGGTGCTTCGTGTTCGCGTCATTTACCGCGATGACGGGATAGCGCAGCGCCCCCTGCGCCTCCATCGCCCGCAGCCGGATGACGCCGGTCGTCGTCTCCTCGGAGCCGCCCAGCATGCTCGCCAGGTGCGCGGGGTGCTTCGTGTGGAGCGTACACACGAGATCGCAGCCGTCATCCATCGACATCTGCGGCTTCAGGGCGATCACGGATTCGACATGCCGGTAGTAGGTTTCGTTGTCCTCGCCGCGGATGGCGAACACCGGGATCTCGAGCTTTACCGCGAGCCAGGCCGCGACGTCGTCCTGGGTGCTCAGCGGATTCGAGGCGCAGAGAGCGACATCCGCCCCGCCCGCCTTGAGGGTCTGCATCAGGTTCGCGGTCTCCGTGGTGACGTGCAGGCACGCCCCGATGCGAATGCCGGCAAGCGGCTTCTCTTTGGCGAACCTCGCGCTGATGCCGCGCAGCACCGGCATATGCTGTGCCGCATACTCGATCCTCAGTCCCCCCGCCTCCGCCAGGCGGACGTCTTTCACATCATAGTTCGTGGCCAACGGTCTCCTCCGTCTTGATTCCCGCCTCGCCCCGCAGGCGACGCTCGCCCCGGAGGAATGACGTGATGGCGTCGACGACGCGATCCAACTGCTCGCGCGTCAGCTCCGGGTACACCGGTATCGACAGGCATTCCCTCGACAGCCGCTCGGCCCGCGGCAGATCGCCTTCCTTATAACCCAGGCCCCGATACGCATCCTGCAAGTGCAGCGGCAGCGGATAGTAGATCTCGCAGCCGATCCTGCTCTCCCGCAGCCATCGCCTGAGCGCGTCCCGCTGCTCGCATCTCACGGTGTAGAGGCAGTAGACGTGCGACCCCTTTCGGTTCTGCCCCGGCAACTGGAGGCCCGAGTTCCTCAGGCGCGCCCGATATTCCTCGGCGTGATGCTGGCGGAGCCGGTTCCACGAGTCAAGATGGGGCAGCTTCACCCGCAGGATGGCAGCCTGCAACTCGTCGAGGCGGCTATTGTAGCCGACGGCCGGGTGCGTATACTTCGGGCCCCCAAGCACGGAGGCGTCGGCCTGCTGTCGCAGCAGCTTGATACGGGTGGCGATCTCATCGTCGTTTGTCGTGACGAGCCCGGCATCGCCGCATGCCGCCAGGTTCTTCGTCGGGTAGAAGCTGAAGCAGCCCGTATGGCCCAGCGACCCGAGCCGCTGGCCCTGCCAGTAGCCGCCGGCGGCCTGGGCGACATCTTCGACGATGAAGAGGCCGTGCGCCCGGGCCAGATCCAGCACCCCGTCCATGAGCACGGCCTCGCCGTAGAGGTGGACCGGGATGATTGCCTTGGTGCGCGGGGTGACGCGGCGCGCGGCGTCGGCCGGATCGAGGTTGAACCCGTCCGGCAGAGAGTCCACAAACACGGGCCTCGCGCCGACATGGCAGACGGCGGCCGCGGTTGCCGCGTAGGTGAACGACGGCACCAACACCTCGTCGCCGGGTTTGATGCCGACCGCGTCGAGCGAGAGGTGGAGTGCGTCCGTGCCGGAGGCGACGCCGATGGCGTGCTTCACCTCGAGGAAGTGAGCCATCTCCTCCTCGAAGGCGCGGACGTTCGGCCCCATGACGAAGACAGAGCTGTCGAAGACATTTCGGAGAGCCGCGTAGATCCGGTGCTGGAGCGCTCGGTGCTGCTGGCGCAGATCAATCAGGGGAATCTCGACAACCGGGGCCATGGATCCCCCGTTCACTTTGTCCATACCGCGATTGCTCTCCTGTGGGCGCGGGCCGAGCCGGCGGTCGGATTCGAACCGACGACCTGCGGTTTACGAAACCGCTGCTCTACCACTGAGCCACGCCGGCGCACGCCCGACGATAACATGGGCGGGAGGGGCATGTCAACGCAGCGACGCGTAGCGTCGCCGCCCTCGTCCTTCGTAGCTTCAGTCGCCTCTGGCGACGTCGGCGGAGTGGGATCGCCAGAATGATGCGACCTGTCTGCCGCAGTTCGCCGCAGGCGGACGAAAGGGGGGAGCATCATTCGAGAGAGCCCGTCTCCCCAGCGCAGCGTCGCACTGGTCCGCGTCGCGGCGCGGCAGGGGGAAGCGACAGAGCAATGCCGTAACTGTGGTTTGGTATAGGCACGAAAGTTGGACAGGAGCCTTGGTCGCCTCAGGCGACTTGCTCTTGCCATGTGACTCCCATGATGCCCGACCAACGACCAATCCTGAGGCCGATTGAGCTCGTGCCGGTTCGCACTCCGGCGGGGCAGCAGTTCCTCGTGCGCGACCCGCGCCGGCTCTCCAACCAGGAGCTGCTCGTCGCCCCCGACGTCGCCTTCCTGCTCACCCAGTTCGACGGCACACGCACTGTCCGCGAGGTGCAGCTCAGCTATGTCCGCCGGTTCGGGTCGCTCATCACGACCGACAGGATCAACGACCTGCTGCGCCGGCTCGACGATGCCCTGTTCTTAGACACACAGCGCTTCCGGCAGTTCGCCGCCCAGGCCGAGGCCGAGTTCCGCGCCCGGCCCACACGGGCGATGGCGCACGCGGGCCGATCATACGACGAGGGCGCGGCTGCGTTCGTGCAGAGATGGCAGCCGAGGCTGGAGGCGGCGAGGCCGCCCGAAGATTTCGCGCTCGATGAGCGGCGGCCCGCTCTCATCATCCCACATTACGATATGCAGGGCGCGGCAGACTGCTATGCCTCCGCCTACGCGCTGCTGCGGCGGACGCCGCAACCGGACGTGGTCATCATCTTCGGCATCGCGCACGACGGGCGGCAGTCGCCGTTCATCCTCACGCGCAAGCCCTTCGAGACGCCGTTCGGCGCGCTGGAGACCGACGCGCGGATCATTGACGCGCTCGCCGCGTCAGCGCCGTTTGATGTCTTTGCCGACGAGTTCGCGCACCGCGACGAGCACTCGGTCGAGTTCCAGGCGGCGATGATCCACTTCCTCTACCACCAGGTAGAGGAACCGCCGAAGATCGTGCCCGTTCTGTGCGGCGGCTATCACCGGCGGAATGGGGAGTTCGCCGATCCGGCGACCATCGAGCCGGTGAATGCGTTCCTCGATTCGCTGCGCGAGCTGCTCGCCAACGATGCCCGCCGCGTCGCTGTGATCGCGTCGGTCGACCTGTCACACATCGGGGCGCGGTTCGGCCAGCCCCCTCCCCTCACCCAGGCTCACCTCGATCTCTCCCGCCGGCACGACATGGCGCTGCTGGATCGCGCCATCGCCGGCGATGCGGACGGCCTCTACCACGCGGTCGCCGAGGTGCAAGACCGCTACAACGTCTGCGGCTTCCCCGCCATCTACGCGCTACTGCGCATCCTCCCCATACGCGAAGGCCGCCTGCTCATCTACAAGCAGGCGACCGAACCGCAGACGCAGTCAAGCGTGGGGTTCGGGAGCGTGGGGGTGAGGTAAGGAAGCGGCAACGCGCGGCCGCTGGGCAGGAACTCATGTTGGGCAGGAGCCTCGGTCGCCTCAGGCGACTTGCCTCCTGCCATGCCGTTCCTGTAGGGGCGCATGGCCATGCGCCCTGGCCCGCTTGCCCGCCTTCAGGCTCTCCCCTGCGCCCGCCCGGGTGGGGGGATGGGCTATCGGATTAGACAACCATCCGCAGGGCGGGGGGCGAGCGCAGGCGTCCCCCCGGAATGCGTTGCCTGTCCCCGCGCCGCGAATGGCGGCGGGAGAATCCCCCTACGCGTGGTATTCGTCTGTAATCTCGTAGGGCAGGACCTTCGCGTCCTGCCCCGAGGTCCAGGAGGGGACATGGCCGACAACACACTCTACATACGGGGACAACCTCGACATCCTGAAGAGGCACATCCGCGACGAGTCGGTTGACCTCGCATCCGGATCCTCGAAGGCCGCAAGCTCCAACTCCCCGAAGGCCGCATCGACGTGACCTTCAAGAAAGCGCAACGGGCGAAGACGAGGCAACGCGCGCTGGGGGAGGCAGAAGCCTGACGCCACCAACGCGTAGGGGAGCCCCTCTGCGGGCTCCCGTCTTGTAGGGCGGGGTTTCTCAACCCCGCCGGGCCGTCGCCGTTCTGTAGGGCGGCCATGCGAAGCAGCGCCGCCATGTTGGGCAGGAGCGGAAGCTCCTGCCACAGCCGTTCGCCGTTCCTGTAGGGCGCGCAGGTCTCCGCCTGCGCGCCGGAGGTTGAGGGATGCCCGATCTCGTGAAGGCAATCGAGGCCCTGACGGCAGCTGCAGACGCACTGGCGCACTCAGCCAGCGGACCAGACCGCAGCACCTTCTGGCTCACCGCAGGCGTGCTCATGGCGAACCTCGTTCTCGCCATTGCGGCCGTTTGGTCCGCGGTCGTGGCGGCACGCTCCGCCAAAGCATCAAAGGAATCAGCGCAGTCCGCCAAAGACCTCGTGAGGCTTGAGTACAGGAAGGCGATTCTGGCTGACATGCCCAAGCTGAACACAAGTCGCGGCTACTTCGGTTCTGATCGCGATGAAGTGATCATCACCAACGCGGGCCCCGGCGATGCCCTTCACCCCAAGATGTGGGTTCACTGCAACTATAGCAGATGCTGGCCCGACAAGGCCTTGGACTGCGAGGTCCCTCTCCCGGATGCTATAGAGAGCCAGAGAGCCGAGAAGTTCTACATTCAGGTGCCCGAAGCATGGTCGCTGAACCCGCCGTGCGTGATGATCTGCCACTACGAGGACATACACCACAGTGACGACGAACCCCGCATCTACCACTCCGTCTTCGTGTCCTCAGCCAAGGGAGAGCAGACACAGAGGTACTTCCCGCCCGAGCGCCCCATGGGCAGCGACTCCAGCTTCCGCCAGTACCTGGACAGGTGCAAGGCATGCAATCCGTAGCCCTTAAGGCAGGAGCCTGCCTCCCACCCAGAGAAGCTCACGGCGTACCGTGAGGGAGGGACCATGGCGAAGCGCAAAGGCCAGCTTGTCTGCCAGCATCTGGAGGGCATCCCGCGGCGGGTCCTGGAGTCCTATCCTGACATCGTGCGCGGCATGGCGCGCGGCCGTCATGGGATCTATGCCCTCTATCGCCGAGACAGGCTCTACTACCTCGGCCTGGCCACCGATCTTCGACAACGCCTGAAGCAGCATCTTCGCGACCAACATGCGCAGGCCTGGGACAGATTCTCGCTCTACCTGACCATTGGCGATGACCACATAAGGGAGATTGAGTCGCTCTTCCTGCGGATCAGCAAGCCCCGAGGCAACAAGGTCACGCCCGGGCTCGCCCGGTCGGAGAATCTCGTGCGCGCGCTACGGAGCGAGATCAAGGCGCGGCAGCGGATCGAGTTGATCGACATCGGTCCGGGCAAGCGCGCTGGGGTCAAGGAGCGAGAGCGGCGCAAGGCAAAGCCCCGGCATCAACGCGCTGGCCGACAGCCCGTCCTCGCTCAATACGTGAGCACGAGGCTGCCCATCCGCTTCACTTACAAGAGCAAGGTCCACCGCGCGACCGTCCTTGAGGACGGCAGCATCTTCGGCCACGGAGGCCAGCGATTCACCTCCCCTTCGGGCGCCGCTCGAGCCGTGACTGGAAGACGCCACGCGGATGGCTGGCACGTCTGGCGGTACGAGCGCGCGCCGGGCGATTGGGTTCCGCTCGATACTCTGAGGAAGTAGGAGATGGCCGGCGGGCAAGGGGGCGCATGCCATGCGCCCCTACGGGACGGCCGGCGGCGCTGCTCGTTCTCTGAAAGAGAACTCACATGGCCGCCCTACAACTACAACAACGACCCGACGCGCTGGCAGACGACGACCCTTCGGCTCCGCTCAGGGCAGGCCTGCGCGCCCTACAGATGGCAGGAGCTTCCGCTCCTGCCCAACGGGAACGGCCCCTCCGCCTCCGGCGGGCTTGTCCGCCTGAGGCGGGGCGCCCGCCGTCCCCTTATTGAGTCTCGCATATAAGAGTTACAATGCACAGGCGCATTCTTGCCAGGTTCCGGGCGGCTTTTTCCGCTCTTGGCAATGTCACTATATTTTGCGAGCCTCAATAGTGCCTTTGTGTCTTTGTGGTTCGGCCGTTCCTCCGTTCCCGCCGCAGGTGGCCAATCTGCGCTCATCTGCGTTCATCTGCGGATGACTTGCCGTTCCCCCTCGACTCTCGACTTTCGACTCTCTCGCCCACAGGCTTGCCCGCCTCAGGCGGGGCGTGCCGTTCCCTCGCCTCCCCGTTGTCGGCGGCCGACTGCCGGCCGCCTCCCGTCGTTTCTTCGTCTGCTCGCATCCTCTCTCGCGCGCCGTTCGGCCGTTCATCCGCTCCTCCGCCGGCTTGCCCCGAGCGTCGTCGAGGGGCGGGCAGTCCTCGCTATCTGCGTAATCTGCGGATAACTTCCGGCTTTCTCCCCCGGCGGCCCGGCCCACGCGGGTTCGTGACAGCATTCACGGTCCGCGAATCTCATGTCCGCGCGAACGCACTTTGGATCCCGCGTGAGCGCAATCTCATTCCGCCCGCGCGTCCATTCACGCCGCTAATCGTTGTACATTCTTCTGGTTGTGAAGGAGAGCACGATCTCTTCGGCCGAAATCGGAAGGTGTATCAACTCACGCCTTCGGAAGGTGTGTCTTCGTCTGCCTCTTGACAAACCGTCGCCAGGAGAATCGGGGCGTGGACGCCCCCCGCTGCCGATCTGCGGTTGTACGTGGTCAAGACGCGCCCAATGTTCCACGTGGAACACTGCCACGCTTGCGTGGCAGCCTCGCCAGAATGATGCGACCCGTCTGCCGCAGTCCGCCCCAGGCGGACGAAGGCGGGAGCATCATTCGAGAGAGACTATCTCCCCAGCGACGCGGCGACACCCTCCAGTGTGCGGTTTGGGACTCTGGGGGGTGAGGCGAGAGAACGGCAAGGCGCGGCCGCTGCGCAGGAGAAGCGCTCCTGCCCCACACAGGGCCACCCCTCAGCCCTTCGGCTCGATCAGCTCCAGCTCGTACGTCACCCCGGTTGGGTTGTAGATGTCGCGGTTGGTCATGGCGATGTTGCGGAGGGTGATACGGAGCTCGTTCTCGCCGGGGCGAAGAAGATCGGACGGGACGGTCATGGTGACAACCCGGTAGAACTGGTTGGTCTGCCCAACCCAATGTCCGTTCAGCCGGATGGCGGCGTAGTCATCAGCCCCGATGGTGAGGTAGCCGACGACCTTCTTGCCGGGTGGGACAGTGAAAAGCTTTCGGAACTCGACGGTGGCGCCAGACTGCTCCGCGGCGGGTTCGGGACGGCCCGCGCGCCAGATCCATACGGCGCCGTCGGGGGGTGGAGCCCAGGAGCGATTCGGGTCATAGGTCTCCACTGCCGGCCGCCACCGCTGATCGGTGACGTCATACCATTCGTCATCAGTGCCGCTGATGATGCGGGCGAGGGCCGTTCCCTCCGGCCGGGGGGCTGCGCTCTCCGATCCGGCGGGAAGCAGGATGCCGACGTTGTACCATCCGTCCCAGCCGAAGATGGTGAAGGAGGCGCTCGACCAGGTCCGCTTCGGCGCATCCGCTGGAACCTCGGCAGCGGCGACCGTGTAGTAAGCGCCCGGTATCAGCCCCGACACCTTGAACTGCCCCTTGGCGTCTGTGGTTGCGGGGGCGGTGGGCGAGTGTGCTTCCAGCCAGTCCCAGCTGGCGACACGAACCGCAACGCCCAGGACAGGACCGCCCCTCTCATCGAGCAGCTCGCCGATGACGGAGCACGGGGGGTAGAGCCGCAGAGTCAACGTGTGCAGCCCCTCGGAGACCACGAGCACCGGCTCGAACATGCTCTCGCGGCCATCGGCGGAGGTTGCCAGGAAGAACGCGGCCTCCCCCGGCTTGAGGCCCTCAACCCGGACTCGCCCCATGTCATCCGCGGTGACCGAGGGCATCTCGCCATCGGGGCCCATCACCCGCACCACCGCCCTCGAGGCGGGCCCGCCATTGGCCAGAAAGAGGTGTATGTTGTACCCGGCCTGGGCCTCCCCCGCAGCGAACGCGACCCCGACCACAAACCCTAGCAGTCCCGCGACGAGCAGGGCAGTAAGGTGCGCGGGACGGCAATGCCTCCCGGCGCGTCTGCGCATGGGCATGGCAGCGGCCGGCAGGTTGGTGCACTGGAATCGTGTCATCTTCACGTCCCCTTGGGCTGTGGTAGTGCGACGCGGGGAGGGGATATCCCTGCACGGAGGTAGCGGCAACAACATGAACGAGAGGGGCGATCTGGGGCCGGACAGGCGGGGGGAAGGCACCGGAACCGCAGAGACGACACATCCTCAGAGCGAACGGGGCGCCCCCATGCCGAGCCAATATCGGACGAGGGCCGGCTAGGATTTGCGTGCGCGCGTCGAAGGAGATGGCGTTGAACCAAATGGCGCCTGCCATGTCACGCCACCGGCGCGATATCGCGACTGCTAGGGGAGAGGAAAATGGAGCTGGCCGATTTGGGACGCTATCAGATTACCGACTGCCACACGCACTTCGGAGGCGAGGATGTCGACGCGATCGATGGGATGCTCGAACGTCTGCAGGCTGGCGGGGTAAACCGGGCGTGCATAGTCGTCACGAGCTCCCCCGGCCGGACCAACGCCAACGCGGAAGGGCTCTACGCGAAGGCGAAGCATCCGGACCGAATCTACCTGTTCATGGGGCCCGACTACTCGGCTGTCGCCAGCGATGTGGACCACCGGCTCACCTACTCGCTGGCCCAGCAGGTGGACCGACTGGCCGCGCTCGGCGCCGATGGCATCAAGATGATCAACGGAAAGCCGGGCAACCGGAAGGCATCGGGGATCGCGCTCGACTCGGTGATCTACGACGATTACTTCGCCCGCGCGGAAGAGCGAGGGACGGCCATCTTGTGGCATGTCAACGACCCGGAGGAGTTCTGGAACCCCGACGAGGCCCCGGAGTGGGCGAAGGGCCCGGGCTGGCTGTATGATGACACCTTCCCGACGAGCGAGTCGATCTACCAGGAGTGCGAGCGAGCGCTTGCCAAGCACCCGAAGCTGAAGGTCATCTTCGCGCACTTCTACTTCCTGTCAGACTTCCTTCCGCGCGCGGCGGGGCTACTCGACCGGTACCCGAATGTCTACTACGATCTTGCCCCCGGCATCGAGATGCTCTACAACTTCACGAAGCGGCCGGAGGAGGCGCGCGAGTTCTTCATCAGGTATCAGGATCGCATCATATTCGGAACGGATTTCAGCACGAGCGGGCTTGCGTCGCGCATCTGGGTGACGCGGAACTTCCTGGAGACGGACGAGCTGTTCCACGTGCCCACCGACGACCGACTGTTCTGGCCGGACCACCGGACGATGATCCGGGGGATCGCGCTGCCGGCGGAGGTGCTGCGTAAGATCTACGCGGGGAACTTCGAGCGTATCGTGTCTGCCGACCCGAGGCCGCTGAACATGGCGAAGGTGATCGAGGAGCTAGATCGGATGACCGCTCTCTCCGACCAGCTCGGTCTGCCCAAGAGCGCGGCGAGACGGGTGGCGGCGCGGCTGGCGGAACGGCTGTAGAGCACGGGCAGGGGGCACAGCATGTGTGCCCCTACAGGCCGGAGCGGGGGGACGACGGAATGGGGCGCGAGAAACAGACCGGCCCAGGGAATCGTGCTGAGTGGGCGCATCCGATTGCACGTCAGACCTGGGCCGGCAGTCAGCGGCGGGTTGCTTCCCGCCGTGGGTGCTCGGACACAGTGTAGCAGCAGAAGGCCGGTTCCGCATTGGAGGGGATTCCGGTTTTCTTGTAGGATTAGATGGTTGCGGCGGGTGTCAGGACGTTCGCATGCAGAGGCGGTTCTCAGACGAGTCATCCGGCCGATCCGCCCGCAGCTCGCCCTCACCCCCGACTCCGGCTAACAGCATCGGCAGGGGCCGGCGATGACTCTCCTGGCCACAAAAGCGGGAGCGCCCACCTTTCGGCGGGCGCTCCCTTTCATCTTACGCCTTGCGCCTTGTCCGCTTTAGTCGCCTCTGGCGACCTCAGGCGGGCTCAGGCGCTCAGCGTGTCGACTTCGCTATGAACCTACCCAGTCCCGGTGACCGTGAAGGTGCCAATCTCCAAGGCAGCACCGTTCGGCAGCGTCACCCTGACAGTGTAGTCGACGTCGTCGACACCGGCAGCGATGGTTGGGACCACGTACGAAGCGATCAGGTACGGCGGCGTCCCGGGCGTATTCACCTCGGTC
>Ga0315288_10003807_pt1 | contig 19225 bp, 10 predicted proteins | sample YL17G11_20_MG_FD_203454 | JGI IMG/M metagenome (GOLD analysis project Ga0315288, IMG submission 203454) | Sediment microbial communities from Yellowstone Lake, YNP, Wyoming, USA - YL17G11_20 | ecosystem: Environmental > Aquatic > Freshwater > Lake > Sediment | place: USA: Wyoming | collected... | reverse complement strand
TCGATGGTCTTCGTGGCCGGCGGGATGACGCGAACACCCGCCTCGTTGCCCCGCGCGTCAGCTTGCATCGGCGCGGCTTCCGGCCAGTGGAAGGTGACCTGGACAGCGCCAAGCGCCGCCGCCGCACCGCCTGGAGCGCTGGGCGACGCCGCCTGCTGGTTCCCGCAGTTCGTGACGGCGCAGACCATCGCCGCCGCCATCCCCGCCAACACCACGCTCGCGCGGACTGCGTCTCGTCTCCGTACCATCAACCATCCACCTCGATCCGTCCAGTCCGCGCGACTCCGCGGGGTCAGTACAGTGGTTGCCAGTCCGGGCCACACTTCACTGTGTCCGGAGTGCTCGGCAGTAGTGTCAGATTGCTACCGTCTGGCGCGATCGTGTAGAGCTGAGCGGGGGAGCTGCCGAGCGCGAAGAGGATCTTGCTCCCGTCCGGCGACCAGGTCGGGAAGTAGTCGCCTCCCGGGCTCGGCAGTAGGTCCACGGGATTGCCGCCGTCGGCATCCATCAGGTAGATGTCGTAGTCGCCGTCGCGGTTGCTACCGAAGGCGATCTTGCTCCCGTCCGGCGACCAGGCGGGGTACTGGTCGTCCCCCGGGCTTTGGGTGAGGTTGACGGGGTTGCCGCCATCGTCATCCATGACGTAGATCTCCCCGTTGCCGTCGCGGCTCGTCTGAAAGACGATCCTCCGGCCGTCCGGGGACCAGCTTGGGTAGAACCCTTCCCCCGGGAGCCGGAAGACGTTGCCGCCATCTGCGTCCATGACGTAGATCTCGTAGGCAGCGCCATCGCGGTCCGACGCGAAGACGATCCTCCCCCCATCCGGCGACCAACTCGGCGCGGAGTCGAATGAGGTGTTGTTCGTCAGGTTCACGGGATTGCTGCCATCTGCGTCCATGACGTAGATCTCGTCGTTCCCGTCACGAGCTGAGAAGAAGGCGATCTTCGACCCGTCGGGCGACCATTCGGGCGCGGCGTCGTATATGCCGCTGCCCGAAAGCCTGGTCAGCCCGCTTCCGTCGGCGTTCATCGTGTAGATCCCGGCATCCCCGGATGGCGCGCAGGGCGCGGAGGCGAAGGCGATCTTGCCGTCCTTGGGCGGCCCCAGCTCGACGCCGGCGGTGGTGACGACGCCTGCGGCCACGTCTAGCGTGTTGCTCCCTCCCACGAGGATGATGCCTTCGGCGTCCTTCGCCAGCGCGCGGAACAGACGGCCCGTGCCGGGCGGAACGTACAGGCGCACAGTCGCCTCCCCCACGACCACATCGGACTTCGTGATCGCCCTCGTGATATCGGGCGAGATGCCGGCGCCGGTGATCGTGAGCTCGATCGTCTGCGTGCTTGCCGGGATGCTGCGGATGCCGGCGGCGCCGCCCGGGGTAACGTCCGACCAGAGGATCGTGACGTCGACCGCGCCGAGGGCTTCGGTAGGCGGCGCCGACGGGCCATCTGGTGACCCGCACCCGAGGAGCCGGACGACCGCGCACAGCGCGATGGCCGCTGGCAGCAGGCCGCGCCTTCGCACTGCGGCGCGGTGCGCTCGCCGCATGCCCGGAGCATCCATCTCGCACGGCTCCTCTCCGCCATGGCCGAACAGCGCACCCCGACCTACGCCCAATGGCCTGCCCCGCGCCTCACCCATCAGAACCCCGGCTGCCAGGCGGGCTCCCAGTCGGAGTCCGGGGAGTTGGTGAGCCGCGTCTGGTTGCTGCCGTCCTGTTGCATCGTATAGACCTCATCCTGCCCATCGCGGAGACTGTCGAAAGCAATGAGACTGCCATCCGGTGACCAGACCGGCAGACGGTCGTGAGCCCCGGGCCAGTTGGTGAGGTTGGTCTGATTGCCCCCGTCCGAATCCATCACGTAGATCTCGCCGTCTCCATCGCGGTTGGTGCCGAATGCGATTCTGCTCCCGTCAGGAGACCACTGCGGCGAGCCGTTGTTGTACACGGGAGACTCGGCCAGGCTCACCCGGTTGCTTCCGTCGGCATCCATTGCATACACAACGTAGTAGCCCGTGACCGTGGAATACGTGAAGGCGATCCTCGCGCCATCCGGTGACCACGCAGCCACTTCGCTGCGTCCATCGCTAGTCACTCCGGTCACATTGGATCCGTCCGCGTTCATCACGTAGATGTCCCTGATCTCGTTCACAGGGCCCGAGTACCTTGTAAACGCGACCTTGCTACCATCCGGCGACCACGCCGGGCCGACGTCGTAGGAGCCGTCGTTAGTCAGTCTTCCCTGGTTGCCGCCGTCTGCGTCCATGATGTAGATCTCGTAGTTGCCGTCGCGATCGGTGGCGAACGCGATCTGCATCCCGTCCGGCGACCAGCACGGGGTCGCATCGTCGGCGGGGTTGTTCGTCAGGTTGGTGGGGTTGCCGCCGTCCGCGTCCATCACGTAGACCTCACGGTTCCCGTCGCGGTCGCTCGTAAACGCGATCTTGCCGTTCTTGGGCGGCCCCAGCTCGACGCCGGCCGTGGTGACAACGCCAGCGGTCACGTCGAGTGTGTTGCTCCCTCCCACCAGGATGATGCCGTCGCCGTTCCTCGCCAGTGCGCGGAACAGGCGGGCTGCCCCAGGGGGAACGTACAGCGACACCTTCGCTTCCTCAGCGATCACATCCGCCTTGGTCACAGTCGCTGTAATGTCCGGTGATATGTCCGCTGCCGTGACCGTGAGCTCGATGGTCTCGGTCGAGAGGGGGATGACGCGCGCCGATGCCTGCTGAGCCCCCGGGCTGGCCTGCGGCCAGTGGAGCGTGAGGGACACGTTGGGCGACGCGCCGCCGGCCGTCGGCACGGCCTGCGGCTCCGTGTTGCAGCCCGCGAGAGTCACGAGCGCTATCGCTGTCGCTCCCATAGGGGCCCGCCGCACGCTCAGTCACCTGCCTCCCACCCGTGCTTCAGAACCCCGGCTGCCAACTGGACGGCATGTCGAAGGCGGGATCGTTCGTCAGCCTGACGGGATTGCTGCCGTCGGCATCCATGGTGTAGACCTCGTAGTCGCCGTCTCGATCGGTCCCGAACGCGATCTTCGTCCCGTCCGGCGACCAGCATGGGTACCACTCGGTGAACGCGTTGTTCGTGAGCCGCACAGGATCGCTCCCATCGGCGTCCATCGTGTAGATCTCGTAGTTCCCGTCGCGGTCCGTAACGAACACCAGCTTGCCACCGTCCGGCGACCAACTCGGGGTCCAGTCCTGCGCCGGATCGCTCGTGAGCCGCACGGGGTTGGTCCCGTCGGCGTCCATCACGTACTCCTCTTGGTTCCCGTCGCGGTCGGAAATGAACGCGATCTTCGTCCCGTCTGGCGACCACTTCGGGCTGCCATCGTACGCTGGGTCGTTCGTGAGCTGGACCGGGTTGCTGCCATCCGCGTCCGCCACCCAGATCTCCGTGTTGCCGGTGCGGTCGCTGTCGAAGGCGATCTTCGTCCCGTCCGGAGACCAGGTGGCCCCATATTCGTGTGCCGGGTTGTTCGTGATGTTCTCCGGGTTCGTGCCGTCAGCATCCATCGTGTAGACCTCGTAGTCGCCGTCGCGGGCGGTCGTGAAGACGATCCGCCGGCCGTTCGGCGACCAGAAGGCGCTGTCGCCGTGGAGGGGGTAGGTCAGGCTGGTGACGTTAGAGCCGTCGGGGTCCATCGTGTAGAGGGCGCCGCTGCCGTCGCGGTCGCTCCCGAAGAGGATCTTCCCGTTCGTCGCCATCCGCACGCTGCCGTATGTGGTCACTCCTGCCTGCACATCAAGCCACGCGAACCCGGCGCCGAGTACGTTGCCCCCGATGTCCTTGGCCCGAGCCGCAAGCGTCCGCGCGCTACCCGGAGGGATGTACAAGGTCACGCTGACCTGTTTCTTGACCACATCGTCCTTGGTGACCGTCCGCGTGATGTCCGGCGAGATGCCCGGGCCGGAGATGGTGAGCTCGATGGTCTCGGTGGCTGGCGGGATGACGCGAACGCTGACCTCGCGCCCTCGCGCTTCGACCTGCATTGGGGGATCGGCGTCACCCGAGGGAGCCTGCGGCCAGTAGAGGGTCACGCGCACAGCGCCGGCAGTCGGAGGACCGGCGCCGGCGTCATCGGGAGGGCTCTGCTCCGTTGCGCAGCCTACCAGGCCCGCGGCCAAGCCGCATGCGATGGCGAGTGGCACAACGGTCGCCAGGGACCCAGTGGGCCCTCTGCGCGCGGTCATGGCCTCTCTCCCTTGCACTCCAGCATTGGTCCCCGTCGGCTCATTACCACAGGGTCTCGAACGCCTGCACGTCGCCCACATCGCCCGAGACGTATAGGAGGCTGCCGTCCGGCGAGAGCGCTACGCCCTGCGGGTAGTGGTTGCCGTAGGCCAGCCAGTCCAGCTTCGCGACCAGGTCCCCACCCACGTCGAAGACCTGGATGCGGTGGTTGTAGGTGTCGGCGACGTAGACGCAGCCCGCGGCGTCAACCGCCAGGGAACTGGGCAGGCTGAACTGCCCGTCGCCCGTCCCGTAGGCCCCCCACTTCCGGACGAACTCGCCGCTGGAGTCGAACACCTGGATGCGATGGTTGTCGGTATCGGCGACGTACACATACCCGGCGGCGTCCGTCGCCAGCCCTCCTGGATACCAGAACTGCCCGTCGCCCGTCCCTAGCGAGCCCCACTCCCGGATGTACACCCCGCCCACGTCGAAAACCTGGATGCGATGGTTGCACGTATCGGCGACGTAGACAACGCCGGCCACGTCAACTGCGACCCCACCCGGCTGGGAGAACTGGCCGGGCCCTGTGCCGAGTGAGCCCCAGGCCCGGAGGAAGCCGCCGCTTGGGTCGAAAGCCTCGATGCGGTCGTTCCAGAGGTCCGCGACGTACACGTTCCCTGCAGCGTCAAGCGCCAGGCCGAAGGGGCGCGCGAGTTGCCCGTCGCCCGCGCCGTACGCGCCCCACCTCCGGAGGAAAGCGCCAGTTGGGTCGAATGCCTGGATGCAGGGGTAGCTCATCTCCTGTGCAGAGTAGACATTTCCCGAGGCGTCGACAGCGATGCCCTTTGGGTAGTCGAACTGGCCGTCGCCTGCGGGGTCGGAACCCCACTTTCGCACGAAGCCTCCGCTCGAGTCGAACACCTGCACACGCTTGTTGGTGGTGTCGGCCACGTAGACAGTGCCCCCGGCGTCAACCGCGATCCCCCACGGCCTGGAGAACTGGCCGTCACCGCTCCCGCTGGAGCCCCACTTGCGGAGGAACGTCCCGTTCGGGTCGAACACCTGGACACGATCGTTGAAGTCCTCCGTCACGTACACGTTCCCTGTCGGGTCCGTAGCCAGGCCGATCGCCCCGTTGAACTGGCCGTCACCGGCCCCGAAAGAGCCCCACTGGCGTAGGTACGTGCCGGTCGAGGTGAAGACCTGCACACGCGAGTTGCCGTCCGCGACGAACACGTTCCCCGTGGGGCCTATGGCGATGCCGAACACACCCGAGAACTGGCCGTTGCCGCTTCCCGTCGAACCCCACTTGCGGAGGAACACCCCATTCGAGCTGAACACCTGGATACGGTCGCTGTCGAAGTCCGAAGCGTACACGTTGCCTGCGCCGTCGACAGCAACCCACCGCGGAGAGTTGAACTGGCCGTCGCCACTCCCCTGGGAGCCCCACTTGCGGAGAAACGTGCCGTTCGAGTCGAACACCTCGATACGGTGGTTGAAGTAGTCGGCCACGTAGACGTTGCCTAAGCCATCGACTGCGACACCGGCGGCGTTGCTGAACTGCCCGTCGGCAGGTCCGAAGTAGCCGAACTTCCGCAGGAAGCTCCCGCTCGGGTCGAAGACCTCGACGTGGTGCGTGTACATGTCGGACACGTACACGTTGCCGGAGCCGTCCACTGCGATGCCACACGGGAAGCTCGTTCGCCCCACGCAAGGGCTGCCCACCTGGTGGTCGAAGGTCGGTATCCCAGTCATTCTGACGGGGGCATCTGTGACCACGCCCGCCTGCACGGTTAGCGTTGCGTCGCCGTAGGCCACGACCACGCTTCCCGCGTCCTTCGCCTCGACATCGATCCTCCTGTTCACACCGGGCGGGATGTACAGCGTCACCGTGGCGACGCCCGCCTGCACATCGGACTTCGTCACCGTCCTCGTGATGTCGGGCGAGATGCCCGGGCCGGAGACGGTGATCTCGATGGTCTCGGTAACCGCAGGGATGATGCGAACACTCACATCGTTGGCACGGGCCTCGACGTGCATCGAAGGCTCCCCGTCTGCGTCGGCGGAGGACCCCGCCACCCCGGCAGGCAAGGATGCCTGCGCTCCCAGGGGGATCTGTGGCCAGTAGAGGGTCACCCGCACGGCGCCGGCGACCGAGGGGGAGACGCCCTGCTCGTCGCGAGGGCTCTGCTGTGTCGCGCAGCCCAGCAACGCGAGACTCAGGTATGCGGCTCCAACGGCCACCGCGCAACGACGTGTCGGCATGTCCCCCCTCCTCTCCGGCTACCAGATCACGACGCTGGTCGCGCTGACCGTGACGTTGGTGCTGGCCTGGGCCATGCCGCCCCGGCCGTCGGTCACGACGCAGGTGATCGTGCAGGTGCCGGCGACCTGAGGGGCGGTCCACGTCACGCTCGCGCCGCTACCGGTGAAGCTGCCGCCCGTGGCGCTCCAGACGTAGCTCCGCGGGTCGCCGTCCGGGTCTGTCGCCGTCACGCTCACCGCGATGGCTGTGCCGGGCTCGCAATCGGAGCCGGGCGCCGGGCTGATGTTGCTGATCGTCGGAGCCTCGTTGTCGGCGTTCACGGTGACCGAGGCCGACCTCTGCGCCATGCCGCCGCGGCCGTCATTCACAACGCACGCGATCGTGTATGTCCCGGAGGCGCGAGGGGATGTCCAGGTCACGCTACGGCCACTGCCGCCGAAGCTCCCACCCGTGGCGCTCCAGACGTAGCTCAGCGTGTCACCGTCCGAGTCGGTACCCGTCACCTGGGCCGACACGGCCAGGCCGCCGGCGTAGGGCCCGCCCGGCGCCAGGGCGATGGCTGTCAGACTCGGCGCGCTGTTCGGCGGCTCATCGGTAGAGACCAGGATGGTGACGGCCCCCGCGACAGCGCCGCCGCGATCATCGGACACGACCAAAGTGATGGCGTAGCTCCCATCCGAACCGGGCGCCACCCACTGCACACTCGAGCCGCTACCGGAGAGCACGCCCGACGCAGCCGTCCATGCGTAAGTCAGCGGGTCCCCATCCGAGTCCGCAGCCTCGGCGTCGATCGTCACCGAACCCGCTTGCTGTACCTGGATCGGGTCGGAAGTCAGTGTCTCGATCGAGGGGATGTGGTTCGATGTCAGGGCCAGCGTCATGTCGGGCACGGTCCGTGTCGCTCCCGCCGCGACGACCTGGCCGGAAGCCTGCTCCACCGAGTACCCGGCGGTCGTCGCGAGGACCGTGTACGTCCCCACGGGCACGCCCGTCATCGAGAACGCGCCATTGTCCCCGGTGAATGCGGTAACCGACGTCCCGGCAAGCCACACGGCGATGCCCGCATTGCCCGTGGCGGCGCCCAGGGCGACCTTGCCCGTCACCGCTCCTACTGGCACGACGTCGATGTTGACCTGCGTGGCCGCTCGCGGCATGACCTGCACGCCCGGCTGAATGCCGGCCTGCCCCGCGACGCTCGCGGACACGTTGTAGACGCCCGGCGGCACGCTCTCGAGAAGGAACGCGCCATCGGCGTCGGTGGACCCAGTGTAGCGGTCACCCACAGCCGCCACGGGCGTCGCGAAGCTGGGCTCGGCCACGATGGTCACCATCGAGGCCGGGCTGCCGCCCTGGGTCACATGGCCCTCGATGGAACCGACGAGGCCAAGCGTGGCCGGCAGGTCGGAGTCTCCCCCGCCGCCCTCCGGGCCAGTCGTCGAGCAGCCGGCCGCAAGCACGCCGCACAGCACGATGGCTAGCGCGTCCAGCAGCCCGGTCCCGCGGGGGGGGGTGCTTGCCGGTTGCCTGTGACGCCACTCGCGAGGAGCGTTCCTCATGGTGATCAACTCCCTCGTAGCTCTCGTGGCCGCTCGGGCGCGCGAAGGCGGCGCGTCTACGGCACCACGACTCCCGTGTATGTCCGGATCACGTGGCCCTGGTGCACCACGGTCAGCGTGTACGTGCCGGAGGGCACGTCATAGAATGAGTAGTGCCCCTCGTAGCCTGCACCCGACCGCGTCACTGCCTGCCAACCCAGCTCCTCGATATCAACCACGGCGCCGGTGATGCCCGCATGAGTGATGCTATCGCGAACGACACCCGTCAGCGTGGATGTGGGCTCCTCATAGGTGACCGTGACCGTCGTGTCCGCCGGGTCACCCGACTCCGTGGTCGCGTCATGGTAGGTGACCGTGAGTGTCTCGGACGTGCGGTCGCCCTCCGCGTACACGCCGATGCGCCCATCTCCCGAGACCAGAGGCGTCGGCTGCAGTTGGTCGAACGGCCGCTCGAAGCCGACTGCGCCGACGAAGACGCCGGGAGTCGCGCTCTCAGTCAGGACGATGGTCTCGCCCTCAGGGTCGGTGGTGTCGGACGTGACGGTAACGTCGATGGCCCCCGCGCCGGCCTGATCACCGTCGGTCACTGTGACCTCTGCGACGGCATCGATCCCCATGTAGCCAGCGGCGTCAAGCTGCAGCGCGCCGGTGGTCTCCGGCGGTGGCTCCTCGCCGCCCCCTCCGCCGCCATCGGGCTCCCCCTCAACGGTGATGACGAGCCGGGCCATGTCCGATGCGCCTTCATCGTCGCTGACAAGGCACCGGAGAACATAGTCAGCCGGAGAGGAGGGGGCCACCCAGGTCGTGTCCCCATAGCTGCCCGAGACGGAACCGCCTGTCGCATCCCACACGTAGGTCAGGGGATCGTCGTCGGGGTCGTTGGCCTCGCAGGTGAGGCTGACCTCGTCGCCGGGACTCACCGGCGAGTCTGGACTCGACCGGATCGACGAGATGATCGGGGATCGGTTCGGGTGCGTCTCGGTGTCCGGTGGCGTCCCGACGGTCACTTCCGTCGTCCCCACGTAGTCGCCCACTTGCGCGGTGACCGTGCCGAAAGCCGGCTCCGACCCGGCGGTGAAGAGCCCCTTCTCGTCGATCGTGCCCGCAGCGCTCGTGACCAGCCACGTGGGGGCGACGAACCGCGTCTGCAACGCGTCGTCCATGATGGTCGCACGGTACTGAAGCGTGTCACCCGGCGCCACGACTGCGTTGGGGGGATCCAGGGTGATGTTGAGGTGGTCCGCTCCGATGGAGAGCGGCAGGAGTGTCAGTCGCAGGTGGAGTGTGATGGACGTAGACGCCCCACTGCCCAGATCGACGGTAAACTCGGCGGGCGCGTATCCCGCACCCTCTGCCACATCTCGGACCTCGGGGAACACCGGCGGGAGCGACGGCGGAGGCTCGATGCCGGCTCCCCCGGCGGACGGAACCACCACGATAGTCACGACGCCATTGGGGATGTCCGCGAGTGTGTAGGACCCGTCGGGCCCGGAGTAGGTTTGCGCGTAGTTGTCGGAGCCCGCTCGCCACGACGCCGGGCCCTCGGCAGAACGCTCTCTCGGCCTCGGCACGTAGATGTACGCATCGGAGATGGGAATCATCGGATAGGTGGCGTCGACCAGCGTGCCCGTGACCGTGGAGGTGGCCGTCGTCGGACCAGTGCCCCCCCCGTTCTGGTCTGGGGAGCCTGAGTTGGAGTCATCTGGCGACCCATTCTGGCCGCCGCTGCATCCCGCGGCGAGCACCAAGCAGAGCAGCAGACCAGCATAGCCTCGGCCGTACACCGCAGGGGCACGTCGACGAGACCAGTGCAGCAAGCCAGACTCCCCCGAGCCTACCGTCACACAACCGGCTTCAGATGACCATCCCGGCAGCCTGCACGACAGGTTCGACTGCCAGGTCAGGATTCGATGGTCTGATCGCCGAGTCCTCTCTGGCCGCCAAACGGCGGTCCCCAGAGGCGCCCCGCCTCAGCGATGGGCGCTTGTCAGTCCTTTGGCTGGCCCGACAGAGCGGCCTTCGCACAGTCATGCACCTGTTGAGCGCTCCGCGCCAGATCGTCGTTCTCCAACGAGAGGGCGGCATCCCTGGCCTCCGTGGAGAACTCAAGTGCAGCCGTGTGTGAGCCGATGGCAGCGTGTGCACGAGCAAGCTGTTCGGCAGCGATGGCCACGAGGTGACCGGCCCCCATGGACCGAGCGTCCAACAGCGCCTTCTCGAAGCACCGGAGTGCCTCATCCGACGCTCCCAGCGCCAATTGGGACCGGCCGACGTCCAGAAGGCCCGCTGCCTCATCTTTCAACCTGCCCGACTCGACGGCCAGTGCCAGGGCGTCCAGCCGCAGTCGCAGGGCTTCCTCGTACCGCCCCTCGCTCTCGGCTATGTCCGCAAGCACCCTCTGCGCAAGGTGGACCGCCGCCCGGTGCTCTGCCGCACGCCCTTCCGCGAGGGCCCTCTCCGCGGTGCCCCGTGCCAGGTGCACCTCACCCATCGCGAGGTGCGTCCTCGCCAGGCTCGCCTCTCCCATCGCGGTTAGCCCTGGAGACTCGGCATCGCGCGCCAACTCGATGCCGCGTCTGAGGCAGTCAAGGGCCTGTGCAGCACTGCCGGCACGACGTCGGCATTGGGCCAGATCGATGAGCACCTCGGCCTGCAGAAGGACATCGCCGCTGCGCTCTGCGAGCCTGGCGGCCTCCTCAAAGGCTGCCTGCGCCTCCGCTAGCCGCCCCTTCGCCAGATACGCCTGCCCCCTTCCGCCATGGATGTTGGCGAGAAGCAGCTCGTCCGGCGCGTCACTCGGGTTGAGCGCCTCCGCCAGCGACAGGTGTTCGAGCGCCTCATCGGGACGCCCAAGATAGGTGCAGACCTCGCCGTAGTTGAGGTGGCTCGCGGCTCGGCGCACAGGCGTGACCTCAGGCCCCGCGGACTCGAAGAGGGCCCGGAACGTCTCCAGAGCCGGTTCGTACGCTCCTTCTTTCACCAGAGCCGCGGCAAGACCAAGACGCGCCAGAGCCGCGCTGTCCGGGGCATTCTCACTCTCCCACATCGCCCGTGCCGCCTCCATCTCGGCTCGGGCCACGTCGACGTTGCCCATGTTGAGGAACGTCATCCCCGTGGCGAACCGGGCATCCGCCACCGCGTCCTCATCGCCCAACTCTCGCGCCAACTCCTGGCCCCGTGCGAGGAGCTTCAGCGCGTCCTGGTTCCGCCCAACCACACTGCACGCGTCGGCGCATGTCCGGACGGCCCTGAGGACTAGGCGCTTCTCAGGTGGCGGCTCCTGCGGCGAATCCAGCAGCTCGAGCAGTCGTTGCCCATACAGCAGCACGCTGTGCGGCGCGACCTGTGACTCCGCCCTACGCATCGCCCCGTCAAGGTATGGCGCCGCTCTCAGCTTTTGGTCACTCTCGAAGAAGTGGTGCGCGAGCACCTCGGAGCGATCCCCTGGGACCAGGAGGGGATCCTGCTCTATCGCCTCGGCGATCCGCAAGTGAAGCCCGGCACGATCGCGGCGCGACAGCCGCCCATAGGCGACCTCACGCGCGAGAATGTGGTCGAACTCGTATAGGTCTTCGTCGGCCGCCGCCGCCGGCCGTACCCAGCCCGCACTGACAAGGTCTTCTGCTGCCGACCGAGCGTCCTCCGGGGACATGCGAAGCGCCAACGCCACTAGCGGCAGACGGAACCGCGGTCCCACGACTGCTGACACGGACAACGTCCGTCTCTCGGCTTCGGCGAGCCCGTCCATACGAGCCATGATGACGTCCTGGACGGTGGCGGGGACGCTACCAGACAGGCTCTCGGTAGGTGCTCTCGCCAGCTCATAGATGAACAGAGGGTTGCCACCCGAGCCGCTCACAATGCCCGCCATGGCGGCCGGGGTGCACCGCTCGGCCAGCGCATTGCGGGCCACTACCTCGCTTTGCTCGGGGCTGAGGCGCCCCAGTGCGATCGAGCGCTCGTGCACCTGGTTGCTCCACGGCGGCGCACCGCCGGGGCGGAATGTGCATACCAGCATGAGCGACACTCCGCCGATCCACGGCACCATGTGCGCCAGGAAGTCCCGGGACGCGGCATCGATCCATTGGAGATCCTCAACGACGACTGCCGTCGGCGCGTCGGCTGCGAGCGACAGCAGCATCCGCCGGCATAGGCGCCGCACGAGACGCAGACGTTCCTCAGGCTCCTCCGCAGCCTGTTCCGATCGATCCGCACCGAGGAGACGCATGGCGCGACCAACGTCCTCGGGATCGGAGACGCCGGCCTCGCGGAGCCTCGGCATGGCCTCCTCGGCCAGGGCCTCCTGCGGCGCCGTGGGCTCAAACCCCAAGGCCCCCCGCAGAAGCTGTGCGAGCGCGTAGTGCGGGATCGCGCGCTCGTCGGGGAAGCAGTTGGCCCGGATGACTCGGAAGCCATCGGCACTGATGCGGCTTGTGAACTCATGGACAAGTCGGGACTTGCCGATGCCGGGCTCCCCGCAAATGCTAACGACCCGGCCCGCGCCCGCTCGGGTCGATGTCGCCGCGCCCGTCAGCTCCGCCAACTCGGCCTGACGCCCGACGAGGGGCCCGAGTGTCTCCAGTGGACGCGGTCGCCGCTCCCGCGCGCCCGCCAGCTCATAGGCCTTTGCTCCACCCGTGATGCCCTTGAAGCGCAGCTCCGGCAGGTTCCGCCAGACGAAGTGCGGCGCAGCACGAACGTAGGTCGCCTCACCCCCGTAGATCTCGCCCGCTCCCGCGCACGTCTGGAGTCGCCGGGCCAGGTTCACCGTGTGCCCCAGGATGTCGAATGCGTGGTCCTGACCCACGGACACGCGGCCCGCGGCTACGGGGCCCGTATTCACCCCGATGTGGACGCTCATCTGCTCCGCCGCCTCAGCGGGCGGACCGCACTCCTGAACGTACGCCGCGAACGCCTGACGGATATCGAGTGCCAGTCGACAGGCGCGCTCCGGGTGGTCCTCGCAAGCCACGGGAGCGCCGAGGACCACCATCACGCAGTCGCCTTCCGCCCGTGAGAAGTGCCCCTCGTATCTCTCGGCCAAGCGCGCCACTCGCGCGTACCACTCATTGAGGAAGTAGAAGATCTCGCTTGCATCCGTGGCCGCGGCCCATGACGTGTACCGAGAGATGTCCGCGAAGACAACGGAGGCATTGCGCTCGTCGGTCGCCCCGACTAGCGGCGGGGACGGCGCCTCCGACTGGGGTGTGGTTTCCGTGGACGCCCCAGGACGCAGTGGCGAACCGCAATCGCCGCAGAACTTGGCGTCCGGCTGCTCGGAAGCGCCACATTGCGGACACCGCTGTGCCATGGGCGCCCCGCACTCGCGGCAGAACCGGGGCTGACTGGTGTTCTCATGTCCACACTGCGGGCACCGCATGGCCCCAGCCTCCGAGGCCCGCTCCCACGGCCCCGTGGAGCCGTCGGTCCTCATGCGGTGCCATTACTCCGAACATGCGTGCCTGACCTCCGCCTTCGCATGGCCGGCAACCTGGTCATCTGTGCGCTGTCCCTCCAGCGAACTGCCGCCTCCCTTCGCGCTCCAAACCGCAGGCACCCTGGGCGTGCCCGGGACTGCCGCCGAGCGGACGTATCGCGATGCGACGCTACCGCACCTCGATCTCGTAAGTCACCTGGTCGTTCCGGCCCGGACCGCCCGCGAAGCGGGTCAGCATCACGATGATGTGCCCGGTCGCGGGATCCTCCAGGAAACCGAAGTTGGAGAGCTGCATGTCCGAGCCGTCCTCCGGGCCACGGTCGTCAATCACCGTTACCGTCTCCCGCTTCAAGCCCAGCTTCTCCTCGTCCAGCTCCGCGATCACCAGCGGGTACCGCGGCCAGCCGGCGTTCGGCCGCACGCGAGGGATGTTGCCGATCCAGTAGGCCTTACCGGTGCGTGAGCTGCGGATGAACATCGCCTGCGACGTGGGTGACCAGAAGGGCGTGCCGTCACTGAAGGTGAAGGGCTCGGGCTCCGACCACGTCCGCCCGTAATCGTTCGAGAGCGTCTTCCACTTCACACACGGCACCTTGCCCGTCCGGTCCCCCTCGTTGCCCCCGCGGATCGCCATGAAGATGCGGCCCGGCTTGTCCCTGAGTTCGACCACCCCGCACTCGCTCAAGCCCCCGGTGGACTGCTGCGGCGTGACGCCGATCGGGTCCGTCACATCCCAATCCACGTCTTGCCGGGCCTCGTTCCACTGCCCGATCAGGTTGAAGACCAGGCTGTACGTGGATGTCTGGTGGGGGTTGTAGTACTCGCCATTCTCGTCCAGCGGCGCGTAGTAGCAGGGCAGCAGCACCTCGCCATTGCTCATCCGCACAAGGAACGGGGGCAAGGTGGCGAAGCAGAAGCTGTTCTTGCCGATCCACGTGTACCGGTTCGGGTGGGTGATGGAGTACTCCGCGCCCTGCTGGATGAGCGGGCGCTCCGTGTCATAGGTCCGGCCGCCATCGGTGGATACGCAGTACCAGAGCTTGTAGTCCATGTAGCCGTAGACGGTGTCGTCGATCCCCCGCGTCAGGAGCATCATCGCCACGTAGTGCTGGTCGTCCAGTCTGATGGGGATGGTCGAGCGGTAGATGTTCTGCTTGCTTGGACCGCCGTCGGCGTACTGGTACTCCGGCACCTCGATCTGACCCGGTCGCCCGGCGATGATCTCGTTCCAGCGGCGCAGTGCGTCAGGGAAGGCCCCGATGTACTTCGCCTCGCCGGTCTCTCGACCCAGCACGCTGATGTTCGGGCACGGAGGATGGTCGAATGCCAGTCTGGGGTCCACCTCACCCGACCGCAAAGGGCGCGCCGCGGTGACTGGCGCCCGGTCCCGCTGTGGGTTCCACTCGCCCTGACCAGGGGCGAAGGCGCCCTCGTCGGTGAATGCCACGTAGTCCCACTGACAGCGGTATGAGCCTGTGAGTCCCTGCGAGATCGGTCCGAGGATGAACCACGCCGGGCTCTCGCAGGCCAGGGACTTCACCGCGACCGGCCCGAGGCGGCGCTCCCCGTCAACGAAGACCCGTACCTGGTGCCTCCGGACCGCAAGCCGCAGCGCGTGGAAGCGGTTACCCAGGTCCACGGGGATGGGCGCCTGCCTGTCGCCGCCATTGAGCAGGACAAGCTCCTTGGCACCCGCATCGTAGCACAGCGACAACAGACCGTACTGCCCCGGCTCCTCCGCCCGCCAGCCGACGTAGATCGCCGCCTCGTAGACCAGGCTCGGCGCCACGCCCGAGACATGCCGGAAGGCGACCTCCATGCTCCACGTCGTGTCGTCGGTGATGCTGGCCCCGGTGTCCGATAGGAAAGCCCGTGCCTCGCGGACCGCGCCGTTTTCGACGCGGCACTCCAGGTTGCCGTGGCGCAGGCTCCAGCCGGTGGGCGCGTCCGGCGTCATGGCCGGCATGCTCCACATGAAGGGCTTGTGGTCCACGGCGGTGGGGTCGGAAGCGAACGTCTCGGTGAAGCGGGCCGCCATGGCTGGGCCTCCTGTAACCGCAACAATGGCCACAAGCAGCGCCCGTTGGCGAACGGCTTCGCCCATCGCCTGTCGTCCAGTGCTCAACACTTTGGCCTCCCGCCGGCCCATCGTCTGGGTCTAGTCTAGCGCCTACCGGCTCCGTCCCCCAGTGTAGCCGTCGTGACCCGGTCTCGCGGTCTCCTTCCCGGAGCGACTCCTGCCCCGCCGCCTCGGTCATCACCACCGGGAAGGCGCTCCTCGGGCTTGTCCCGAACAGTTCTAGGGGACCGTCGAATGGAGGCGCGCGCATGGTGGCTTGCCTGGTGACGCTTGCCCTCGGCTTCGGCCAGTCGCAGGCACCTGACCCGCCGAAGGTCGCGGTAATGTACTCCTCGTTCGCGGACTACGCCTTCCGCGATGAATACGACGCCCACCTCGCGGGCCTCGGCTGGCAGTTCGAGAAGCTCGAGAACACCGAGGCCGATGGTCTGGTCGGTCGCCTGGGGGAGTTCGACCTCGTCATCACCACCGGCGTAGCGAACTACGAGCACCCACAAGACCTCGGCGCGCGGAGCGCGGAGTGGCTGGCATGGTTGCAGGCGGGCGGCGGGCTCCTCGTTACCGACGCGAGCTATGACAGCGTCCTCGGGATGTGGCTGGGGGCGCTCGGGCCGGGCTCGGAGCTGACCTCCGGCCAATGCGCCCCTTACACCGGCGCCCACGGCGGATCCCGCGCCGTCGCGTGCGACTCGACCTCACCGATCACCCAGGCGCCGGAGCCGCTCGGGGCTGTCCTCGAGGCGAAGGGGGGCGTCTGGGCACACCTGGAGTCCTGGGGCCCTGCCTGGCGGAACCTGGCGACGTGCGCCGATGGGAAGAGCCTGCTCGTGGCGCGCGACATCGGGAAGGGCTGCATTCTCGCCACGAGCTTCTTCCGTTTCCAGGGCGACGCCGGCCGGCCTGCCGCGACGGCGCTCTTCCGCAACCTGTGGTCCCACGTTCAGGGGCTGCGGAACGGGCTCGAGCTCTACGCCCTCGACCTGGGACCCACCGCGCCCGGAGTGAGGGACGTCCGCCTCGCCCTCCGCAGCACCTCGGGTGACCCATGCGCGTGCCGTGCTCGGGTGCGGGCGACCGCGGAGGACGGCTCCTCCACCGAGGCGACCACGGACATCGCGGCTCCCGCGGGCCAAGTGGCGGAGATCGTGCTTCCGTTCGAGATCGTCACGCGCGGCGCGCTGAGAGTCGCCGTCGAGGTCGAGTCAGGGGGGAAGACGCTCCTCAGCCTGGAGTATCCCCTCCGCATCCCGCACCCGGTGGAGCTGACGCTGGCGGACGCACACATCTACCCGGAGCGCCCCGAGCTGGATATCACGGCCGAGTTCACCCCGCCTCTGGGCATCACGCCGGAGGACACGTCAGTTGCCGTCCTGATAGACGGTCGCGAGACGCTTCGCGTGCCGGCCCCGCCCGCCCGCCTGCGCTGGATCCTGCCCGTCGATCCCCTCGCTCTCGGAGCGCACAGCCTGCGCGTCGCCTTGCGGGAAGGCGAGCTGGAGTTGGGCGCGTTGGACCAGGGGTTCTCCGTCCATGGCCAGCCCGCCGTCGGCCTCCGCGCAGATGGCACCATCCTGTGCGAGGGGAGGCCGTTCTTCCCGTTCGGCTGGTACCACGTGTCCTGGACCTTCTCCGAGGAGGAACGGCTCCAGTGCATCCGAGAGATCGCTGCCGGAGGCTTCAACACGGTGCACGCCGGCATCAAGCAGCTTGAGGAGTGGGGACCCCTCCTCGGTGAGGCCGAGCGACTTGGGGTTCGGGTCGTCACGGAGTACGGCATCGACCCGCTTCCCGTCATCGAGCGCTACCGGGACCGGCCCGCAGTTCTCGCCTGGGACCCGGGCGACGAGCCCGACGGGAACGGCGTCGGCTCAGCCGAGATGCTTCGCCGCGTGCGGGCATTCAAGGACCTGGACCCCGAGCACCCGACGTACATGACCGCCTGTGTGCCGGACTCCTACGGTCGCTACGCGGGGATCGCCGATCTCTTCGCCCCCGACCCCTACCCCATCACCCGCACGGGCGCTGCGACGATGCCGGTGTATCGGAACCTGGCGAAGGCGCAGACGGAAGCGGGGCGCCACGGTCGCTCGGTGATAGCGGTCTTGCAGGGCTTCGGCTACCCGGAGGTCGGGCCCTGGCGAGTCCCGACGTTCGCCGAGTGTCGGAACATGACGTACCTCGCGCTCCTCGCGGGCGCCAAGGGGATCATCTACTACACGTTCGCGGACAGCGGGTTCCGCGTACTCGAAGCCCCCGCGCTCTGGGAGGGGATGAAGACCCTTCCGCCGGAGATCCGCGCGCTGGAGCCCGCCCTGACGGAAGGTGAGCGGACGCTGCTCGATACCGGGGCGGAGTCGGTGGTCGCCGCACGGTGGGAACTGGCCGACCGAGACGTGGTGATCGTCGCGAGCACGGAGATGACCGAGCGCAGACAGGTTGCCTTCGTTCTGCCCGCGGGAGCCGATGGCGCCCCCGAGCCGCTCTTCGCCGGGAGCGCGGATGGCGTCCGTGTGGAGGCGGGTCAGCTACTCGCAGACCTCGGCCCGCTGGAGGTTCGCGTGGTGTCGCTTGCCCGGTAGTTCCCAACGGAACGCCACCGCGGCCACCATGGCAACGGTCAGCAGCACCACCGACGGGACACGGGAGACCGCGCGACGACCGGGGAGTCGGTCGCGTCTACCGGTCGTCCTCGCTGCCCGATGGGAAAACCGGGGACAGCCACCGATTTCCGCGAAGGGACCTGGCCGCCGCGCGCCGCCCGGCGGAAATCGGTGGCTGTCCCCGGTTTTCCCACCCTACTCAGGCTAGGGAGCGACGCTGTAGCGGACCTCGAGGAGGACACCCCCAAGCTGATGCGCCGCCCCGGTGAGCTCGGCCAGTGCGACCGCCGTCGGCTTAGTGAGTACCAAGCCGCACGGGCGTCCAGCGGCGTCCAAGGCCATATAGAGTTGCGTGAACGTCATGGAGCCTGTGATGGCACCAGCCGGGATTGGCATCGGAAGAGCTATGCATAGAGCGACGTCCTCCCCGGCCGGTTCGGCCGCGACTATGCGGTACTGGTCGCCATAGCGGCGCTCTTCAACCGGAGACGGGAATACGCGCTCAACGCCGGCCGGCGTGAGGACGTCGGGCTCGACCACGTTCGGGAGGAACGGCGTCAGGGCGCCATCAGCCCCAACATGGAACAGGTAGGTGTAGGCCTCGCGGTTCGTGGTCAGACGGAAACGGATGGGGTCTCCGAAGCGGTAGTCCGGGCGGTCGGCCGCGCACTGGACGTGAAGCGCGGGAGCCGTCCGACGGACGGAGATGGTTCGGCTCGCCGTTCGCCCTTCCGCGTCCACCGCCTCGACCTCGACGGGCACGACTGCACCGTCTTCGGGCAGCGGTACGTCCGACTCGAAGCTGACCGTGTGCTGTAGGCCGGGTGCCGGCATGAGACGCGCTTGCCGGCCCCCTACCGCGACGCTCGCGATGTCCGCCGACCCGGTGGCGCTGCCGACGACGTGCACGGATGTCTTGGCCGGGGGGAGGCACATGCGCGAGCCCCGTTCCTGAACGGGCTCGGAGATCGAGATCCGGGGCAGAAGGTCTTCCGGAGCGATGATCTCGACTTCCACACACGCGACGTTCCCGGCCGGGTCGGTCGCCGTTCGCTGGTGGAGGCCGGGCGTGGTTGCGACGAGTCCTTCGAACCTGACGCCGTCG
>Ga0315288_10003804_pt1 | contig 19229 bp, 21 predicted proteins | sample YL17G11_20_MG_FD_203454 | JGI IMG/M metagenome (GOLD analysis project Ga0315288, IMG submission 203454) | Sediment microbial communities from Yellowstone Lake, YNP, Wyoming, USA - YL17G11_20 | ecosystem: Environmental > Aquatic > Freshwater > Lake > Sediment | place: USA: Wyoming | collected... | reverse complement strand
CAAAGACAGAATAACAAAAGACAGAAGAACCAAAGACAGAAGAACCAAAGACAGAAGAACCAAAGACAGAAGAACCAAAGACAGAAGAACCAAAGACAGAAGAACCAAAGACAGAAGAAAAAGAAGAACCAAAGGAACAAGAAGAACCAACGAATGCAAAGAAAAGGACCGCTAGTTTTTACAAGAACAAAAAGAAGAACAAGAACCATAAAATCCAGACGAATATGATAAGCGAAGCCTCGTCGAGCGAAGCACTAAGCAACGCGACCCTAAGCGAAGCACTAAGCGAAGCACTAAGCGAAGCACTAAGCGAAGCACTAAGCGAAGCGCCATTGAGCCCCGAATATGTGGTGGTCAGCCCCCAAAAGCCCCTCCAATAAATAATGTGTGCGTTAATTATAACTATATCTTAAACAACATGTCATCCACATTAAGAAAGCGAAACAATAAGCGAAGCGATAAGCGAAACAATAAGCGAAGCAATAAGCGAAGCGACCGTAAGCGAAGCAATAAGCGAAGCGACCGTAAGCGAAGCGACCGTAAGCGAAGCGACCGTAAGCGAAGCAACCGTAAGCGAAGCGCGAAATACAGCCCGAACGGCATAGTGGCCACCATGACAGAAATGCTGCACATTGTTAAGCTGCATCACTGGCGCACGCACAGCTATTCGGTGCACAAGGCCACGGACAACCTGCACGAGGCGCTGTCCGAGCAGGTGGACAGCTTCGTTGAAAAAATGTTGGGTTCCAAGCACACGCGTTCCAATCTGACGCACATGTCGCTGACTGCATACAATGAGCTGCCCGCATTGAAGCGCCGCATGGAGTACTACAAGCAGTATTTGAAGCACATGCCCGCGTCGCTGGGAACCGACCTGCTGAACATTCGCGACGAGCTGCTGGGTTCGCTGAACCAGTTCAGCTACATGCTGACCCTTAGCGGATAAAAAATAAATCCACCGAATATTAAAAAAAAACATTTTTTAAGATTTGATTTGATTTCCTGATTTAAAAAAAATTGAATTGCTTTCCAAATGCTTCACTAGAAGCAACCGAACATTCATTCAATGTACCAAACGAAGTGCCAAACGAACTGCCAAACGAAGTGCCAAACGAAGTGCCAAACGAAGTGCCAAACAGCCACAACCACAACCAAGACCCCAGCCAATTTCGAAGAAGCCAATCAAGCGGCCCGCAAAAAAGGCAAACCCTTTTGCAAGGTGTGCTTTGATGCGGGGAAGCCAGAATCCAGCTACACGTCGCACTACGTGAAATCAGCCCCTGGACCCACCGGCAAATTGGTTTGCCCGACGCTACTAAATCAATCCTGTTTGACATGTGGCCACACGGGACACACGAGCGGATACTGCACCCAAACCCAAAACCAAAGACAAAACCCCGTCGTGCTTTCCAGAAATGTCTCATCCGTCAGCGCTGAAGCCGAACTGAGACTCATGTCCGCCACATTCAAGTCCAAACATGACGACTTCCCATCGCTGACGCAACAAGAGCCCAACGAAGAGCCCAACGAAGAGCCCAAACAACCCCAACCCCAACAACAAACCCAAGAACCAGTCCATGTCTACAACCCAAAGAGCAATGCATTTGGTGCATTGGCTCAAAAGCAACCCAAACAACCCAAACAACCCAACCAAAAATCATTTCAACCAACCCAGCAACCAGAAGCAAGGCCAATGACAATGGCGGAGAGACTCAAAACCCCACCTGCCAAAGTTGCTCCAGTTGCTCCAGCTCCAGCTCCAGTTGCAGCCACCACAGTCAAGGTCAAATTTGCGGACATGCCGCCGAAGTCTCAGTTCTGGTGGCAAGACGAAGACTGAGCGAAAAGCGAAGCGACTGAAAAGCGAAGCGACTGAAAAGCGAAGCGACTGAAAAGCGAAGCGACTGAAAAGCGAAAAGCGAAAAGTGAAGCGACTGAGCGACCGAAGGTGCCAAACCCAAAACCAAACCCAAACCCAAAACCAAATAAAAATTTTTTATGAAAAACAACATAAAGCCGCTGCATGTAATACATATGTCTCCTCACAGCGCATCCACCCTTATTTTTAAAATGCACCCCCATAACTAATAAAAGCTATAAACCCATTACAGGAGACAGACCCACCCCCCAAAAAAAAACAAACAAAATGTCATGTCAAAAATGACTCATTAAAAAAAAAATTGAATTGCTTTTTGGACCAATTCAATTTCAATCAGCGTTTCAAACACACGAATTCAACGATGGCTTCCTTCAACAATGCTGAACTTTTCCCGAATCCTGCCAACATTTTCCGCCAAGACCAAGAGCAACAACCACAACAAGAGCCCCGTTCAGAGCCCCGTTCCCGTTCAGAGCCCAGCATCTGCATCCCGCGCGTGTTCAAGAGCACAACGCGGAAGGACCTATTTGACATCATGGAGAAGCTGGACCTCGGCGCCGTGGAACGCGTTGACATGGTTCCCAAGACCAACGAGCGGGGGGAGTCCTACTACAAGGTGTTCATTCACTTCAAGATGTGGAACATCAAGAACACGATGGCCAAAGCCACCCGCGACAAGCTGCTTGCCGGAGAGGAAATCAAGATTGTGTACAATGCGCCCTGGTTTTGGAAATGCACCGCAAGCCGTGTGGAGAAGCCCATCTTTCGCGACTACACGGCGCCCCCTCCGCGCATCGACCTCGGCGGAAGCAATAGCCTGTCCAAGCAGGATGCGACCTTCAAGCAGGATGCCTAAACCTGAAGACGCTTGAACATGAAAACCAAGACAATCCAAGGTATAAAAAACCCAAAACCCAAAAAAATATTTTTTTTACAAAAAAATTGAAATCTTAAAATTCAACTAAACGATGACAAACCATTCCATCAAATGGGAGCTTCACAAGGAACAACGAAAAAAGAAGAAGAAGCACGTGCATGGGCAGATGCCAAAGACATTGAAATTGCCACGCTCCATGGGGAAAATGCAAAACTATTGCGCATGATTCAGCAAACTATGGAACAACATCAACGCGACATTGAAACCCTGAAAAAGGAAGCCCTCCAGTTTGAAAATATTTGGCAACAACAGTGGGATAAACATAACCAATGCCAAGCGGGCAAAGCAGACAATCCGCCCCCACTCCCACATGAACTCGCACACGAACGTGATGAACCAAAGAAAATGATGATTGAATGCGATTGGACTCTCGTTGTGTCAGATGCAGAGTTATTGCGAACAAAAATGAAAATGGTGCCTCTAAGTGAACGATGCATCGAACGTGCCGGATTCAATAAAGTGTGGCTGCGTCTCGGCGATGATGGACAAGAAGCATTGTTGCGACTACGACGTGTATGTCAATGCCAGTGTCATCTTCAGTTTGACACGAAGATAGAGTATGAACAGTTCGCCAAACACGTGTGCATCAAAGAGTTCCTAGACATGTTGTTCATTGACACTAGGAAAATGTCCCGCAAAGAAATAGATGAACTGAACTACAGTTATGACCGCTTGATTGAGATGCTCATTGAAAATATGAAAAAAACACAATGACAATGAATGTCATGCATGACACATATTGCAATCAATATAAAGACATTTTTGCAATCAAAAACAACCTAGCAACAGCAACAGCAACCTAGCAACAGCAACCTAGCAACAGCCACCACAATGTCAATGTCAATGTCAATGAGTTGCATCATTCCCATCATGGCCGCATGGCACCTGTCATTTATGGAGATTTCCAAACACAAACCGGAAGCGGTGAGCAAAAACCTGAACCATCTGCTGCACAGCCTAATTTTCATCGCGCATTATGCCAGCGATTACAACCTGTCTTATGCAACCCACATCAGCATTGGGTTTTATTTGTATGACACCGTGTGTTTAATGCAATCCGCGATGCAATTGTTCTGTGTTGCATCGGTGGAAAAAATCATGCAGAAAGCCACAGCGACCGAAGCGACAGCGACAGGAGCGACAGCGACAGGAGCGACAGCGACAGGAGCAACAGCGACAGGAGCAACAGCCACATCGCCGTACCTTCTGCACCACGCAATCACCATATACCTGCTGAACATCGCCATAACCGAGCCGGTGTACGCAGCGTCCATGTTGCGCGGCTACTGCATATTGGAAACCTCGAACATCATGCTGTACGTGTCGTACCATGTGCGCAAAGAACACGCCGACCGCAAGGAGCTAATCATGCTGTCCGAGCTGGTTCAGTTGGGTTGGTACACGTATTACCGAATATTTAAACTGACGGCGTTCCTGTACACCATTCGCGCGGAAGCGTTCCAGCTGGGCATCGGGGGATGCGCGATGCTCGCCACGGTGTACGCCATGGGGGTGTTGTGGAGCTACAAGCTGCTGATAAAAAACATGCGCAATTGCAAAACAATCGCTTAGAACGAATTTAAAAATATACTAATATAGTACATCATCAACCACCATGCCGTCGCCCCCATTTGAACCGATTCGCATAGGAAACACGGTCATCAAACGCACCAAAGAATCTTCTTACACCATCACCAATGCAGCGTCGCCGCATTTAATGAAATCGATTTCTGCCGCGACATCTTCCTCTTCCAGCGGGACCATTGACGCCGCCGACGTGCTGACGCTGCGCAGCTACGTGAAACGGACGCGGCACGCGACCGAACTGTATGCCGCGCTGGGCCTGGTGCGCGATTTGGGCAAGCAGCTGGAGGCGCTGATTTCGTCGGGGCGGTCGATTGCGTGTTTGGGCGTGGACGACGTGGTCGTGATAACGCACCGCGCCAGCGACCAATTCTTTCAGAACGACCTGGATTCCACGCTGGGCGACAGCCGCATGGACCCGCAGTTCCTGTTTTTGAACGACCACCTGATATTCGAAATCGACGAGGACACCGGTGCGTTAATCATGGACCACGCGCTCCCCCCCAAACCGAGCGATACGTTTATGTCGCCGGAATTGAAACACTTGCTAAAAACTCCAACCACAACCACAACCACAACCACAACCACAACCGCGAGAGAAACACATTTATCCGTGCATTTCAAGACCATATATTGCAGCGCAGCGCAGTTGGTCATCTATTTTCTGTTGAACGTCGTGGACCCCTCCCCCACGGATTTGGAGTATTTGAACCCCATCAAAAACACGAAGCTGTACTGGTTTTTGCTGCGGTGCTTGGCCCCCGTTCCCGCTGAGCGCACCTACATTTACATTTAGGCGGAGAACTGTTTTTAAATGATTGCACAAATCAATAAAATAATTGATTTTATTTATTTTATTGATTTTATTTATTTTATTGATTTTATTTATTTTATTGATTTTATTTATTTTATTGATTTTATTTATTTTTTATTATTTGCAATATGTATAACCCCCCAACCCTACCCAACCGCCCAACCAAAATGGCCACTCGTCGTAAAAGCCACACTCGCCGGAATAAACTAATTCGCAGCAATGAAGCATTTCAGCTTAGGCAGGTTCGGGCGCAGAATAAAGCGCTCGTGAAAACTTTAGCCAGCCGCACGTCTTCGTGGAAGAAGGCCGTCGCTGACAACGAAAATCTGCAACTCAAACAGATTCGCCAACAAAACGAGAAGTTGATCCAAACCCTTAAGCGCGCACGATATGGCAACATGTCTGCGGCCAAGCACCGTTTGACTGTTCAGCTCAACGCCGACCGCGCCCAAAACAAGGTTCTGTTCAAGGCCATCAAGGCCAACCCCTCGGGATGGCGCAAAGCCGTGAGCCGCCGCCGAAGGACGCAACTTAAAGCGGTCGCCGCACAAGACAGAGCCATCATGCATTAAAGCACATGCCATGATGCATTTAGTTTAGTCCACATTATTTAGTTCATTCCATTCAACTAAATAATAATAAAATGATGGAAACCAAATTAAAATGATGCCTCTAATGTTATGCAACGCACACGAACCAAATCCAAATCCAAATCCAAATCCAAATGCCGAACCCCTTTCTGTTCGATGCAACCGCAATAAAAAAAAGACGGGGCACCAATCAAGAGCAACGCCATCAAGAGCAACGCCATCAAGAGCAACGCCATCAAGAGCAACGCCATCAAGAGCAACGCCATCAAGAGCAACGCCATCAAGAGCAACGCCATCAAGAGCAACGCCATCAAGAGCAACGCCAAGAGCAACGCCATCAAGAGCAACGCCAAGAGCAACGCCATCAAGAGCAACGCCATCAAGAGCAACGCCGAGAGAATCCATTTTTACCCCGACCCAGACAACAAGGCAACAACAGTTTTTCGAATTTAGAATGTCATGCGCCAGTGCCAGTGCTAGTGCCAGTGCCAGTGCCTCAACAACCCAGTTTTGAAGAATCATTTCCGTCGCTGTCTAAAACGCCGGAGCAAACCTCTGTGTCGAAGCTGAACTTCAAGTCTGCAGTTCAACAAAACAATCCGAACCAGCCACAACAGCCACAACAGCCACAGCCAGAGCATGAATCAAAGCACGCGCACCCCCAAAACGAGCACTGCCTTCAAACCCAGTTCCTTCGTTCCACAAACCAGTTCCTTCGCCCCGTCCTTCAAAACCAGTTCCTTCAACCTCGTTCCACAAATCCCCACATTCGTCGTGGTCGCAATGATGAATGCAATGAGGATGATGACAATGACGGCGGCAATGACATCGCCGATGCATACGATTCCGCATACACAAAGTATTACCATGACTAGGTTCCGAGGTTCCGAAAAGGAATCAATTGGTTCAATTCATGCACGAAAAATGTGTGCATGAATTAATTAAGTCATGGAAAATGAATTCGACCCGGATTTAGATTTAGATTTAGATTTAGATTTAGATTTAAATGCGGACCTGGACGACTATTTGCTGCACCCGCAGAAGCAGGTCACCATTCGGATAGTGCACGCCTTCATGGGCGATGGTCGCGCGATAGAGCACGTGTGCGAGGAAAGGGTGTGCATTGAAGACGGCACGCTGCGCCAGGAGCAGCTGATTTGGTGCATTAAGCGGCAGCAGCAGCAGCAGCGCGCGCTGAGCCATGCGCACTTCAAGCTGCGCGCCATGTTTTTGTACAACATGGACCTGGAAGCGGAAGAAGTTCCAGACCTTTTGAAATACAAACCACCGACCAACAACGTCCATCAAAGCCAGTCCTTCATTACGCCCATTTCTGCCGTGGAAGACGTGGTCATTCGGCCCACCATTCCGATGTTTGCGAACCTGAACGCGCTGCACATCCTGTATCAATGCAGCAACCATCCCCATCACAGTCAAAGCAAGAAACGGGTCGTCATCCATTCGAACCATTCCAAAAATTCCAAAACACGCGCAAGGCACACCAAATCACAAGTTTCCTGAGATAAACACACGCGCAAAACGGCTTAGAAACATGCTGGAATTATAAAGAATTGTAGACCATGACGATGACGATGGCGATGGCTAACGAAGGCGCGGCTAACGAAGGCATTTTAAAGAACCGGTACCAAGGGCATCGCGACAGCACCTACGCCATGCTGATGCAGCTCGTTGCAACCAATCGAATGTCTGAATGCCTGCGCACATTGGAGCGGATGGCGTCCACCCACATCGGGTGCTGGCGGGACGTGCGCGCCTTCATCCGCCACTTTGAAGCGCATTACAGTCATACCGCTACCAATGCATTCGCTACCGATGCATTCGCTACCAATGCATTCGCTACCGATGCATTCGAACTGATACAGGGCTGCGTGCGCATGACGAACGCGCAGCTGCGCAAAGACTGTTTGCACAACAACAATGGGTCGCTGGCGGCCAAGTGGGTTCCGCGCGAACCGAAGTGCCGGGGGTCGACGCTGTTGATGTGGTATTACGAGGCGCTGGCCGCCGACATGTTTCCGGGGGCGCCCGACGCGAAGCGGCGCTACCGCAAGTTAATCAGTTCCTTGACGCCCTTAACCTCGACCCACTCTCTGGCATGGTTCGTGAAACAGGCTGAAAGGGTTTCTGAAAGGGTTTCTGAAAGGGCCCACACTGAAAGGGCCCACGCTGAAAGGGCCCACACTGAAAGGGCCCAAACCCACGCGGATGAAATCAATGCTCTGTGGTTAACGCAACTAGGGACGCAACTAGGGACGCAACTAGGTGTTCCGGTGCTGTCGTTGGCACACAGCATGGGTCCCGGGCACAACAACTGCCTGCACGCGGGCATTGGGCTGGCGCTGTACCTAGCCGAGATGTCGTCGTGCCGTCAAATCCTGACGTTTTCATCGCACGCCGAGTGGCACATGCTGGAAGGCGACTTCGTGGCACAGGCGCAGCAGCTGTTGCGCGCGGCGCGGTCTCCCACCAACGGTCTGAACGCCAATTTAACAGCAGCAATGGAAGCAATAACCTGCAATGAACCGCTGGTCGTCATCAGCGACATGGAGCACGACGAGCCCACTCAACCCATGATGACGACGTGGAACGTGTCGCGCAACGGGCGCCCAGCCACCATTTGCGGAGACCGCTTAAAAAATATATAATATGCGCAAATATTAATACGTAAAAGCAATCGCAACCGCAACCGCAACCGCAACCGCAACCGCAACCGCAACCGCAACGCAACCGCAACCGCCTTAGATGTTCCCCATATTGAAGCGCACCTTTTTTGAACCGCGCATGGCGTTCTGCCTGTTTGTGTTTTTCATGGTGGGCTACATGCTGTTTTTAGACGAGGAGGGCGCGTTCAATAACTTTTTCGGGGTCGGCCCGGACCCCAGCATCCGGTTTCTGGGCATGAGCCTGGACACGTGGAACAAGGTGCTGCTCGTGTACGCCGTTGCGTTCATCAGCTCGCTGCTGCAAGGCTACTACCAAACCGTCATGTACGACTTCATCCACTCCAAGCTGTGGAATCCCGCTTACAAGGAGCGCATCCCCGTCACCAAGGGGTGGGCAAAAATCATCGTGACCGTGGAACCGCTGCTGAACTGGATGCTGGACATCGTGCAGTTCTTTGTGACCATGACCATGCGGTTCCAGTTCATTGTGCCGCAGCTGCTGGGACAAATCATCGTGGACCTGCCCTACGGCCTGATGAAGATTGAAGAAAAGAAGTTCATTGCTTAAAAAGTGTTCACTGCCGAATATGATATAAATATAATTGAATGACCATATTTATATAGGTAAACCCATATTTACATAGGTGCAGGTAAAATGCCACACATCCATTATAGTGGAGTTGGTGCAAAAGAGACAGGAATGCATTCCATTGAAGAATTTTTGAATATTATGAAAAACGCCTCATTCCATTACCATGAAATGAATTCGTTTGGGTTTGACATGGAATATAAACAATATTTACTTCCGGATGATTTTACAAAGTTTACATTGGAAGAATGGATAGATTATTCAGGCGCCACATATTATGATTCCGAGTGATAAATGTGCTGCTGCTGCTGCTGCTGCTGCTGCTGCTGCTACTTATATGAAATGAGGCACACCAGCGAGTGCGCATTGGCGCCGCTGCTGGACCCCGGCTGGTGTTTGGCCGCCAGTTTCGTGAGTCCGAGGTCCACCGTGTAGCCATTGGTGGCCAAAAACGCAAACAGTTCGGGCAGGTCATCGGGGGTCAAAAACGAGCCACCAAGGGCCGAAAGTGACGAGCCACCAAGGGCCGAAAGGGACGAGCAACAGAGGGACGAGCAACAGAGGGCGTGAAGGCAGTTGCACGGGTGGTTCTGCGGCGCCGACAGTCCGGACAGCCGGGGCGGACGCACCGTTTTCACGCGGGCTGCCAGCGGGCCCACCGGCGCCGCATTGATGCACAGAATCTTGGTGTACTGCTGCAGCCGAGCGTCGTAGAACGGCACGGAGAGAATGGAATACGTGTGCATGCAAATCTGCAAATATTGTGTGTGTTAATATTATAATAAGTCGTTATAATATTAAATAAGAAATACCCCTCAATTCTAAGAGCCATGTCGATATTCAACAACGGCAATTTCGCGAAGCCGTTCAACGTGTCGCAGCCGCAGCTGAATTCCAGCGACCGCACAGCGAACCTGAGGTCCAAAACCAAGTACGCATCGGCCGTGAATTTAGCGAAGAACGGGGGCGTTCTGACGAAGCGGGACGGGTCCAAGTACGTGGGCCCCGTGCACACCACGACCGCCACGATGACCAGCGCCGACAGTTATTCCGACCTGCTGGACGTGACGAAGGGCAAGTACCTGCTGACGCCGCCGCCGTCCAGCAACCTGGACACCTCCTTCAGCCCCGCCAGCGGGGACGTGTTCTACGGCAGTTTCACGGTCACCGACTACGCCGAAGCCAAGATTCCCGTGACGATGCTGGGCGCCCCCGGCGTCACAGCAAACAAATACGTCAACCCCAACCAGCTGGTCGCCGCCTCAAACCCCCCGCCCCCGTTCAACAACACGAGCATCGTGGTTGACCCCGAATACCGGCTGTTTTACGGGAAAAAAACGTGCGGCATGCGCGACTACTTCAAAAACGTGCGCATTGACCCCAACGCGGACGTGCGTTGGACCGCCGATGGCGTGGTGCATTCCAGCCGGCCGTACAACCGGCAGCAAGCGCAGCGCATCCTTGCACACGAGTCGCAGCGGCTGCGCGGGTTCCAGTACCCCGCGCGCGTGCACCTGGACCTGGACAACTGCGAATCCAAGCCCTCCATCACGCCGGTTGCGCCCGACGTGCCGGTCATTTACATCAGCAGCCAGACCCTGACGTCCGATGAACCGGAACTCTTCACAGTCACGGTCGCGTGGCCGCACGGGTTCGACGGCGGCAGCCCCATCACGCAGTACACCGTTTACACGAGCACCGGCGAATCGTACACCGTTGACCCCCAGCCGTGCCTGAATTCGTACACCCTGTACAACATTGCACTGACAACCCAAATCTCGGTGACCGCAAGTAACTGCATTCCCCAATCCACGTGGGCCTCCGGCACCCCAGCCCCGCACTGCACCCCGATGACGAGCCCTAAAAGCAATCCCGTGAATCCGAATCCCCCGCGCCTGCCGACAATCACAGTTGCATTCAGTTCTGGGTCCGCATTCAGTTCTGGGTCCAATTCCATGACACCATACGAACCCGGGAAAGTCATCACGCTGACCATCACTTCCGACAATCCGATGCCAGTCAGCGTGACATCGTCTGAGCTTGATAACGGCTTGGCACAACTGAACCAGCCAAACGGTGGCAGTGGCACTCGAGCCTTGTCCACGACTGGTTATTCGATAACGCTGCTTCCCGGCAAGAATCCAACTGCAGCACGAACCACCATCAGCGTCTCGTTCATGCAAGCTTCGGGGGGAGGCTATTCCCGAGGCTTCGCAACCGCAACCCTGGTTATTTTGCCCGCTCTGCCACCTCAAATCGTCTTCAAGTTGAATGGGTCCAGTGCAACCACTCTAACGGTGCCATATTCGCCGAGTGCAACCATTCCAATGACAATTTCCACGTCCAATTATCCGGTGGCCCAATCGGACTACGCCGTGTCCACAACCAACAGCGGGTTGACCCGCATCAATACTCTTACCAATGCCGGCGGACAAACTGTGGGCTACACCGTTTCACTGCTTCCAAATGCAAATCCAACAACCGGACCAATCATAGTGACCATCACGGCCACTCAACCCGCAACCGCGAATTATCCCAGCGGCACTGCAACCAAGACGCTGACAATAACCCCTGCTCCGCCACCCACAATCACCATTGGGTTGCCTGCAACGGTGCAGTATGAAGCCGGCAAAACCATTGCGCTGTCAATCACTTCCACTTCCAATCCGCCACTGACACCGCAATCGGAATACACCGTGAACTCATCTAACACTAATCTAGTACAGATTACGTCGGGCAATGCGGGCATACAGTTGCTTCCAAATGCAAACCCATCCGCACCAAGTCAGTCGGTCACAATCACGGTCACTCAACCGGCAACCCTCGATTATCCCAGCGGCACTGCAACCAAGACGCTGACAATAACCCCTGCTCCGCCACCCCAAATCACCATTGGGTTGCCTGCAACGGTGCCATATGCGCCCAATGCAACCATTCCAATGACCATCACTTCCAGCAATCCACCCCCGGCCCCATTTCTCGCATCCGCTGGTTCAGTCATGTTTGACGTTACCAAACTTGCAGTTTCTTCCACTGACTACAATAATTACGCGGTGGGTCAATTTCTAACTGCTACTGCCGGAACTGGAAGTTTCGGTGGCGCAACTGTCACCGTCACGGGCAAATCTACCAGCAATTCATGGGGAACAACAATTTACTTCATTCATGTGTTCGTCGTGGGTGGAAACCCAGTCCCTGGTGGTTATGTTTCCAACGTGATGTCATCGAACTACAATGTGACCTCGACTCCCGCGGGCTTAGTGCAACAAATTAATCCCCCCTCGTCCGGTTCTTCCAATTACACGCTTGTTTTGGCATCAAATGCTTATCCAACGCAAGACACGCCTGTCGCCATCACGGCGACACAGGCTGCAAGCGGCAGTTTTGGAAGGGGCACTGCAACCAAGATGCTGACAATCACATCTGCGCCGCCACCTACAATCACAGCATTGGACATTACTGGATTTATGTCCCAGGATTATGAAATATTGTATTTGGACTCCACAGGAGCCAATCCCTCACAAACCACCCCCTACTCAAATGGATATACGGTGTACAAATTTCATCCCACGTCCACTAAAAGTGGAACCATTAAACCCAATGCCCCAATCACAAATTTATCATATTTGGTAATTGGTGGCGGTGGCGGTGGTGGCAACCCTTCAAACACCGGTGGCAGTCCAAATGACCAAGGAAGTGGAGGAGGAGGAGCAGGTGGTTTCGTCACCAATTATCCATCGGGTCCCCCCATTGCATTGCAATCATCGACGAGTTATAATTTGACCATTGGCGGTGGAGGAGCTGCCAACACGGCTGGAACAGCAAGTTCTCTCGCCTATGACAATGGAACAATCCTATCATCTGGAGGTGGTTATGGTGGAAATGCAAACCAATCGGGTGGCAATGGTGGTAGTGGTGGTGGTGGCGGCGGTTCCACCAACAACACACCGTATACTGCAAGTGGGTACTCTGGAGGAAGTGGAATGCAAGGCCAAGGCAATAATGGTACTCCAGGCGGAGGGACACAGGTTGGTTGGACCAGTTCAACATTTGTTGTATATGGTGGTGGCGGTGGTGGTGCTGGTGGTGGGGCTAGCAATGGTATTAGTATGGATGGTAGTATGGTTGGTGGTAGTGGTTCCTGGGGTGGCAATGGTGGTAGTGGTTCGCAAAGCAACATTGATGGCACAGTGTCCACGTATGCAGGGGGAGGAGGAGGAGGGGGTCCGGGTGGTTATCCGCCTTTATCTCAAACTTTTACAAATGGAATGGGTGGAAGTGGCATAGGTGGCAATGGTGTTAATGCTGGGGGTGGTTCTGGAACCAACGGAACCGGAAGCGGTGGCGGTGGTGGGTTTACCTTTGGAGGACATAACTTTGGTGGTGCAGGTGGGTCTGGCATTGTGATTATGCGTTTCAGTTCTTACAACCTGGCACCATAAATGGCTTAGTGCAAATCGAGAGAGAGAACACTGGCATAATGTTGCTTGCAAATCCGATGGGGTCCACCAACCACCGTCAACCTTTTAAATTCATAATGCGAAATGAATTTAAAATCATGTGCATGTATAATGCAATCACCAAACACAATGCAACCCATCCAACCCACCCAATCCACCCAATCCAAACAGAACACGCTGGTCATAGAGGCCTGGCTCCATCCGCTGTCTGCCCTGACGCCCAGCCTGATTTTGCACAATTTAGGGCTGCAGGGCATCCAGGTCAATGAAACCGGCATGACGGTGTCCATCGACCGCGGGCACTACGACTGCACGGGCGCGAACTATGCCCGAATTGTGGTGCGAACCAAGACCCATGCAACCAATCCAACCCATCCAACCCATGCAACCCATCCACCCACGTTCTGCTGCTCCTTCTTTTCTCAGAAGGCGACGGTCGGCATGGACTCAACCGAATTGCACTCGCATTGGCTGGGCAACTGCTACGTGTACTTGGATGATGACAAGCACGTGTCGGGGTGCTCGTACCGGCACGAGTCCGGGCATGCGAAGACGTGGAGAAAGGCTATAGCACATGTCAACGATGCCAACGAAGACCAAGACCAAGACAATGACGCCGTGTCCGTGGAGCCATGCCCGCCAAGACCAAGCCCACGGACAAAAATTAACCAAATTAACCAAATTAACCAAATTAACCAAACCAACAGTGTCAAACAAACCAATAATAACAAGGCCAATGCCAAGGACCATTTGAGAATCATCCAGCTGCAGAAGCAGAACTTCTTGTTGAGAACGGAACTGGATGACATGCGGGGACAGCTGGGAGCCATGAGGGCAGAAATGGAAATGAAGTTTGAAGCCATGCAAATGCGGCAGAATGAGCAAGAGGTGTGGACCAAGCGCGCCAACCAGTGCATGCAGGACTGGACCAACCGGCAGGTAATCGAGCGCGTGTGGATATTGGAGACGCAGCACGCAGTGCTTCGTTCGGAACATTTGAAACAGAAGGAGCAGCAACAAGAGCAACGACAACAAGAGCAACGAGAACAAGTGCAACGGGAACAAGTGCAACGGGAACAAGTGCAACGGCTTCAGCAACAAGAGCAACCACAACAAGTGCAACCGCAAAAACTCAAGTGCAAGTGCAAATGCAAATCACTGTTGAAAAAACAGAAGACACGACATGAGTCCGTGTGTTCTGAAATGTTAGAGAGAATATCACAGTTGGAAGAAAACATGAATGGAATAAATCAGTGCAATAATCAGTGCAATAATCAGTGCAATAATCAGTGCAATAATCAGTGCAATAATCAGTGCAATAAGTGCAACGACGACTACAACAACGACGACTACAGACACAACCCGTTTAACTTTAATGCAATCTACAATTATTACGACGAGCAGCATTATTCAGAGGATGACTGTCCTGCATTGGACCTTATTTCAAACCATTACGCGGATTATTTTGCGACTGTCGCTGACCCTGACCCTATTCAAGTTGCGACTGTACTAGAACCAGTGCCACTAGTACCTCCTGAACCTGAACCCGTGGTTGCTGATTCCGAATCCTATGACGACGATGACGACATGTTTGAACTCATTCAAATTGAAGCGGTCCCCAATTTTGATTTGCCAAAGTAGGTTTTTAAAAAGGCGTCAGGAATGAATGCGTCTAAATGGGTTTCTTGTGCCTCTGCATGTGCCTCAGTCTGCTTATGAGCAGGTGCATGTGCATCGGCATTCACATTTTTATACACAATTCCCGTGCGTTTGTCGGTATAAGCGTCTTGGGTCATGGCTTTATAAAATACTAACTATTTTATAAAAGGATATAATAGTGCGCAATTTACCTCAAAAATTGAATCAAACCTGTCTGAAACCAATGAATGGCAAAAACCCCATGTCGGCATTATTGGAGCTGAAGAACCCGCACCCGCGCGACGCGCGCATCGCGTTTGAACCGATTGAGCACAAGTACACCATTGACGGCGACCCTGACATCAAATATGTATCCGTCACCACGTGGAATCACAGCCACTTCCGCGAGTTTGATGCGGTTAACATCATCAAGGCCATGATGGTCTCGCGCAAATGGAAGGACAGCCCGTATTACGGCATGACCGCGGACGCAATCAAGGCGGCCTGGGACACCAACCGCGACGCCGCCGCAGCGGCAGGCACGGCCATGCATTACAACATCGAGTGCCATTACAACGGGCTGCCCATCCCCGCGGAAGACGTCGAATCCCCCGAATTCGGCTACTTCCTGAAGTTCTTCCGGGACCATGCCCCCCGGCTGCGCCCGTATCGCACGGAATGGACCGTGTTTGACGAAGCCTTGCGCATCTCGGGCTCCATCGACATGGTGTTTGAAAATCTGGACCCCGCGACCGGAGAGCCCGACGGCACGCTGAGCATTTACGACTGGAAGCGCTGCAAGGAAATCAAGAAGGTGCCGTTCAGCGCGAAGGACTACTCGCACAATCCCGTCATTTCGCACATTCCGGACACGAACTACTGGCACTACTGCCTGCAGCTGAACACGTACAAGGCCATTTTGGAGCGGAACTACGGCAAGCGCGTGACCGACCTGTTCCTGGTGTGCCTGCACCCGGACAACAAGAACGGGTCCTACCAGTGCATCCGGGTGGTGGACCTGCAGGCCGAACTCGCGGCGCTCTTCAAGCAACGGCTGGACGCTTTTTCCCCCTGCCACACATTCAAATGTGGAACCAACCAAGGAACCAGAACCAACAAAAGACCCACACCCAGAAGAGGCGGTTCCTATGCCAGAACCAACAAAACCAGAACCAACAACAAAGGAACCAACAACAAAGGAACCAACAACAAAGGAACCAACAACAAAGGAACCAGAACCAACAAAGGAACCAAAAAAGGCAACACCCAGGCCAAAAAAGGCAACACCCAGGCCAAAAAAGGCAACAAAACCCAAAGCAGTTAGCGACGTTTAGGAGTGCAATGTTTGTGATGTTTATGACTATGCCGGCGATGACTATTCCTTTTTTTGCGATTTGACTTTGACTTTGACTTTGACTTTGACCTTGATTTGCCTCCTTGTCCTTGCATTGGTGCTCCTTGCACTGGTGCTCCTTGAACCAGCATTTTCATTAACGTAAACTCTAATAGTCCCAGGCACCTACGGAGTGCGCTCCAGCGATTGTCTTTATATTCATCATAAGTTTGCTGTTGTGAGTCATTTGAATTGCCATAATACGCAGTCTTGGTTGGCGTGTTTGCCAAGACCATTATCTGACTAGCAAGTCCATTTTGGCAAAGAGCGCTTTTAAATATTTGTTTTTGTTGTGGTTGTCGTGCAATCATTCTCATTTCATCAATTTGCTGAGGAGTGTAATTCGAAAGAATATTTTGCATCCGAAACTTCTCCCCCAATGCAAATCCACGTTGAGTGGAACCAAGATTATTGACTAAAAGGTCATATATTGGTGTCATTGATTCTATTTCATTTAGTCCAATTAACCGTGTGGGTGAATTCAAATAGTTCTCAAAATTTTGAAGACAATTTTGTGGGTTTTCCAGGGCCAGTTTCGCCTGTTCCCGTTCCTGTTCCACACGCCAACGCTGCATGCGCCACTCATATTGTTCTGGCGATTCACCCATACGCCTCTTAAGAACTTGTTCATTTTCTTGTTGTGTTTGTTTTTGTTGTTCTTTGGCAGCAGCAGTAGTAGCAGCATCCTCCGCGCACACCTCGTACAAGGTTTTTACATTTGCCGTTAATACACCAGGTCTGCTAAATAAATAACCATTCATAAAATCATTAAGAGAGTCATCGTTATAAGTTTTAAGTATTTTTGAGATGCATCCCATCATAAACCCTAAATTATTCCCTGTGCTTAAAGAAACAAACCCATCCTTTAAATTTAAAAAATATTCTGTTTTTTCGTCTCCATTTTTCTTTTCAATTGCAAAATTGGTGCATTTCACAAAAGGATGGTTGGGGTCATCGGGAACAAATGGAATACTATGTTGTTTGACATAATCGTTTAAAGTGTTCATTTGAAGGATCAACCTATTTTGTTGCTCAGGGGTCGGCCCCCCAATCCCTAAAACCTTGGTGAACCAACTCATGTGTATTGTGGTATATTAACTGTTAACATATAAAATTCGGCAATGAAAATGCGTAATGAAAACGAATTAAAGAATAACGCATACATAAATAATCAATAGCAATACAACCCAACCAATGCAATCAATCAAAAAATCAATGAATTTTTTATTCAGCAAAAGAACTGCTGCAGCTGCGGTTCTTGCGACCGTGTTGGGATACAATGCATACAAGGTGTACAATGCATATAAAACCAAACGCATCGAACGCCAGCAAAGCCATGTCCAAGACCCCCCGTTTGAAAACAAGTACTTCCAAGAGTACGACGAGTTGGCGGATGACCTGGATGCGCCCGTTCCTGCGCCGCACAGCCACGTGCGCGAAACCACGCCGCAGGGCGACGTCATCATGAGCTACGATGCCGAGCGGTCCCTGTTCTGCTATTACTGCGACAAGCGCACGGTGCAGTTCAAGTATTTGGAACCGCTGGCTCGCAAATACGTGATTGCGCATGGCTGCAAGCGACTGTACATTGATTTCCGCAAGGAGCTGATGAAAGCCAAAGACAAGGCCGCCAAGGCCGCCAAGGCAGACAAGGCAGACAAGGCAGACAAGGCAGACAAGGCAGACAAGGCCGTCAAGGCAATCAAAGAAGACAAAGACAAATCATCCAATTCCGTGTTTGTGCAGTTCAAAAAATACGGCAGCAGCAACAGCAGCAGCAACAGCAACAGCAACAAGACCAGTGATAATGCACCACTTTCTCTCATCAGCAACCTTCTCAAAGACAAAGGAATTGGCAGCATTGTCGTGGGCGGAACTGATGTTGGCGTGTTGAAGGAACAAGTGACGCGCTATTTGTATTGCGGACGACTGGATGATTTCAAATCCGCCGCAGATGCAGAATCAGAAGCACAACACGAGTTCAATATCATTAAGCCAATTGATTACGCCAGTTATAAAAAACTGAACGGGCAATAGCAATTTTTCACAGGCTGCAATTTTATTATGCGCTGCAATTTTCATTTAAATTATCATTAATATATATCCCATATTAATCATATATAATTCACAAGATGCAATCAACCACACCAGTAAGGCTTCGTTCTCCTTCTCCTTCTCCTCCTCCTTCTCCTTCTCCTCCTCCTTCTCCTCCTTCTTCCACTTCTCCTTCTCCTCGTCTTTCTCCTGCTACTCCTACTCCTGCTGCTGCTGCTGCTGCTGCTGCTGCTGCTGCTCTTAATACTGCTACTGCTAATCAAGTCGCTCCTCCTCCTGCTCTTGCTGCTGCTGAACCTAATCCTCCTCCTCCTGCTGCTACTCCTGCTCCTGGTGCTACTCCTGCTCCTGGTGCTACTCCTATGTTTAAACGTGAACCAGTGCCAGCAGATGATTTACCAGCTGTTGCTGTTAGTCCTGCTGTTGTTCCTGCAGCTAATCAAGATGATGCTAATCAAGATGCGGCTAATCAAGATGATGCTAATCAAGATGATGCTAATCAAGATGATGCTAATCAAGATGATGCTAATCAAGATGATGCTAATCAAGATGATGCTAATCAAGATGATGCTAATCAAGATGATGCTAATCAAGATGATGCTAATC
>Ga0315288_10003803_pt1 | contig 19236 bp, 16 predicted proteins | sample YL17G11_20_MG_FD_203454 | JGI IMG/M metagenome (GOLD analysis project Ga0315288, IMG submission 203454) | Sediment microbial communities from Yellowstone Lake, YNP, Wyoming, USA - YL17G11_20 | ecosystem: Environmental > Aquatic > Freshwater > Lake > Sediment | place: USA: Wyoming | collected... | reverse complement strand
CATGACGACCGCACCCACCAGAACCGAACACGATCTGCTCGGCGCGATGGAGGTGCCAGCCGACGCCTACTATGGCATCCACACCGTGAGGGCGGCGGCGAACTTCCCGCTGTCCGGCCTGCGGATTCACCCCGAGCTCATCCGCTCGATGGCGTACGTCAAGAAGGCGGCCGCGATCGCAAACCAGCGCGTCGGCGCGCTGCCCGAGGGCAAGGCGACGGCCATCTGCCAGGCGTGCGACGAGATCATCGCGGGACGGTGGCACGACCAGTTCCTGGTCGACCCATTCCAGGGCGGGGCCGGCACCTCGACCAACATGAACGCGAACGAGGTGATCGCCAACCGCGCCATCGAGATCCTGGGCGGCACGAAGGGCGACTACTCGGTCGTCCACCCGAACGATGATGCCAACCTCTCGCAGTCAACGAACGATGTCTACCCCACCGCACTGAAGCTGGCGGCGATTCGCCTGCTGCTGCCGGTGATTGAGGATATGTCACGCCTGCAGGGCGCGCTCCAGGAGAAGGAGGCGGAGTTCGCGGGCGTGCTCAAGGTGGGCCGCACCGAGATGCAGGACGCGGTACCGATCACGCTCGGCCAGGAGTTCGCGGCCTGGGCGCAGGCGATCCAGCGAGACTGGTGGCGGCTGCATGTGGCGGAGGAGAAGCTGCGGCAGATCAACCTAGGCGGCACCGCGGTGGGAACTGGCCTGAATGCGGACCGCAAGTACGTGTTGATCGCGTGGGACGTGCTGCGCGACCTGACGGGACTCGGGCTGGCGCGCGCGGAGAACATGATTGACCAGACCCAGAATGCCGACGTGTTCGCGGAGGTGTCCGGGCTGCTCAAGACGGCCGCGGTGAACCTGGCGAAGATCGCGGCCGACCTGCGCCTGCTCTCATCCGGGCCGCGCGCCGGGCTCGGCGAGATCGCGCTGCCCGAGCAGCAGGCCGGGTCATCCATCATGCCAGGGAAGGTCAACCCGGTGATCACGGAGGCGGTGACGCAGATCGCCTACCAGGTGATGGCGAACGACCAGGCGATCACGCTCGCCGCGCAGGCGGGACAGCTCGAGCTCAATGCCTTCCTGCCCCTCATCGCTCACAATCTATTCCAGCAGCTCGACTTGCTGCACGCGGGCGTGACGGTGTTCATTGACCGATGTGTCGCCGGGATCGAAGCGCGGGCGGGTCTCTGCCGCGACCAAGTCGAGAGCAGCTACGGCCTGGTGGTAGCGGTGGCGCCCTATGTCGGCTACGAGCTGGCCTCGGAGGTCGCGCGGGAAGCTCACCGGACCGGCCGCGCGGTGAAGGCGATCCTGTTGGAGCGCGGCCTCTTCAGCGAGGAGGAGCTCGACATTGTCCTGGCCCCTGAGGAGATGACGAAGCCGGGCATCCCGGGGGCGAGGAGGCTGAAGACGCGGGGCCGCGCCGACCCGCAGCGGCCTCGGGAATCGTAGTGCCGGGCAGGAGCTCGCATCCTGCTCCGAGGTGGACGATGACGCAAACATTGAACGAGACTCCAACTGGCAGTCGGCTGCACATCGCCATCTTCGGGCGGCGCAACGCCGGCAAGTCCAGTCTCATCAACGCGCTGACCAACCAGCAGGCGGCGATCGTCTCGGAGGTTGCCGGGACCACCACCGATCCCGTCCGCAAGGCGATGGAGATCCTGCCGCTCGGGCCGGTGGTGATCATCGACACGGCCGGCATAGATGACACCGGCGCGCTGGGCGACGCGCGGGTGGCGAGGACGCTGCTCGTGCTCGAGCAGACCGATATGGCGCTGCTCGTGCTCGACCCCAGCGTGGGCGCCGACGGCTATGAAGCCGACCTGGCGACGCGGATCAAGGGACGGGGCGTGCCGCTGGTAGCGGTGGTCAACAAGATTGACATCCACCCCGACGACGGGGAGATGGTGGCCTGGGCGCGGGAGCGCGGCCTCGCGGTCGCTTCAGTCAGCGCGGTGACTCGCGAAGGCATCGGGCTGTTGAAGCAGACGATGATCAAGAACGCGCCGGAAGCGTGGGCTGAGCCGACCATCCTCGGCGACCTGATTCGACCGGGCGATACGGTGGTGATGTGCATCCCCATCGACAAGGCCGCGCCCAAGGGCCGCCTGATCCTGCCGCAGGTGATGGCGATCCGCGATGTGCTGGATCACGACGCCTGCGCGGTGATGGTGAAGGAGCGAGAGCTGAAGCACGCGCTGGCGAATCTCGGCAGGCCGCCCAGGCTGGTTATCACCGACAGCCAGGCGCTGCTGAAGGCCGCGGCCGACACCCCCAAGGGCGTGCTCTTCACGTCGTTCTCGATCCTGTTCGCCCGGTACAAGGGCGACCTGGAGGAGATGGTCCGCGGCGCAATGAGTATCTCGCGCCTGGAGCCCGGGGACAAGGTGCTGATCGCAGAAGCCTGCACGCACCACCGCCAGCCCGACGACATCGGCAAGGTGCAGATTCCGCGCTGGCTTCGCCAACTGGTGGGAGGCGAGCTGGACTTCCACTGGATCTCGGGCGGCGATTTCCCGGCCGACCTGGAGACATACAGGTTGATCGTCCACTGCGGGGCCTGCATGATCAACCGACGGGAGATGCTATCCCGCATCGGCCACGCCAGAGATGCCGGCGTGCCCATCGTAAATTACGGCGTCCTTCTTGCTACCGTGCACGGTCTGCTGGCGCGCGCGCTGGAGCCGTTTCCCGCCGCCCGGTTCATACTGGATGAGGAGCAGGATCTGTGACCAGTGATCGTCCAGAAGAGCCGGTCGCCGCTACGCCCCAGGCGGCGCCGGCGATGCCGAAGACACACCGGCAATCGCGGAAGCGGATGGCGGCCTGCGGCGGTCTACCTCGCGACCTCTGCGAGCAGTACCTCGCCGGGCTGCTGCGCGGGGCGCGGTCCGACAAGCTGGCCATGCGCCGCGTGGCGAGGCGGAACTGCGCGATTTTCCAGTGCATGGAGGAGCGAGGCCTGGTCTCGTGCACCCAGTGCGGGGACGGGATGGCAAGCTGTGTGTTCCACCAGCAGCTCGACCGTATCTGCCCCGCCGGCGTGTCGCCCACGGCCGCGCAGTCGTGGCGGCTGACGGCTCTCGGAGCAGGGCAGGGGACTGAGGCGAAGCCGACCTTGACGAGAACGCGCGCCCAAGCGCCGGAGCGCTGCATCATGCGACTGCGCTGGTACCTGACAGCAGTGGAGCAGTTTCGCGAGGCGGGCATTGACGTGATCTCGTCGGCCGACATCGCGGCCAAGGTGGGGGTGAGCTCATCCCTGGTGCGTCGCGACCTGTGTTACTTCGGGCAGTTCGGCACGCCCAGCCTGGGGTATCGCGCTGAGGAGCTCCACCACAGCATCCTGTCGCTCTTCCGCGGCAGCAGTCACCGCCGGGTCGCCTGGGTGGGAGCGGAGAAGCTGACGGCCGAGCCGACGGTGCTGGCGGACTTCGCGGAGCACGACTGGCAGGTGATTGCCGTCTTTGACCCGGACGAAGAGCGGGCGGGCACGCGGGTGGGTGACCTCCAGATCATGCACGTGTCGTCCCTGGGCCACGTCGTGCGCAACCTGAGGGTGAGCACGGCGGTGCTCGCGGTGGAGGAGTCAGCCGCCCAGCATGTGGCAGAGGAGCTGGTGGACGCGGGAGTGGATGCGATCCTCAACCTCACGTCCGCGCCCCTCGCGCTGCCCCCGGGAGTCGCCGTTCAGCAGGCCGATCTGATGACCCAACTCATGCTGCTGTCGTACTATGCGAGGCCGGCGAGGGAGACCGAGGACGGGTAGATGTCAGGCGTAGTGACCACCATCGGAGAGAAGTGCCGGCGCTGCTACACCTGCGTCCGGCATTGCCCGGCGAAAGCGATCAAGGTGCAGGACGGCCAGGCGAAGGTGCTGCCCGAGCGCTGCATCGGGTGCGGCAACTGCATTCGCGTCTGCTCGCAGGGCGCAAAGATGGTGGACAGCCAGGCGCTGGTGGTGGCGAAGCAGTTGATCGCCGACGGAGAGCGCGTGGTGGCCTGCCTCGCGCCCTCGTTTCCGGTGGCGTTCCCGCGGATCAAGCCGCGGCAGTTAGTCCCGGCGCTTCGGCAGCTCGGCTTCGCGGACGTCATGGAGGTGGCCGTCGGTGCGGAGCTTGTCGGCCGCGCCTACCGGGAGTTGGTGGAAGAACACCCTGAGATGCGGCCTCTGATCACCACACCGTGCTCAGCGCTGGTCAGCTATGTCGAGCGCTACCTGCCGGACCTTCTCCCTGCCCTGGCGCCGATCGTGTCGCCGATGATCGCGCTGGGCCGGCTGGTCAAGCAGCGTCTCCTGCCGGGCGCGAAGGTGGTGTTCATCGGCCCCTGTGTGGCGAAGAAGGCGGAGGCGCGCGACCCGAGCGTGGCGGGCGCGGTGGACGCGGTGCTGACGTTCAAGGAGCTGACGGAGTGGCTGGAGCAGGCCGGGGTGGACCTGTCGTCGCTGCCCGAGGGTGAGTTCGATGGGCCGCGGCCGAACGTGGGCCGCGTTTTCCCGGTCTCGGGCGGCCTGCTCCGGACCGCCATGCTCTCATCCGATGTGCTGAACAACAATATCGTGGTCACCGAAGGGGTGGACCGCACGACCGAGCTGCTGCGAGACCTGGGCAAGAAGGGCCTCGACGCGCAGTTCTTCGACCTGCTCTTCTGTGAGGGCTGCATCAAGGGCCCATTCGCCGCCGATCACACGAACGCGGTGGCGCTCAAGCAGACGGTCGCAACCTACACCACCACGGAGGCAGCGCGCCGGCCGGCCTCGCCTCTGCTGGACTACTATGACCTCGACCTCTCCCGGACGTTCTCGGACGAGCACAGCCCGACGCCGCAGCCCGATGAGGAAGAGATACGGGCCATCCTCCGCCAGACGAACAAGATCCACCCCGAGGATGAGCTCAACTGCGGGGCTTGCGGCTACCCGTCGTGCCGGGAGAAGGCGATCGCGGTCTACAACGGGCTGGCCGAATCGGAGATGTGTCTGCCGTACCTGATCGACAAGCTCCAGCAGACTATCTCCGAGCTGAACACCTCTCGCCGCGAGTTGCTGGAGGCGGAGGAGCAGCTCATCCACTCCGAGAAGCTGGCCTCCATGGGCCAGCTTGCCGCGGGCGTGGCGCACGAGATCAACAACCCGCTGGGCACGGTGCTGATCTATTCCCACATGCTTCTGAAGGAGCTGCCGGAGCAGGACGCGCGCCGCCAGGACCTGGAGATGATCACGCGAGAGGCCGACCGGTGCCGGAACATCGTCGCCGGCCTGCTCGACTTCTCCCGGCAGAACAAGCCGCGCAACCAGCTCACCGACGTGAACGCCCTCCTGACCGAGATCGTCGCGCTGGTGGAGAAACAGGAGCAGCTTCAGGAGGTGCGCATCGAGATGCAGCTCGACCCCAACCTACCGGACACGGTGCTCGATGCCGAGCAGATGAAGCAGGCGTTCATCAACGTGCTCAAGAACGCCAGTGAGGCCATGCCGGACGGCGGAACGCTGACAGTCGGCACCGCGCTCTCGGATGACGCGCGCAGCATTGCCATTCGTTTCGCCGACATCGGATGTGGCATACCTGAGGCGAATCTGGAGCGCATCTTCCACCCGTTCTTCACCACCAAGCAGATCGGCAAGGGCACGGGCCTCGGGCTGGCGATCGTGTACGGGATCGTCAAGATGCATCGCGGCGGTATATCGGTTGACAGCAAGGTGGGCATGGGCTCCACGTTCACGATCACGCTGCCGGTGGTGGCTGAGCTGTACGAGGGGGGCGGTTTCTAATGGCCCAGGGAAAGCGCGTGCTACTGGTGGATGACGACGTCGATTTCCTCAACGCCGTTCGGTTGACGCTGGAGTCAGCGGGATACGATGTGCTGTCGGCGCACACCGCGAAGGACGCGATCGCGCTCCTGCGGCAGGCGCCCGTCCAGGTCGCGATCCTCGACCTGATGATGGAGGAGCCCGACTCCGGGATCGCGGTCGCACACTTCTTGCGCCGGCAGCCGGAGATGCAGGGCATCCCCGTGATTCTCGCCACCGCGGTCACGGAGAAGACGGGCTTCCGCGTCTCGCTCGACGACCCGGATGACCGCGACTGGCTGAAGGTCGACGCGTGGGTGGACAAGCCTGTGAACCCCGAGCTGTTGCTGAAGGTGGTCGAGCGCCTGAGAAAGGAACGCCAGTCCGGCTCATGACTGACTCCTATCCGAGCGAACCGCAGGCCACGGACCGGGCAGCCGCGAGCGACCCGCCCCCGCGACGGCCGGGCCGCGTCCTGGTGGTTGACGATGAGCTGGGCATGCGCGAGGGATGCCGGCGCATCCTCGAGCCCGAGGGCCACGCGGTCACCGTCGCTGAGTCCGCCGAGGAAGCGCTGGCGATGTTCACCCCCGGCTCCCAGGACCTGGCGCTGGTTGACCTGCGGATGCCCGGGATGTCCGGCATCGAGCTGCTGGGACGACTCCGGGATCTCGACCCCGACCTGATATGCGTGATGATCACCGCCTATGCCACGCTCGAGACCGCCGTTCAGGCCACCAAGAGCGGCGCCTACGATTACCTGGCAAAGCCGTTCACCCCGGACGAGCTGGTGTTGGCGGTGAACAAGGCGCTGGAGCGCCACTGGCTGCTGATCGAGGCGGCCCAGCTCCGGGAACAGGCCGAGCGCAATCTCCTGCTCATCAACACCGAGCAGTCGCGGACGCGCACGATCATCCAGAGCATGGCCGACGGCGTTCTGGTGACCAACCGAGAGGGAAACATCGTCCTCTATAACCCCTCACTCCTGCGGCTGCTCGGGATCAAGGGCGGCGTACCTGCCCTTGGGGAGCCGCCGTCTCCCGAGCTGTTTCCGCGCGAGCTGCTCGAGTGGATGGCGCAGGCCTGGGTGGACGACGGCGTCACCATGGTCGCGCACGAGCTGCCCGGGGGGCCGCCCAACCTCGCGGCCAACATCGCGCCGATTCGAGACGAAGCGGGAGAGCAGCTCGGCGTCGTCACCGTCCTGCGCGACATCACCGAGCTGAAGAGCCTCCAACAAGCGATGAGCGACTTCGTCTCGATGGTCGCTCACGAGCTTCGGTCGCCGCTGGGGGCGATCTCGCAGTACCTGGACGTGCTGAAGGCCGGGATCGTGACCGACCCCGAGAAGGAGAAGCAGATCATCACCCGCTGCCGCGAGCGCACAGGCGCCCTGTCGCAACTGGTGAGGGACCTGCTCGACTTCTCGGTGATACAGCGCCGCGGGCAGGTGGACCGTTCGGTCGCCCCGCTGAATCTGGCCGAGGTGATCACGGAGACCGTGGAGTTCATGGCGCCACAGGCCGCGGAGAAGAAGGTGTCGGTGAGCGCGGAGCTGCCCGACGACCTTCCCCAGATCGAGGCAGATCGGGCCGAGCTGAGCCGGCTGTTCACGAACCTGCTCAACAACGCGATCAAGTACAACCGCGAGGGGGGCTCGGTACGGATCTCTGCGCACCCCACTGACGGATACCTGGCCGTGGAGGTCACCGACACTGGGTTGGGCATCTCGCGATCAGCGCTCGCGCGGCTGGGCGAGGCGTTTTTCCGCGTGAAGACCCCGCAGACCGCGCAGATCACCGGGACGGGCCTCGGCCTCTCGATCTGCAAGCAGATCATTGCCGCTCACGAGGGCCACCTCGAGGTGGAGAGCGAAGAGGGCAAGGGAAGCACATTCCGCGTGCTCCTGCCGCGGAAGGGCGCAGTCGGGTAGCAACGAACCGCAGCTACTGCGGTGCTTTCCCCCCGCTGAGTTGCTTCAGGTACGCGATCACGTCGTCCAGGTCGCGATCGGGCATCTTCCAGCGCGGCATGGTCTTGTCGAGGGGCTTCCCGCCGGGGTCGAGTCCCTCGGTGATCGCTCGCTTGATGAGCTCATCGGTGTACGGCGGATGCTCCATGTGCTCCGCGTGCTCCGCGTGCTCCGCGCTGGTCAGTGCCTGGTAGCGGATGTCCGTGGGCATCGCGGTTCCCATCATCACCGGCTTGCCACCGCGGCCGTCCGCACCATGGCAGTCAACGCAGCTTCCCCCGTGCATGGCGAGCCATGAAGGACCGCCCGTGAAGCTGATCCGGCTCCCGCGGTCATCCTTGGCGGTATAGAAGATCCTCTCACCACTGGAGGCGAAGCTCGTGGGCCTGGGACCTGCCATGGCGCCGCCCATCCCCATGCCGCCGGCCGCCGGTCGCTGGGCCGGGCGGCCGACCGCCAGGTATGCCACCGTCGCTGCCATCCCCAGGACGACTACGCCCAGGACGACGTAGGGCAAGCGATTCATCACCGTCTCCTCGCACGCGGGACGCGTTTCGAGAGCCGCAGGCCGGACCCCACCGCCGGAAGGGGCTCCCGAGAGCGCATCGTGTCTGCTCACACTGGGACAATCAAGCGTGCGCTTGTAGTATAGCGCACCTGAACTCGGGGCACGGGTGTGTCATCTCGCTTGGTTTGTCGCGTTCCCGGCCCAGCGTTCAGCCTAGGGCACATCCGTGTCGCCCGGCGTCGCGGCGGATGCCCGCGCTGATCGCGCACCTCCTTCACAGAGTGCGCCGCGAGGTGTAGCCTATGGCCAATGCACACACCAGGAGGGCGAGCATGTGCGCACCTGCGATCTCCAGCGTTCTCCGGGCGGTCCTCGCCTCCGGCGCCATTCTGCTGGGCGTGACGGGCGCGGGGTGCGGCGGCGCGCAGGGGTCCAGGTCACCTGCAGCCCAGGCCACCGCGCCCCGCCGATCGAGCCCGGACCCGTGGTCGTTGACCAGCAAGGCGTTCAGGAACAACAGCAGGATCCCGCCGAAGTACACGGCCGACGGAGAGAACGTGTCGCCGGACTTGGGCTGGACGACGCCCCCGATGGGCACGGCGGAGCTGACGCTCATCTGCGATGATCCGGACGCGCCGCGCGGAACCTGGACTCACTGGGTATTGTATGCGCTTCCCGCGAGCGCGCGCTCGTTGCCGGAGGCGGTGCCGAAGACCGAGACGCTACCGAAGCTCTGGGGAGCCAAGCAGGGGAGGAACAGCTCCGGCGGGATCGGCTACCAGGGGCCGGCGCCGCCCAAGGGGCCCGTCCACCATTACCACTTCAAGCTGTACGCGCTGAACGCGAAGCTCACCCTGCAGCCCGGCGTGCGGAAGGACGATCTCGAGCGCGCCATGAAGGGCCACACCCTGGGACAGACAGAGCTGGTGGGGCTGTACTCCCGGTGACCCTGGGCGCTACCCGAGGGTCCGCCCGGTCGTGGTGCACACGAGCTTGCCGTGTTTGACGCCGCGCGTGCTGATGAGCCGGTCGGCGATTGACTGCACCTGTTTCGCCATGCCTCTGACGACGATCACCTCGAGGCAATTGTGCTCGTCGAGGTGCACGTGAGTCGCGCAGCAGATCTCTGCATGGTGCTCGTGCTGCAGCTCCGTCAGGAGGTGCGGCAGCTCGCGTATGCCGTGGCCGTAGACCACCGTGATGGTGCCGACGACGGATCCTGACGAGCCCTCCCACTCGCCCTCGACGAGGTAGTCGCGGATGATGTCCCTGATGGCCTCCGAGCGCGTGGAATAGCCCTTCTTGCGGGTCCGCCGATCGAAGGCATCAACCAGCTGCTGTGGGATGGAGACCCCGAAGCGCACGAGCGGCATGGCGATCGTCCCCCAGCGCTGCGCCCCATTGGCTCGTGAGTCAGCCCAACCGCTCCTGGCGGCACAGCCTGTTCGCTAAACGTTTCGCCCCCAGAAAGGGTGGGCCCCCGTGCGTCAGAGGGGGATATAGCACGAGGGCCCCGTCTGCAGTTGGCGCAGACGCCTAGTACTTCCCTATAGGGCTCCCACGTCAAACATGCGAGCGTGGCTATCTTTGCTGCGGACCGCTCTCATCCTTTCGGGGCGATCGCGTTTTTCTGTGTCAAACCTCACCGTGCAGGACCGGCGCAGCGCGGAGCCGAACAGCCAGTGAAACGCGTTCCGCGTTATCCCATCGCACGAGCACAACGGCCACATGCGCGGGTCATTGGAGATACTCGCCAAAGCGTTCCTGGGCGGTGTACTGATCGCCGTCCTGCTCAGCTGCGCTCGCCGCGGGCACTACGTCGCCACCGGCCTGCTCGTCTCGGTTCCCGCGATCTCCCTCTATACGTGGTGGTGGATCGGCAGGGAAGAGGGGGTGGACGCGCTGCGCATCGCCGTCCGGTCCGCAACTTTCGGCGCGATCCCGTGGGTGACCTACCTGGCCGTCGTGTACCTTCTCGCTGGACGCCTCCCGCTCTGGCTGACGCTTGCCTGCGGCGTCGGCGTCTACCTCGTGGTCGCCTCCGCCTTCCTGTTCATTCTGACGCCGCATGCGTAGATGCGAACGCCGACTCGCTGCTGCCGCGCTGATCACAGCACGTGTCTCCGACGTGCGACGCGGCGCTGGCGGGGGGCCCTCATTGCTACGCAAGCGCTCTATGCAGCGCGATCGCGGCGAGGATGAACCAGGAGCAATTGGGCACCCAGGTCTCATTCGTCCACCAGTTCGCGTCTACGCCGCGCCACTCGGCCTCATCGGCTGACGAGCGAATATCGAGGTAGGGGAAGTCCCAGGGATAGGTCGGGCCGGAGTACGTGATGCGCGCCGCGCCCATGGAGACGAAGCCGTTCACAACGCCTCCCGGCTGTTCGCCTGTCCGGTGGTCGTCCTGGAAAGAGAGACCGGTGTGGTACAGGCCGATCTGCTTGTGGCCGACGCCGCTGACCAGGCTCGTGCCCCGCGGGTTGCGGCCCAGCACCCACTGCATCTGCCGCTCGGCGACGGCCAGCAACTCGGGCCGGTTCAGCTCCCTCGCTGCACGCGCCGCGACCACGGCGAGAGAGAGCAGGGAGCAGTTGTAGCCGTGGAACATGTGGACGAAGTTCACCGGGTCGGGCGCGAACGTCCACTCCATCATCTGCCCGAACGGCGTTCTCTCGCACAGCGAGACTGCCAGGTCCATGGCCAGCCCAAGTGCGCGGCGCGCGGCATCGGCCTGCGGCCCCTCGGGGAACAGGTCCAGGTAGTCGAGCAGCGCGTGGAGGTAGATGAACGGGTTTGGGATATAGTCAACCCCGCAGGCCTCGTACGAGATGCAGTACCGGCTCTTGTGGGGGGAGAGGTCTGGGAGCTTCGCCCGCTCCTCGGGCGGCGGGCCGAGCACCTGCTCGCGGTAGTCGTCGCAGATCTTCGGAAACGGGAACACTCCTTCCGGCTTCTGGTGGGCGACGATCCTCGCGATCCGCGCCTCCAGATCATGCTTGACGTCGGCTGTCGCCTGCCGCCGGTACAGCGACGCATCCAAGAGGGCGAAGGCGGCGTGCCAGCGCAGGTACTCCGCGCCCGGCGGCTCCGCGCGGTGGTGCTTGTCCCAGGTCAGCCTCGCGGTCGCGAAGCAGCGTTCCGCGAGATCATCGTCCTGGCCGCGGAGCGCGAGGGAGAGGTCCGCCAGCGAACTCGAGACCAGCGCAGAGGTGAACTCGGGGCCGTACGTCGGGATCTCGCAGATCCGCTCGTGCGGGTCGGGCAGCGCGCGTTCGTCTCCGGTGCCGCGGACGTTGTCGGTCTCCTCGTGCACGGGCACGTTCACCCAGCCGAAGCGCGAGATCACCCCCAGCGGGAACAGGCCATCCGGGCTCACGGTCTTGAGGAGAAAGCGCGCTTCCCACGCGGCCTCCGCCAATGGATCAGGCAGGGCCTCCCCCAGGTTCCGCAGCTCCGCCGGCTCGATCCCCTGCAATCGGGCAAGCGCCCACAGCGCGAGATACGACCAGCAGATGTACTTGTGATTGTCGCCCGCGTCGTGCCAGCCGCCGGTCAGGTCGGCCTCGCCCGTGATCGTCCAGCTCTCGCCGCCGGGGCCGAGCTTGCGATCGTGACTGCGGCCGATGAGCGCATCGTCGAGGTGGCACGCCAGATGCCAGCCAGGCACCTCGACTCCGCAGCGCTGCGTGTAGTACCAGGTGAGCGTGAGATTCGGGAGCGACAGGTAGATGGCCGGGCTGATCTCGAACTCGGGCGACAGGGACTCGCATCCGCCTTCCGTCAGGACCCGGAGCCGGTACCGGCCTGGCTGTCTCACATCACTGAAGTCCGCCGTCCAGTATTCCCTGCCCCAGATGTACTCGCCCCAGCGCTCCAGCGCGCCCGAGAAGGCGACCGACCCCCCTGACATCAGCTCGAAGCGGCCGCCCGAGATGCGATCCCGCACCGCGATCACTGCGTCTTTCCTGCCGTTCACATGATAGGCTGCGGGCAGGATCACCTCGGGCGTTACCGCGCCGAGGCCGTCGAGATAGGGCGCGTCGAACTGCGCGCCGCCCCCGAACGATTCCAGCACCACCTGGACGCGGTTTGCGGCGCGCGGGCTGATCCCGCCGAGCGCGAGCGTCTCCCAGTCCCGAGCGTCGAACGGGCCGGACCAGACCGAGCCGATGACGGCCGACTGCGCGAAGCTCGGCGTGTCGTCCGGCGACCTCCACACCTGTCGGTCGCTGGCTTGAGGCGCCCCCGCCGACTTCAGAGGCCTGCCCTCTCTCACCCAGGCCAGGCCGACGCGGCCGCTGCCCTTGACCTCGCATTGCAGCTCATAGGGGCGGTCCGGCTCCGCGTGGCGAGGCACACCCCTGCACGCGGCGGCTCCCCGGAGGGCGATCGTGAGGGGCGACCCGGCGCGTACGCCGGGCACGCTTACCGCGACATCCCCTTCACTCTGCCACGAGGAGGGGTCGGCCGCCGCACAGTAGTTGACGGTCTCGCTCCGGATACCGGGCATTTCTGCTCCCGCCTTCGAGTGTGACCGGACTGTTCTCCGGCGGCCCACCTGCTCCTCTGCGCCCCCACCGCCTCCCGCCTGACGCTGTGGCCGGAACCGCGGGGACTGGAACAGAGGCCCTCGACCTCTGTCCGTCACAGGCCCCCGACCTGGTGCTGATGGACATCCAGATGCCGGAGATGGACGGCCTGGAAGACACGCGCACCATCATGCTGCAACACCCCACGTGTGTGGTGATCGTCACCGGCAGGGGCCAGCTCAGGAAGGACGCCGAGCAGGTGGGGGCGATGAACTGCGTGCTCAAGCCGGTGCTCGGGAGCCAGATCCCCGCCCTCGTCGAGTCCTCGCAGCAGCGCTTCCGGGTGTTCCTGCGCGTGTGGAAGCAGATGGATGACCCTGAGGAAACGCTCCGGGTCTGGCTGCTCATGCGCCGGGCCGTTCGAGCGCAGATGGACCGGAGTGGGCTGTCTGAGGAGGAGGCATTCCGGGCGATCGAAGAGTGCGCTCACCGGGACGCGACGTCTTTGCTGACTGCGGTCGAGAGACTGCTCGCAGAGGAACCCGAAAACTAGCTCCGTCCGCCCGGAGCGATCGCCGGCAGCGCTGCCAGCCGGTCGTCCTGGGGGCTACTCGATCTCCCCCAACACCGCGCCAGGGGGCTCCGTGGCGCGGTCGGCCGGCGGCCCGTCGTAGGCCGGCCACCCCGCTATCTCGCCGCAGTTCTGCTCGATCCTGAGCCGCTGGTAGGCTCGCCCGATGTGCCTCAGGTGCCGGTCGCAGTCGAAGCACGCGTCCATCTGATCCCCGGATAAGCGGCCCGCGATTGCGGGCTCCCTCGCCACCATCTGCCGGAAGTCGCCGCGGGTTTCCCACGCCTGCATGGCGAGCGACTGAACGGTGTGGTAGGCCTCGTCCTTCTGCATGCCGGCGTCTACCAGGGCGAGCATGACGTGCTCCGAACACACGAGCCCCTTGAGCCGTTCCAGGTTGGCCTGCATGTTCTCGGGATAGACGACCATTCCCCGCACCACGTCCGTGAACTTCCGCAGCATGTAGTCAATGAGCACACTGCTGTCCGGGAGGATGATTCGCTCGACGCTGGAGCTGGTGAGGTCGCGCTCGTGCCACATCGCCATGGTCTCCAGCGCCGGTACGGCGTAGGAGCGCACCAGCCGCGCCAGCCCGCAGATCCGCTCGCAGGTCATCGGGTTGCGCTTGTGCGGCATTGACGACGACCCGCGCTGACCGGTGCGGAACGGCTCCTCGACCTCGAGTATCTCGGTGCGCTGGAGGTTCCGCACCTCCGTCGCGAATCGCTCCAGCGAGCCGGCGATGATGGCCAGCGTGGTCACGTAGTGCGCGTGGCGGTCACGCTGGACGATCTGGCTGGTGGCCTTGGGGATCTGGAGGTCCAGCTTCTGGCAGACGTACTCCTCGACTCTCGGGTCCACCGTCCCATAGCTGCCGACCGGGCCGGAGGCCATGCCGACGCTGACGCTCTCCCTGGCCTGACCCAGCCGGACCGCGCCCCGCTCCAGCTCCGCCAGCCACACGGCGAGCTTCAGGCCGAACGTGATCGGCTCCGCCTGCACGCCGTGAGTGCGCCCGATCATCGGCGTCCACTGATGCTCGCGAATCCGCTCCCGGATCGCGTCGCACAGCGCCCGGATATCCTGCTCGATGAGATCGCACGACTCACGCAGCAGCAGGCAGAGCGCGGTGTCCTCGATGTCATAGGAGGTCACGCCGAAGTGCAGGTAGCGCTTCTCCTCGCCCAGGTGCTCAGAGACGGCGGTGAGGAAGGCGATGAGATCGTGCCGTATCACCGGCTGGCCCGGCTTCGGCTCGAACCCCGGGACGTCGCCCTCCAGCTCCAGGGTGCGCTGTACGACGGAGCTGAAGTCGAATTCCAGGCCGAGAAGGTGATCGGCATTGGCGCTCAACTGGGCGGCCGCGTCCTGGGGGATGCGGCCGATCTGTGCCCAGCCCTCGGCCACCACCACCTCGACCTCCAGCCACTTGCGGTACCGGTTCTCCGGCTCCCACAGGGCGCGCATCTGGGGGTAGGAGTAGCGCTCGATCATGGCTTCGCTCTCCCCGCTCGCTGCTTCTCTGCGAGCCGCGCGGAGGCGGCCTCGACCTGCTCTGCCATCTCCCGCTTCATCCGCTCCAGCCGTTCGGCGATCTGAGGGTCAGTCGTCCCCAGTATCTGTGCGGCCAGCAGCGCCGCGTTCGTCGCGCCGTTGATGGCCACCGTGGCGACGGGCACTCCGCTGGGCATCTGGACTGTGGACAGCAGCGCGTCCAGGCCGCCCAGGCTGCCGCTGGCGACGGGAATGCCGATCACGGGCAGCGTGGTATGCGCGGCCAGCACGCCGGCCAGGTGGGCCGCGCTCCCCGCCGCCGCGATGATCACCCGGAGCCCCCGCTCGCGCGCCTCTCGCGCCAGCGCGATAGCCCTCTCCGGGGTTCGGTGGGCGGAGGCGATATGCATCTCGTGGGGAATGCCGAGCTCCTTCAGCGTGTCCACCGCCGGCTTCACGGCCGGCAAATCAGATGCGCTTCCAAGGACGATCGCCACCAGGTGGGTTGGCTGCGCCATCAGGTTTCCTCTGCCTGCGGTGTCTCCGACCGCGATCTCACTCGAAGATCGCGCTCACGGATTCCCCGGTATGAATGCGGCGGATCGCCTCCCCGAACAGAGGCGCGACCGAGAGCTGTACGATCTTCTCGCTGCGCTTCTCCGGCGGCAGCGGCACGGTATCGGTCACGACCACCTGCCGGATCGGCGATACCGCGATGCGCGCCACCGCGTCGCCGCTGAACACGCCGTGCGTGGCGCCGACGTAGATGTCGTTCACGCCCAGCCCCTGGAGCAGCTTCACCGTCTCCAGGAGCGAGCTCCCGCGAGCGATCTCGTCGTCGAAGTACAGCACCGTCTTGCCCTCCACCTCCCCGACGACGTTCCTCGCCTCTACTTCCTCATCGCTCACCCGGCGCTTGTCAACGAACGCCAGCGGGATGTTGAGGCGTGTGGCATAGCTGCCGGCCCGCCGGGCCGACCCCGCGTCCGCGGCCAGCGCCACGCAGTTGTCCAGGTCCAGCGCTCGGAAGTAGTCGCACAGGATCGGCGTCGCCGAGAGATGGTCGGCCTGGCAGCGGAAGAAGCCCTGGACCTGGTCGGAGTGCAGCGTCATGGTCAGAATGCGGCTCGCCCCGGCGGTCACCAGCAGGTCGGCGATCAGCCGCGCGGTGATCGAGATGCGCGGCTTGTCCTTCCTGTCCGACCGCGCGTAAGAGTAGTAGGGGATGACCGCGGTAATGCGGCTCGCGGAGGCGGAGCGCAGCGCGTCCATCATGATCAACAGCTCGAGCAGATTCTCGCTCACCGGGCTTGAGAGCGGCTGGACTACGAACACGTCGCGCTCGCGCACGTTCTCCATCACCTGGACGAAGATGTTCTCGTTGGAGAACCGCCGGATCTCCGCCTTCCCCAGAGGAATGCTGAGATGGTCGCAGATCGCCTGTGCCAGCTCCGGGTTGCCGCTCCCGGAGAATACCTTGATCTTGTCCTGCAACTTCGTGCCTCCCGACGGCGAAGGCAGGAGGCGCGCTCCTGCCCGCGTGAGTTCCTACAGCGCTCGGCGGCCGATGTCGGTCCGGTAGTGCGCTCCCTCGAACGTGATCGTGCGCGCGCCCTGGTAGGCGGTGGCGATCGCACCGGCGATGCTCGCTCCCATGCCCGTCACCCCGAGCACGCGGCCTGCGGCGGTAACCAGCCCCTCGTCGGTCCGCTTGGTGGCGGCGTGGAAGACCACGAGGTTCGGATCGCTCGCCGCCGCATCGAGGCCGCTGATCAGTTTACCAGACTCGTACTCCCCCGGGTAACCCCCCGAGGCCATCACCACACACACCGCGGCCTGCGCGCCGGCTTTCGCATCTGGCTCCGGCAGCCCGCCCCCGGTGGCAGCGTCCAGCAGGTCAACCAGGTCCGCACCCAGCCTAGGCAGCACCACCTGGGCCTCCGGATCGCCGAAGCGGCAGTTGAACTCGAGAACCTTCAGGCCGTCTTCGGTCAGGATCAGGCCCGCATAGAGACAGCCGACATACGGCCTGCCCTCGGCCTCCATCGCCCGGACGGTCGGCTCCAGAACAAGCTCCATCGCCTGCCGGCGCAGCTCCTCGCTCATGACCGGCACCGGCGAGTAGGCGCCCATGCCTCCGGTGTTCGGGCCCTCGTCATCGTCGAAGATGCGCTTGTGGTCCTGAGACGGCGGGAGCGGGTAGAGCCGCCGCCCGTCGCATATCGCCATCATGGAGATCTCCGGCCCCTGCAGGTACTCTTCGATCAGCACCCGCTTGCCGGAATCCCCAAAGGCGCCCCGAACCATGGCGTCGCGAATGGCCTTCTGCGCCTCCGCCACCGACTGAGCGACCGTTACTCCCTTGCCCGCGGCCAGGCCGTCCGCTTTCACTACGATCGGCGGCTGCTGGGTCTCGACATAGGAGAGCGCCTCCTCCGGATGGTCGAAAGAGGCGAAGCAGCCGCTCGGGATCTCGTAGCGCGCGAGGATCTCCTTGCACCAGACCTTGCTGCTCTCGAGCAGCGCCGCGCCGCGCGTTGGGCCGAACACGCGCAGGCCGCGCGCCTGGAACACGTCCGTGAGGCCCTGCGCGAGAGGGATCTCAGGCCCGACGACTGTCAGATCGACGCGCTCCGTCTCGGCGAAGTCGGCGAGAGCCGCCAGGTCGGTCACCGAGATCGGCACGCATGTCGCCTGCTGCGCGATCCCAGCATTGCCCGGGGCGCAGAACACCTGGGCCGCGCGCGGGCTCTGCGCCAGCTTCCACACCAAGGCATGCTCACGGCCGCCAGACCCAACAACGAGGATGCGAAGACGCGATCTCATCTGTCAGCGATCTCGAAACACAGATTGTGAGACTGGTCAGCTCTTGTCTCCGGACTGAGGCGGCTCGTCCGTGCGCCCATCCGATCCGGCGGCGCGATCCTTCTCCGCAGAGGCCCGCAGCATCTCGAGCAGCGCCTCTTCCGCCGCCCGGTGCCCCTCCTGGATCTCGCGGATGCGCCGCATCGTCTCACGGGCAGCGGCGACAAGGGACAGGAGAAACGCAGCCAGCGCGGCCGCGAGGAAGACCTTCTGCGCGAGAATCGCCCCGCCGACCGGCAGGTTGAAGGCCTTGGCGGACTGCCCCCTGTCGTAGGCGAGCAGGTAGCCGGAGACGGACATGAACGCCAGCCCGAGCCAACCGAGGTAGGCCCGGTTGCGGAAGGCGCTCAACCATCCTGCGAGCATCGAGAGCCCGACGATTGCGGTGAGGCTGGCGGCAAGGCGGGGGTTCATCTGTCGCCCTCTGCGGGAGAGAAACGCTCCTCCAGATTCTCGAACCGCACGTACTCATCGAGCCAGGCGAGCCGCACCGTGCCCGTGGGCCCATTCCGCTGCTTCGCCACGATGATCTCGGCGATGTGCCGATCGGTATCCAGGTACCCGGCCGCCTGCAATTCCTGATCGCCGTAGTACGACGGGCGATAGATGAAGCAGACGACATCGGCTTCCTGCTCGATGGAGCCGCTCTCCCTCAGGTCGGAGAGTATCGGTCTGCGAGGATGGCCTCGCGCCTCGACCGCGCGGCTCAGCTGCGAGAGCGCGATCACGGGCACTTTGAGCTCGCGCCCCAGGGCCTTCAGAGAGCGCGCGACCTGCGAGATCTCCTGGTTGCGGTTCTCGAAGTGGCCGTAGCCGGAGACGAGCTGCAGGTAGTCCACGATGATCAGGTCGAGCCCGTGCTCGGCCCGCAGGCGGCGCGCCTTGCCCCGCATCTGGAGCACGGTCATGGTCGGCGTGTCGTCCAGGTACATCGGCGCCTTGTAGAGCTCGCTGGCGGCAATGGCGATGCGGTCCATGTCGCCGCGCTCGAGGTAGCCCTGGCGCACGTTCTGCTGGTTGACCCGCGCTTCCGAGCAGAGCAGGCGAAGCGCCAACTGTTCCTTCGCCATCTCCAGGCTGAAGACGGCAACGCTCTTGTTCTGTGTCTTGGCTAGGAGGCAGCCGATGTTCATGGCGAGCGCGGTCTTCCCCATTGACGGGCGGGCCGCGATCACGACCAGATCGGAGATCTGCAAGCCTGAGGTGAGGCTGTCGAGATCATCGAGCCCGGTGGATAAGCCAGTGCCGGGGCGGTGCGTCTCCTGCATCTCGTCAATGCGGTCATAGGTCTCGCCCAGCAGGTCGCGGATGAGCGTGAACGCGGGTGTGATGGTACGCTCGCTGACGCTGAAGATCTCTTGCTCGCAGCGATCGAGGATGGTGTCAACATCCTCATCGCCGGCGGTCTGCGCCATGTTGCGGATCTCGCCGGCGGCGCGAATCAGGCCCCTCAAGGTCGCTTTTTCGCGCACGATGCGCGCGTAATGGCCCACCGC
>Ga0315288_10003801_pt1 | contig 19239 bp, 20 predicted proteins | sample YL17G11_20_MG_FD_203454 | JGI IMG/M metagenome (GOLD analysis project Ga0315288, IMG submission 203454) | Sediment microbial communities from Yellowstone Lake, YNP, Wyoming, USA - YL17G11_20 | ecosystem: Environmental > Aquatic > Freshwater > Lake > Sediment | place: USA: Wyoming | collected... | reverse complement strand
GTTTGGCAATGTTCTGTTCAGACCGATGGAAAAGCAGGACTTAGAGCTGCTGCATATATGGGAGAACGATAGCGAACTGATGATGTATTCCAGAAGTAGACCCTTGAATTCTGTGAACATGACTCAACTGGAAAAACAGTTTGATGAATGGATGAAGGAAGAGAAGCATCTGCACTTTATTGTTGAGCTTGTGGGTACAAAGGAGCCTATAGGAATCGCTAGGCTAGAACAGAGAGACTGGGGCGAGGTGAAAACTGGACATATTGGAACATACATAGCTAAGAAAGAGCTTTGGGGAAAAGGGATAGGAAAGCAAATAACTCTCGCTCTGTTAGAAATGGCTTTTATGCAACTGAATGTGGAACGTTGCGATGCAGGAAGCGTTGAATACAACACGCGTGCCCACAAGACTTTGATGGCATGCGAGTTCAAGAAGTCCGGAATCCAAAGGAAAATCCATAATGTAAACGGACGCAAGTGGGATCATTTCTACTTTGACCTGCTTCGGGAAGAATATCTGCACGCACGAGTGGAGTTGCTCAAGCAGGTATTAGACACCAAGTTAGAGCAATATCTCAAGACAAACAATATCCAAGAATAGGCCTGATTCGTAAGTCGCGTGCGCCGAGATTGAGACATTAAGTGCGAATAGGTGACATTAGATTTATTAGTGGCATGGTAAGAGGATGCTGTTCAAAATTGAAATTGATTTGATGTTGAGGGTTTGTTCATTAGACAATTGCACTATGACAAAACCTTGATATCACTTTTCCCGTAGATCTCTTCAAGCTTTTGCGGTGAGAAATCCGTATAATGTCTCGCTAAAACAGATTTTGTCCATTTTCCACAGAACGCGTAGCGCGCGCTCAAAAAAAGGAAATAGCAGACGTAAGCGCGCAAGACCTATATCTGCAGTCGTCGGAAGGGTATCTGTGTGAGGAGGATTTAGGCTTTCTCCTGTGAATCCTGAGGCTGAGAGAATGGCCCAAGACGTCATAAACGTGTCTAACCTTACGAAGTTCTACGGAGAATTCCAAGCTTTGGACAATGTCTCCTTCCAAGTTGAGAAAGGATGGGTGTACGGTTATCTTGGACCGAACGGGGCAGGAAAAACAACAACCATCCGTACGATGCTCGGACTACTTAAACCCAACCATGGGAAGGTGCAGATAAACGGAGTTGACTCAACCAAGAATCCAATTGACGCCTTCCAATCATTGGGATACGCTCCAGAACTCCCAACTCTGCAGACTTTCTTCACAGCGGAACAACTGTTGGACTTCACGGCCAAAATGTTCGGCGTAGGATCGCAAACTAGACAGCAGCGGGTTAAGCAACTTCTCAGCTTGGTTGGACTAGAAGATTGGGGCAACAAGAAAATAGGAAAGTACAGCAAAGGAATGGTTCAAAGACTCTCCGTAGCATTGGCCCTCGTCAACGATCCGGTTGTTCTAATCATGGATGAGCCAACTATCGGAATGGACCCTGAAGCCACAGCCCATTTCAGAAACCTGTTCGTCGAACTCTCAAAAAAGGGAAAGACAATCTTTGTTTCATCTCATCTCCTCGACGAAGTCCAGCGTGTATGTACACATGTGGGAATGATCAACAAAGGCAAAATGGTGTTTAGTGGCCCAATTGAAGAGGTTTTGGAGACTTTCACCCAAAGGTGGGTAATAGAAGCAGAAGTTGACATAGCAACAAGCGATATTGTCTCGGCTCTGAAAAACCTGGGTTTCGTGGAAGATGTTACGGTAGAAGGAAACAAGCTGATGGTACAACTTAAAGAGAAGAAAGACTTCAGAGGAGAGGTCTCATCGGAAATCTTCAAACAGAAAAGGACCCTTCTGAGCCTGAACCTGCACAAGGTAACGTTGGAAGACGCCTATCTGAGTGCATTAAAGGGGGTTCATGAAAAATGAACACTCTTCAAAGAGTTCTTGTGATAGTTGGCTATGAGTGGAAACGGGCTCTGGCAAAGAAGAAGATTCTTGCACTTGTCATTCTAGCGATAGTTATCCAAGTACTTCCATTCATAGCTTTCACCCAGATATCACCAGGCTTCCTTACCGAAGAGGCTAAAGCTACAATGTGGATTTTCGGTGCTCTTGGCGGACAAAGCCTGTTCATTCAGCTTGTGGCGATGATTATCGCTGGCGGCTCTATGTCAGAAGAGTATGAACATGGAACGGCTGACATACTGCTCTCAAAACCGATTAGAAGACTAGAATATCTGGCTGGAAAATTTGTGGGTGGCTTTCTTTTGCTGATTGCGGTTGAAACCCTCATGGTTGCTACTGGAGTGTTGATGGGGTTTGCTTTCTTCGGTCCCCAAAGCCAGCTTCAATTTGCCCCCCTGATTCTCGGAGCGATCGCCTATTCATCTCTGCTGTTCTTTTCATTGACCTTCATGTTCAGCGAAGTTGTTAGAAGAGGTATGATTGCTATACTGGTGGCAATCGGAGTGTTCATAGTGTCACAGATTTTGTCTGGTGTTCTCCTTGTACTCTATAGTCTCTCACAGGCTAGTGGTCAGCCTGTTTCCTTCTATCTTGACCTGAGCAAAGTACTTCCAACGTGGAGTGCCGGAAGCCTACCCACGTTCATTGCTTCACAGTTGATGCCAACGCTCCAAAACCCTCTCATAACATTGGCGACCGGTGATACTGCACTCTCAGCCGCACTCATCGCTGTCTACATGGTTGCTTCAATCGCCCTTGCCGTCACCAGACTACTGAAATCAGATATTACCAAGAAAGCTGACTAGTGCGGGCTTCCTTTCTTTTCGAGTACGGAATGAGTAATATGCCGTTAGGTGCGAAAGTGTGACATTAGATTTGCTAGTAGTATGGTCAGAGCACGCATGTTAAATTGCATCTTTGACAATGCCGAGAAAATCTTGAATGCTGGTCGCAAGGCTAGTTTTATCCACATTCGCCTGAATTGCGCACGTCTTCGGAGCCTAAGTGATTTGAACTTCCGGCGAGAGATGTTGTTCCATGTCAAACGCCACTTCAATTCCGCCAGAGAAGGCCATGGAATTATGCAGAGAGTACAGAGACAAGCACAAAGTTCGTTTGTTCAGTCAATGCTGGGGCTGTCTAAGATTCTCAAAAGAAGAACCCGGCAAAATGTGTTTTCACAACCCGCCAGAAAACCGTGGATGCAAATTCATCAACGAACTGTTCGATGAATCAAAGTTGAAATTACCACCCAAACATTCCTCGTCTCTTACGAAGGTTGGTTGGAATAAAGTTTCATCCCTTGATTAGAGTTCACAAATCCACTTTCTTTTGAAAAATCCTTATAATAGAACTATATAAGAAAAAATGAAAAGAAAAATTGATGTGCACTGCGAGTGCACACGATTACTGACCTCTTTTCAACCTCTTTAACGCGCGCTCACGCAAGTATGGGAAAGCTCACTCACTTGATCAAGGTCCCTGGATTCCTGCCACAAGAGAAAGCCTATTTTTTGGAAAGGATAGCGCGTTATATGATTGTTCAGTCTATATTTGTGAATGATGCCTCATCATCTGTTCTTTTCAGAAGTTGCCCGTTTTGAACGCTCCTTATGAATGCTATGACTTCTTGGAAACTGCGAGGCAGATACAACGGGGGTATTCCGAGTCCTCGGAGGGCGAATCCGGTTCTCGCCTGGACTGCAAATGCAACCAAAGCTATTAGAAAAGGGATGATGGGGAGGATGTCTAAGAATGCTGCTAGAAATGCTGATTGTAAGAATGCTTCTGGAAGGAGATAGCGCACGAACTCTTCAAGCCTTGAGATGAAAGCTCCTGAAAATATCGGTCTTAAAAAGGGTTCAATAAAAAGGAGCAGTGAAATTACCGAGCCTGCTGCAAGCGTTTTCCACGCATATCTTCGTAAATACTCTATTGACGAGATGTTTGCGTAAGGGATTTCGGTGACCTTTCTGGAAATGATGCCTCTTCTGATGAAGAGCCTTCGTCCCGTAGCTATCACTCCCCAACTCCCCGATGACCAGCTCTTCAAAACGCTCTCCGGCTCGGCCAGAGTAACGCGAACCTCACTAGGGATCTTGGTTAAGCCTCTTTCTCTGATCAACTCCATTGTTATAGCTTCATCAAGCTCCGCCGTCAGCTTTGAAACGGTCAGGCTCGTTGCCCTTTCTTTGGCGTTGGATGACAGTGTGTTCCAAAGGGTCGAGTTATCAACTAGTCTAGTAATGGCCGATGCCGCGCCTTCTGTATCATCTGGTCCATCCACGTGAATACCTTCTACTTCGTTTCGAATAAGCCATGCTTGTCCCCCAACTGCTGAGGTGACTATCGGAACGCCCAAATACATGAATTCAATCTGGGCCAACCCCAGCGCTTCTAGTTGACTCAAGAGGATATTGATGTAAGAAGCTTTGATGAGTACCATTTTCTCCTGCTCACTCACTTCGCCAAGGTAGGTCACATTCGGTAGACTATTAGCTGTGTCAATGACTTTTTTGGCATAAGGTGAATCACCTTTTCCAGCTATGACAAAATGTATGTCTTTCCTTTCTTGAAGCTTTTCAGCTACCTTTAAGACCGCAAGGGGGTTCTTACGTTCCTCAAGGCTTCCAAGGTAGGATACTATTTTTTCGGTCCCTGTGATCTTGAGTTGTTTAAAGAAGCTTCTGATATCGACATTTGCGTAACGCAGGAACATTTGATCGTCAACGCCGCCTGGAAACAGGAAGCATTTCTCAGCTTTAGCACCCATCTTGACTTTGGCTTCCTTCTCCAGAGTTGTTACGACGAGGATGAGGTTAGCAGTTGAAAAGATCTGTGGAAGTGTGAGTTTGTTCCAAGCGATTCTGAAGGATCGTTCGACTAAGGAGTATCTTTTGGGTGAGGGTTCTTGGAAATGAGACATGTGACAGAACACAAGAGGGTCTTGGTATCCACCCGTATTTTTCATGTCGCGCCGCCATTCTATGAATTTGGCAACTTCTTCCGGTCCATTCCATAAAGTGCTGTGAGTAATAAGGACATCAAGCTGGAACTTGTCAACGATTTTCTCCAGCGTTGAAATGAAATCTCTGAAGGATATACGTCGAGGAGGCCATCTTCCAACATAACTGTCCACTCGGATTATGGGTATGCCAAGTTCCTTGTCTTCTGTATACACGTACCCTCCAATTTTCCCCAAGTTCTGTGGCGAAACCACTTCCACTCCATCATGATAGATGCTGGTGATAAGATACGCTTTATGTCCAAGCTTGATAAATTCACGCACCATTCTCTGTGCAACTAGCTCTTGCCCTTTGCTCTTGCTCGTTTGATACATTACAACTCCTATTTGCTTCCTAAGCATTCGCTTGGCTCACTTCAAAGTTTCTTGTACACGATGATCTTGTTCCGCATGTTTAAAAGGGTAACCGCATTTTGAGGTTGACATTCGTCCGAGTTCTATGTGCGCTGTATCCAGCGCTGTTAAATTACTTCACGTGTTTTCTTCGTCGGATGTATTGAAACGCTTGGGTTCTATGCAGAATCCTGGGTAATTTTAGGCTGAAGCGAAAACGATTTTTCAATAGACCTTGGAGAAAGATAGTCACGTCTTCAAATTTCACGAAGTACTCGCAAACGAGACTATCTGGTGTCTCTTCATGTATTACCCCTACCGCGATATCTGCTGCCTCGAAAGCTGGATTATCAACACTCGAGTCACCCATGTATAAAATGCCGTAGCGCAAGCCAAGTTTCTGCTTCAATTTCAACAAGACTTTACCCTTGTTAACAAGGCATGGAAAAACATCGAAGAAAGGTTGCCCTTCATATTTAATCGTTACTACTGGCAATGTTTCACAGTAAGAAATTATCTTCAAAGCCCTCTCTTCTGCTCTACATCTGTTTACAGCCTGTCGCCAATCAACAGAAAAAGCTAAGGTAGCTCCCTCAGAATCATGCTTCTCTTCAATTATTAAGTCATTATCAGAAGAACCCTTCGCATATTTCAACGCGGCAGCTAAATGTCTTGTCATTTTTCTCAGGCAGAGTTCCTTGGTCACCACATCGCCAATCTTGATTTCCAAGCCCCCTAAACCAGCCCAAGCATGAGCAAAAGGCGTCTTCTTCACCACAAATGCAAGATCTTTAGTAGTTATTACTGCGACAGGTATTTGAGAGCTGATCTGGCAAAGAACCGCCATTTTCTCTGAAGAAACTTTAGATTCAGATCTGAGAACACTTAGAGGGCTTATAGTCCCATCATAATCCAAGAATAACGCGTGCACAAGAGCCGCATCAGAAATTCCCCGCGTCTTCACGTTAAAATCCCTATCGTCACATAGTCATGTTTCAGCAAATAATTCTTGTCGTAACGTTCAATCGGCAGAGCCTGTTCATTTTGGCTTGCCTTTGTACAGACGGCCACAGTCTTTTCCTCGCAGCTCCTTTGACCGAGCTCACACAGGCGCTAAACAATCTCTTTGCCGCAAACCACTCAGCCACAACCGTAAAATGCGCGGTAATGTACGTGCTACGGTCTCTTCTCCCAGTATTCTGCTGACTTAGCTACCCTCTCCAGTATTGGCTCGACGGCATCTTCACACGTGCCCCGCATCCCACAATCCGGGTGGACAAACGCAATTTGCTCTTCGCCCACCTTGTCTCCGATCATATTTAATCTTTGAATGACCACGTCGAGTGCATCCACATCTTCTTTCGTTTTCGCCTGTACAGAGACGCACCCGACTCCCAACTTTTTTCTGTGTCCTTGTAGGCTAAGTTTCGAGATTGCCTCCAAATTTCCTTTCACTGTTGGAGCGCCAAAAGCAAGGCTCAAAGCAGGCGCGTCCAAACTCATCAGGTCTTCAAACAGAGGTTTGTTAAGAGAACCGCAAACGTGAACAACCAGTTTCCCTTCATCGTACGCGGTACTGGGTACGCCTGAAAGCACTTCATTCACAATCTTGACGGCTTGAGACGCCTCCATTACTCTGATGGAAAGGCTCGGTTCGTCAACCTGCACGTAACAACCGGTCTTGGCAATTGCCGTTGCCAACGGTTTGAGTGCGGAAGCAAAATCGGAGTAGAGCCTCATGTCTCTCATCCCGCTGTAATGTTCCACGCCGTTGCAGGCACAGGCAAAACCCAGTGTAATCGGCCCGGTGATCGAAACCTTCACCTGCACGTCTTCCCTGTCCTTGCTTTTCAAATATCCTCTCACATACTGGAGGTCTTGCAGCTTACTGAAGGCTTCAGGCCTCTCGAACGGCATGATCCTAGATTTAACATAAGGACCAGAGGGCTTCGTTCCGAGTCCGGGCAATGATTTGAAGTAATTGATCATGTCAGTTCTTTGTTCGCCATCTGTAACGACGTCTAAATCGTGTGCGAGTTGAAGGTCAACTGCCCACTCGATGGCTTCTCGCAGTGGAAGCTTCTTCGGCGGAAAACTGCCAACCACGGTCTTAAGCAGATTCACAAATTGCTCTGAGCTTTCAGTCCTAGATAAACTTAACATTTCTCTCCGTCGTCACTACAAACTCCAGACCACCATCACCTACCTAACCGCCGACAACCACACATTTCTCAACCAACACTTCCCAAAGAGCACATGAACCCTCAGTCCCGACACCAGAATCGACACCAAAACCTACACCAACTGCGTGACCCTGAAAATTTCAACATGTAAAAACACAAAAAACCCTCGAAAATCCCACCACGAAACCTTCACCAAAACCATGGACAGTCCCGTACACGAAAAAACCTAGGGGGGAGGGGGGTAGGCTACTATCTACCTTAAAACAACTATTAAGTGCATTGAAGGAACATCATTCTGCAAATAGACTATTCACCTGCCCAACCTCACGAAAATCAACAAACCTTAATACAGCCCACGTCTCATCGCTTCTTTTCAAGTGATGCACAAATGAAAAAACTCACACCCCTCGACCACCAGATCCTCTTCCAACTCATCAAGAACTCGCGCCAAAGCGACCGCCAAATCGCCAAAACCCTCAAAGTCAGCCAACCCACCATAACCAGAAGAAGAACAATCCTCGAAAAAAACGGGCTCCTAGAATACACATCAATCCCCGACCTCAAAAAACTAGGCTTCGAAATCCTCGCATTCACCTTCGGCAAATGGAACTTCCAAAAATACCCCGACACCCACGTCGACGACATGCGCAAATTCATAGCCGACCACCCAAACGTAATCTTCATATCAACCGGCACAGGCCAAAACTACGACAGAATCGGCATCTCAATCCACAAAAACTACAGCGACTACTCCAAAACAACCCAAGACTTCCAAGAAGGCTGGGGAAAATACTTCGAAAACTTCTGCTCCTTCATCGTCAGCCTCCAAAGCGACAACATCCTCCGCAACCTCACCTTCAAACACCTAGCCGAATACATGAACCAACAAAACCAAAACAAACCCTAAAAACACTTCTCCAACTCTCAGAATCAAAACCCCATTGCTCCTATATACTCAAAACACAAAACACAGTAACCAGGTGAAAACGTTTGATACTCGTCCACACCAGCATCCGAACAAGCAACATGGACCAGTCAATCAACTTCTACACCAAACTCATAGGCCTCAAACTCCAAGGCAGACATGAAATATCCCAAAACAACGCAGAAATCGCCTTCCTACAAGACCCAAACGCAAAAGGATCCACACTCGAATTAACCTATTACCGCAAACAGAAAAAGTTCATCCAACCCGACTACGAAAACCGCATCTTCGACCACCTCGCCTTCACCGTCGAAAACATGCAAAAAACCATCGACACACTCCGAAAGAACAAAGTCACAATCACCGATGAACCCTACACCCTCAGCCCAGGCGGACCCACCATAGCCTTCATCGAAGACCCAGACGGAACACTGATCGAGCTAATCGAAAGAAAATAACCCCAAACCCACAACCACACCTTCTTCTAGCAAACAAAGAAGCAGACCTCACAGATGGCGACCCACACCATAAGCCCCACCAACGCCTTCCTCATGACATTCCTCATCACCGTCTGGGGCAGCAGCTTCGTCGTCGTCAAAATCGCACTCGCCGAAGGACTAACACCGATCGCAATCGCCACCTTCAGGCTTCTCACCGCCAGCGCATTTTTCCTCATCACACTCGCCGTCAAAAAAATCCTAAACCGGAATTATTCACTTCACATCGAAAACAAAGACCTGCCACGCCTAATCCTGCTCGCACTAACCGGAATCACATTCTTCTTCATCGCCCAAGTCACAGGCATAGCCCTCGCAAACGCTTCGATCGCCGCAATCCTCGTCTGCCTGCTATCCCCAATCCTCATAACAGTGCTCTCCACACGCATACTCAAAGAAAACCTCAAAAGAAAACAATTCATCGGAATAGGAATCGCCGCAGCAGGCACCTTAACCGTCATAGCAGGCGGCACACTGACCCTCCAGAACAATCCAACCTTCCTCACCGGAATCCTAGTGCTACTACTCACACCCATCCTCTGGTCAACATACACCATCACAGGAAAAACAACAATGAAAAAGTACAACCCATTCCTCATAACCGCCTACGCAAACATAATCGGCGGACTATGCCTAATCCCATTCTCCCTCGCCGAAAACTCGCTCGCCAAAATCACGACAATGAACCTCCAAACCTGGGCAGCAATCCTTTTCTTGGCATTCACCGCCTCGCTCATAGGCTATTTCATCTGGTTCCACGTCGCCAACCAAGTCAAAGCAGCCGTTCTAGCCTCCTTCTTGTTCGCAGAACCCCTCATAACCGCGCTGCTGGCAACCACCCTCATCGGAGAGACAATAACGTCCTACACCGCAGCAGGCGGCATCCTGATATTCCTCGGCGTCTACCTCGTCTCTAGAAAGTAAACGAAAATGAACCCTCTCCCAACAACTCAACAATTTTCCTGGGGTTGAAAACGCTCAAAGTCGAGTTCCTAAGGACCCTGCCGATTTTCGGAATCAACCCCACTGCATCAGTCCCAAGCTTGCAGACAATCGCATTTTCAAACATTCCAAGCGGCTCAACGCCGACAATATCACGATTTACCTCAGAAGTTTTCACTGCATCCCTAACCTCATCGGAAGAGCATCCAAAAACCAACAGCCTGTCAAGCATAGAACGTACCCAATCCGTGAATTGCCTCTGTTGCTTTTCTGACAACTCAGCTTCAAGATATTTCGCTACAGGATCAACCCTCAATATTCTGACCTGCATAGGCATGCTCTGGCACAAACCGAAAAGATCAACCAGCGTACTCAGCGCCATCTTTCTTCCATCAGCAAGTTGAGCCTGCAGTCTACGCAACGGAATCACAGCATCAATCACGCTCGGAAAAACAAACCCAACATCCAGCCTCAGTTCGTTTCTGCTCTCTGCCCGACCAGCTACGAACCCCCCAATAACCGAGAATTCATGGACTTCACCCAAGCTTGATGGACAGAAGCCAACATTATCCATCAAGAATCGCAGAGCAACTTTCTCGTCTTGCCCAGAAACAGATGCCTCCACCCATCCATGTCCATGAATTCCCTTGATCACAACCTGGACATCCAAACCTTCCAGCATTGCCTTCAGTTTCTTCTCAATAAGCTTCAACTGAGAATCGCGGTAGATTCTTGTCTGCAAAGTCACGGAAGACAATCACAGTCGCCAACCAAAGACAACATTTCCTCATGCAACTTCCACAATCTCTCTATCGCCGCAGGCGGAAGATCCAACGAGAGTTTGTCAATCGTCTTCTCTATCGGAACATGACCTGAACCCTCAATCAGCTTATCAGCATAACATACGATTTTCTCCTCAATGGTTTGAGGAACATAAACATCTTTTGGCCACCCCAATTTCTTTGCGTCCCTCGCGGTTATACCCCCGCCGACGTGCTTCTTGATTATAGAGATGACTTGTTCCGGCACCCCAAAGGATTCTGCAATCTCAGCCCCAACAACAGCGTGATGAACAGTGTGTGTCTTGCTCCGTCCAATGTCGTGCAAGAGCGCTCCAATCTCAACAAGCCTCACGTTTACAGGATGTCCTCTATTCCTGATCGCTTCTGCAATTTCAACAGCAAGACCCGAAACAGCCTCAACATGCCTTATCACGTTCTCCCGACAGCCACTTTGTCTAAGAACCTGCAGGGCCTGATCTCTTGTCGGGAGCTGCTCACTCACCAAGCTCCTTCCTTAGGGTTTCCACTCTCTTTCCTAATGCTTCCAAAACCTTGTCATTATCATAATGCATGAGAGGTTTTCCACACGTTCCACACTTGAACACCAATTCCACCGCATCTTCGAAAGGTATTCGTTTACACCCTGGCGTATAGCAAAAATAGAAATCATGGTTCTTCTCGAATTCAAGACGAATGTTGAGTTTGTCGAGGACACGCCGCTTCTGACTCTGTATAAAACCCTCCAGCTGATCGGATTGCAGCCTCCAATGAAAGATGAACCAACCAGTCTTCGGGTCACGCGTTCGCCTCAAGCTCACAAGCGAATGATCATACAGCTTATACAAAATCTTACGAACCGAATTCAGCCTTATGCCCGTCTTCGTCGCAATCTCGTCGTCCGTAGTCTCCTCCGCATTCTTCAGAACATCAATCAGCCTGACAGCATCTTCCTCGCCTAACGCTTGTGCAACCCTTGTTAGAGTTGCGTCATCAATGTTTGATAATATCGTCGTATCCTTGCTTCTCCTTTTGAAGACAGGTCTCTATACCACATATACAGCATTGGTCGAATTTAAATCTCTTTACGAAAGAAAACACCAAATCTGACGTCATTTCTCTGCTGTTATCCTTTTCCCCCTTCGTTGAGGGACGATTTTCACTTTGGCATTCTCCAATGATACCGATAGCTCTCTACCCTCGAAAAAACGGTCAAGGAAAACAGCAAGACTCGCACATTCAGAATGAGGTTGATTCCCAATCGCAACATTGAAGTCCGACACATCTTTAGAAAAAAATTCGCCTGGCACTTTCTGACTTCCAACAATGATCAACACATCTTTCTTGGAATCCTTTATCTTCTTCATCACGTCGCTGGATTCAACGTTTTCTCCATACGCTGTCAAGTGAACGATCAAGCCGCCTTTAGCTTTCCATTCCCGTACGACTCGTTTCCAAGGCGTGCCCATTTCAAAAAGGAACCGACCGCCCCACTGTCGGGTCACTTTTTCCACTGATTCCATAATCTTGGCGTCTCTTACGTCGGACAGGATGATTCCTGTGGCACCAAGAGCCCTGGCCGCTAAGGCGACGTGTGTCGTAAGCCTCGCATCGCGCTGCGGCCTATGCCCCCATCTCAACACAATGACTTGATTCACGTCTAATTTCCCATCAAGCTCTTTCGAGTTTCCCGTTGAACTCTCTTTCGACGCGGCTTCTCACTTTTTCCGCGAACGAGGGTTCTGCTTCAAAAACCACCCGCACTGAGTCAGCGTCATACTTCGTTTCCTTCACATCCGCATTCTTGAAAAGCCAGGCCATGAAGGACATAACGTCTTTCGTGACTGGTATTTTGAATGATGCACGCACATAGTTTCTGAGAGTTCTCAATATCTCATTTTTCAATTGCTCAATGTTTGTTCCTTTCAACGCCGATATAGGCACCAAAGTTGTTGCCTGGTCTTTCAGAAGGTTGATCTTCTGCTGAGTTTCTTCTTCAGAGATGAGGTCGACCTTGTTAAGCACGGTTATGAGTGGTATGCCTGTGGCCCCAATTCGTTCTATTGTCTCCAGACACGCTGCGAGTTTCTTTTGTATGAAATACATGGTTTCGTTGCCGTCCACGATCAGTAGAATAAGATCAGAGTAAATAGTCTCTTCAAGTGTTGAATGGAAGGCTTCTATCAGAGTCAGCGGCAACCGGTCTATGAAGCCGACGGTATCTGTCAACAGAAACTTCTTGCCAGAAAAGGTCACAAGCCGCGTTGTGGTTGATAGCGTGGTAAACAGTGCCGTATCTACCGGGACTGCTTCATTCGCTAAAGCGTTGAAAAGAGAGCTTTTTCCTGCCTTCGTGTAGCCTGCTAAAGAAATCGATGTAAATCCAAGCTCGGATCTTCTTTCACGTTGTAGGCCGCGTTTTCCCCCTATTTTCCGCAACTTTCTTCGAATAGCATGCACTTCTCTCTTCACGCTTTCATAGTACACGTCAACTTCATAGGCTCCGAGCCCCATGAACCCCGGTTGTTCCCCTCTCTTCGCAAGTCTCACTCTTTCTTTCGCCTGCGCAAGGTCATATCGCAACTTTGCCAGACGAATCTGCAAATTTGTCTCAGTCGTCGTGGCTCTTCTCGTGAAAATCTCCAGTATGAGTTGAAAACGGTCGATTGCCTCTACGCGCGTAGCTTTTGCCAGATTGTATGACTGAACAGGTCTCAATAGATTATTAAAGACGACTCTTTCAGCACCCGTATCCTTGATAAGTTCAGCAAGTTCTTCAACCTTTCCCGGCCCGATCTGGTAACGTGCGTCAGGTCCTCTCACCTGTTCCAACCTACCAACGACTGTGTACCCCGCAGATTCGGCGAGGTTAGAAAGCTCTTCAAGAGCCCTTGGCTCAGAGCGCTCTCGACGCTGGACTATGACTGCTTTCGTCCGGTCGATTCCCCCGCTTTTTCGTCTTTCCTTTTCTGCTGCATCAGGTCCCCAAGAGTCAGTTCACGACTAGGTTTCTGGGGTATCTTGGCTTGTGGAACCTTCTCTTCTTTGGCAGGTACTATCAATTTGATCTTCAAAACATGCTCCAGCGTTGCCGCAAGTCTATCATTGGGTGCAATCTTACTCGTTTCAATTTTTCTCAACAACGAAACCTTTTCGTTTATCCTCTTGCCCAATTCCTCGTGGGAGAACCCGAGCCTTTCTCTCCCCTTCCTTATCTTTGAGCCGAAATCTTCTGAAAGTTCCACGCTTGCATCAACCGGGGGCAATTTTGTTTTGGCTTGGACTCTTGGCATCACAACTGTCGGCTTTGACTTAACAAACACAGGTTTTGGCCTAGGCTCATCATAACAAATCTTTCCGTGCTTAGCACATTCACTGCACACTGTCAATCTTGCAGCCTCGATGATAACATTGAACGGTTTACCGCTAATTCTGCACCCACATACTTCGCACCGCAAAAGGCTACACCTTGAACTGTTTTATTATTAAGGTCGTCTTTATAGTTGTCGAACCCGAAGACCCTGGTCAATGGTGAACTAAGGTTGAATGAAGCTTTGAAGCGGATACGGGCCGTTGCAGACTACCAGTTTGGAAAAGGTGTAGGGGCAGAACTGTTTCCAGAAAGCGCAAGAATTCTCTTTTCAAAGAGGACAGGCCGAATTAGATATGTCTATCTTGACGACAAACATATTGCAACCTTACGTCCAACAGACGGTTTTTTCTCGTTGGGCATAAACGGTGCGAAGCGTCTTGCTGAACGTACTCCTAAGGCGGCATGTTTTGTCACGGTGCGGAAAGATATTTCTCAGTTCATAGTCGGAGGAGGCGACGTGTTTGCAGCACACGTTTTGAAAGCCGATCCTGAGATTCGCGCCAAGGACGAAGTTATTATCCTAGACCGTGACGGGCACGTTTTGGCAGTCGGCCGTGCGGCCCTATGCGGGGAAGAAATGACGGCTTTCAAACGTGGCATTGCGGTCAAGGTCAGACGAGGCATTGCCGCAGAAAGTTAAGTATATGAAGCCTTGAGTGTACAGGTTAGACATTGAAGGTGATTTCGTGCAGAGACGCGTGAATCCTCGTGAAGCAAAACGGATGATGCAACGCATGGGTATGAGCATGGATGCGATTGCTGAAGTTGAACAAGTTATCATAAGAACCAGCAGAAAAGAGATAACGATACAACAGCCTGAAGTAGCGATTCTTGAAGTTCAAGGGCAAAAAATCTTTCAGGTTACTGGAGGAAAAATCACTGAGAAAGCTTCCGAGCTTAAGCCATCTGGAATAGCCGAGGAAGACGTGAAGCTCGTTGCCGACCAAACTGGCAAGAACGTTGAGGAAGCTAGAAGAGCCTTGGAAGAGAGCGGCGGAGACTTGGCGAAAGCAATCCTGCTGCTACAATCGAAATTCTGAGGCTCAATACGTTTCTTATTGACCAGACTCTTGAGCGGGCGCGGAATAGAGAGGTCAAATTCAAGGACTATCGAAGACCGACTGGCGAAAGGAAGTCTTGCAGGGTTAATGGATTGCCATTTCTAAGAAGTCGAAATTTGCAGATCTCTTTTTTATGCTGGGACTGATTCGACACGAACGGATTTGCGAATGTGCTTTCACGTCGCGAGAGGAGAGACAATTCCATTGGCTTTAAGTCAAAGTTGGTCAATATTCTGGGCGAGGTCAGCGAACTCGTGTACGACCTAGTCTCAGTGGGGCACCTTGTCATAGATTCAATTTTTCTTCCAGATCGCAAGACTCCGTTCGTTGTCTTAGGCGGGGCAGTAGCCTACGTCTCACTCGCTGCGAGGCGCTTAAATGCTCGCGTTTCTGTGGTTTCCAAGATTGGCCACGATTTTCCTGAAGCCTACTTATGGTTGCTTAAAAAGGAAGGCATCGACCTGTCAAACGTGTTCAGAGAAGAGAGAAGTGCGACAACACGGTTCGAATTGAGGTATGACGAAGACTTCTCGCATCGTTCGTTGCGGTCTGGAAGTAGAATGTCTCCGATTACAGTCGAAGAAATTGTGCATCTTCCTACGGCTTTAGCTATTCATGTTGGACCAGTCGCAGGGGAGATTACGAGCGCGCTCGTTGAGAAGCTCAAGGGTTGTTGCAGATTCATGTCTTTCGATCCACAGGGGTTAGTGCGACGCTTTGACAGAGATGGAAACGTCAGCATCGGTCCATTGATCGACAAGCGAGTGCTAGAACACGTCGATATTTTCAAATCCTCCTTTGAAGAAATTCAAGCAATAACAGGGTTTGGTGAACTCGATCAAGCTATGAAAGCCATCCATGATCATGGCGTGAGCATAGTCATAGTCACTCTTGGAGAGAAAGGCGCTGCGGTTTCGATCGAAGGCACGATGCACAATGTTCCGGCTTTCAAACCAGCGAAACTCGTTGACCCCACAGGAGCCGGAGACGTATTCATTGGAAGTTTTTTGACGGAATATGTTCATGGCGAAGATGGCTTATGGTGCTCATGTGTCGGAGCAGCTGCTGCTTCGCTTGTGGTGGAGGCCGTTGGGCCGTCGTATTTTGGCGACAGGGAAGAGATTTACCGAAGAGCGCGTTTTTTGTATGAAAAAGGAATTAAGGAATGAAGTGTATTCAATTGCATCAAAAACGTGAACATCGGAGGAACTGAGGTTGGGTCGCATCAGCAAAGGCGTGAAGTGCAACGTGTCTGGTTGTGGTCAGGAGGCCGTTCGTTCCCTTTCAGCTGAGAAAGTAAGGCGCGCAGGTCTGAGGGTGACGGACGAAAGGCATGCCTACTTATGCAAAGAACACTACAAGGAATTCAAGAAGAAAACGAAGAAAGACAAACAGATCGAAAAGTGGCGATACAGTCCTTGAGTGCGTTGGGTGAGAAATTATGAGAATTTTGCAGTTACATTCAAACTTCATTGTTTACAAGCCTGTTCAGAAGGAAATTGCGGCGGCAGAGCAGGCTGAAAAGAAAGAGGTGCGTTTGGAAGAGTTGCTCGTGCTGTTCACTGCGGTTGAGGAAGGCGACAACATTGGAGTCGCGCAGAAGGCTATCGATGAGGTTCAAGGTTTCCTCGGAAAGCTCGGCATCAACCGCGTTCTAATCTATCCCTATGCTCATTTGAGCAGTAGACTGGCCAAACCTTCAGATGCTTTGAAAGTAGTCAAAGCTATGGAATCTTACGCGTCGAAGTTGGGTATAGAAACATTTCGGGCACCATTCGGCTGGAACAAGCAGTTTGCGATCTCTGTCAAGGGGCATCCTCTCGCTGAACAGTCTCGTGTTGTGCTGCCTGCAGAAGCCAAAGAGAAGGAAGAGGAGAAAGTATCTGAAGCTTTGAAGGCAGAGGAAAAATTGAAATCAACGTGGTACATTCTGGAACCAAATGGAAAACTTGTGTTGGTTGAGGAATTTAACTTCAAGGGACGCAGAGACCTCGAGAAATTCGCTAGGTACGAGATATCGAAGGTGAGAGCAAGCCAGCAGATGCCGCCTCACGTACAGCTGATGAAGAAACTGGAGATTTGTGATTATGAGCCAGGAAGCGACCCTGGAAATATTCGATGGTATCCTAAAGGTCGAATGATAAAGGCTTTGCTTGAACAGTTTGTGAGCACCAGAATGAACGAGTACGGTGCAATGGAAGTTGAGACTCCAGTCATGTATGATTTTCAACACCCAAGCTTGGCAGATTACCTAAACCGTTTCCCTGCAAGACAATACGTGCTCAAATCAGAGGACAAGGAGCTTTTCCTACGTTTCGCGGCATGTTTCGGACAGTTTTTGATGGTCCACGACGCGCAGTTTTCTTACAAGGACATGCCCATGAAGGTCTACGAATTGACTCGGTATAGCTTCAGGAGAGAAAAGAGCGGCGAGGTCGTCGGTCTCAGACGGCTCAGAGCCTTCAGCATGCCTGACTGTCATGCTTTCTGTACAGACTTAGAGCAGGCTAAGAAGGAATTCACAGTAAGGTTCAAGATGTGCGTACGAATCTTGGGCGAAATTGGCTTTGAGAAGGACGAATATGAGGTGGGTATTCGGTTTACGAAAGATTTCTACGAGGAGAACAAGAAGTTTATTGCTTCTTTGGCGAAAACCTTCGGTAGGCCGATGCTGGTTGAGATGTGGAATGATCGCTTCTTTTACTTCATCCTCAAATGGGACATGAACTACGTCGACAATCAAGACAAGGCTGCGGCGCTTTCAACAGATCAACTTGACGTTGAAAACGCAAAAAGATACGGCATATATTACGTTGATGAAAAGGGTGAAAAGAAGCTCCCGTTGATTTTGCACTGTTCTCCAAGCGGTGCGATTGAAAGAGTTGTCTATGCGTTGCTGGAAAAAGCTTACAAAATGCAGAAAAGCGGCAAGGTGCCTATGCTCCCGATCTGGTTGTCACCGACACAGGTTCGCCTGATTCCGATATCCAACAATTTCATTGAACATGTTGCGAGAATTTCTGAGACCATGGAGACAAGCTCTGTCAGGGTAGACATCGATGACCGTTCCATGACGTTGCAGAAACGGGTTCGCGAGGCAGAAATGGAGTGGGTTCCTTACATAATTGTGGTAGGGCAGAAAGAACTCGACTCAGGTGTGCTTCCGGTCAGAGATAGGGCTACTGGAGAAATGCGCAGATTGAATTTGGAGGAGTTGATCTTGGAAGTGAAGAATACGATGGCAAACAAGCCTTACAGACCGCTTCCGTTGCCGAAATACTTGTCAAAGAGACCTCAGTTTTACGGTTGACATGCTAAGCGCGCGCTATGGTGAAAATGGAGTCCTTTTTCCAAAAGACATATCAAACCTTGAATTGATAGACTTATTTCTCGTATTTCGGGGGCGAAAACGTTGGAGAAGGAGTTGCAGGTCTTCATAGATGGCAAGTTCTACCCAAAGTCGCAAGCGAGGGTTTCGGTATTTGATCATGGTTTGCTCTACGGTGATGGCATATTTGAGGGTATCCGGGCATATGAAGGCAGTGTGTTTAAACTCAGGGAGCACATCGACCGGCTTTACAAGTCTGCTCACATGATAATGTTGCCAATTCCGATTGCCAAAGAAGACATGGTGCAGAAGACTTTGGAAACGTTGCGGGAGAACGGCTTGAAGGACGCGTACATTCGGTTGGTCGTCACGAGAGGAGTTGGCGATCTTGGGTTAAACCCGAAGAAATGTCCGAAACCGACGATAATCATAATCGCAGACACTATTTCATTACATATGGCTGGTGCAAAAGACACCGGTATCGCCGCCATGATTTCATGGGTGAAGAGAGACCCGGTAGATGCAACTTCACACGAGATCAAGTCGCTCAATTACTTGAATAGTATTCTGGCGAAGATTGAGGCAAACATTGCCGGCGTTGATGAGGCAATATGTCTCGATAAGAACGGGTTTGTGTGTGAAGGTGTGGCGGAGAACATTTTCATTGTGAGGAAAGGGAAGCTTTACACGCCGCCGACGTACACGGGAGCTTTGCACGGGATAACAGCTGAATCTGTTCAGGATTTGGCTACAAAACTCGGATACGATGTGAAGGAGAAGAATATCACGCCTTTTGAATTGTTTAACGCTGATGAAGTTTTCTTTACAGGAA
>Ga0315288_10003798_pt1 | contig 19245 bp, 20 predicted proteins | sample YL17G11_20_MG_FD_203454 | JGI IMG/M metagenome (GOLD analysis project Ga0315288, IMG submission 203454) | Sediment microbial communities from Yellowstone Lake, YNP, Wyoming, USA - YL17G11_20 | ecosystem: Environmental > Aquatic > Freshwater > Lake > Sediment | place: USA: Wyoming | collected... | reverse complement strand
TCTGCAAGTCCATCTTGGTGCTGGCCCACGATGAGGCCACCGCCGCCAGCCTCGGGCTGGCCGAACTGACCGATGGGCCCGCCTCGGATGCGCTAGTCGAAAGCCGGGCGGCCACGGTGGCGCAAGTTGCCGCCCGCAATCGCCGCACCGCCGAGCGGTTCATCCGGGCCCTCTCGGCCGATGTGCCCTCCGACGTCGAGGAGCTGATCGCTTTTTTCGACAAGTGCGAGCCGTGCCAGCAGTGTCTCGAGTCCTGTGCCATCTATGATGGCGAGCTGGTCGCGCTGAGCGAGCGCGAGCTCGGGCGTGCGGCTCGAGTCGGGCGCTGGCTGGCGGCGTGCGTGGGGTGCGGCATGTGCGAGCAGGCCTGCCCGCGCGAGATGCCGCTGGCCGCGCTGCACGATCGCCTGGCCACCCTCGTCCGGCAAGAGCTCGTCTACTAGATCGCCGGTTCATCGCCCGGCGGAACAGGGAGAACCTGTGCCTCAGAGAATTCAGACCGACCCGGCGCGTGTCGAGCGCGTGCTCAAGGTCGTCTTCTCTCAACCGCGGCCACCCGTGGCTCGCTGCCGTCTGCTGAGTTCGGGCTTCGGCCCGGCCCACATGCTCAAGGTCGAGACCGACCTTGCCGGCAGCCAGGCCTGCTTGGGCTGCGGCGGCTGCATGGATGCGTGCCCGGTGCTGGCCCGCGACCCGCGGCGGCGCGCGCGCCTGGCAACGCGCACCTCCATGGCGCTGGAAACGCTGGTGGGCGAGGACTGTGACCGCTGCGGCAACTGTGTGCTTGCCTGCCCGCAAGTCGACACGACCATCAAGCACTTCTTGGTGCAGACCCATCTGGCCGAAGGGATGGACCGCTTGCTCGCACAATCCGCGACCGACGAGATGTTCGTCTTGGATATGTTCTTGGGGGAGTCGTGAGCGGGGTGGGATTGCGGGTGACGCCCGTTGTCGCCTATCATCGGGCGCGGCTCGCCGGATAGGGAGAGTGCCATGTTGCAGATCCACATCATGGGCCAGACCTACGACGTCCCCCAGGGGTTGACGATCCTCAAGGCGCTGGAATGGGCGGGGTTCCGCATGACGCGCGGGGTGGGTTGCCGGGGAGGATTCTGCGGGGCGTGCGGCACGGTCTACCGGCTTCAGGGGGATTACCGGTTGCGCTATGCGCTGGCGTGCCAGACGGTTGTCGAGCCGGACATGGTCCTCGGGCAGATCTCCTTCTTCCCCGCGCAGCGTCCGAGCTATCGACTGGAGTCACTTGAGGCCGGCGAAGCGACCCTCGCGGAAACCTTTCCCGAGATTCTGCGGTGCTTCGGGTGCAACACGTGCACCAAGTCCTGCCCACAGGAATTGGACGTCCTGGGCTACATGGCGGATGCGGTGCGCGGCGATCTGCCGGCGCTGGCCGATGCTTCCTTCGACTGCATCATGTGCGGACTGTGCGTGGCCCGGTGCCCCGCCGATCTCGTGCCGCCGAATGTTGCGTTGCTCGGGCGGCGGTTGTACGGGCGATATCTGGCGCCGCGGGCTGAGCATCTGCGCCGCCGACTGGATGAGTTAGAGGCGGGAGCTTTCCGGCAACAATTGACCGACCTCAAATCACTCTCGCGCGAGGACCTCATGGCGCAGTACGAAGCACGCGAGATCGAGGCATGAGAGGCGACACGCGGCCGGGTTCCCGCGACGCGGACGAATAGCATGGACTTTGAATTCTCTTCTGACAGCCTGATGCTCCGCGACATGGTACGGCGCTTCGTCCAGAAGGAAGCACGTCCGCTGGAGATGAGCTACTTCACCCGCGGCGCGCTTGTTGCGGAGGAAGTTGCCCGGCTGCGCTCTGCGGTGGAGCAGATGGGGCTGTGGGGGCTGCTCGTGCCCGAGCGCTACGGCGGCGGCGGACTCGACCTCATTTCGGCCTGCCTGGTGGAAATGGAATTGGGCGCCACCTTCGTGCCGGTCGAAACTGGCACGGTGCCGCCGGCGCTCTTCGCATGCTCGGGTGACCAGGTGGCCCGCTTCCTCGAACCCGCTCTCGCGGGCCAGATGCACATCCACGTGGCAGCCCGCGAGGCGTTGGGCGTGGCACCCGAGTCGTGGTCCACGCTCGCCACGCCCTGGGACGAGGGCTTCCGATTGAGCGGCGTCAAGCTTGTCAGCCGGCGGCCCAGCTCGCACGATGTGCTGCTCACTTTGGCGCGCGCCCCGCAGGGGCTGACAGCGTTCTTGATCGATGCGGCCCAGGTCACTGTGGATGGCCTGGTGAAGGGCCGCTTGTCCTTCGAGTTGAGGGACTTAGAGGTGGGTCGCGAGCGAATCTTGGGGGAGGTGGGCGGCGCGCTCAAGCTCGGCGGCGAGGAGGCGCCCCGCAGCTGGATTCTCAGCGGGGCCCGATACCTAGGCATGGTCGAGCGCCTGCTGGAGATGGGTGCCGAGCACGCGCGCGATTGGGTATCGCTGGGTGCGCCGCTGGGGGTGCGTCCGGCTCTGCGAGGCATGCTGGCGGACCTGCGCTCCGAACGGGAAGCTGCCCGCTGGCTGGTGTTGCACGCTGCCTGGTGTGCCGATAAGGGCCAGCCCTTGAAGACGGAAGCCGCCCTCGTACGCCTGCGCACCGGCGAACTGCTGAAGAGCGCGGTCGACCGGGTCACGATGGTCTTCGGCGGGCCGGGTCCGACATCGCAGATCGAGCCGCGGCGGATGGTGCATGCGTTGGCGCCTCCCGAGGTGCTGGAATTTGCGCTCGAGCAGGCGCGTGCGCTGGTGGCGGCTGAAGTCATGGCCGCGGTTGGGGGGAGGTGAAGGATGAGGGTCAACCGCCTTGTTGAAGTGGATGAAGCCGGCCCGCTGGCAGCCCTGCAAGCCGTGCTGCTCGGACTTTGGGAGCGCAATGGGCTGGTCGCGATGCTTGCCCCGCTGGAATCCGAAGGGGGCCGCGAGGTTTCGCCCCAAAGCGCTGAAGAGCCTCGCGCTGTTGCGGCCATCAACCCCTTTGCCCCGGTCATGCCGGCCAATGCTGCGGGGCTGGTCGTTGATTTCGCACGCGAGCACCAGCCCGGCCCGCTGGCCGCCGTCCTGCGGCCGTGCGAATGGCGCGCGGTGGTGGAACTGCGCAAGCGCCGGCGCACAACGCCCGAGGCCGATTGCGTCACGACCATTGCGGTCGACTGCCTGGGCTGTCATTCGGCCGGCGTGTGGAGCGAGCGCACACGCGCGGTCTCGCCCTCCCACATCTGGCGGGAAGCGTTGACTTACGCTGATCAAGGTGGGTTCACCCCCCAATCACTTCGGCGGGGCTGCCAGATGTGCACTACACCCGCCACGCGCGACGCGGACCTGACCATCGGCCTCTTCGGCTTCGACACCTCGCGCGCGTTGTTGGCCTCCTGCCCGGATGAGGCGACCGATGCGCGGCTGCACATGGCCGAGATCGCACCGCGTTTGGCCCCGGAGGACCTGGTGGTACGGCGCGAGGTGGCGCTCGGTGAGCTGGCCGAACGGCGTGGGCGCCTACGTGACATGCTCTTCCAAGCGGCGCAACCACGTGGCGGCAGCCTGGCCGAAGTGCTTGCATTGTTTGCAAACTGCTCGCTGTGCGGCGACTGCCTAGATGCGTGCCCGCTCTACAACGGCGAGCTGGCGGGGATGCTCGGCGTGCGTTCGGCGCGGCACGGCGGCCGTTCGCTGCTGGCCGAGCTTGTAGAGCTCGGCCGCTGGCTGGCCTCCTGCTCAGGGTGCGGCATGTGCGAAGAGGTCTGCTCGTGCCGCGTGCCATTGCTCGACATTGTCTCGCCGCTGAGCCAGCGCGTCCGCGACGAAAACGCATACCGCCCGGGCGATCGAGCCGCCGCGTTGCCGTGGGTGGCGAGCGGTTCATGAATATGGAAGAACGACCCATGGCGCGCTCGTTCCCTTCGAGCATAGAGGCGGCGGGTGGAGGATTGGATGACCTATCCTGAGCCATTGCGTGAATCACTGGGCCGTGTCGAGGCTTCGCGGGGTCGGCGTGCCCAGCAGGTGCATCCCCGCCTCTCGGCCGTTGAGCGCCAGGCGATCCTCAAAGCCTTTCACCCGGATTACATCGCCACCGCATTCCGTGAATTGCAGGTGGGCCCCAACCAGGGCGACCGCACTCCGCGTGAACTGGCGCAGGTCCTTGAGGCACCACCGCTCATCGCTAGCACCGCTCTGGAGGAGATGACACCTGCGCGCGAAGTGGACGTGCTGATTATCGGCGGGGGCGGAGCAGGGGCCAGCGCCGCCCTGCTGGCGCAGGAGAGCGGCGCCTCGGTGCTCGTCGCCACCAAGCTGCGCTTCGGCGACGCCAACACCGTGATGGCCCAGGGCGGCATCCAGGCCGCCGACAAGGAAAACGATTCGCCCGCGCTGCACTATCTGGATGTCGTCGGGGGCGGGGGCTTTGCCAACGACCCGGATCTGGTCGAAGCCTTGGTTTCGGATGCGCCGATGGTGATTGCCTGGCTCGAGCAACTGGGCGTGATGTTCGACAAGGAGCCGGACGGAACGCTGCGCACGATCCACGGCGGCGGCACGAGCCGCAAGCGCATGCACGCCGCGCGCGACTACTCGGGCGCCGAGATCATGCGCACTCTGCGCGACGAAGTGCGCTCGCGCGCCGGCGACACGCCTGGAATCGCCGTGTGGGAGTTCCGCCCCGCGGTGGAACTCGTGTTGGATGAGCGCGGGCAGGTGGCCGGCGCCGTGCTCAAGGATCTGGACACGCAGCGCCTGATGCTGGTGCGCGCCAAGGCGGTGGTCGTGGCCACGGGGGGCAGCGGGCGTCTGCACTATCAGGCCTTCCCCACGACCAACCATTACGGCGCTACGGGCGATGGCCTGGTGTTGTGCTACCGGGTGGGAGCCAAGCTCAGTTTCATCGACACGATGCAGTACCATCCCACCGGGGCCGCCTTCCCCGAGCAAATCCTGGGTCAGTTGGTGACCGAGAAAGTCCGCGGGCTGGGCGCGCAGGTCTGCAATGTCGATGGGGAGCAGTTCGTCTATCCGCTCGAGACGCGAGATGTCGAGGCGGCAGCGTTCATTCGCGAATGCACGGAGAAGAAGCGTGGTGTGTCGACGCCGACCGGGCAGCCTGCGGTGTGGCTCGACTCGCCGCTGATTGAAATGCTCAAGGGACCGGGAACGGTGGCGCGTGAGTTGCCAGCCATGATGCGCCAGTACCGACGTTTCGGAATCGACATGAGCCAGGAACCAATACTGGTCTATCCCACGCTCCACTACCAGAACGGCGGCGTGGCCATCCGCGTCGATGGAGGCACGGCCGTGCCCGGGCTGTATGTGGCGGGCGAGGCGGCGGGCGGAATCCATGGCCGCAACCGGCTGATGGGCAACAGCCTGCTCGATATTTGTGTTTTCGGCCGGCGCGCGGGGCGGGCGGCCGCTGAGTGGTCGCACGCGGCTCATCCCGGGTCGCCGACCCTGGCCCATCTGAGCGAATGGAGGAAGCTACGGCGCGAGGCGGGACTGGCCGATGCAGCCGCCTCGCCGATCATCCTCCCCGACTACACGCGGCATGAGACCGCGGCCGAGGCGCAGAACCTATCGTGACAATCGTGACTGGACGTGCGGGTCCGCTCCCCGAAGGGGGCGAACTGGTGGCGATTGCCTGCAGCGGTGACGACGCCGCGACGCAGCGCATGCTCGAGCGCCTCGGCTCGTCCAACAAGGCCATCCAGTCAGCGCTCTCCCAGGCCATCCGTCGCACCGCGCCCCATGGACTATGGCGGCGGCTGCTGGATCATCTCGCGCACGAGAACTTCGCCGAACCGAGTCCGGCGGCGACCCCAGGCGCACGACCCGCCTCTCCGAATCGATCGGCCGCCATCGTCGGGCTTTTCGTCGAAGAAGACCCGCTCTCGGCGGCGACACGCCAGGCCGTCTTGCTCGAGGGGCTGAGCGACCCGTGCCCCGAGGTGCGTGTCACGGCCGCCTCCTTGCTCGGCTTGCGCGGCGACGCGCGAGCCGCCGATTTACTCCTTGAAGCTGTTCATTCGGCTGCGCCAGGCGTCGGCGCCCGTGCGGTGGATGCACTGGGGGTCTTGCGTCTCAAGGGCTCCGCCCCGGCACTGGTTGACGCCCTGCGCTCCGAAAACGAAGAGCTGCATCATGCAGCCACGCATGCCCTATCCGGTTTTGGCCCGGGTGCCGTGCCTGCCCTCGCGGGTGCACTGCGCGCTCCGCAGGAACACGTCCGCTGGCACGCTGCGCGTGCGCTCGGCCAGATCGGCCATGCCTCTGCCGCCGATTCGCTGGCCGGTGCGCTCGGCGACCCGGACAGCAATGTCCGTTTTTCCGCGGCCGAGGCCCTGGCTGAGATCGGCTCCGAGGCCATCCCCAACTTCCTGGAACGATTGGCTCGCCACGCGGCCTCAGAGGCCATACGCCAGGCCTCGCGCCACATGATCAACAGCCTGCACCAGGACGAGCTCAAGGCGCGGCTGCAGCCCTTGCTCGACGTACTCCACGCGCCTGGCGCGGGCACGCAGGTCCAGATCGTCGCGACCCGCCTGCTGGAAACGTGGCCTAGCACAACCTGATCGCGGACGGATAACGCAACCTCTTAGCCGGGCGTTTGCGCGCCGTGAGCCGCCGTGCGGGCGCGGCTGCGCCATGCCCGCTGTGCATGTTTCTGCTATCATCCACACCACAACGATGGAGGGCCTTAGGAATGGAAGATCTCTTCGATGCCATGCGCAACAGTATTGTGGAGGGGGAACCGGAGGAGGCAGAGCGCCTCGCGCGCGAAGCCCTGACCCGCGGCGTAGACCCGATGGAAGCGGTGAGTCGCGGGTTTCTGCCGGGCGTCAATCAGGTGGGCGAGGGCTTTGGCTGCGGCGATCTGTTTCTGCCCGATCTGGTGCGTGCCGGCGCCGCGATGAAGGCGGCGGTGCGAGTCCTCGAACCCGAAATGACCCGCCGCGGCATGACGCGCGAGATTTCCGGACGGGTCGTGCTGGGGACCATCAAGGGCGACATCCATGAGATTGGCAAGACCCTCGTCGGGACCCTGCTCACGGCCAACGGGTTTGAGGTGCATGACCTGGGAGTGGACGTGGCTCCCGAGCTCTTCATTCAGAAAGCGCAAGAAGTGGGCGCGGATCTCATCGGCGTGTCGGCCCTGCTCACCACCACCATGGCCGGGCAGCGCTTGGTTGTGGAGGCGGCCGAGAAGGCGGGGTTGCGGCCGAAGGTGGGGGTGATGGTCGGGGGAGCCCCCGTGACGAAGGAGTGGGCGGCCGAAATCGGTGCCGATGGTTTCTCGGAGGACGCGGCCGGTGCGGTAGCGCTCGCCAAGAGGCTGATGGATCGCGCATGAGCATCCAATCGATCTCTCACCCCAAACTGCGCCTGGAGGTTCTTTCGGCGGAGGACGTGCGCCGCATCCACACCGCCACACTCGACCTGATCGAGAACGTCGGCGTCAAGATGCCCTCCGCTCGGGCGCAAGAGATCGTCGCCTCTTACGGCGGGACGGTCGATGCGGCCACGGGCATCGTCCGTATTCCGGGGGCTGTGGTCGAGCAGGCGTTGGCCAAAGCCCCCCCGGCATACACGCTGGCGGGGCGCGACCCGGCGCTCGACCTTCCGATCGACGGGCAGCATTGCCATCTGGGGACTGACGGTTGCGGCGTTGAAGTGATCGACCCCGCCACCGGTGCGCGCCATCGCTCAACACTTGCGGATGTGCGCGACGCGGCACGTGTGGCCGACAGCCTGGAGGCCATTGCATTCCATTGGACGCCGATCTCCGCGCAAGACCGGCCGCCGGAAAGCCGGTCGTTGCACGAATTGCTGGCCATCTGGTCGGTGAGCCACAAGCACGTGCAGACCGAGTCGATCGTGACCGAGCGCGAGGCCCGGGTTGCTGTCGAGATGGCCGCCGCGCTGGCCGGCGGCCGCGAAGCGCTGCGCCGGCGCCCGATCCTCTCGATCATGCAGTGCACCCTCCCGCCGTTGGCCCAGGATGGCGGCAGCCTGGAGGCAGGCCTGGTGGCGGCGGAGGCCGGCTTGCCGGTGGGCTACATGACCATGACCTCCTGCGCCTCGACCGGCCCGGCTACGCTGGCTGGGACGCTCACCGTGGGCAATGCCGAAGTCGTGAGCGCCCTCGCGCTCATGCAGATGGCCTTCCCCGGAGCGCCCGTGTTCTATGCAGCGGCCCAAACCGCGATGGACCTGCGTTCCGGTGCGTATACCGGCGGCGGGCCGGAGGATTTCCTCTTCGGCGCCGCAACCAATGTGCTGGCGGATTTCTACAACGTGCCGCTCTCGATGGGCGCCTTTGCCACGGGCGCCAAGGAACCGGGTTGGCAGAGCGCCGTGGAGAACTCGCTCTCGTCCTTCATGGCCGTCTCAACCTGGTCCGACATGCTGCTCGGCGCCGGGCTATTGCACGGGTCGCGCATTCTTTCGTATGAGATGATGTTGCTGGACGCGGAGATCTGGTCGATCCTGTGCGCGATGAGCCGTGGCATTACGGTGGATGATGAGACTCTCGCGCTGGACGCCATCCGCGAGGTCGGCCCGGGCGGCAATTTCCTCGCCCATCGCCACACCAAGAAGCACATGCGCGAGCTGTGGCGTCCGTCATACTTCGATCGACGTCCCTACTCCGAATGGGAAACAAAGCGCGAGGGAGCCGTCTCCTGGGCCAATGCCAAGGCGCGCGAGATCCTGGCCACGCATAATCCCCAGTGGCTGGCACCCGCTGAACTCGAAGAACTCGGACGAATGATCGCGGCCCTCGAGAAACCCTGATCGGCCGCACCTGCCTGGCCACGTGCGGGGCAGGGCATCCTCCCGGCAAACGATCCTGACCAGACGGAGGCAAGCATGCCCCTCTTGCAGTTGATGAGTGGTGAGATGGTGGACCGGGTTGTGCGGGAAGCCTTCGACATTCTGGAGACGATCGGGGTTGAAATCCAGGATGAGGAGGCGGCGCGGCTGCTGGGCGAGAACGGGGCCCGCCCGGATCAGAATCGCCGCCGGGTGTGCCTGCCCGAAACGCTCGTCCGCAATGCGTTGGCGACGGTGCCGTCCTCCTTTGACTTGTATGCGGCGGATGGCACGCCCGCCGTTCACTACGGGGAGGACCGAGTTCACTTCGACCCCGGCTCGTCGGCGGTGCACGTGCTGGATGGAGCGACCCACGAGCACCGCAACGCACAGACGCAAGACCTGGTCGACCTGGTCAAAGTGGCGGACATGCTGCCCGAGTACGCGGCCCAAAGCACAGCCGTCAATTGTGCCGACGTGCCGACCGCGATCGGCGACATGTACCGACTTTACCTGGTCTTGCTCCATTCGCCCAAACCGGTCGTAACCGGCGCCTTTGGGCTGACGACCCTCGGGCCAATGCGCGACATGCTTCTCGCCGTGGGGGCCGATACGCCTCAGGCACGCCAGCGGGCGGTTTTCGACGTGTGCCCCTCGCCGCCGCTCAAGTGGACCGAATTCGCAGCCGGGAACTTGCTGTTCCTCGCGCGTGAGCGGATCCCGGCGGAGATCATCTCGATGCCGCTGGCTGGCGCGACGGCGCCGGCGACACTGGCCGGGTCGATCGTCCAACACGCCGCCGAGACTCTGGCCGGCATCACGTTGCACCAGTTGGCCGGTGCGGGTGCTCCCATCGTTTGGGGCGGCGCGCCGGCCATATTCGACATGCGCTACGGAACCACCCCTATGGGCGCCATCGAGACGGCCATGATGGATGCTGCCTACGCTCAAGTGGGAAAGCATCTGGGGCTGCCGACCCACACCTATCTGGGCGCGACAGATGCCAAGACGATCGATGCCCAGGCCGGATTGGAATCGGGGATGACCGCGCTGGTGGGCGCAATGGCCGGCATTAACATGATCTCCGGCGCGGGCATGTTGGACTTTCTGGCATCCCAAAGCATCGAGAAGCTCGTGCTGGATGCCGAGGGCATTGCCATGGCACAGCGCCTGCTGCAGGGCATCTCGGCGCGCGAGGCCACCCTGGCCAAGGACGTGTTCGCTCAACTTGGGCCCGACCTGGACTTCCTCGGGCTGCGCCATACCCGCCAGAACTTCAAACTCGAGCAACATCTGCCGACCTCAGTCATCGACCGTGCGTCGATCCGTTCGTGGAAGGAGTCTGGCCAGCTCACTGCAGTTGATCGTGCGCGCGCGCGTGCGCTCGAACTCCTCGGCCGCCACACCCGGCCCGCCCTCGCTGGCTCCGCCGAACGAGATCTCACCTCCATCGTGACCGCCGCCGCGCGCGCGGCTGGCATGACCACCTTGCCCACCTTCCACTAGACGTTGGGCGAATGGCTCGTGTGAATGCGAAGGCACCCGCCTGGTCGAGGCGGGTGCCTTCGCTGAGTGGGCTGCGGCACGAGGCGGGATAGTCCGGCTCGCGCCAGATGGCTAGAATTCCTCGTTCGGCGAGCGCAAGTGCAGAATCATCAGGACGACATTCCATAATTCCCCGTCGGGAGGCATAAAGTAGTCCTCCAGAGTGCTCTTGGCCTGGAAGCCCAGGCTCTCGAACGCCTGGATGAACGAGGTCTGGTCGTGGATGATCTGGGCCTCGAGCAAGTACAAGTTGCGCTGGCGGGCGATGTCGATGAGTGCCTGGAGCATGCGGTTGCCGAGCCCGCGGCGGCGGAAATCCTTGGCCAGAAAGATGAACACCTGGGCGCGGTGGCGCTGCGGGCCGCGGCCGAAGATAAGCGTCGCATCGCCCACGATGCGGTCGCCGACCACCGCCACCAGGTGCAGCACCTTGGAGTGATCCAGGTGTTCCACCCAGGCGGCCACCACCTTCGGGTCGCGCACCTCGTAGTGCATGTAGCGCCGCTCCTCGACGGTGACCGAGGCATACAGATCGATGAGCGCCTGGCGGTCGTCGGCGGCAAGGGGCCGCAGCACGGCACGCGTGCCATCCTGCAGGGTGAGCAATTGGCGGAAGATGAGTTCCTGATGTGTCACTCCGTCTCACACTCCTGGCCGGCCCTGTGCACCATCTCGACGATCGCGCGGCGACGAAGGCCGCGATGGGTGGAATGATCGAAAGGATCTTGTCGGTCGTGCTGCGCGCGCTGCAGCACAACCAGACGGCCATGCACACCCGCGCGTTACACATGATGCCCAAGGGCCACCGCTTGGGTAAAGCCCAGGCTGGTCTTGGCCTCGGCGATACTGAGCACGTTCAAGCCGATCGAACCGCTGCCGAAGGCGTACTGCTGGGTGAGGAACATGATCCCGGCGGTGAGAATGGAGCCGATGAAGTTGCCGGAGTTAGACGACGACCCAGTTGCGAAGCAGCCCGCTCAAGCTCACCTTGCGGCCGGCAAACGCCATGACGATCAGGTTGTTGCCGGTGAAGAGCTCTGAGCCGGCGATGATCAGCAGGATGAGGCCCAAGATGAAAACCAGCCCCGTGAGCAGGCGCACCAACCCCTAGGGCAGGCCCGTGGAGAGGGCCAGGGTGCCGTCGGTGCTCCTGACGGCCAAGCTGGCGGCGCTGACCGTGGTGGCGAAGGGCGCGCCCGTGGAAATGAAGGCCCCAGCCAAGATCACCAGGGCGAGCATGTTCAAGATCGGAAGCCCGGCCTTCAGGACGCCGAATTCCTGCGCCTTGGCCGCCATCCCCGGCGGCGGTATTGCAACGAATGAGATACCGTTTTCCATGCAGTTCTCGATGAGCGCGTGAGTTGGATTCTTCTGCGCACCTGCGCCCGGGCGGCACTGGGCCTCTCGCCTGGTCAGGGCGCGGGGCCCTCCTTAAGCAGGGCCCTCACGGCGGCCAAGGCGCGCGGCAGGGCGGCGGCCACCTCGGGTGAGAGCTCTTCGCTGAATTCATAAATGCGGTCCGTTTCGACGGCCACAACCCAAATCTCCTCGGGCACGTCAGCGCCCAGGAGGCGCGCCATCTCAAGCGCGGTCTGCAAGCTCGTTTCGTGAGCCGAGTTCATGTGCCCAGCTGCCGGATTGGGCAGCGACTCGAGCCGCCAGACCGATACCGATCCCCTAGGCGAAGCCCCCGTGGTCAGGGCATCGACGAGAATGACCCTCCGACTTCCCAGCATGCGTTCCATCAGGCTCAACCCGCCGCGCTCGCAGACGTCAATCTCGGTTTCAGGCGGCGAGCCGTCGGCCTGCAACGACAACGCCACGCGGCAGCCGATGCCGTCGTCGCCCAGCAGAGCGTTTCCCAAGCCCACAATGAGAGTTGGGGGCATGTGTTCCGCGTTCATTGTGCTTTCCCGTTGGCACACAGGCACAACCTTCTTCCTCGCCGGACGTGAGCAGATGGGCCCGGGGTGGGGCGGTGATGTGTCGCAGGAGGATGCGTGCGGGGCGAGGCTGGAGCGGGGTCAGAACTCCTCGCTGGGGGAGCGCAAGCGCTTGGTGAGATGCACAACGCCAAGCAGCTCGCCCTCTTCCGGCGCGAAATAGTCGGGAAGCACACTGCGGGTTTCAAACCCCAAACCGTGAAAGGCATGGATCGATCGCGTTTGGTCTTCGATGATCTGCGCCTCGAGGAAGCACAGGTTCTTCTGCCGCGCCACCTCGATCAGGGCCTCGAGCATGCGGCTCCCCAATCCGCGGCGACGGAAATCCTTGGCCAGGAAGATGCGCACCTCCGCGCGGTGCCGGTCGGGGCCGGTATGGAAATGCAACGTGGCGTTGCCCACGATCCGCTCGCCGACGATGGCTACCAGTGGGAAGACACTCGTGTAGTCGAGGCCCTCCACCCAACCGGCGACAACGCTCGGGTCCCGCACCTCGTGACGCATTAAGCGGCGTTCGGCGTCGGTGACCGGGGCGTAGAGCGTCAGTAGCGCCTCGCGATCCTCCGGGCACAGGAGGCGCAGCAGGAGGCGCGTGCCGTCCGCGAGCGTCAGCACTTGTCGGAAGAGGAGTCCGCCTTGGGTGCCCACTGTGTGCTCCGACCGCTCACAACTCCACGGCGACCCACCCGGCCGTCCCCCCTATCTGGCCGGGTGGGTTCGCACTCAGCAGTACTGGCGGAGAACCTCTACCTCTTCTCCGCGATGGTTGTGCACTGTAACCTGCAGCGGCATTTTGCCCGGAAGCGAGTGGGTGGCGCAGCCGAAACATGGGTCGTAGGATCGGAAAGCCATCTCCACACGATTGAGGATGCCCTCGCTCACCACAGTCCCCTTGTGGATGAACTCCTGGGCGGCCTTGCGGATCGACATGCTGATCGGCGCGTAGTTGTTGGTGGTGCCCACGATCAGGTTGGCCTTGGTGACGATGCCGCGCTCGTCGGTGCAGTAGTGATGGGTGAGCGTGCCTCGCGGGGCCTCAACGATGCCCACGCCTTCCGTCGGCTTCTCGGTGGGGATAGTGCGGAAGTTGTCGGAGGTGATCTCCGGGTCGGTGGCCAACTGCACCCAGCGCTCCGCGGCGTAGAGCAGCTCGATCAGCCGCGCCCAGTGTGTGGCCAGCCGTTGGTGCACCGGCTTGCCGCCGAGAGTCGTGTAGAAGCGCTCGTATTCGGCCTGGGCCAGCGGGGTGGCCATGCCGTCCGCGGCGTTGAGCCGCGAGAGCGGCGTCGCGCAATACACGCCCGAGTCCTTGCCGTCGACGAACCCCTTCCAGCCCACCTTCTTGAGGTACGGGAATTTGAGGTAGGTCCACGGCTCAACGTGTTCGGCAATCCAGTCGGTGTACTCCGAGGGTGCGTAGGTGCCCAGGCGCTTGCCCTCTGGGTCGACCACGCTCACCCGGCCATCGTAGAAGTTGACCTTGTTCTGGCCGTCCACCAAGCCGATGTAGTGGGTGCGGTGGGTGTAGATGTCGCCGACCACCAGGTCGAGATAGGCCTCGTTCTTGAGGACGATGTCCTCGAAGAGCTTCAGGCTGAACTGGCCGAACTCGACCGCAAAGCGCCCGAGAGTCTCGATTTCCTTGCGCTGCTCCTCGGTGATGCCCTTGCTCAGCCCCCCGGGGATGGAGGTGCACGGATGCACCTTGCGGCCGCCAATTATCTCCACCACGGTGTGGCCCGCTTTGCGCGCCTGGATGACCTTGCCGCCGACTTCGAGCCCGACCTTGTGGATCACGCCAAGGATATTGCGCTCGGCGACCGGGGCATCGGGGCCCATCACGAAATCCGGCCCGCCGAGGGCGTAGAAGTGGGTGGCGTGGTCGGTGACGTAGAAGGCGCTGTACAGAAGCTCGCGCAGCTTCTTGGCGGTGGGCGGCGGGTCGACCTTGTACACTGCGTCGGCCGCCTTGGCGGCCGCCATGTGATGCGCCTCCGGGCACACCCCGCAGATGCGGTTGGTGATGATCGCCATCTCCTCGATCGGCCGCCCGACCAGGAAGCGTTCGAAGCCGCGCAATTCGGGAATCTGGAAGTAAGTGTTGGCCACTTCCCCCTCTTCATCGAGGAAGATCTCGATCTTGCCGTGGCCTTCCAGCCGGGTAATCGGGTCAATCGTGATGCGCTGCATGCTGGTCCTCCTCCCAGGTCGGCTTGCTGGCTTGGAGCAACGAGCCGCCCAGGTTGGTGTGATAAAAGGATCCCACCGGATCGGGGATCCCATCCAGGATCCGCTCAATCTCCTGCGGGTCGGTGCTGTCGATCACAGACGCCACGGCGCTCATCAACCGGGCGCCGAAATCGCGCGCGCTGTCGGTTGGCCCGTAGCAGCCCACGCATGGCACGCCGGCGATCGGGCAACGGGCTGAACAGCCATTGCGCGTGGCCGGGCCATTGCAGAGAATCCCCTGTTCAAGCAGGCAGAGGATCGGATCCTGGCGGAAATCCTGTATACGGGTGAAGCCGGTGATCTTCTTCTCGTTGCGCGTGCGGGTGCACTCGTCGCACACCGTTGAGTGGCCTGCGCCGATCACGGATCCCGCCGCCGGCAGTGTGGCTTCACCCTTGAGCGCCTTGATCACCAACTCGACCACAGCCGCAATCTGCTCGGATTCGGGTGGGCAGCCGGGCATGTAGTAGTCGACCGGCACCACCTGATCCAGCGACCTGACAACCGAATACATGTGCGGAATCTCCAACACACCCTCGGGCACAGCGTAGCTGGGCTGAGGCCGGATCTTCTGCGGATTGTCGGTGGATACGGTGGAGAAGGCCGTGTCCAGCGTCTCCGCTGTGGTGGTCAAGTTGGAGAGCGCAGGGAAGCCGCCCTCGCAGGCGCAAGAGCCAAAGGCCACCAGGATTTTCGACTTGCGGCGCAGGAGTTCAGCAATCTGCTGGTTCTCGCTGTTGCGGATGGCGCCGTTGAGGAGGCACAACGTGATCGACTGGTCGGGCATGGCCTCGACGTCTTTGTACTTGGCGTCCATGGCCACCGGCCAAAAGACCACCTCGAAGTTGGCATCCACGTCGAGGATCTTCTCGTGGATGTTGAGCACGGCGATCTCGCAGCCCCCGCAGCCCGCTGCCCAGTCCATGGCGAACTTCGGTTTCCCGTTGGTGGTCATGCCGGCACCTCCAGCGCCGCGGACTTATGAGGCAGCGCCGCCGCGGCTCCGGCTGTCGCCCAGCCCAGTGGCCCCAGCGCGCGGATTTCCTCGACCATCTTAGTGATCTCACTGGCCAGGCGCACACCTTCGGCCGCGCTGGCCCAGACCAGTTTGACGCGGCCAGGTTCCACGCCCATTTGGCTCAGCATGCGTTTGAGCAGTTGATAGCGGCGCATGGCTTTGTAGTTTTGTTCCAGGTAGTGGCACTCTCCTGGATGGCAGCCGGTGATCATCACGCCATCCGCCCCCGACGCCAGAGCCTTGAGCACGAAGGTGGGGTCCAGCCGCCCCGAGCACATCAAGCGGATAAGCCGCACATTGGGTGGGTATTTCACGCGCGCGGTGCCCGCCAGGTCGGCGGCGCGGTAACTACACCAGTTGCAGGTAAAGCCGATGATCACGGGTTCGAATGGTTCGGTCATGGATATCCTCTTCCTGATCGGATTGGGCGACCCTGAGGGCCACGGGGCGCGGCCGACGTGCGGCCCTCTCCGGCACTGCCCACCACGGGTTGCCTACGCCTCCACGGGTTGCAGGTTGCGCAACAGTAATCCGTCCAACTGGGAAAGCACCTGCTCGTCGCTAAAGACCGTGCCGCTGATCGCCCCAGCCGGGCAGGCCGCCACGCAGGTGCCACACCCCTGGCAGAGCGCGGGGTTGACCTCCGAGACGGCCTTGTCGGCGTGGTACAGGATGGCGTTGAAGGGGCAGAGCGCGTTGCAGATGCGACAACCGGAGCAGCGCGTCTCGTCGATGCTGGCGCGAACGGGTTCGAGGGCGATCTCCTTCTGCTGGATGCGCCCCATGACACGTGCCGCCGCCGCCGCACCCTGCGCCACGCTGGCCGGGATGTCCTTCGGCCCTTGCACGACGCCCGCGATGTAGATGCCCTCGGTCATGGTCGCGACGGGGTCGAGCTTGGGATGCTTCTCGATGTACCACCCGTCGGCACTGCACGAGATGCCGAACACCTTGGCCACCTGCTTGGCGTCGTGGCGCGGTTCGAGCCCGGCGGAGAGGATCACCATATCCAGCGGGATGCGCCGCTGCTTGCCAATGAGGGTATCCTCCACCTGGACGATCAGGTGGCCCTCCTCGCCGGGAAGGCGGGCGAAGTCGCTCACCTCGGCCACCTTTCCGCGCACGAAGTGGACGCCCTCCTCGAGCAAGCGATGATAGAACTCTTCGTAACCTTTCCCGGGTGCGCGCATGTCGATATAGAAATTGTAGACCTCCGCGCCGGTCCGCTCCCGGACCAGGTGCGCGAACTTCAGACTCTGCATGCAGCAGATCGAGGAGCAGTAGGCGTTGAAGTTATCGTCGCGGCTGCCCACGCAGTGGATGATGCCCACCGTCTTGGGCGTCGTCTTGCCGTCGCGCAAGACGATGGTCCCGTTCGTCGGTCCGGCCGCATTGCACAGGCGCTCGAACTCCAAGCTCGAGAAGACGTTTGGCAGCCGCCCGAAGCCGTACTGCGGAATGCGACGAACGTTGAAAAGATCGAATCCGGTGGCCAAGATGATATTGCCCACCTGGATGGTAATGTCCTCTGCCTTCTGCTCGAAGTCGATGGCCTCTGTGGGGCAGAACTTTTCACACGCCTTGCAGGTCCCCTTCAGGAAGTAGGTGCAATTCTCGCGGTCAAGGACCGGGTACTTGGGAACCGCTTGCGCGAAGGGGCGGTAGATGATCTTGCGCTGACCCATCCCGGCCTCGAAGACGTCATCGATGACCTTCTTCGGGCATTTCTCTTCGCACACGCCGCATCCGGTGCACAGGTCGACTTTGACGTAGCGCGGCTTTTGGCGGATGGTCACCTCGAAATTGCCCACGAAGCCGTCGACGTTCGTGACCTCGGCATAGGTCATCAGGGTGATGTTCGGATGCGTGCCGACGCTCACCATCTTGGGGGTGAGGATGCAGGCCGAGCAATCCAGGGTCGGAAAGGTCTTGTCAAACTGGGCCATGTGCCCGCCGATGGAGGGCTCGCGTTCCACCAGGTACACCGGCGTGCCGCTGTCGGCGATCTCCAGCGCCGCCTGGATGCCGGCGATGCCCCCGCCCACCACCAGCGTCGCCGGATGGATTGGGACGCGCAGCGGTTCGAGCGGGGCGTGACGGATCACTCGCTCGACGCCGCCCGAGAGAACGGCCTTGGCCTTCGCAGTGGCGGCGCTCTTGTCGGTGTGGACCCACGAGACCTGCTCGCGGATCGACACCAATTCGCACAAGTAGGGGTTCAATCCGGCACGCGCACACGCGGTGCGGAATGTCTGCTCATGCAGGTGAGGCGAGCAGGCAGCGACCACCACGCGGGTTAGCCCCAGCTCCTTGATATCCTTCTCGATCAGTTCCTGGCCGAGGCTCGAGCACATGAACTTGTAGTCGCGGGCGATCACCACGCCACGATGGGCCAAGCGCTCCGCGGCCCACTTGGCCACCCCTTCCACGTCCACGATCCCGGCAATGTTTGAGCCGCAGTGGCATACATAAACACCGATCTTCTCGGTCATTCGCTGCCTCCTCTCAAACCGGGCATCGGCCGGTTTGAGTCTGCCCTTCCGAATGGATTCCTGAGCTCACATCTACTCGGCCTTCCCGATTCTCCAACACGCTCCCTGACATCCATCTTCATCTTGGCGCACGATGTCGACAACCCATGGGTGAGCCATCACCTCCCGACACTGGACAGGACCGGTGTAGGCAAGACCAGTTCCTTCCCGATGCCCAGTTTGTCGGGTGGAATGTCGAGAGCCAGCCCGACGAGCTGAGTGAAATACAGGATGGGGATTGACAGGTTCGTACCAAACTCCCGGTTGACCTGATTCTGGTAGCATTCCAGGTTGACCTGGCACAGGGGGCAGGCCGTCGCAATGACCGCGGCGCCCAAATCCACCGCGCTCTGGAGCAGAGGGCGTACCATGCCCAGGGCCGCCGGGCGGCTGGTCACGATCAGCGAGCTCCCGCAACAACGCAATCGGTCTGGGTAATCCACCGGCGTCGCGCCGATGGCCGTGAGCAGGTCCTCGAAGAAATGTGGCTGCTCGACATCCTCATGGTCTTTCCTCGGTCTGAGGATCTGACACCCATAGTAGGGGGCCACGCGCAAGCCGGTCAGCGGGCGGGCGGCTTTGGCCTTAATGGCCTCCAGCCCCACATCCTGGATGAGGACCTCAATCAGATGTCGGACGGCGATGCTGCCTGAGAAGCTAAGCTGGTCCTCGCCCAGGGCGACATTGACGTGCTCCGCCAAGTCGGGATCATTCTTGAGGTGGGCATTGGCAAAGTACAAGTTCTTGTAACAACCGGCACACACGGCCACCAGATCCAGCTTTTCCCTCTCGGCCATGGCCAGGTTACGAGCACAGAGCGCATAGGCGAGAAGCTGGTCGACATGGAAATAGGCCGTGGTGCCGCAGCAATTCCAGTCCTCCAGTTCCTTGAGCTGGATGCCAAGCGCGCGCGTCGTTTCGATCGCTGACATGTGGTAGCTCAGCGCCATCTTCTCAACGGAACAGCCTGGGAAATACGCGTATTCTTTCATTTGGCGTCTCCCATTGGGATTATCCGCCTCACCATCCGTGCGAAGTTTTCGAGCCTCTTGATCCTGGCAGGAAGCACTGGTAACCTCCCCTTGAGCATCAGACTGGTTGCGGTCTGAGCCTCCTGAAGGAACTCTTGAACACCGTAGCTGAAGAGATAGGAGGTCGCCAG
>Ga0315288_10003797_pt1 | contig 19250 bp, 16 predicted proteins | sample YL17G11_20_MG_FD_203454 | JGI IMG/M metagenome (GOLD analysis project Ga0315288, IMG submission 203454) | Sediment microbial communities from Yellowstone Lake, YNP, Wyoming, USA - YL17G11_20 | ecosystem: Environmental > Aquatic > Freshwater > Lake > Sediment | place: USA: Wyoming | collected... | reverse complement strand
TTTCAACCAACACTGGAGTTTTATCCGCTACTACAACTACACGAGACCTCATGAAGCGCTAAACTATTTAACGCCATCAGAAATATACTTCAAAGACCAAGTGTAGCCCATTTTAGAGATAGAACAATCAAAAGGTAGCACCAAAAGCCTTAGGTATACAGTTTTGACCTTTTGGTGACGGTTTTTCTGTCATTTAACCAACATACCTTTTAGGTTTTCTGAACAGCTTTATACCGTTCATCTCTGTCACATACTCGAATCCGGAGCCTATCAGCTTCTTTGCTTCATCTATGTCTGTTGCTGTTGCAGCATCATACTCGCTATCTTTGAATTGAATCAGTTGTGTGTACTTCAAAGTGTTCTCGATCTTCTTATGTCCTAGCAGCTTCTTGACTAGAAGTATGTCTCTTGTTTGATGATAAAGCATAGTAGCTCCGAAATGCCGAAAGGTTCTCAATGTTATGCTCAAGAGTCTAGGGTTCTGTAGGTTGTGAGCTGCCTTCTTTCTTGTGTTCATAAACGATCCTTGCACGTTTCTATAGAGTCGGTTGAAGATGTATTCTGATTCTTTCGGCAATAGGTTAAGCATGGCGATTAACTGACTTGAAACAGAGATTCTTCGTGGATTATGGTTTTTGACTGGCTGATTGATAGTTATACAATTCCCGGTGATGTCAGTCCATTTCAGTCTTAAACCTTCTGTAGGATCCGCCATTGTTTCTTTTAGACATTGAAGGTAAGCTGCTAACCGGTGTGTTCTTGCGCTTGAGATTAAAGCGTCTATCTCGTTGAGTTCCGGTATGAAGGGTAAGGTTTCTTCTTGTCGGTATGTCGGCATAGTCCAGGACAGTTTGAGCATCTTGGTTAAAGCATCGTAGGCATAGCATACTTGCATTTTAGTTCCGTTTTTCCAGCGTTTCTTAGCGATAAGTTCCTTGATGCTTTCAGGGTTTCTAACGTCAGCTCCAGAGTTAAGAAGCATGCGTATACAGTCATTATAACGGCAGCCTTCACCATAGCCTTCTTTTTCTAAATAAAGCGCATATTGCAGCCGTAGTCCTTTAGTGGTCTGTTGGTTTAAGTTTCCAGTGGCTAATTCTTCCGCAGACTTTTCTAGTTCTGCGGTTGTCAAGTTTTTCGCTTCCTGCAGGATAACGCATACTTGACTGCCTCTATTAGACGTCAAACATTCATTAGAATGGTTATGTCTCAACGTGAACCTATAACCACATTCTCGACATAGAAACCTTTGAACAGAACCCTCACAAGTGTAGCGTAGACCGTCTTTGTAAAGACGGTTTGAACTGCATTGAGGACACCCAGAAGGATGCGATATTATATCGCCCATATTATATGGCAGTCTCCATCTTCGTCTCGCTTTGTACTATTAGATCCCTAGCCGACTGCAACTTATCCCGGAATTTCTGAGCATCTGAAACGGCCTTAATTCGCCAATTCAGATCAGTGTGAATCTTCCACTGTTCAAGCATACCTTTGAACTGTTTATCCTTCCGTTCGAGAAATTCCTCTTCTTTTCTCTGTTCAATAGTCAAAACAGGAACATGGCTTGGTTCTTTCATTATTTGAGTCTCAGCAATAACTTCTTTGAGTGTTCGCCCATATCTCTTAGTTAACAAATCATGGTCTGCCTGAGAGATCACACCTTCCTTGAAGAGGCCTTCATTCAGAGCATAGAGAACCGCTGCACTTTTTGAACACTCTAGTTTAGCCATCAGTTTCGAGATGCCTACATAGAAGGTTGCGTTGAGCATAACGTTGTGAATGTGTTCTCTATGGCTTGCTTCACTCATGAATGAAGCCTCTCGAGAAGGTATAATGAATATTGGGAGAAGAAAGAGGATATATAGATAGATAGATATTATATCGCAGTAGAGAGGTAGATATTCTATCATGCTGCCGGTGATTCTAAGAGAGACGTGATGCAGCTCTGAAGCCATGCAGCGAGCCTCTATCAAGTCTTTAGGAATTGTTCGAGGGCTGCCCGGATCACTTGACTGAGACTCTTAAATTTTCCTTGTGTAATCAATCTGTCAATTTTAACCCGGTCTTCTTTTGACAGTCTGAACGCAACTCTTCCCTCATATTCGGCTATCATGTTTCTCTGTTCCTCATGACTGTTGAACAATTCAGAAGAACAATCTAAACGTTCGTCAGATAATGGGTAACAGGCTAGCTACGTGAAAACAACATAGTCCGAGCTAGTGTGAAACCTATATAACCCATTTCACTTTTGTGTTTGCCGTGATTGACATATTAGAAGCCATTACACTTTTGTGTTTGCCATAATTGACATATTAGACGCCATTGATCAGGCGCAAGGTCTGGACTTGCGATGAGGTCTAAAATCCTTTTCAAAAGCCCTCTCCACACGACCACACCTAGGACACGCCCACGCGATCCGGCGCCACTTCTTTCCCTCTCTAATGTAAGCCACGTGTAAACTATCATTACAAAGGGAACACTTCAAAGTTTTCATAGACACCAAATTGTAGAAGTAGCTCCCTTATTTACTTATTTCTCGACAAATGCCTAATAATCTTCAAAGATCCTAAGAAATTATTCCGTTTTTTAAGAATAACTCCTTTAGTTACTTATTTTTTCTCGACAAATTGCTTATAAACTTCAAAACCCCTAAGAAATTATTCAGCTTTCTCATCTGAAAACTAGAAAAAAATTCAAATCATTCTAAAGTAGTACGGAGTATCATCATCATCCCCTGACACCTGCAGGGCTTGGCAGCCAACTCTACCATGATCTTATGTCCTACACCTTGATGATGAATGAACGACTTGTAGAACAACCTTCAAGAATTCTGTAGACATCTCCCAATGAAAAGTCACATTGTTACAAGATAGCTGTATGGGTAAGACTAATCCAAGTTTTGTAACAAAACTAGCCGATTAAGGCTATATAACCCATTTCTTTGTTATGGGTTACAAGGCTAGCAAACTTTGACAAAAAACCTCTAGCCTAAGACACTTAACTGTTAGTTTCTTCATGATCAAAGAAGAGACCTTCAAAACACTGTTCATGATAATACTTAAGACAAGCATGGCGTCCTCTTCTGATAACTTTATCGTTAATGTTGAAGGGTAAATGACAAACATAACACTGATAGTCTTTGAGCCTAGCTTTATTTCGTTTATTGACAGTGAACTGTTTGCTAGCCATAGTGACGTCTCAGAGACTTAAAACCAAAAAAGGGAATTGTTGCGGGAGACTTCACCACTTCTTCTTACCAAAAGCCTTAAGCATTCATGCGTGGATTCGTCAAAGCTGATTTCGGGAGATGTTGACCGATACAACATCCCCTCTTTCTTTTTTAAGGTGTTCAAGTCGCCTGGTGTAAGGCGAGAAGCAAACAGAACTTAGAAATGAGTTAGACTGAAAAACCTACAACGGGGGCAATTGACGATGCTAACGATGCTAAACGTTATGGAAAATATTACTTAATATGTTTCCACATACTAGCTAGACATTTATTTTAAAGCCCAAATTTTGACCCGTTCGGTTGCGGTGATCATGCCCGTTGACAGTTCGTTCCCAACTGTTCCCAAAACAAGACAACATCTCATTCTCCAATTACTAGCTAGAAGCTTCTGAATCTCTTTGTTTCTAGGTTCTTTGGCTCTCACATACGTTGCCGACTACAGTTGATCCTGAACTGTAAAATTTGATGTAAGCCCTCAATTCCCACAAAAAACACAATTCCACTAGCCCATCCCATTTAATTAATCTTGAGATTAAAGGAGACAGACTTAAGGTCCGTTTGAATATGAACCATGAACATTTGACCTTTCAGCTTTAACGTCAAATTCATTGTTGTTGGAGTTATATTCGTTAAGCGGTCTTTCCAAAATTGCCTGCCAAGATGATTGCATCATAGATGTCAACGATGTTGTCATCGTTTATGTCAGCGTTAGGATTCCAGCCTGAGCTCTTCGGTATAGAGTTGTATCCTCCAGCAAGTGTTATGGCGTCGTAGATGTCAACAGTGAAGTCGCCGTTGATGTCTCCCGCAACAGTCACTTTGACGATTCCGCCTGTGAAGTTGTTTTCCGTCATGTCGCGCGCCACATCCTCTGTCTGAGAAAAACAGGTCCCGATTGGCATCTTGGTTCGGAAGGTTTGGCTATTGCTCTGCAAGGCTGCAACTCTGACGTTTTGAAATAATACTTACATATTATTTTCGTTGCTTTTCTTCATGATGCTCTAGCCCAGAAGAATAGGATACATACAATGCAGTGGGGGGGGGTGCGAAATCAATTGGCTTGTATGTTATTTCTTTTCAAGTTGGAGAAGTGGCGAGAGGGATCCTCTACTCGATAAATAACTTTCTGCTTATGGTGATAACCTGAAACTAACGGTCCTTTTCCTGCGATCTGCCCATTTTGAACTCTTTTCTAATATACTAGATAGATATGGACAAATACAATGTAAGAAAACGAATCTTGCGCGAGAACATTCTGAAAGCTATAGGCGTCAAGGTTGAAACTGGAGATCAGATAGACTACGGACAAAGCAGAGGTACTTTCAAGACTGTAGGCGATCAAGAGCACTTGGACATAATCAACAGTTACTTTGAAGGCTTAAGCATGGGCAAGATAGCCAAGAAACTTGATCGTTCAGCGGCAACCGTTCACGCTCAAGTACACGCTCACGACAAGTCTATTGAAAAGGTAGGCTACTGCGCACAATGCAGACGCATGAAAGGAACGCATGAAAATCTGAAAGCCAATATTACACGTCGATCAGCTTGACTATTCGTGTTTGTTGAAGTTCAAGACGGCTATGCTGATATCTCGCATGTTGACTGTTGCATCGTTGTTGATGTCTGCGTTTGGATTCCAGTTTGGCGATGATGGTTTGGTGGTGAATAGTAGAATCAGGTAGCTTATGTCCCGCATGTTTGTAATACCATCATAAACGCATTGTGCTGGACCTGAAATGTCTCCGGGAACACCAACGTGGACAGCGAAGTTGCATGTGCAGTTGTTGTCCTCGACATAAGTTTCATTTAGAACTGGTTCCGCGTATGCACTTATTGTCCAATTGCCCTTGGCAAAGCCAGTGGTGTTCCACGTGAACGTCATGGTTGTGAAAGTGCCCGTTTCCACAGTAACAGGTTGCGTCTCGATCTGGGTGTTGTTGGCGTAAACGGTGACATTACAGGTTTCAGGGTAGTCGCCTTGGTTTGCTGCTGTTACGCTTACGTTTAAGCAATAGCCCAGACCAACAACAGTCTTGGGCGAAACGTTCATGATGGCTACGTCATGAGGCGTATGAGGATTCATGAGGGGGTATCTGTCCGTGTTGCTAGCGTCGATGACGTATGGTGTGTCTCCTATTCCGTCGCTTCCAGACAAGTCCTGATTTGGACCACTCTTAACATCAACACCAACATAGTCACTCCAATAGTTCCCGCCACTTGGAAAACCATCATCCCAAATATTCGTCGAAGGGGTGACCCCTGGCAGCATATATGAAGCGTCGTAAACTTGCCACGAATTGCTAAAGTTGTTATAGTGAAAATTGTTGCGTGACGCATCATAGAGGTAAATGCCATATTGATTGCTCGCTTCTATGTTATTTCCGATGATAATATTGTCATTAGAGTTGTCGCGTAGCCCTACTCCAATAAGGTTGTTTGCGATATTGTTTCTGGATATAGCATTATAACTTGAGCCATCACCCAGCCCAATTCCGTAATAGTTCTTTGTTATGTTATTTCCATTAATATCATTGGTGGCTGATGACCACAACAACCCGATTCCGTACCAGTTGTTTGCTTCCAAATTGTTTAAAGAAACAAGGTTGTTGTTAGAAGAGTAAGAAAGATAGATGCCACACCAGCTATTTTCTGTTATGTTGTTACTGGAAATATTATTATTAGAAGCAAACTCGAGGAATACACCAATGTTGTTGTCTATTATGTTGTTTTGGGTTATGTTGCATCCGTTTATTTCATATAAGTATATCCCGCTATCTGTAGGTGCTAAACTGCTGTTTGTTATGGCGAAACCCGTTATTGTAACGCCATTTGTTGCTACGTTAATCACATGACCTTTCTGCATACCATCAATAACAGTAGTGCTCTTATCTTCTCCAATCAAGTAAATGGTTTTGTTTACTACTATGTTTTCATAGTATACTCCAGCTCTCACAAATATTGTGTCTCCTTCGTTTGCAGCGTCTATCGCTTCTTGTATCGTGGGGTAGTCGTCTGGAACTGTGATTGTTGTAGGGCTTGATTTGACTGGTTGAATTTTAGACGCCAACGTTAACGTGCTTACAAAAAGAAGAAAGAGCATTATTCCAGAAAATGTTTTCATTAACAATCTCCTTTCCCCGACCTATCATTCGTGTTTGTTGAAGTTGAGTATGGGTATTTGGATGTCTCGCATGTTGACGGTGCCGTCGTTGTTCACGTCTGCGTTTGGATTCCAGTTTGGCGAGGAGGGTTTGGTTGTGAATAGCAGAATCAGGTAGCTTATGTCCCGCATGTTTGTAGTGCCATCGTAGACTCCTTGTGTCGGACCTGAAATATCTCCTGGAACACCAACGTGAACCGGGACAGGACACGTGTAGATGTTGTTCACAATATCTGTTTCTCCTGGAACAAGGTCTGCGGCTGCTTGTAGCGTGTAGTTGCCATAGGCAAAACCGGTAGTATTCCACACGACGATTTTGGATGCGGTGCTTCCACCCGTCAAGTCGAAATTCAAGGCTCCGATGACGGTCAGGTTTGCGTAAGTCGCGACGTTGAAATTTTCAGTAAAGTCGCCCAAGTATTGGGCGGTTACTGTCACATTTCCTCCGTAGCCTTGTCCTATGATGGTCTTGGCTGACGTGCCATTGGTGACAGCCACATCAGGGCCTGAGCCAAAACAATAAACACCGTCCCACGCTCCTACGTAGACCTTACCGTCTGCAACAGCAGGAGAAGAATCCACAACATCGTATGTGTAGTAGTTCCACTGTTTTGTTCCTGTAGAAGCATCCAAACAATAAACATTACCATCACCCGATCCTACATATACCTTACCTTCAGCAACAGCAGAAGAAGACTCCACACTGCCTGTCGCGTAGCTCCAAAGTTTTGCCCCTGAAGACGCATTAAGACAATAGAAATTACCATCCCATGATCCTACATAGACTTTACCATCGGCAACGGCTGGAGAAGAATACACCTGATCGCCTGTAGTGTAGTTCCACAGTTTTGTCCCCGTAGAAGCATCCAAACAATAAACATTGTGATCCAACGATCCTACGTAGACTTTACCGCCGGCAATGGCAGGAGAAGATGAATACACAGGACTGCCTGTCGTGTAGTTCCAGAGCTTAGCTCCCGTAGAAGCATCCAAACAATAAACATTACTATCATCTGATCCTACGTAGACTCTGCCGTCTGCAACGGCAGGAGAAGACTCCACAACATTGTCTGTCGTACTGTTCCATAGTATGTGGTTTGTGGTTGGCGCGTTTGAAGTGGAGTATCCGGTGTGGTTCAGGTCGTGATGGAACATCGACCACGAGTCGGTGCTGTGCGTTGGCTTCATCAAAGGATAATGGTCCACATTGTCTGTATTAATAACACGAGGTGTGTCTCCTATTCCGTCGCTTCCAGTCCCATTCTGAAATGGACCAGCGTATGAGTCTGTGCCGGTGTAGTCGCTCCAGTAGTTGCCGCCAGAAGGATAACCATCGTCCCAGGCATTCACTACTCCTGAACTGCTCACTTGTTCATCATTATCAATGAAGCTGTTATGATAGATCGTGTTGTTGCCAGAAGAAGGACCGAACTGGATGCCATAAGCATTGTTTGTTATTCTGTTTTCAGAAACCGTGATGTTAGAAGAAATGTAGGTGTCGATGCCAAACGTGTTATTTGTTATTTTGTTTTCAGCAACCGTGATGTTAGTTGAAAAAGAGAGATAGATGCTATCGCTGTTGTTTGCTATGTTGTTTCCACAAACTGTAATATTGGAAGACTCGTGGAGACCGATGCCACGCCCATTGTTTGTCATATTGTTGTTTGCTATTTCTGTGTTGTTTGTCCTCCAAAGCTGCACGGCCGCACTTGTGTTGGATAGATCAATGTTTTGCACAAATATGTTGTTGCATTTGACGAGTATTACCTGTCCAGCATCATCGACAATATGGTCTGAAACGCCCTCCATATATACCAAAGGTCTATCGTTCACCAGATTGTCCACCACAACGTTCCCATAAGCCCCCCAAACAAAGAGGCCGTCGCTAAAAAACTTGTTTCCAGCAACCCTAATGTTGGAAGACCAGTCGAGGGAAATGCCAGCTCCGTTGCCTGTAAAGTTGTTTCCAGAAACCGCGTTATCAGCGGAATCAAGGATCTCAATGCCCTCGCCGTTGTTTGCGATCTCGTTATCAAAAATACTGTTGCTGAGAGAGTCATACTCGACTGCGACATCACACCCATTGTTTGTTATATTGTTACCAGAAACCAGGATACTAGAGGATCTATAGAGACTGATGCCTTCCGCGCCATATAGGGTGTGTGCTGTTATGTTGTTTGCAGAAACTGTACAGTTGGAAGAATCGATGAGATCGATGCCAGCATAAAGGTTGTTTGCTGCTATGGTATTCCCTGAGATTGTGTTGTTAGAAGACGAAAAGGACTTTATGCCTGTGGCAAATCCTCTTACGGTCGTGTTTTTTAGTGTCACCTTGTTTCTAAGCGAAATGTCCATTCCACTGCCGCTTCCCGTTCCTTGAAGCGTATAGCCTGCTCCATCAACTGCGATGTTGTCCCTTTCAACAACTATACCATCAGCGTCGCTGGTGATGTTGCCAGTCAAAGTGTATGTGATATTGTCAATGGTGGAAATCGGCGCTGTCGGCGGATCTATTGAGCCGTCAGCCCGAATATAGATAGTTCCGCTGGCTTTGGCTGGTTGAATGTTGAATGCCAAAGTGAACATGCCTGTTAACAGCAGCATGAGCATTATTCCAGAAACAGATCTTCTAAACAAGCCTCCAATCTCCTACATCTAATTGGTTGCACGAAGAAAATAATGCTTGTGGAACGCTCTTCTATGACGCTATTTGAAGATAGAAAAACGGGGAGCTGCCAAGCCTTTTATTCATTCATTCATTCAGTGACCGACTTCGTACAAACACCCACAGAAGGAGAATCAGAGTTAGCTGAACAAACCATGATGGTTTGATGGTTCTTTAATAGACTGATAACGCACCTACTGAAATGATTTGAAAAAAGAAAAAGGGGTTTTAGTTTTGCTGTTTTTTGGTCCGTCTGACGCAGATGAATGAAGCTGCAATAGCTATTGTCAATGCAAGGCTTGTCCATGTAGCAAGTAACTGAGGTGTGTTCACCAGACTCAGCGTTTGAAGTGTGATGGGTGCCCATTCTCCGCCTACTGACGCGATGCTAGACGGACTTTGAACGATTAAGTCAACAAAGATTTTGCTACTTCCTCCGTTTGCACTTGTGACTGTTATGTTACCAGAGTACCATCCTTCCGAGGAATTTGGTGGCGCGTTGAATGTCACTGTGACATTTGTCCAAGTTCCCTTCGGCACTGTAATATCGTTCTTGTCGAAGGCTACGTTACTAGAGGCTATTGTTTGGCTGTCGAAAGTCTTTGAAAAATCATGCGCCGCGAAATTGACACTAAGCAAGTCTGTTTGGTTGAGGGTTTCCCCGACAAAGAACTCTGCCTTTGCGCTCTGACCTGCGATTACATTCACTTTCAAGTAGTCTGGAATGACATTCAAAGCTGCCTCCCTTGGAGGCTGAACGCTGATAGTGTGAGTTACGGACCCAGTCAGGCTATTGTTATCTGTTACTGTCAATGTTACGTCGTAGTTGCCAGGATTAAGGTAGGCATAAGTGAAGCTCTTGCCTGTTTTAGGTTGACTACCGTCTCCCAAGGACCATTGGTAAGTTACGATGAATCCGCTTGGTGCAAAACTGGGTGAGCCATCAAAAGTGGCGTTTTCATCTGCCACTGGTTGGTTCGGTGTCCATATGAACTCTGCGGTTGGAGACCAATGTTCGCTTGGCTGAGGCATGCGAGTTGTCGACCACTGTGCAACATAATATGTGTACCAAACAATATGCCAAACACCACCACCGAGCCACCAAGGAATCGGGACATCCGTGTACACTTCAAGTTCCGATATTCTCCACCAACTGAATTTTGTCGCTATGTAGTAGTTCTTGTTTAGAATCAGATTAATGTGGGGCCAAAGTGGTAAGTATGGAAAGTAAATATCGATTGAGCCGTCTGGGTTGGTGTCTTGTAGTATCGTCAGCAAAACCCATGGCAAGGAAGCCCAGATGAAAGGCCCACCAAAGAATAGTGTTTTCAGAGTCTCTAGTAGTGGATGTTCGATGAAATCCTCAATTATGTCGACAATCTGCCAAATAAACGCCACTACTAAGACTATCGCAAGCGCAACTCTTAACACATCCACAACCCACTTTTCGAGATATAGACGAAAAGCCTCTACAGGTCCATTGTAGTATGGAGCATCTGTGAGAGTGTCAGGGATTTGTGCCGAGGCCGTGATTGTCTCATTATGCGGATTATAGAGTGTTGCACTGAGGTCTATGAGAGTTTCATTGCCGACTGTTGTAATGTTTGCATCAACTATGATGTGATAGGTGTCCTCCTCCGTTGTTATTACAAAGAGTGTCCTTTTGGTGGTAGGATCATCAATTAGTCTGGTCACAGCAATGTTCTTGATTCCAGGCCCCGAGCTAGCGTGAACAACATTTACTGGCGCACAAACTGTTGCAATGAGGATTGCAAGAACCAGCAAATAGACTAACCTCTTGTTCATCATAGAATCACCTCCCTTCTCCTTTCAAGCAAGACGAGATTATGTGTTCAATGTCTTTTTTACTTTTGTGAAAGAAAGTTCTAGTATCAAATACAAATGGCGCTCGCGTCATGAGTGGCCTATTTATGGCTATTTTCACCACTTTTTCACTCTAAGACCCTTGATCATTCAAGGCATTCAGCGTTCATTTATTTGGAGACGGATTCTACAACACACTATAGGGTACAGAAAACAAAGTTTTTGCTGATTCTAGCCTTCACAATTCATGTCATGAAGACCGAATCAGCTTTGCCAGCAACCTCTAATTGCTCTTTTCAAGATTCATGCTTTTGTCTAGACGCCGCCGCGCCCTAGCTTTGGGCTTTTCTCCAGTAAGCTCGAAGCGCGTGCGCTAGGGTAGCTTTCGATAGTACGCATGTGGGTAGATTAGCCAGACTGAAACTCAGTAGACGAAGATATAGAAGAGGATAAATCTTTTATTCTTTCAAACGTAATGGGGTATTGGCGTATCTCATCCATTAGAATTGGGCATTTCCTAACATCAACTTCGCCTTTTTCCAAAGCTACACATCTAATCCCCATTTTTCTGCATCCGTCAGCGATACCGTGTTTGCAAACAACCTTTGGCTTTACCATTTCTCCAAAAAGCTGACGTTCAGCTTCCCCAATCATTCTCTCCAATTCTTGTCTTTCAGCGGGGTCATTTGGCGGATCCAACTGCTTTTTCAGAAGCAACCACAGAAGGATATGTTGTCCAATCAAGTTTATCGAATAATTGATGTTAACCCTGAAGTTCTTGCCCAAGTCAATAGACCCGGCTGCAAAGTCCATCTTTGGGATAAAAGGAAAACTTTCTTGGTAGCCAACACCCATAAAGACCATTGAATTGAAATGTCCAATTTCACACGGAATGCCGAAACTTACCTTTTCTGGCAATAAGACGCAGATGAAACTATTGTGTGTGTCTGGGTCCCAAAAAGTTTTCAGAGCTTTGGCCATTTGCTCTTCATTGTTGAAATCTTTGACGTTGTTTTTTACAAAGTCAAAAAGTACGTTGTGACGTATCGGTTCCCTTTGGTTCTTTTCTCTGTCGACGTATTGAGCAATGTAAGTCGGGCTATCGCCTTCTCTTGAAACGCTTCTGGTCCCAAAAATCAAAGCCATGTCAACATCCTTGGTGTGAGCGTTCCATGCGAAAAGCCATCTCTTATGGCTGTCCATTCCGGTAAAATCGCTTAAGAATCTAACATTATATCCTCTTTCAAGCATTTTGCTTGCCCATTCATTGCCAGAATACCCTGCCTCACGACGTATTTTGTAATAAGCACACGCATCTTTGCCTTTCGACGTGAGTTCAAAAAGTTTCCTATTCTTAGCTTTGATACTCTTCACTAGCTCCATTCTTTCCAAGTAAGCCAGTTGAGAAATCACCTTTCTTTTGTTCTTGTTTGTCCTTCTCGAGATCTCATTCAACCAGAGAGCTCCATTGAGGAGCGACTGTAAAATGTTTTCATCACATGACATATATTCAAATTTACTCAGATTTGATTCCCCTATCGGTGCTTTCTTGCACTGATAGGCAGTGCTGGATTAGTGTATTACTTAAGGTTTTCTATAGGTTCTCTATAGAAGGTAAACAGTTTGGAATTAAAGCTGAAAATCAATCCTATAGAAAGACTCGCCTATATTCCTAAGGCCATCTTCAACATACTCGGACCCGACGTTTGCGTTACACCAGACCGATCAGCAGTTCTGATGTTTGGTTCTGAGGTGGGCATTGATGACGTTCTAAAATCACTCGACATAATCAAGGCCGATCTACTACATGCGCAACAACTTCAGAAGAACAAAGAACATACATCTGTTCTGAAGGCATCCCAGGAGGCTCAGGCAAAATGAGTGAAGAAGACTTTTCAATTGAAGTCTTAACCGATTTTTTCGACGCAGTTGAAGCTGGCATAACCTCGGCAAGACAACGAATTAAGGGAAAGAAGAAGATTGAACCTGAAACACTAGACTTCAATAAGCTTTTCTGGGAGCAAAAGCAAGGCGAAAAGGGGCTATTTGAGCAAACGAGCGAGAAAGCTAACGGTAACAGCGATTTATGGAAGGTTCTGAAGGCGAAACTCAAGGAAAACCAAGGATTTTGGCAGCATGCCGGTTACAGACTATGGTTCGACATGAAAAACGAGTTAGTGATTGACAGACGCAAAATCGGTTAGGTGTGGAGATGCGCGGAGCGTTGACCTGGAGCTTGAAGCGTTCCTATGGCCAGCTTCTTTAGGGTTCCAGTAGCCCGCGCACCACAAAACTTGAGGCGGACTGAATATGACTGTCAACGAATATAAAACTTGCACAAGAGTCCTATCATACATTCCCTGGTTGACTCGTGGAGCCACTCCGGAGCTTCTTGACCATAAACTAACTTTGCGACTTGCCAGACATGCGAAACGCTGTGAACCCTGCGAGCGATGGATAAAGGAAAACTTGCACTTTGAAAGCGCACGCGAATTTGAGCGTTTTCTGTTTTGGTGTTGGAGCCGGAGACCGCGAACATGAACGCTGAACGTGATATTCTTGTCAAACGACTGCTAGAAGCCGGGTTTGATTCGCGCAGATTCTTGAAGCTCGGGAACAAAGGCAACGACAAAGCAGCCAAAGAGCCTGACTTTCAAAACCATTTATACACTCCAGAAGAACTCGGAGATTATCCGTTGTGGGGAATATGCGGAAGAAACGGCCTTGTGCTTGTTGACGCTGACAAAGTAAGTATGGAAGCAACATTGAGGCAGATTCTACCACCAACATTTGAGGTTAGAAGCCCAAGACGAGGGTTAGCCCACTTCTACTATGCAGTTGAAGGCGAACAAGTCGAAAACAAAGTGTTGTCTCTGAAAGGCGAAGAGGAAAAAGCTGGGGAAATCAGAGCCAAAAACATGTATCTAGTCGCGCCTGGAACAGAAATCCATTATAAGGATTTGAGAACGAGCGAACCTAAAATTGGCAGGTACACGATTCTTCAGGATAGGCCCCTCGCAAAAATCAATCATGTAGATTTTATGGCCGCTGTAACTCCTTACTTGGGCAGCGATCCTAAACAGCCAATCACGTTTGAGCAAATGCGGAAAGGCGTTCCGCAAGGATCAAGACACCTGCAAGGCATAAAACTCGCCAATTACCTTACTGGACTTCTAAAATTCGATGAAGCAACAGCCCTGTATGCCATGCAGGGATGGAATAAACTGTGTACGCCCCCGATGGATAATGCTGATTTGGAACGGATGGTAAAAAATGCTTTAGGCTACGTTGCTACAAAGCGCAAGAAACGCCTAGTGCGCGACAGTGAAAGATCGTTTGAAAAGAAGGTAGCTAACCTTGAGTGACGAAACAGACGATCTAATCATTACACCGTTTTTCAACAGCACCCTTCAAAACATTCATCCGGCTGTAGGTGTGGCTGAAGGTGAACATAGCAAACTTGCCTATGTCGGCGTGTACGTGCCTTGTCAAGTGACCGATAAAGAAGGACATAAGAAAACAAAGGACTTTCTCTATCTAATCACAAGTGAAAGGGAAAAAGTGCTGGCGTTAGATAAGGATCTACTGGCGCGGAATTGGAGGCTAGAGTACAAACCGATTCATTTTGAAAACCGTTGGAGCCTTGCAGACGTTCAGAAGTTTTTGAACGGTGAAGGCGTTGACGTAGCCCAAGTTTACCAGGATGTGATAGACACCTTCAAAGAGTTCCTAGAGTTTTCAGACGATAGATTCTATATGATGAATACATTGTGGAGCATAGGAACCTATTTCCACGTTTTGTTCAACAGTTTCAGCTACCTGTACGTGGGAGGAATAAAACGAAGTGGCAAAACAAAGACGTTGACCGTTCACAGTGCCATAGACTTCAACGCTATCTTCAGCAACAACATGAGCAGTTCCAGCTTGTACCGGCTGATTCAGAACAGTAAATCTACGTTGTTAATAGATGAGTCTGAACAGTTGGACAACGCGCAACGCGCACAAGCGTTCAGAAACATTTTGTTGTCAGGATACAAAAAAGGTGCTAAAACGTTTAGGTGTGAAAAGAACGCTAAAGACCGCATAGAACCCGAAGCTTTTGAAATCTATAGCCCAAAAATGCTAGGCAATATAGGCGGATTAGAAGATGTGTTGGAAGATCGTTGCCTAACCACGTTTCAGCGTAGAAGCCGCAACATAAAGATTCTGAACAGTGAAATAGACACGACACAAGAACGGTACGCCAAACTAAGAGCGGACCTATACAGACTGTTCTTACTACACTGGAATGAAGTTGCTGAAATCTATGGACAATTAAAAGATTCAAGTGAGTTTAGTGTAGGTAGTGTAGATAGTGTAGAGACGAAGTTAGGCCCTATCGGTGCGGAGTTTCTAGCTGGTAGAGAACTAGAACTGTGGAAATCGTTAATTACCATGGCCAGGTTTTTCGACAAGTACCTCAACATCGTACCTACACAACCTACACTAACTACACTGATTATCAAGTTGGCATGTGACTTGGCGAAACTACGACATATGGAAAACATAACTGAAGTCGGTGAAGAAATCTTGGTGCAATGCCTGCTAGACATAGTGCCAGACGATCAAAAAGTGTTTTGGATTAAAGTGAAAACGATAACGACAAGTATAGAGGCAGAGTTTGACAGCAAACAAGACTGGCTAAGCACCATTTGGGTAGGCAGAGCGTTACGGCGATTAGGATTCAGCGATAAACGAAGGTTAGGTGCTGGCATTGAATACAACATTCCAAGTAAAGCCGTGTTAGACCTGAAGGTACGTATGCAAATAGAGGAACGTCCAAAGGAAGACGATAAAGAACCTGAAGTGAAAAGCTGTTTTCTATGCAACATGGCCTTACCTGTTGACCATTCCAACACGACCATGATGGATGGAAAAGAGGTTCATGCTTGGTGTTTTAAACAAGTCAACGAGGGAAAAGTGGTCGAGAATGAATGAAAAGTTGAGGCAAACAACCCTAACCGCTAACATAACATTGAAAGAAAAGGTTGAGCTGTGCCATTCACGAATACCACAAGCCAGGTTTATAGAAGGATTCTTAGACTCTAACCTGATAGCACCTTTACCTATTTGGAGTCCTGTTCCGAAAGAACCCCAGAAAACAGCGCATGATTCATTTAGCATTTGGGGATTAGAGGCTCAGCATGCTAAGTATTTGCCTGAGATTCTTCAGCCGTTTGTTCGTGTTGAAACACAAGGAAAAGGTCATAGCAAACACGCTGTCTCTACCCTTCTTGAGGGAGCATATAAACACAGTATTATTTTCAGTTTCAATGGGAAAAATGACAGCAAAGACTTAGAGAAATTCCAACGAGTTAGAGCTGGACATTACGACGAAAAAACCGACGTTATAACCATCTACTTAGACACAATCGCTAAATCCATGCTAGACGATTTCGGACATCTATTCGCGATCCCCAAAATCGTACATGGGCAATACTCAGAGCCAATACTTGAACAAAACCCGGTTAATTTGACAAGGGTATTTTGTAGCATCATAACCCACGAATACATACATCACGCATTGTGGCTGCTGGGATTAGAGAGTGCTTGTCGCCAGTACGACCACAAAGGCTTTTTTGAAAATGTGGAATGCGAAGAGGTTGACCGTGAGACATGATAGAAGATGTTTGGGTTCTCGTTGTCAGTCTATTGTGTTTCTCTATTGGTTTCTTGATTAGAGGCGAACTTCAGCATTTCAGAAAACGAAAAGATGAGGCTGAACCAAGATGAGTGAGTGGCGATATGAGAGAGAGAAAGATGAGGATGAGGAGATAGGCCGCCAAGACTGCTTTGAGGGATACTGTCCTCGCAAAGACGATAAAACTGTCATTATTTCTTCTCGATGTTTCTATCATGATAGAAATCGAGAGTGTGATGATTGTGTTTTCGATCAAGACCCAATTTGCGTGAAGTTGATTTTAATCATGTGTGAAATTTTGGAAGAGAGAGGTAAACTAACATGTTGAAGAGTCTTGTGATCTATCCTAATGAAAAAACACGGGACATGGGAAGCGTCCTGCAGATAGCAAGGTCTATCGCCAAGAAAATAGAGCGCACTGATGTCAATATTCCCGTTTTAAACATCATATTTGATCCAGTTAACCGAGTGTATGTTGCGGTTTATGAATGGTGTTCAAACCCTCAGGATGTAGAGGAAAGAGCAAAATGAAAAGTGGTTAAGTGCCCTCAATGCGGATCGAACAGAGTCTGGAAGTCTGGACTGAGATATTCCAAAACAGGCGCTGAGGTGCAGAGATGGCTATGTCGAGACTGCGGTTTCAGATTTAGTGAGAGCCTTGTCGAACTTGAGGAAAAGTTCGACGTCCTTATGCAGCCGGGACTGCTTCAGTCTCGTTCTGATTTGGCTGAGGGCTCTGTCTGTGATCGGAATCATTCCGTTAAGGAACCTTTCAACGATTGCTCTTTCCCGTTTGGTGAAAACGTAGAGTCTCATGCTGTTACAATTGTGGGAAAAAGCTTAAATGCCTTGCGTTCCCATAGTTGTAAACGCCGAGTATGCGACTCAGCGAGGTCGAAAAACTTGGACACGACAACGGTTCAAAAGGAAACCGTGTCGGCAACATCAACAGTCTTTGACTCCAAGACAGCAAGAGGCCTACTGCTACAATATGCGCTCTACCTTCAAAAAGAAGGCTACGGACAAGATTGCCGTTACAAAAGCTGCATACGAATGCTCATCAACTCCGGAGCAAACCTACTCGACCCAGAAAACGTCAAAGAAGTCATAGCAAAGAAACAATGGAAAGACGGAACAAAGATGCAAGTAAGCTACGCCTATGACGCCATGGCTAGAATGCTGAGGATCACTTGGACCATGGCTAGATACAGGCAAGAGGAAGCTTTCCCCTTCATACCTGAAGAGAAGGAAATCGACGCACTAATCGCCGGCGCTGGCAGCCAAAGAATGAGTAGCTTCCTTCAAGCCCTCAAAGAAACCATGACCGACCCAAGCGAATGCTTACGGATCCGATGGATAGACATCAAGGGCAACGTCATAACCATAAACCGACCATGCAAAGGTCACTACCCCAGACAAGTCGAAGTCAGCAACACTTTGATTTCAACGCTTAACGCACTGCCTAAGACTTCAGAACTCGTCTTCCCCACTACATACCGAAGCCTAGCAGCTTGCTATTTCAAGGTGAGACGGAAACTAGCCAGGAAACTCAACAATCCGAGACTCAATTCCATAAGCCTTGTGACTTTCAGGCATTGGGGTGCAACCATGCTCTACCATCACACACAAAACATTCTACTCGTTAAGAAAATGCTGGGCCACAAGAATATCCAGAACACTATAAAGTACACGCAGCTTGTCAACTTCAAAGACGATGACTATGAAGTGACCACCGCAACCAACGAGGAAGAAATCAAAGCCTTGGGAAAAGCAGGATTCGTCAAGTACGATGAACACAACGGAATTCATTTCTACAGAAAGCCAAAGAGGTTTGTCAGCCTTGCGTAGCCAGACGGTACTTACAGTAAAAGCAACATTGAAAAGCAGCACCAAAAGCCTTAAGTGTGGTCTTAATGTTATGGTTCAATCGTCTAAAAGATAGGATGTTGAAAAAGCTTGGCAGTTGAAGGTTTAACAGGAGCAAGGCAACCAGTAGACGCAAAAGTAGGCGAACTAAACCCCTCTTCGAGGGCTGTAAACGTGCTTGCAAAACTCGTATCCAAAAGCGAAATCAGAAACGTCGCTGCCGGAAGAGACGGAGAACCACACAAAGTCAGCGATGCAATGGTCGGAGACGAAACCGGTTGCATATACCTAACGCTTTGGGATGACAACATCGAAAAAGTCAAAGACGGCGACACAATACTGATCAAGAACGGTTATATCAACCTGTTCAGAGGCAACATGCGCCTGAACGTTGGAAGATACGGAACTTTAGAAATCTCTGAAACACCACTCGCAGGCGAAGTGAAATCAGAAAACAACATGTCAACACAGGTGTACGAACAAGAAAGAAGACCCTTTAGAGGCGGCGACCGAAGAGACTTCGGCGGCGGAAGACGCGATTTCGGCGGACGAGACAGAGACACAAGAGGCGGCTACCGACCGAGACGCTACTAGACGCGCCTCCCGTTTGAAGCACCTTCCCACCATTTTCTTCTATTCCTCCAAAACAGTGTTGGCCTTGTTCCGTAGGTCGAAGATTAACACAAAATAGTATATATTTTCTGACGATAACCACCGCAATACTTAAAGGCTGTGGGTCAAAAACAACAACATCCCACAGAAGGAGATTTTCAAATGTCAAAATCAAAAGGCAAAGAGACAAAGCCCACAGTTGAAGAATTGC
>Ga0315288_10003795_pt1 | contig 19254 bp, 19 predicted proteins | sample YL17G11_20_MG_FD_203454 | JGI IMG/M metagenome (GOLD analysis project Ga0315288, IMG submission 203454) | Sediment microbial communities from Yellowstone Lake, YNP, Wyoming, USA - YL17G11_20 | ecosystem: Environmental > Aquatic > Freshwater > Lake > Sediment | place: USA: Wyoming | collected... | reverse complement strand
TTCGCCAAGCTTATGTCCCACCATGTTTTCCGTAATGTAAACGGGGATGAATTTATTTCCGTTATGAACTGCTATAGTATGTCCGACAAAGTCAGGCGAGATGACTGATCTCCGCGACCATGTCTTGAGAACTGATTTCTTTTGTCCCTTGTTCATTTCAAGGACTCTCTTCTCCATCTTGAATTCAATGAAAGGGCCCTTTTTAATTGATCTGCTCATAGTATATCAGTTATTTTTTCCTTCTTTCAATAATATGTTTTGCAGAGTATTTCTTCTTGTCGCGGGTTTTAAAACCTTTTGCAGGCACCCCTCTGCGCGATCTCGGATGTCCGCCCGAAGCTCTTCCTTCGCCGCCACCCATCGGGTGATCAACCGGATTCATAACAACGCCTCTTACTCTTGGACGGCGGCCCTGCCAGCGTGAACGGCCGGCTTTGCCTGATTTCTCAAGGTTATGATCGGCATTGGAAACCGTTCCTATCGTTGCACGGCATGTTGTCAGAACCATCCTTGTTTCACCTGATGGAAGCTTTATTATTGCATATTTCCCTTCGCGTGCCGAAAGCTGTACATAGGTTCCCGCACTGCGGGCAATAGCCCCTCCCTTACCTGGTTTCAGCTCAATATTATGCACTATGGTACCCAGTGGAATATCATTGAGAAACATTGTGTTCCCGATCTCAGGTGTAGCATCTTTTCCTGATACGACTTTCTGTCCAACCTTAAGTCCGTTGGGTGCCACAATATATCTTTTTTCACCATCCTCATAAACAACGAGAGCAATTCTCGATGATCTGTTCGGATCATATTCAATTGCTCTTACCGTTGCATGCATGCCATCTTTTTCCCTTAGAAAATCGACAACCCTGTACATCTGTTTGTGACCGCCTCCGATGTACCTCATAGTTCTTCTGCCGTTAACATTCCTTCCTCCTGATTTCCTGAGCGGTCGAAGCAAGGATTTCTCCGGCGCAGCTTTTGTTATAGTGTCAAAAGCGCTGATGATTTTGTTTCTCTGACCTGGTGTTACAGGTTTTAGTTTTCTGACTGCCATACTTGTTGTTAAATATTGCTATAGAAATCAATTTTGTTCCCCTCAGCCAGGGTAACAACTGCTTTTTTTACAGCAGCGGTTTTCCCGACAAGAAAGCCCGATTTCGTATTCCTTGTTTTTATCTTACCGCCATACCTCATTGTATTGACTGAATCGACGGTTACGCCATACAAATCCTCGACAGCTTTCCTGATCTGCAATTTATTTGCGTTTTTAGCAACGATGAACCCATAGCGATTGAATTTATCGCCCTGGCTTGTCATCTTTTCCGTCACTATTGGTTTAAGCAAAATATTCATTACACAAAATTTACTGGTTTTCAAAAGTTGCCTGCAAAACGTCAACTGCACTCTCAACAAGTACCAGAGTTGAAGCTTTCATTATCTTATAAGTACTTAATTCACCGGCAGTTACAACTTCAACCCCTTGTACATTTCGGGATGACAAATATATGTTTTTATTTTGTTCCGGTAAAACAAATAGTGATTTTTTATTCCCAATATTCAGGTTATTGCCCATTTTAACCATTTCTTTTGTTTTTGGCGCTTCAAATGAGAAGTCTTCCAGAACAATAATATTATTTGTCGATGCCTTATATGAAAGGGCCGATTTCCTGGCCAGCTGTTTCAGCTTTTTGTTAAGCTTGAAGCCATAGAATCGGGGCTGGGGACCGAATATCCGGCCACCGCCGCGGAACAAAGGGTTCTTTATGCTGCCTGCACGGGCTGTCCCGGTTCCCTTCTGCCTCTTGATCTTCCTGGTACTGCCTGCCACTTCACCACGCTGTTTGGATTTATGGGTCCCCTGCCTTTGATTTGCGAGGAACTGTTTCGTATCCAGATAAATGGCGTGATCATTCGGTTTAATCCCGAAAATAGAATCGTTAAGATTAACTTTTCTTCCGGTTTCCTTGCCATCAATATTAAGAATCGCTAATTCCATTATTTTGTAATTATTACGTAACCACCTTTCGGACCGGGAACTGATCCTTTAACTATAATTATATTACTTTCTGCCATAAGCTTCATTACTCTCATGCTTATTGACATAACTTTATTTCCGCCCATGCGTCCTGCCATTCTCATTCCGGGCAGTACTCTTGAAGGGAAGGATGAGGCGCCCAGAGAACCTGGTGCTCTTCCCCTGTTATGCTGTCCGTGGGTCTGACCGCCAACACCACTAAAACCGTGACGTTTTACGACTCCCTGGAATCCCTTGCCTTTGGACCATCCGCGCACATCAACCCAGTTATCGGGACGGAACAGCTCAGCTGTGAGGACTTCACCTTCCTTAACCTGTCCCTCAGCAAATCCAGTGAATTCAAGGAGTTTTCTCTTGGGTGTTGTATTTGCCTTTTTTAAATGGCCCAATTCAGCTTTCGTGGTATGCTTTTCCTTTTTATCATCGAAACCAAGCTGCACTGCGAAATATCCGTCCTTTTCCTTTGTCTTGACCTGTGTTACAACACACGGGCCTGCCTGGAGTACAGTACAAGGAACATTCTTTCCGTCCTGATCGAAGACGGAGGTCATTCCTACCTTTTTTCCAATTAATCCCTGCATTTCTTTATTGCTTTACTGGTTTCACACTTTTATTTCTACTTCAACCCCGCTTGGAAGTTCAAGCTTCATCAGAGCATCAATCGTCTTAGGCGTTGAGCTGTAAATGTCGAGCAGCCTTTTATAGGATGAAAGCTGAAACTGTTCCCTTGATTTCTTGTTTACGAACGGGGAACGAAGAACCGTGTAGATCTTCTTATGTGTCGGAAGCGGAATAGGACCACTTACAACTGCACCGGTCGATTTTACTGTCTTGACAATCTTCTCTGCGGACTTGTCCACCAGATTATGATCGTAAGATTTCAGTTTGATACGAATTTTCTGACTCATTTCTTTAAAGAATTTTTCCTTTTGTAATTTCTATAATTCTGTTTGCGATTTCTGCAGGCACCTCTTCATAATGGGAAAACTCCATAGTGGAGGTTGCTCTTCCCGAGGTCAGGGTCCTAAGAACTGTAACATAACCGAATTTTTCGGCCAGAGGTACTTTTGCTTTTATAACCCTTGAACCTGCTTTGGATTCCATACCTTCCACCTTGCCTCTTCTCCTGTTAAAATCGCTGATGACATCACCAACATATTCTTCAGGGGTGACAACCTCTGTCGACATTATTGGTTCAAGAATCACGGGATTGCATTTCCCCGCATATTTCCTGAATGCCTGTTTTGCAGCAATTTCAAAAGAAAGGGCATCGGAGTCTACAGGATGGTACGAACCGTCTCTGAGTACTACTTTAAGGTTTTCGAGAGGGAACCCTGCCAGCGGTCCGTTGGACATTGCCTCGCGGAATCCTTTTTCAACTGACGGGATGAACTCCTTGGGAATATTGCCTCCCTTAACCTCGTTTACAAATTCGAGGCCTCTGACCCCATTTTCAGCCGGCATCAGGGCAGCATATATGTCGGCATATTTTCCTCTGCCTCCGGTTTGCTTTTTAAATACTTCACGGAATTCAGTGGTGGTAGTAATTGCCTCTTTGTAGGCAACCTGAGGAACACCCTGATTACATTCAACCTTGAATTCACGCTTTAAACGGTCAATAAGAATCTCAAGGTGCAATTCTCCCATACCGTTTATAATGGTCTGCCCGCTGTCGGGATCAATTCTTACCTGGAATGTCGGATCTTCCTCGGCCAGTTTGTTGAGTGCAACAGACAGCTTATCAACATCAGCCTGGGTTTTGGGTTCAACAGCCACGCCTATTACAGGTTCGGGAAAATCCATCGACTCAAGCATAATCGGCTTATGTATCGCACAGAGGGTATCCCCGGTTTTCAGATCCTTGAATCCGACACCTGCACAAATATCTCCTGCCGAAACGCTCTCTTCCGGATTCTGCTTGTTTGCATGCATCTGGAAAAGCCGGTTGACGCGGTCCCTTTTCCCGGTCCTTGTATTCAGGACGGTATCTCCGGCATGGAGAACACCTGAGTAAATACGAAGGAATACAAGTCTTCCGACAAATGGATCGGTGGCTATTTTAAAAGCAAGCGCGGCAAGTGGTTCATTATCATCCGGCTCACGTGTAACTTCATTATCATTCCTGGGATCAATTCCGGTAACTGCGCCAATATCTACCGGAGACGGAAGAAATGCAACAACAGCATCGAGGAGGTTCTGTATACCCTTGTTTTTAAATGCTGCGCCGCAGATGACCGGGACCGCCAGTCCCTGTATGGTCGATTTCCTGAGAGCAGTCACAATTTCATCCTCTGTTATTGAATCATGATCTTCCAGAAACCTTGCAAGAAGTGTATCATCAACATTTGCAACCGATTCAATAAGTTTACCTCTCCATTCGTTCGCTTCCTCCAAAAGATCCTGTGGAATAACTTCAATTTCATATGTTGTTCCTGTCATATCGCTGTTGTACCATACGATAGCTTTCATGCTTATCAGGTCAATAAGTCCCCTGAAGTTCTCTTCCGCGCCAAGAGGCAGCTGAATCGGGACAGGATTTGCTCCAAGCTTTTCAGCTATCTGATGGACAACGCTGAAAAAATCAGCTCCGGCCCTGTCCATTTTATTTACAAAAGCGATCCTGGGAACATTATATTTATTTGCCTGTCTCCAGACGGTCTCTGATTGTGGTTCAACACCGCCGACTGCACAAAAAACCGCAACTGCACCATCAAGAACCCTGAGTGACCGTTCAACCTCTACAGTGAAATCGACATGTCCCGGAGTATCAATAATATTTATCTTAAAATCATCACCCCTGTATTTCCAGAAAGCGGTAGTCGCAGCTGAGGTAATTGTAATGCCTCTTTCCTGCTCCTGAATCATCCAGTCCATCTGGGCATTGCCATCATGCACCTCACCCATGCGATGAGTCCGGCCGGTATAAAACAGAATACGCTCTGTTGTAGTGGTTTTGCCGGCATCGATGTGCGCCATGATTCCGATGTTTCTGGTATATTTCAGGTTGCTGTTCATAAATCTTTCTTTCTTCCTTTGGGGAGGGATATCAGTTAAAACCTGAAATGAGCGAAAGCTTTGTTAGCTTCTGCCATCCTGTGAGTGTCTTCTTTTTTCTTGTAAGCGCCGCCTTCAAGCTTGTATGCAGCCATAAGCTCAGCAGCAAGTCTTTCAGCCATTGAATGGCCTGTTCTCTTGCGAGCAAATGAAATCATATTCTTCATGCTGATGCTTACCTTTCTGTCGGCACGGATTTCCATCGGCACCTGGAAAGTTGCCCCACCTACCCTGCGTGCTTTCACCTCAACCTGAGGAGTGACGTTGTCAAGCGCCTGCTTGAAAATCTCAAGAGGTGACTTCCCTTCGCTTTTAAACTTGTCGCCTACTATGTCGAGAGAATCATAAAATATTTTAAAAGCAAGATTCTTTTTACCACTAAACATAAGATTGTTCACAAACCTTGTTACATACGGATCGTTATATTTTGGATCCGGTAACATGATCCTCTTCTTTGGTTTTGATTTTCTCATGATCTTATTTATTAAGCGTTATTTCTTTGGTCGTTTTGCACCATACTTTGATCTTCTCTGAGTACGGCCATCAACGCCGGATGTATCTAGTGCACCACGAACGAGATGGTAACGGACACCGGGAAGATCCTTTACTCTGCCACCCCTGATCAGTACTATCGAGTGTTCCTGAAGGTTATGCCCCTCACCCGGAATATAAGCGTTTACTTCCTTCTGATTTGTAAGCTTCACCCTGGCTACTTTCCTCATCGCTGAATTCGGTTTCTTTGGCGTGGTTGTGTAAACTCGTACACAGACACCCCTTCTCTGAGGACATGAATCCAAAGCAGGAGCTTTACTTTTGTCTATCAGTCTTTTCCTGCCTTTTCTTACTAACTGCTGAATTGTCGGCATAATATGGTATGATTTTACATTAAATTTTATTCAAAAAAACGGTTCGCAAAGGTATTATTTTTATTTCTTAAAATTACAAACTGGCTTCATGTTTTTTTAACCTGCCATAAAATACACGTCTAGCCAAACTGATTATCAGGGATAAACAGCTGCCTTAACGTCTCTTAAAATAAAATATCTTACTTAAAATTGTAAGTTATTAACAGGTTCCTTCCCGATCTTTCCCATGCGAATAATCGTTTTGTAAACTTACCTTGAAAGAAAAACCGGTACTCCTGCATTTCAAAAAACTGGTGCAAAGAAAATAAAAATTTTGTAATTATGAATCCTTTCTTAAACAGTTTTTAAAAATTTATTATTTTTGTCCCCTCCAAATCAGGTATATAATAATAAAGTAAATATCCACATAACTATGAAAACTTATCAGAGTGACCAGATAAAGAGCATCGCACTGATCGGCAATTCCGGATCAGGAAAAACGAGCCTTGCCGAAGCTATGCTCTTCAATGGAGGAGTAATAGAACGAAGAGGAACAATTGCCGGAAAGAACACAGCTTCTGATTATCGTCCGATTGAACAGGAGAACGGCAACTCAATCTTTTCAACTGTTCTTTACACGGAGTTCCTGAATAAAAAAATCAATATAATTGATACTCCTGGTCTTGATGATTTCAGCGGTGGTGTGATCTCTTCACTTTATGCAGCTGACTGTGCAGTTATGACAATCAATGTTCAGAACGGCGTTGAAGTGGGATCTGAAATTCATTTCCGTCATGCCGAAAAAGTCCACAAACCTCTTATACTTGTTATAAATGGACTGGATCATGAAAAAGCCAACTTCGAGAAGTCGATTGAAATGATGAAGGACAGGTTAGGCACTAATGTAATCCTGGTTCAGTATCCGGTAAACGAGGGCGTCGGATTTAATGCTGTGATTGATGTGCTTAAAATGAAGATGCTCCAGTATCCAAAAGACGGAGGTACTTCTAAAGTACTGGATATTCCGGCAGATCAGAAAGATAAGGCTGAAGAATTGCATAATGCACTTGTAGAAAAAGCAGCTGAAAGTGATGAATCACTTATGGAGCTTTTTTTCTCAAACGACACACTCTCGGAGGAAGAGATCAGAAAAGGAATTGCAAAGGGCATCCTGTTCAGGGGAATGTTCCCTGTTTTCTGCGCTTCATCCAAAAATAACATTGGTATTGACCGTCTGATGGAATTTATTGTAAGCGAAGCTCCTTCTGTCACCGATATGCCTGTTCATGTCAACAGCAAGGGTGAGGAAGTAAAGCCAAACCCTGCAGGACCTGCTTCGGTTTACGTTTTTAAATCATCAATCGAAGAACATATTGGCGAAATCAATTATTTCAGGGTTTATTCAGGCAAAATCACAGAGAACCTCGATGTTGTGAATAGTAATAACGGTGTAAAAGAAAGATTATCACAATTGTATGTCTGTGCCGGAAAGAACAGGACCCGTGTTCCCGAATTGCATACAGGCGATATCGGAGCATTTGTAAAACTTAAAAATACCAAAACCGATCATACACTGAATGTTCCGGGAAATGACTGGAGATATGAAGGTGTAAAGTTTCCTCATCCAAAATACCGCACAGCCATAAAGGCGCAGAGTGAAAGTGATGATGAGAAGCTCGGTGAAGCTCTCAATAAATTGCATCTCGAAGATCCTACAATAGTTGTTGAATACTCAAAAGAGCTCAAGCAGATCATTGTTCACGGACAGGGAGAATATCATCTTAACATTATGAAATGGCATCTTGATAATATATACAAGATACCTACAAATTTCAATCCTCCCAAGATCCCTTACCGGGAGACAATAACAAAAGCTGCCCAGGCTGATTACCGCCACAAAAAGCAGTCAGGCGGAGCGGGCCAGTTCGGTGAAGTGCATCTCATAATCGAACCATATACCGAAGGGTCAACAGAACTTACAATGATAAAATTCGGAGGCAAGGAGATAAAGCTTTCCAACAGATCGAAAGATGAAATTGACCTTGACTGGGGAGGAAAGCTGATTTATGTCAACTGTATTGTGGGAGGATCAATTGACGCAAGGTTCATGCCTGCAATCCTCAAAGGAATAATGGAAAAAATGGAAGTGGGTCCACTTACGGGATCTTATGCCCGCGATATCAGGGTTTATGTCTACGACGGCAAGATGCACCCTGTCGATTCAAACGAGATATCGTTCAGACTCGCGGGCCGTAATGCATTCAGCATAGCGTTTAAAAATGCAGGTCCCAAGATCCTTGAACCTATATATGAGGTGGAGATCATGGTTCCATCCGACCGGATGGGTGATGTCATCAGCGATCTTCAGGGACGTCGCGGGATGGTTCTGGGAATGTCGAGCGAAAAGCGCTTTGAAGTTATCAAGGCCCGTGTTCCTCTTGCCGAGATGAATAAGTACTCCACTGCACTCAGCTCCATCACCGGAGGCCGTGCAATGTATTCAATGAAATTCCTTGAATATGCCCAGGTCCCTGGTGATGTGCAGGAAGCTGTGATCAAGGCCTATACCGAGGAGGAAGAAGAAGATTAAACACTCTTCAGCACATCCCACACAAATGCGCGTATTCCGACATCGTTATTAATGGCATCTATCTTCTTTACTTTGTCAAGAACATCATCAACAAGATCGTCTTCAACAATTGTAATGACACTTTTATTGATCTCGGGCCAGGCATGGGTTCCAAGGTGAGGAACTCCGGTATTGCTTCCTCTTCCCTGCACATTTTCCCAGAGGGAATAACCTTTTATTCCAAGTTTATCCATAAGGTACTCCACTCTTTCGGTGTGAGCCTGATTATATATGATCATAATTGCTTTCATGATAAGTAGTTTGAAAGGTTAAATATTACTTTGAATTCCCGTTTCCATTTATGGAGTCAAAATCGGAATATACAGCAAGCTGCTTGTTTCTTTCTCCGTGCTTCGCAAATATTGCATATACCACCGGAACCAGGACCAGAGTAACAAGGGTTGAAAAGACAAGTCCTCCGATGACTGCAATACCCATGGGGCTCCAGAGTTCCGATCCTGAACCTTTGCTTATAGCTAATGGAAGCATCCCAAGGATAGTGGTGGCCGATGTCATGATAACGGGTCTCAGTCGTGATCTCCCGGATAACGCAATGGCCTCATAAAGTTCATGGCCCCTTTCCCTCATAAGGTTAATAAAGTCAACAAGAACTATGGCGTTCTTGACAACAATTCCAATAAGCATCACTGCACCGATTGCAGAAATGACACTAAGAGAGGTATTGGTTACGAACAGGGCTATTGCCACCCCTGAAAAAGCAAAGGGGATTGAAAACATTATAATGAATGGCATTTTCAGTGATTCAAACTGCGAAGCCATAACAAGATAAACAAGTATAAGACTCACAACTATCAGGAAAGCAATATCTGCAAATGATTCCATCTGATCCTGTATCGCACCGGAAATCTGTACCATTACACCTGAAGGTATTGCTGTTCCATCGATTGCTTTCTGAACCTCAGTCTGCAGTTCTGTAAGAGATCTTTTATAGGGAGTGAATGAGACATTGACAATTCTTTCCTTTCGTTTCCTTGCAATACTCGGAGGCGACCAGAATTCCTTGATATCTGCAATCTCGCCGAGCCTGATCATCTGTCCGGCAGGATTTGAAATGCCTATATTTTCAATGTCGGTAAGCGTGCCTCTTGAGGCCTCATTAAACCGCACAATCACGTCATACTCATCGCCCGACTGACGCAATCGTGTTGCGGTCAGACCACCTACTCTGTTCCTTACGGCGGTGGAAACAGTTGCTGTATTCAATCCGTTGGTAATCATTTTGCCCTGATCAAGTATAATCTGAAGTTCAGGTTTTGATTTATCGCGGCTTATTGTGACATCTTTGGCTCCCTCTATTTTTCTGATTTTAGCTGCAAGCTCGTCGGCAACTAAATTAGTTTCAGAGATATTATAACCATAAATTTCAACATCAACTGTATTACTGCCAAAGCTGCCCATACTTTCAGAAGTGCTGACCGTAAAGTCGACAATTTCTGGCAGTTTGGTGAAATCAGTCCTCATTTCTTCAGCAAGTTCGGTTACATTTTTATCACGTTCTTCAACAGGGACAAGTCTCATTGAATAAGAGATAACATGAGTTCCGCTTGTGCCAAACATTGCTGCAAAACCTGCCTCGTCGTCTACCCCGGTCGAAGATGATATAAGTTCAACTTCCGGGTACTTTTCTTTTAATATTTTGTCTATTTTATCCGTTGTTTTCAAGGTCTCATCAACCCTGGTTCCAGTCTGAAGTTCGATAGTCGCGGTTATCTGCGACTGATCAGCTTCCGGGAAAAATTCTGTATCAATTATAGCGAACAAACTCATCGATCCGATAAAAACAACCACCGCAAAAAGGGTAGTTATCCTTTTATGGTGAAGGGCCCAGCGAATGGTCTTCTCATAAAACCGATCAAGCCAGTTAAGCCATTTCCTGATACTTCCGTCGTATGTCCATAATGGAGCATCCTTTCTGATGGGATACCATTTCAGGATCAGAGCGCTCATTGTTGGCGTCAGCGTTATGGCAGCTACAACAGAAGTTATAATGGTAATTGTAACCAGCATTCCAAGCTGTCTGAAGAGGACACCGGTAAGTCCCTTTACAAATGTAAGAGGGAAGAAAACCGCAACTACTGTTAGTGTTGTAACAATAACTGCCAGCCAAACTTCATTGGTTGCATAAATTGCAGCCTCCCTGGGACGGCTTCCCCTTTCAACATGCCTTGTAATGTTCTCAAGGACAACAATTGCATCATCCACCACCATCCCGATCGCTATTGAGAGTGACGTAAGCGAAATAATGTTAATTGACTCTCCTGTAATAAAAAGATAAATAAAGGCTACAACCAGTGAGATTGGGATCGTAACTATAATTATCAATGTAGCCCTCCATCTTCCAAGGAAAAAAAGCACCACCAGAACTACAAAAATTGCAGCATACAGAAGCGTCTCTGTAAGGTTGCCTATTGAATCCTTGATAAACGTGGCGCTGTCGAATAGCTTTTCAATTTTGACATCAGCCGGAAGTTCTTTTGTTAAAGCTGCAAGTGTTTTCTCTACTTCTTTTGTAACTTTAACAGTATTCCCTCCTGACTGTTTCTGAACATACATAGTCATCCCCTGAAGGCCATTGATCCTGGTGTCAAGCTTAGTTTCGCGAATCGTATCCCTGACAACTGCAAGATCTTTCAGATATACATTATTCCCATTGTAACTGCTTATAACTATGTTCTTTATTATGTCACTTTCCGGAAATTCACCCTGAATTCGAAGAGGATAATCGGTTTGGCCCATTTCAATGAAGCCGGCTGGCATATTCATATTTTCTGCCCGTAAAATATTACCGATCTGTTCGATGGAAAGATTGTATGCTTCCATTTTCCGCGGATCAACATCAATATATACTTTACGGCCAGGTACACCGGCCAGACTGACTGCTCCGACTCCTTCAATCCTGTTAAGAGGATTTACGATCTTTTCGTCAAGTATCTTTTCGAGTCCTCTGTAACTTTCTTTTGCAGTAATGGCATAGAAAATTATAGGCATCATGCTTGAATTGAATTTCATTATCGTTGGATTCTCTGCATCTTCAGGCAGATAGTTTTCGATGAAACTCAGGTTGCTCCTTATATCGTTGGATGCTTCATCGAGGTTTGTCCCATACTCAAAATTCATAAAGATGACTGAAATTCCGTCACTCGATGTCGATGTAATTTCTTTCAGATTGCTTACTGAGTTAAGCGCATCTTCAACAGGTCGTGTTACATTAGTTTCAATATCAGATGCACTTGCACCACTATAAGTTGTAACTACTCCGATGAACGGAAGTTCTATTTCGGGATATAGATCGACCGGCAGCTGGGTAAGCGAATAAATACCCATAACCATGAGGGCAACAAAAATCAGGATCGTTGTTACCGGCCTCTTTACGGAAGTACTGTATATACTCATTTTAAATCTTTTGTAATTCTTACTTTACTATTTCAATTTTATCCTCATTGAGAAGTCTTGACTGTCCTTCTGTAACAAGTCTGTCACCCTCTTTAAGGTTATCTGAAATGACCTCCAGCTGATCATCAAATCTTTTGCCGATCAACACCTCAATACGTTTTGCAATACCCTGGTCCTCAATAAAAACGTATCTTACGTTAGTACCTTCCTGCAAGAGGACCGTAGCTGCTGGAACAACAAAAGTTTCAACTTCACCAAGATCCATTGATACCCTGACAAACATGCCAGGCTTAAGAAGGTCGTTGCGGTTGGGAAGTTCAATCTCGGCAATAAATGACCTCGTTGCAGAATTGATAGTTGGAGCTTTCCTGAATACTGAACCGGTAAAAACTTCACCATCATATACATCAGCAGTTATGCCCGCTTTCATCCCGCGCTTTATTAAAGGATAATATTGCTCAGATATGGCTACGTCAACTTTAAGCGGGTTTACCTGCATTAGTGTCACAACTGCCGATCTGCCCGACTGGGTGGTCGGTGAACCTGAATAAATTTCGCCGTTTTCAAAGTATTTACCGGTTATGATGCCGCTGAAAGGTGCTTTCAGCAAAGTATTCTCCTCCATGAAATCAACATTGGTTTTGGTGACATCATACTGCGTTTTCATCTGGTCATAGGCCTGCTGTTTAGCACTGCCTGCCCTTAAAAGAGTGTCGAGCCTTGTAAGGTCCTTCTCCAGGCTTGCAAGCTGGAGCTTGAGCTGGTAAAGCTGGGTACGGTCCATAAGAAAGAGCTGATCTCCCTTAGAAACCCTGTCTCCGGTCTCCACATATATTTTCTCTATCCTGCCCGGAGTTGAAGGAACCATATTCACTTCTTCATAAGGCAAAACAGTTGCAGTATAATCAATTGTCCTTGCTATTTTAGTTTTTGAAAGCACCAGCACTTTAACAGGGATTGCTGCTTTTTCTGAAACAGCTGTTCCAGCAGCAGTGGTGGAGGCTTCATTGTTTTTCTTTGATGAACAGGCTGAAAGGATCAGGCTGCTTATCAATATCACCTGGATTGTTTTTAAGTATTTCATTATTCTTATTATTATTATTTCCTTTTTATTTCCTTTTTAATTACATGTTATTTAGAAGTTTATCCAAAGCAACCTTTGTCTGTAGCAGGTTCATGAGAGCCGACACATAATTATTTTCAGCCTGTAAATACTGATCATTTGCCTGAGTAAGGTCGAGACTTGAAGCCATACCCTGCTTGTACTTGTTTTCCATGCTCGCATAGACTCTTTTTGAAACTTCAATGTTTTCCTTCTGGCTCTGATATTGAAGGTTTGCATTTACAAGATTGTATCTTAACTGTTTCTCCTGAAGCAGAAGCTGTTCAGTGACCATGTCCTTTGTGGTTTTTGCCTTCTCAAAATTTATCTGAGCCCTCTTTATCTGGGCATATCTCTGTCCGCTTGAAATTATTGGAACCGAAAGCGAAAAACCGGCCATTGAATTCTGGAACCACCTCAGGTCAGATACTTTATCCCCCATCCCATTTGTGCCATAGGCGTAAAATCCAGCCAGCGTGGGAAGAATTGAAGCCTTCTGGGATTTCAATGCAAGGGAAGACATCAGCTCCTGTCCTTCAATAAGCTTGTAGTCAATGTTCTGTGTATGGTCAAAATCCTGTGAAATCAATGCTTCGACATTTATTTCATTGGTCAGGTCATCAAGAGTCTCAGTAAGCGTTATTTTTGTGGTTGCAGGCACTCCTAACTGGAACCGCATTATATTGTAATTTAATTCTATTGTACGTTCAAGAGAGCTCCTGTTGTTTTCCACCATATTAACATTTGAAACCATCTGGTCAACATCAGTTGCTTCAGCCATACCAGCCGAATACATTGCCCGTGTGGATTTAAGTGTCTCAATAAGGTTGGCAATATTGCCGTTGAGCAGATCAAGCGATTTTTCTGAAACAAGAATCAGAAAATAAGCTGAGCTCACAGATTCTTTTGTATCAAGCTCTGATTTTTCGAGGCTTTGCTGACTCAGTTTTTGTGCCAGTTTGGTGGTCTCAATACCAATGTACAAGGGGGCATTAAATATCAGCATGCTTGCCTCTAATGAGGCACTTGAATTGAACTGGGAACCAAATGTTACAGGAATCTTTGTGCCAGGCTGCCCAAAGAATTCACCCGGTAAAAGTGTGGTCATAAGTTTCAGATTATCAGTAAATGAAGCTGATGCGTTCACCTGAGGCAAAGCTGCTGATATGGTCTCCCATAATGCAACTTTGGATGCCTGAATATCTGATTTTGCAGTAAGAACCATTTTATTATGTTGTAAAGCATAATTCTGAGCTTCTATGAGCGATAGCTTCAACTCATTGCTTTCCTGCTGAGCTTTCCCTGAGCTCCCTGTCAGTAAAGTGAAAAAAGCTGCTGCAAATAAAAATTTACTTTTCATAAAATCTGTTTTATACTTCATTTAGTAATTTTCCCTTTGTTTTCGTAAAAGTTTATAAGATCAAGACCTTTGGGGGTTGAAATGCCCCTAAGATAATTTATATAAAAATTTCTTATAACATCCCTATTTGAAAAATCATCCGGAGGAAAAACATTCTTGTCATTCGACATACGTGCAACCTCAAGCAGGCATTTATTGGTAATTCCCACATCAATATTATCCCTGAAAACTCCCTCTTTGATCCCCCTGTTAATGATTTCAGAATTATTTGCGAAATATGGCAGGTCTGCCAGCTCTTCAGGATTTTTATATACATCCCTGTGCAACCTTCTCATGTCCATTTGAAATGCCGGGCTCATTCTCTGAAAATGATCCATCATTAAATCAAGCATCTTAAAAATAGCCTCAATGACATTCTCCGATTCATTGAAAATTCTGGTCATTACTTCACGCTGTTTTTCCATCATCCATAAAAGAACTCCCTTAAGAAGCTCATCCTTATCACTGAAAACTTCATAGATTGTTCTTTTTGAAATACCAAGTTGAGAAGCCAGCATATCCATGGTAACTGCCCTGATCCCGTACGTACGGAACATCCTCGCCCCCTCTTCAATAATTTTCTGCCGGTAATCCATGCGTCAAAATTAAGATAGTGCAAAAATGTGAAAACTTTTTTAGTTTACAAAGTTTTCTTAGATAAATTTCGTATAAATTCTGTAAAAACACGAAATTTACCGGCGAATGGATGAAGGACCCCTCTGTCGCGCCGATGCGGGACATCTCCCATAAAAGGGGAGCTAAATCCCTATCTTTTTCCAGAGACTTGCTGGAGAAAAGGAAATTAGCCCCCCCTTGGGGGGGTTGGGGGGTTAGACTTCATGCAATTGTGCCGTTTAATATTTGCATTTATGATTACAAAACAGATAATCTACCAGGTTGACGCTTTTACATCAGAACCCTTCAAAGGCAATCCGGCCGGAGTATGTATTCTCGATAAGGAAATGTCTGATGAATGGATGCAGAATATTGCCGCTGAAATGAATCTGTCTGAAACAGCATTCATAACAGGGGGAAAAGATGAATATAAGATACGTTTCTTCACCCCCGGATCGGAAATACCATTGTGCGGACATGCAACACTTTCGTCGGCTCATATAATGTTTGAAACAGGTATTGTCAAAAAGAATGATGTAATTACATTGTAATTACACCTCTTGAATTCTATCGCACCTCTCAGGGCTGAGTTACTTGTTTGAAATCTCTGAACCAGCAACTAGCACCCAGCAACCAGTAACATATTATAATTAAACCAAATACATCTATGAAATCCAATCCTGAATCAAGAATCACCGAGCTTGGACTCGACCTTCCTCCCGCTCCCAAACCCATGGGTGTATACAAACCTGTATTAGTGATCGGCAATTTCCTTTATGTATCGGGGCAGGGCCCCTTAAAATCAGACGGGACCCTTATCAAGGGCAAGGTCGGAAAAGAGCTCAGCATGGAAGAAGGGAAGCTTGCTGCCAGGCAGGTTGGACTGGCTATGCTTTCGACAATAAAGGCAAATATAGGCGAGCTGAATAAAATAAAACGGCTTGTAAAAGTTCTGGGTATGGTGAATAGTTCTCCTGATTTCGAACAGCATCCCTCAGTTATCAACGGATTCAGCGAGCTTATGGCTGATGTTTTCGGAGAGGATAACGGGATTGGCGTGAGAAGCGCCGTTGGTATGATCCTTCCCGGCAATATTGCAGTCGAGATTGAAGCTATGTTTGAACTTTACCAGTGAAAAGATGGGTGAGAACATAAACAACTTAATTCCATGGTACAGGATTAATAATCCTGATGAAGTAAACTCTCCTGCCCTCCTGGTCTATCCTGACCGTGTTGAGGACAATATCAGGAAGATGATAGAAATTGCCGGCGACCCGGCTACGTTAAGGCCGCACGTAAAAACACACAAGATGCCTGAGATAGTCAGGCTTCAGATGAAATATGGCATCAATAAGTTCAAATGTGCCACAATTGCGGAAGCAGAGATGACATCAGGCTGCGGGGCAAAAGATGTACTGCTTGCATATCAGCCGGTTGGTCCAAATATCCGCAGGTTTTTTGAATTGAAAGAGAAATTCCCCGGAACTAAAATATCCTGTATTGCCGATTGCGAAGATGTGATAAGGCAATTATCCGTAAATGCTGTCCGGAACAGAGCAGAAACCTCTGTCTGGCTTGATATTAATATTGGAATGAACCGTACCGGGATTGCACCCGGAGTAGCCGCAGCAAGGCTTTATAAAATGATTGCTGATCTTCCCCGACTTAATGTCGGTGGTCTCCATGTTTATGACGGACATATTCACGAAAAGGACTTTTCAATTCGCAAGAAAATATGTGATGAAGGATACGGGGCCGTGGCTTCGTTGGTTTTAAAAATTAATTCTTCAAAGAGCCTTCCGGTTACCGTTGTTGCAGGAGGTACCCCCACCTTCCCAATCCATGCAGCAAGGGGAGGAGTTGAAACAAGTCCCGGAACCACACTTTTGTGGGACTATGGTTACAGTTCATCATTCAGGGATATGGATTTTTTACATTCCGCAGTTCTTTTCACCCGGATAATAAGTAAACCATCAGGAGATCTGATCTGTATCGACCTTGGACATAAAGCTGTAGCCTCCGAAATGCCCCAGCCAAGAATAAAACTGCCTGAGTTTGAGAATTATGAAATCATATCTCACAATGAGGAGCATATGGTTATCAGAACACCGGAAGCCGGGAAGATGAAGGTCGGTGATGCTTTATATGGTATCCCTTATCATATCTGCCCTACTGTCGACCGCTACGACGTTGTTTCTGTTGTCAGAAATGGAAGGGTAACGGAAAAGTGGAAAGTTGAGGCAAGGACAAGGGAGATAACACTATAAGGATTTAACAAGTAAATTCCCCCTTCGAAGGGGGAGTATAGATAGCCGTTACCTGTAAAGATAGACGAACCCCCGATACTTTTTACTATCATATTTGACATCATCCCATCCTCGGGCTTTGATAATATAGAAATATACCCCCGGACTGGCCTTTGCCGAACTGTTGCCGACGTTACCATCCCAACCGTCCCATTCCTTTAGTATTTTGCCCTCACCAACAAAGTCGTACACTTTGATCCCGTTCCGGCTGAAAACAATTACACTGATATATCTCAGTGATGTCTTATCGACCATGAATTTGTCGTTTATTCCATCCTCGTTTGGAGTAAAAACATTCGGGATCGCCAGTGAAGAAGGATCAACAACTATCTTATCAAATCTCAACGAATCAATGCAATGCAAATTACTCTCGATGGTCAGTTTTACTGAATACTCTTCAGGTATAAAATAGGTATGAGGCCTGGGAGTGCTGAGCACAGACACGGAATCATCCCCGAATTCCCAAAGGTAGGTTGCAGCCCTGACAGATTTATCAGTGAAAGTAACCTCAAGCGGGGCCTCTCCGCTTGAAGGATCGACTGAAAAATCAGCCTTCACATGTATTGATTCATAAAAGAATGACGATTCACCGGTGCATTTAAGGCTGTCGGTTACCAGGAGCTTGTATGTGACATCCTCCAGGGGTGGATTAAAGGTTTGAGGATTTATTTCAATATCAGGATATGGTATTGAGGAAACAGGATCTGATGACCAGAGAAACTTAACTCCATTTGGCAATCTGATTCTCTGACCGCCGGTGGGATCGCTGTAATAAAATGTATCGACAGCTGCTTTACCGCTCAGAGCAACATAATCGCATGTCCTGTTCTGAAGTTTTGCAAGTGCAAAGGGCCTGTCAGTAAATAACCACCCTGTAAGGCTTGTGTTATAACCAGAGCCATTGGATATATTCACCCGGTATCCTCCCTCGTCAAGATTGCTGATTGCAGAGCTCATAACCCCAGTTTCAGAGCTTACAAACACAGTGAATCCCTTTGAGACATCACTCCATTTATACCATGAGAATGTGAATGGTCCGGTACCACCTGGACTAACAGCATTAATGCGACCTTTAACTGTGCCTGACGCGTTGCAGTATACAAAAACCGGGTCTTTCACACCAGGTGAAGAGGGATAAGAGGTGTATCGTACGGCATTCATTCCGGGAGCCGTAAGCTGGCCCATGATTGTCACAGGTATTAATAAGGCTGAAATGAGAAGAGCAAAACGCACAGGTAATATTGAGTTTTAAAACAATAACGGTTCCAATTTCTCTTTGGTATAATCAGTTGCAAGTATAATAAAATTTATAAGCAAATTCCCATTCTTCACCCTGTGTAACTCAGTGTCAGTCGAGATGAAAAACCTCCTCCATATTTGCCCACCACTCTCCCGCTTTCCGTGTAGTAACAGGATCCTGCATCGGTTCCATTATCGACCACCATTCCAGTGTCTTTGGATCTGCAGCCATCTTTGACATATCGGCAGCAAAATCGGTACCTATATATTCGAAATACGCATACAGGATATTGTCTTTATGGAATATTGAATAATTCCTTATGTTGCACTCAGTGATCATGTTAAGGATTTCAGGCCATACGGCTGCATGATATCTTTTATAGCGTTCAAAGTGTTCTGGTTTTACTCCAATGACCTGTCCGTATCTTTTCATTTCATTTAAGTTGTTTAGTTTCTAATTTAATAATAACTACTTTAAAAGCATTATCTCGTAAATCTGCAGGGTGCCTGTATATGAAATGATCTGCAGCCTTATTGTCTGTGCTTCCAGAGGTTTAAATGCAACTTCTGCCCTTGGTCCCATGGTGGTTCCTTTGTAAAAGGTTTTCCAGAGATC
>Ga0315288_10003793_pt1 | contig 19255 bp, 12 predicted proteins | sample YL17G11_20_MG_FD_203454 | JGI IMG/M metagenome (GOLD analysis project Ga0315288, IMG submission 203454) | Sediment microbial communities from Yellowstone Lake, YNP, Wyoming, USA - YL17G11_20 | ecosystem: Environmental > Aquatic > Freshwater > Lake > Sediment | place: USA: Wyoming | collected... | reverse complement strand
CGATCTCCGCGCCGGTGTTCGGGTTCGGATCGTACCGGGGGAAATCCGAGCAACTGATCTCCAAGCGGACGCGGTGACCCGGCTGGAACAACACCGCCGTGTTCCCGACCCGGCGGTCGAAGGCGTAGGTCTTGCCGGGCGGGAGAAACTCGCATCGGACCTTGTCGTGACTCCGGGAACAAGGCACGTGATAACACGATTACCTGGATCTTCACCGGGGATCTGACACATCGCGGGAGGTCACACGGGTTGCACGACCGAGCTGTGGGCCGGTTCCGTCGGACTGGCTGTCCGTTGGGCGAGGAATATTCTGTGCGCCATTCCTTACACTGGCATCGGGAATGGAGCACGGGCTACGGGAGAAAGAACGACCCATCTGGCTTGGCGATCAAATAGACCGGCTCGGTGAGCTTCGCGCCGACTCCAAATCGACGGCCGTGTAGAAGGTCTGCTCTAGCCCCGCGCACCTTGCGCAAAGCTACGTGCTGCGCGAGGCGTTCGCGATCCGTCGAGTTGAGTCCGCCATCCAACGCATCGAAGCACCGAGAGTATTGGCGATGGCAGAACTCGCTCCACTGGGAAATCTGGTCCACAACGTGAAACAGGTGAGCCGTCTTGGACACGTGGATTTCCAGTGTCAGTGGCCCCGCCTCCAAGCGCCATGAGTTTGTCGTCGCGGCGAGACTGCCTCCAGCCCAGCCGAGACTGATTGTCGCGAGCAGGAACGAGAGTGCTTTGCCGGGTGCTGGGTTCATGGTTTGTGCGCCCCGTTGGGTTTGGTTGTGTCCCTGATCATGGCATCAACGGTCGAATAGCACTGACCTCGCGCGGTACACCCGAAAACTGGCGGAGTGCATTCTGCCGTCGGTGAACACGAAGGACAGAGTCGTCGCGGTGTTCGTTTCGAGGGGTTGCCAGTGGCTCAGATCCTCGGACATCTCGATGACGCATTGCTTTCCGGGCAAGGCGCTGACTTCAAACGCGAACCGGTTCAACCCATCCCATCGCGGCCGCTGCAAACGGAGCACGTCGGCCTGGCCGCTGTAGAGGGGAACGCCCCGGTGGAAGCTGCCCTGGTGGCGCAAGTTGCGGGTGACGCCATCCCGAGTTTCGCGCACGTACAGGGGCCATTCCTGTTGAGTCACCAGCCAGGTGAACGATACAGCGCCATTCTCGTTCACCAGCAAAGGCACCTGATCGGGAACGGGCCGGGTCGGATACGTCAGCGCCCCCAGCACCTCCGTGAACCCTTCGACGGTCTTGATGGCGGTCACGGGGCCTTCGGTCTTAAGGCCAAGGATCCAGACCGCACCGCCGTGGTTCTCGACCAATGGTACCGAGCCGTTCTCCGGGTTGAGTTGCCGCGCCCAGAGGGCCTGCGGGAAGTTCACGAGGATCGGTCTCGCCACGATGTCCTCCAGGAACACGCGGCCGGTGCCGCTGATGGTATTGCGATAACCGCCGTCGAGCACTTCCATGTGGCGAAGGACCAAGGTCTGGGCGGAGGCGTGTTCCACTCCGCCGTTCAGCCGCAAGTGCTCCACGATACAGGCCTCGGCGCTTCCCCCTTCAAAGCGGATCAGCGCCCCGCCGCGAAACGACGCGTTGGTGCCGAGGTACGAGTGCAGTCCCGCGAACTTGCGCACGGCGCCGCGGAGAATCAGCGGCCGGCTCACGGTGTATTCGCCGCGGGGAAGATAAACGACGGATTTGCCGGAATCGATGGCCGCCTGGATGCCAGCCGCGTCGTCCTTGGCGTTATTATTGGGCGTGGCGCCGAACGCGATGACATTCGCCCATTGTGAGAAATCGTTCGTGTGGAACTCCGGGGTCTCCTCCACCGGCAAATGCAGCGCACGTGGAGGGCTGGAAAACAGGCTGACGACCGGCTGCGTGACATATTCCGCGAGGTGGGTGGGACCTTCACCGCCCGGCACCTCGCCGCCGCAGCCTCGCAGCGGGGCGACGATTTTACCGTAGCCGCTGCTCGTAATGTTGCGCAAATACAGTTTGGCCTGATTGGTGATGGCCGGATGGGTGGCAGCGCCGCCGGTAAACACGCCGTCTACGAGCGTCAGTTGGGCATTGTCCCGACAGCTCACAACCGGCACGGAGTTCGAACTCAAGAGATCGCGGATGTTCAAGACGTTCTTCGCGAGATCAATCCCGATCTGGCTTTGGCCCATCAGGGTGATGTGCTCGAGCGTCATGCTGCACTCCAACTGCGCTAACCGGATGCCGGTGTTGAAGCCTTCAATGCGCACCCGCTTGACCAGGGCCGGGCCCGGGGCATAGCGAGTCATCAAGAGACCGCAATACCCTTCGCCATCGCCGGAACGGATGGTGACATCTCTGATGACGCCTTGGTTGTTCGCCAGGTAATCAATGCCCACGGCACCCGGGTTGCCGGAACCGGTGTCAACGGTCAGGTTGATAATCGAGTGACGGTGGGCCGAACCTCCGGAGCCGTCGAAATTCGGAATGCCGACGTTGGTTTCCGATCCGGTGCGGATCGCCGGCAGGGGAAAGGCGATGTTGTCAAAACCCGGGGCGTGATCCTGCAAGCGGATGACGGTGTCCTTGTCATTCTGCCCCAGCAGTGACATGTCATTGCATCAGCCGTAGCTGTAGCCGTTCGTCCGGAATCGGCTCTCCAAGGGTTTTGAAACCAGGTAAGTGCCGCTGGGGAAGTAAACGAATGGCTTTTGGGCCTGGACCGCCGAGCGATCCACCGCGAATTTGAGCGCCGCCCGGAGGGCGACCGTGTCGTCGGTCACCCCGTCGCCTTTGGCGTTGTAGGGTGGATTCTTGACATTGACGAAGCCGGCGTCGGCCGGGAAAAGTAATTCCGCAGCGAACAAACCCTGAGTAAGCAACCAAAGCAGGAGGCAGGATGTCAGTCGCCTTTTCATCAGTCTCACTCCCATGGGATTGTCCGATAGAACCCGAGCGCCGTCTTCCGGTAAGAAATATGCGCGAGGCCGCGGCGGTAACGGTTTCAGCGTGTTCAGCGTTTCTTTCATCACTCTATCCATAATCAAGCCTTTGATTCAGAGCGGTAAGAATGAGTTTCGTTTTCACATGACTTCCTTCGTTCATGGGTGTGAATTCTTTGGTTCGAAAGCCAAACGCCATCGTCACTGGGGAGGCTCTGTGCTGTCGGAAAACCGCCTTCCCGTCGCAAGTCGCTGGAACTCGCCTCGCAGTCCTGCGGTCGTTGGAGTCGCTAACACAAACACGATCATCTCGCGGGCCTTGCCCCGTTCGAACACCTTTTGCCCCTGTTTCAGCCGGTTTTCCACTTCCGCCCACGGCAAGGGGAGCAAGTCTGAATACTCCTTGGGGACTCGTCCTTCAGCGTCATCCAGGGAAAGCAGCAGAATAATGCAATCACCCGGCTTGGCGTTCTTGGTCAGCATCTTCTTGTATTCGTCTGCGTCGTGTGACCTCCCGAAATAGTGCCGCTGCTCAGCCGACGCCACGAGGGCCTGACCGTCCACTTGATCGGAACGGCCAAAGATGAAAAGGGAATGCCTCGGATCCTTTCGATAGTCCCACGTTTCCCATTTGGGACCGGGCTTGGTGCCACGAGCCTTCTCGAGTTCGGTCAGGACGAGCCAGGCATCCGCTGCCCGCGGGAGAAGAGTCTCCAGGCTTTGCCGTGAATCCGCCAACGCGTCCTTCAGAAGCGGGCGCAACGCCAGACCGTAGAGGTTGAAACGTGGATAGGAGTTCTTCAGGGTTGAACCTTGGGCCAGGTAACCGGCGACGGTCGTCAACAATGGGTCGTCGGTGCCGGCGCGGACGAGCCCAGGATTAAAGGCATAGGCCAGTCCCTCGGACAATGTCTCTGCCTCCAGACCCGGCACGCCGCCAGCGGTGCGCTCGATCTCACGCTGCCGGGTCCGCAGGAAGGCGTGGAACAGTTCATGAAGTAGCGATGGATATGCGTCGCGTTTGCGGGGGATCTCCAGGGTCAAGCGTCCGCCGTTGAAACCGCCGCCGATCAGCGTGTCCTCGGGATTGGCGATCAGATAGACCGGCACGGTGATTTTCGCGCCACCGACAAACCGTGACAGGGTTTGGGCCATGGCTGTCAGGTTGGTCCGCTGCCCTGACAACTGTTTTCCGAAAGCATCGAGCGCAGTTCTCTCCTCCGACAGCAGACGCTCGATGCGCGGCTGAAATGCTTCAGCACGCCGCGTTCGGTCTGGGCTTCCGACTCGGTCAACCAGCCAGCCTGGACGCCTTGGGCCAGCGCCGTCTCCAGATCCACCGCCGTGTACAAGGTCTGCTCCAGTCCGCCGCCCCAACCGTGTGCCTTGCGCAAGGTGGCGTGCTGCGCGAGGCGTTCGCGGTCCGCCGCGTTCAGCCCGCCGTCCAACGCTTCAAATAGCGAGCGTATTGGCGATGGCAGAACTCGCTCCACTGGGAAATCTGATCCACGACGTGGAACAGGTGAGCCGTCTTGGACACTTGGATTTTGCAGTGTCAATGGTCCCGCCTCCAAGTGCCACGAGTTCGTCGTCGCAGCGAGAGTGCCCCCAGCCCAGCCGAGACTGAGTGTCGCGAGCAGCAAGGAGAGTGTTTTGGGTGACCTTGCGTTCATGGTTTATAATGGAGTGTTTCCCTTCTTTGTTCCTCACGGTTTCCGCAACCGGAAAAAACCTGGGCTTTGGGTGACACCATTGGTCACCACGTACTGATCGCCGAGGACAAAAACCGGTTCGGCAATGGCGCTCCACACGCTCGAGGCGGAGAGCGAGGAAGTTCGTTCAAGAACAAACCCGGAAGCATTTGTTTCCCACCACAAAACGAGGTGGTTTGGCGCGCGGCTGATCGCGAGAGACGGCGGCTTGAGGTTGGCGATCCAGGCTTCCATCATGCCGGCGGGGTTGATGCCGTAGCCCACGATGACATTACCGTCGGGAGTAATGGCAGTGGCGCGGCCCAGTTGCCACCCGCTCAGATTCAGGCCGTAGTCGCTGCTCAACACACTTTGAAGCTCGCGCAAGCCGTGCTGTGCATCCCAAATGAAAACGCACGTGTAGCTGCTGGTTTGTGGATCGCCGACAATGATTGAACCATCGGCGGAGACTGCCCGGGCAATCGTCCACGTGTCGCAGGGAAGAAATCCGAGGCCAACCATTCCGCTGGCGGCGGTCCAACGGAACACCTCGTGAGTCCATGAAGTATCCGGAGAGCCGTAGCCTACGACGGTCGAACCGTCAGCGGAAATCCCGTAAGCGATGCTATTGAAACCGCCGCCGGCCAGGTCGCCCAGACCCACCATGCCCGTCGCCGCTGTCCAGCGGAAGGCTTCATTGCCATTGGCTATACCACTGGAGCCGACGATGACGGAGCCATCGGCAGAAACGGCCCAGGCGGTACTGGAGTAATTACCACCGGGCAGGTCGCCCAAGGCAACCATTCCGTTGGTAGCTGTCCATCGAAAGGCCTCATCGCGTGTCCCCGACAGGGCTGATGTACCAGAACCTACGACGACCTGACCATCCGCAGAAACACCCGAAGCGAAGCTGTAGAAACTGCCCCCGGGCAGATCACCCAGACCGACCATCCCTGTGGCCTGGGTCCAACGGAAGGCTTCATTTCCAGATGACGATCTACTGTGACCGACCACGACTGATCCGTCGGCCGAGACTGCGCTGGCAAAGCTGGAAAAAGTGCCACCAGACAAATCTCCCAGGCCAACCATCCCAGTAGCCGCCGTCCAGCGGAACGGTTCAATGCCGTTTGTGGACTTGGCGTATCCGACGATAACTCTACCATCCGCGGAGACGGCCGTAGCCACACTGAAAAAGTCGCCGCCGGGCAGGTCGCCGAGTCCCCGGAAGCTGGCGGCGAGAGCAGAAGGAGCAACGCCCGCAGCGAAAAGCATGGAGGACACAACAGAGAAAGCCGTGTGGAGAAGGAAGTTGAGTTTTGTTTTCATAGTGTTGTTGGAATCATTCAGGTTGGGGTAAACCCGGTCAGGAACGATGCACACCGCTTCCAGGACGTTGCTCGTTTTGAAATGCAACGTGTCGTTTTGCCTCTGGTCTCCGGCAGCAAAGCGGTGACCCGGCGTGGGAGGGAGGTTCACCATGAGGCCCCTCCAACTTGTACACCGAGACCGAAGACGCATCGGTCTGTCCGGATACGGGTGAATACCGTCCATCAGGATCCTTGTGCAAGAAGAGCAAGAAGCGGTTGGGCTGCTTTGGGTCGAAGGAGACAAGACTAGGCCCATTTACAAGATGTTCCTCTGGATTCGCGAGCCGGCAGTGGTGAAGAACCAGAGTCTTCAGGCTCTTGTCGCCTTTCAAGGCCACCAGAACCTCGAACTCGGTGTTGACCCCAACAACACGCACGCCCGGGCTGCCCGTGTTTGGAAGCACCGAGTGTTCCGTCGTGTTTGTGGTTGAAATGGGTTTGGCAATGACGACCAAATCAGCCTGATCGGTCAGTTCTTGGAAGGACCACGCCCGAAAGGGGCGGCCGTGCGCCAGCAAGGCAACTGCCACAGTGAGGAGAACCGTGAATGTCGTTTTCATTGGTTTGTTGGTTTGGTTTCGGCTTTGAAATCTGCGAACTGCTTCTCCAGCGAGATCCTCGACGATGACTTGCTCGGTCGTCGCCTTGGGCTTGACGGTGGATGAGCCGCTCGGTGATGCAGGCTGCACCAGCCGGTAACGGAGGCGGACCTGGCTGGGGTCATCGCCCGCTTTCGGCGGCAAGAACTGGAGGACGCCCCGGCCGCCTTCGCTCGTCTGGAAGAACCAGGTATTGGTCGAGCGCCCACCGCCGAGCCGGATTTCCGGATGGCGCTCGACCGAACCCAGTGCCAGGCGGATTTCTTCCGCCGTGGCCTCCCAGCGCATGGGCTCCACGGGCACCACCGCCAGGTTGATCCCCCAGCGCACGTCGAAGTTGCTCTCGACGCTGCTGGACCTCAGATCCACGCCTGCCGGGGTGGCTTTCATGCTCAATAAGGAGTTGGTGGCGTTCGTGCCCGGGTCAACATATTCGCCGGTGTCCAGATCGAGGTAGGCCGCCTGGCGGCTCGTATCGAAGTCGAGCACGCGTTCGATCACCGGGCCGAAGGAAGGTATGTGCGCGGATGCAGGAGTGGCGGGCGATGCCGCCACGCCTTCCACCAGCTTGTAGCGAAACTTCATACCGAGCGGTTCATCGCTTACGCCGAGGATTTGCAGGAGACCGCACTCGCCACGCGCGGTCTTGAACAGGTAAGTGGCCGGGAAGTCCTTCTGTTTGACCTCAACCACACCGTTCAGCCACGACTCGCGCCGCAGCGTTCGCACCGCCGCCTCCGCCGCCATGGTGTCCCAGTTCGGGGATTTGTCCCGGGTAAAGACGCACCCTCTCCCGGCAAGCTGCAGGCCGTCCTTCCCGCCGATCACCGACACATCCAGCCCGCCCGTTTCTTCCGCCCGGCGGTAATCCTCGGCATGGTCTGTCTTGTCGCTGGGTCCATCGCCGATGGTGAAAACCTTGCCGGTGTGGAACTGGAAGTACTGCATCCGGCATGGAGCCGAGCTCGGAAGCACCCGCTCGATCACCGGGCCGAAGCCTGGCGCGGCGGCAAATTTATTCGCAGTCGTTACCTCCACGGTCACAGGTGCGGTGTCGAGGTCACCCTCCCAGTCGGACGACTGCGGGAACCCTGTCGTCAACAAGTCCGGGAAGTGCAACCGGTAACGCACGGTGTAGCGACCGGGCGTGACCTTGACGTAGTTACCGACGGGCTGTGTGAACTGCTTTCCATCGGCGTCCTTGCCGAGAAACGCGAGGCCGCTGCTGTGGAAAACTGCGCTCTCGCCCGGCAACAAGAGGTTGCGCTGGATTGGCGTACGTACGCTATGGTAAATGTGCTGTGCTGGAATCTGCCGGCCCTGCTGATCCTCAATCGTGATATAGAAGGCTTCGTCCTGCCGCCAGCTTCCGCCAGCAACGTAGATGTTCGTGCTCGACGTGTTGCGGATGTGGAAAAGCACCTCTATCGGTTCGCCGAGAGCGAAGACTCCATTGGACGAAATCAACTCCACGGCGGCGCGCAAGCCCTTCCCTTCCGGGCCGAAAGTCATGGCGCCCCTTCCAGCCAAAGGCTGTGCGGAAGACGCCTTCTCAATCGGTTCAATCTGGACAGACTGCTTGCCCGCCCCTTCGCCCCGTTGCACCAGCTTGTAGCGAATTTTTACTCCACGCGGGTTCTCGGTGAAGCCGATGATTTGCAGCAGGCCCGCGCCTCCTTCCCGGGTCTTGAAAAGGTAGGTGCCCGGGAGTCCGACCCTCGGACTAAGCATCGGCATAAGTTTCCATTCGCCCAAGTGCGACTGGCCGCGCAAGGCCGTGATGATGGCTCCTGGAGTGCATCCATCCCAAGCCAGCGCGTTCGTTTCGATGACCGCCATGTCCAATGCCCTCAGACCCATCGTATCTGCGCTTTGTGGTGACAGAAACATCGCGTCCGCGCCGGTGCGCTTGGTCCAGTCCAGCACTTTTCCGAAGTCGTCGACGTTAGACTCCAGTCCCGCAGCGGCGCGCTTTTTCGAGGACAGCAGTTCTTTGAGGTCGTCGGTGCTAAAAACCTCGCGACTGTCCAGGAGCTGGCCGGAATCAAAATCAATAAAGCCATCCCAGTGCAACGCCCAGTCATTGATCACCCGCTCGATCACCGGGCCGAAGGTCACCGGGCTTGAACCGGCTACCACCGGTCCGGGTGCGGGACGGTTCGATGCCAGATTCAGCAACAGCGCGAATAGGACCGCCAAGCCAATGATGGCCGCCGTGGTAGCCAGCCAGCGTCTCCAATTTCCATCGTGGAAAGTCGCCAGCCACCGGCCCGCCCATGAGAGCGCAAATAAAACGCCGCCGACTGCGGCCACGTGAAACAGGCTCCACGGCGGCACGTGTCCCTCGGCGACATGGAACAACGCCCATCCAGCCAGCAACAACAGCGCCGCCAGTCCGTCCCGCCACCAACCGGCCGCCACGCCAGCCAGCATGAGCGCGAGGGCGGCGAATGCTATTTGCACGGCGACTGGTTGGGTTGGCAACGGCGGCGAACCTTCGGCGATGAAGATCACCAAGAACATCAAGGCCCACAGCGTCCCGAGAATACGTGCGGTCCAGCGGGCGACTTGCACCGCACGCGCCTCGACGAGCGGTTCTTTGACCTGCGCACGGGGAACTGTGGCACCCTGGCGGGCATCCAGGCGAACGAGCTTTTCGATCGATTGCTTGCGCAGCCCAAGGTAAATGCCCAAAGCCATGGTGGCGGAAATCATCAACACCATCATCGGGAAATAATGCGACGGGAAGGGGTGACCGGACTGAAAGTGGGCGAGCAGCGACCCTGTCAGGAAGAAGCCGACCATCAGCGATGACGACAACGCCACTCCCGGCCAGTTGACCACCCGCTTACCGTCGCGCACGCCCACCACTGCGACACAGGTTTTCCAGCCCTGCTGGCGCGGCTGAGACGCCTGGGCTGGGTCAAGCCTTTCTGGGTGAGGGGCTGTATTCGCGCGCTTTGTGGCGGCAAACGCCTCTCGCACCTTCGGGTCCATCAGCACGATCATTGACCAAATGCTGATGGGCAGGCCCAGCAGGCCCAGCGGACTGAACACCGCCAGGATACTGGCGGCAACCGCCAAAGGATAGTGCTGAAGCCGCCTCATATACCACCCGCCGGCCACGACGAAAACGCCCAAGACCAAGACAACCAGCAGGATAGGAGCCGTGACCAAGCCCAGTTTTAGAAGCGTGTTCTTGAGATCGCCGTGCTCGAAGGCCCCGGGCTGCTGACTCGCGCCCCATGCGCCCAACGTCAACCACAGCAACCACCCGACGGCGAAGAGCGTGTTGGCGGCTCCGATGAAACACAGCCCGAGGCCGGGAGCTTTCACCCGTCCACGCGCCTCGACCAGGGCCTTATCGTCCACTGCGGACGCCTGCGTGCCCGCGATCGTCTCCACAGCACTCTTCACGTCGCTGGCGTGCTGGTAGCGCCGCTCCGGCTCCTTTTCCAGCGCGTGCAACACCACTTCGTCAAGCCGCACATCCACTTGCACCTTCCGGCTGGGTGGCTGGAATTTCCCCAGCGGCAGTTCACCCGTGAGCATTTCATAGAAGACCACCCCGAGCGAATAGATGTCCGCCCGATGGTCCACCGTCTGCGGTTTTTCCACCTGCTCCGGCGCCATATAGTGCGGCGTGCCCACCACGTCTTTTCCGCCCGTCTGCGTGAAGTCCTGCGCGCCGGGAGCAAGGATTTTGGCGATGCCGAAATCGGCGATCTTCACCCGGCCCTTTTTATCTAGCAGGATGTTCTCCGGCTTGATGTCGCGGTGGACGATGCCTTCGTCGTGCGCGAACTGGAGCGCCTCGCAGATCTGAGGGATGATCTGCAGCGCCTCGCGCGGCGCCAATTTGCCCGCCTGCTCCAACTGGCGCAGGTTCAGTCCGTCCACATATTCCATGATGAAGTAGGGCAGGCCCTCCGCCTGGCCGAACTCATACATGGCGACGATGTTCGGATGGCTTAACTTCGCCAGAGCACGAGCCTCCCGCTCGAACCGCTCGGCAAACCGCGCGTCGCGCGTCGCGTCCTCGCGGTCGCGGGTCAGTATCTTCAGCGCCACCAGGCGGTCGAGGCGAGGCTGCCGTGCCTTATAGACCACCCCCATGCCGCCGCGGCCCAGGCGTTCGAGGATTTCGAACTGCGGGAAGAGTCTCGCGATTTCCTCCGGCGACGGCGCGGGTGCGGGCGGCGGCTTGACGATCGGGGTGCCGCTCGGCCCGTGGTCATCTCCGGGGATGTCGGTCTGCGTGGCGATATTGAGCGCCATGAGGCAACGCGGACAAAGCCCCCTGAGCGCTCCCGGGGTCACCGTCGCGCCGCAGCGGGAACAGGTTTGAGGCTGACTGTTTTCGTTCATCACCCTGTTCTTAAGAAACGCGGAGTGGTTGTGACAGGCGAGTTCAGCCGGCCAAGGCCGAGAGCAGATGGCGGTGCGTGGCAGAAACTTCGTCACGGAACGAAGTCGTTGACTCACTCGGTCGTAAACAGCGGGATGAGGCTGGCGTTGACGCCGCCTTTGGCCTGGTCGGGCGTGAGCAGGTTGGTGGATTGGCCCTTCAGGATGCCGCGCACCAGCACTGGATACCTGAAGTCACTGTAGCTTACCTCGTTAATTGAGACTGAAAGGGCGCCCTCCTCCACCACGAAGGCCGGATCAGGCTGCTCCAATGCGGCGGCGCTGGAGTACAACAAGCCCCCCAGCAGTTCCGTCCGCCCGCCACGGGTCGTCGTGACGACGGTTCCGGGGCCGATGGTCCTCTCCCCCAGCACCCAAAGTTGGCCACCCTCGTTACGCAAGTGCCACCATTGATCGCGGGACATTTCATCCCGGGTGTTTTGACTGAACTGTCGGGCCCACACCCGTTGGCCATGGAAGATCATCCGGCCGTCCACATTCTCCAGAAAAACGTCGCTGGGGCCTGTAAACTCTGAATCCACGCCGCCGCAATCGCGCAGGACCAGCGTCCGCTGCGAGCGGTTGTCAATGAAACGCTGTTGCGAGGAGATCTTAAACGCCAATTCCAGCCGCTCCACTGCCACAACCGGGGCCTCGCCATCGGCCAAGATAAAAATTGGACCCCCTCCGGCGGGCGGTTCGAAATGCAAGAACGCTTCGCAGCCAATCAGGCGGCGCACCTTCCCGCGCAATTCGACAGGCTGACGGAGCGTGTATTCGCCACGCGGCAAATAGACGGTGCTTTTGCCTGAATCGATCGCCCGCTGGATGGCGCCACTGTCGTCGCCGCCAGTGTCAGGACTGGCGCCGAACGCGACCGCGTTTGCCCACTCAGCCAAATCGTCCCACGGGATCTCCGGGGTTTCCTTCACGGGGAGATTCAAGGAAGGCGCACTGCCGGGAAAACGCCGGGACACCCATTCCTCCACCAACGGCCCGGCCACATTGGTCAGCCCCGTGCCGCTGTGGACGATGGCCAGGCCGAAACCGCTGACGGTGATGTTGCGCACAAACAGGCCCGGATGATTGAGGATGGCGGCGTGCGCCTGGGGTCCTTCGCGCCCGTTGAGTTTGGCATCCACGATCACCGCCAAACCCACTGTGTCGTCATTCCGAAACGCGGGCACACGGCCCGTCGTGGTGAGATCCCGGATGCTGACCGCTTTACCATTGTTCAGAAAGCCGACCTGGGTTTGGTCTTCAAGCGTGATGTGCTCGAAAGTCTGGCTGGTCAAAACACCTTCGGTATGGATCCCCACGTTGAAGCCGCGCACGGTGAGGTTCTTCACCAAGAGCGGCCCGATGTCGTCCGCGAACGCCATGTCCAGGCCGGTCACTCCCTGGCCGTCGCCGGAATGAATGACGACGTCCCGCAAGCATCCCTGGTTGGCGTTGAACTGCACTCCGACGGCGCCAGGGTTGTTCGTGCCCGTATTGACGGTGAGGTTGCGGATGGCGTTGCGGTAGCGTTCGGCGCCTTTCGGGCCGGTCCAGATCACCGCTTGCGGCGTCTTCGGGTCGCTGAAACCGGGGCAGCCGTCCTTGAGCCGAATGAGGGTGCCATGCCGGCTCTGGCCCTGAAGAGTCGTAAACATGCAGGAAGACCCGCTGTTTGCCCCCTGTCCCCAGCGAAGCGTGTCGCTAACGAGATAGGTGCCGTTGGGCAGGTAGATGATCGCGCGCTTGCTGCGGAAATCGGTGAGGGCCTGCTGGATGGCGGTGGTCGCGTCCGTCTGGCCGTCGGCCTTGGCATTGTAAGGCGGCTGGGTCACGTCGACAACGCCGGAGTCAGGTGGAAACACGATGTTCTCAGGAGGCACGGCGGCTCCGGGCGGTGTGCTCCGCCGTGCGGCGCTTTGCTGGAACCACACCGCTAAGAACACTGCCACGCCCAACATTGCCGCCGCCGCCCATCGCCACTGGCGGCGGGTCGCAGTCCTGCGGTTCTCCCGAAGTCCAGGTGCTGCCTCTGCTCGCTGGTAACTCGTGGCAATCGTCTCCACAGCACTTTTCACCTCGCTGGCGTGTTGATAGCGCCGCTCCAGCTCCTTCTCCAGCGCGTGCAGAACCACTTCATCAAGGCGCACGTCGATCTGCACCTTGTGCGACGGCGGCTGGAACCTCCCCAGCGGCAATTCGCCAGTGAGCATCTCGTAGAAGACCACGCCCAGCGAAAAGATGTCCGCGCGATGATCCACTTTCGTCGGTTGCTCGACTTGCTCGGGCGCCATGTAGTGCGGCGTGCCCACCACGTCCTTGCCGCCCGCCTCGCCGAAGTCATAGATGGCCACAATGTCCGGGTGGTTGAGCCGAGCCAGAGAGCGCGCTTCACGGGCAAACCGCTCGGCAAACTGGCCGTCGCCCTGCCGCTCCGGCAGCAAAATCTTCAGCGCCACGAAGCGGTCGAGTTTGGGTTGACGCGCTTTATAGACCGCGCCCATGCCGCCGCGGCCCAGGCACTCGAGGATTTCGAACTGTGGAAACAGCTTGGCGATTTCCTCCGGCGACGGCGCGGGCGCGGGCGGCGGCTTGACGACCGGGGTGCCGCTCGGCCCGTGGTCATCTCCGGGGATGTCGGTCTGCGTGGCGATATTGAGCGCCATGAGGCAACGCGGACAAAGCCCCCTGAGCGCTCCCGGGGTCACCGTCGCGCCGCAGCGGGAACAGGTTTGAGGCTGACTGTTTTCGTTCATCACCCTGTTCTTAAGAAACGCGGAACGGTTATGACAGGCGAATTCAACCCGCCAGGGCCGCGAGCAGATGGCGGATTTCTTCTTCCACCTCTTCGGGTGCAGCCACAGTCTGAGCGATTTCATCGCGAAACACTTCGCGGAACCTTTTGCGGAAACGATGCACCGCCTGGCGCGCGGCGGTTTCGCTCAGACCCAGTTGGGTCGCCACCGTCGCATACGGAATCACGCCGCGCTCGGCGGTCAGGAACCGACTCAAGAAGCCAAACTCGGCCGCTTTGCCGGATTGCTTGTGCTCTTGGCCCAACTGGTTCAGCGCCCGGTCCAACAGGGTCATCGCCCACTGGCGGTCGTAGAGCCGGTCCGGTGCCATCGTCTGGGCCGCCTCCGACTGGTAGCGTTCCTCCGCCACCGTGGCGTCCAGCGACAGGGCCGCCACACCACCGCCGCGTTTCTGTGACTGGGCACGGTCCCACTCGTTGACCAGGAACCGGCTCAGCGCCGTGAGCAGGAAAGTGCGAAAGCGTCCCTTGGAGCGGTCCGCGTCGCCGACCCAGTGGTGTTCGAGCAACCGGGCGAAGAACTCCTGGGTCAAGTCCTGCGCATCTTCCGGTGAATGACCGCGCCGCCGGACGAAGGCGTAAAGCGGGTACCAGTAGGTCTCGCACAGGCGCGACAACGCCTCCTGGGCTCGCGTTGTGTCGCTGCGCCCCGCCGTGAGAACCACCGACCAGCGTGTGGTCACGAAACAGGCTCTGGGCGGGGGCGCCACCGGCGTGGCTTCGTCTGAATCCATGTTGTGGGTGCCGTCTGAGTCCACGGGTGAAGCATCCCACGAGAAGATCAACACTGCCAGAACAGGCAAAGGCCGGCCAGACTCTGGCCTCCTCCATGAGCCGCGCCCCCTGCGACCTCGCCCAATCCAAAAAGGAGCCGGCTCTGGCAGGTGTCGGGAATGGAGCGCAACCATGGACGGCGCCGTGTTGCGTACTGCTTCCTGTTCTCCCCTCTCCGCACCGGTCGCGCGCGGAAGAAGCACGTGGGGGCGTTGGTGGCGCCGGGGTCCAGCAGGTCGGTGGACAGGCCCCCAAAACGGCTCGGCAGGGACGCCTCGCCCTACCGAATGCACAATTCTCAAACAGGCTCTGACACGTCACGGGAGCTCACACGGCTTGTGCACGACTGAGGTGTGGGCCAGTTCCGTCCGACCGGCTGGTCAGACTGGCCAGAGCCCGCCGGGGGCGCTAATCTCTCGGCACGATGAAACCGCGATCCAGCCGCCGACAGTTCCTCCGCACCACTCCCCTGACCGCACTCGCAGCGACCACCTGGGCGGGTTGGACCACAGGCCACGGGGCGGAGCCCATCACGCGCGGCCCAAGCGACCGAGGGCCGCTGGTCGTAGCCAGCGCCAACGGCCACCGGTGCAAGAACGGCGGACCGCGAACCAGTGTGGAGGAGGTCTGGGAGCGGCTCGCCCGCGGCGAGGACGTGCTCGAGGCCATCGTCGAAGGCTTGCAGATCGTCGAACTGGATCCCGCCGAGGATTCGGTGGGGTACGGCGGCCTGTCGAACGCCGAGGGCGTGGTGCAGTTGGATGCTTGCGTCATGCACGGAACGAAACGCCGCGCGGGGGGCGTGGCGGCCCTCGAGGGCGTGCGCACACCGGCGAAGGTCGCCAAGGCCGTCGCCGACCTCACCGATCATCACCTGCTCGTCGGGCGCGGGGCGCAGGATTTCGCGCGGCAGCTTGGCTTCCCGATCGAGGCGGACCTCAACACCGAACACTCGCGCCGATTGTGGCTGGAGTGGAAGCGGCGCGTAGATCCAGAGCATTGGCTGGACCCCGCGCGCCGGGACGCGGCGGCCGAACGCGCCCGCCAGTCGATGATGGCCGACGGTCTGCTAAATCCGGAGCACGTCTATGGGACGATTCACTGCCATGCCATCGGTCCGAAAGGGGAAGTCGCCGGAGCCACCACCACCAGTGGCTTGGCGTGGAAGATCCCCGGGCGGGTCGGGGACTCACCCATCCTTGGGGCCGGGAACTGGGTGGACGCTGAGGCGGGGGCGGCCGGATCGACCGGCCGGGGCGAAGCGAACTTGTACAACCTGTGCTCGCACCTGATCGTGGAGTTGATGCGTCAGGGCAGACAGCCCAAGGACGCAGGACTCGAGGCTCTGAGGCGCGTCTGCACGAACACGGTCGAGAAGCGGCTGCTCGTCCGGCCAGGAGTCCCCCGGTTCGACCTGAAGTTCTACGTGTCCAACCTGCGCGGCGAGTGCGCGGGCGTGGCGCTGTACCGGAACGCCGAGGCGCGGTTCGCGGTCTGTGATGCGAGCGGCCCGCGGCTCGAGCGCATGGAAGGCCTGCTTCCCGCGGCGGAAGAGGTCATTCGTTAGCTCGGGCGTCGATGGCAAAGAGCCCTGCCGCGCCCAGTTCCTCGTGGGATTGTTTCCGGGCATGGGGTTGAGATCATCTGCCCTGATACTTCGACGGGTTGCGGAGCCGGTCGAGTCGTTCGGCTTCAAGTTCCTGCAAAGCGATCTGCCGCCGCCTTTGCTGGACGGCAAACCCGACAGATTGGGGAAGCTGCGCGGCCTGTTTGACCAGATGGAGGAGGGTCCGGCAGATGAGCTTCAGGGTGTGCATAGATGCTTCTCCAGGCAGCCGATCAGTTCGGGCATGTCCACGGGCTTGGCCAGAAAGGGCAGCCCGCCGATCCGCCCTCCCCGTGAGGAGACTTCCGCTCTCGTGACGGCGGCGGTCAGGAATACGACCGGCACGCTCCTCAGTTTCGGACTGGCCTGAAAGCATTGAGCCAGATCGCCACCGTCCATGCCCGGCATCATGACATCCAGCAGGATCAGGTCCGGCTGGAAGTTCTCCGCGGTGGCAAGCGCTGCGGTGGCGTTGTTCTCTACTTGGACGACGTAGTGATTCGTCTGTTCCAGGTTTACCTTCAGCCATCTGGCTGCCCCCGCCTCGTCGTCAACAATGAGGATGCGTTTCATTTCCATAGCGTTTTCTCCTATTCCAGTTTCAGTATCAAAGTCACCCGCACTCCTCCCGGCGAGGCGTTTCGGATGTCAATCGCTCCGCCGTGAAGATCCACGATTTTCTTGACCACCGCCAGGCCCAGTCCCGTGCCGTGCCCTGCCGGTTTGGTCGTGAAGAAAGGATCGAAGACCTTCGGCAACAGGTTTTCCGGTATGCCGGTCCCCGTGTCTTGCACCTCGGTGACGGCCAGGGTGTCTCCGGGTTTGAATTGGCGGAAGAGGCGCTCCTGGCAGGCCAGGTCCTCGCTCCACTGAGCCGCGCGGGTGGTGACGGTGAGCGTGCCGCCTGGGGACATGGCGTGCAGCGCATTGAGGAACAGGTTGATCAGAGCCTGTTCCATTTTGCCCCGGTCCATGGGAACGAGCGGCAAATCCACGGCCAACTGCCGCACCACGTTGGTTTGGGTGGCCACGAGTTCGTAGTGCAAGAGATCAAGCGAACGCTCGACGCAAACATTCAGGTCTTCCGGCTTGGTTTCAGACTTCGTGTCCGCCGACAGCTCCAACAACCCGCGGAGGATCGCATTGGCCCGGGTGACGGCGTCGCGCATGTCCTGCAGCGCCAGCGTGATCCCTTCATTGCCGGCGGGCAGGTTGTGAGCCAGGTAATGCAGGCCCATCAGCATGGTCTGCAGGGGATTCCTGACTTCGTGCGCCACCCCGGTCGCCAGGGTGCCGATGCATTCCAGTTTCGCGGCCTGGATCAACTGCAACTCGGTCGCCTTCAATTCCTCATGGGCGGCTTTGAGTTCCTGCAACGTCCGCTCCAGAGTTGCCCCGTTTAGCGTCAACTCGGTATAGGCACGCCGCAGTTGCTCCTCCGCCCGCTTGCGCTCGGAGATGTCGGTCGAGATGCCGCACACCGCATAGGCAGTCCCGGCGGCGTCCAGCAACGGGAATTTGACTGAAAGGTAGGTGTGCGGCCCATCGTCGTGCGGCGCCACTTCCTCGAATTCCAGGGCGGCCAGGCCGGCCATCACTTTCTCATCGTTGGCTCGGAAAGCATTGGCCAGCCCTTGGGGAAACAAATCATAGTCCGTCGTGCCGAGGGCTTTCTCGCGCGTCACGTGGAACAGGGCCTCGAACCGGCGGTTGACGAGCAGATAACGCCCTTGGATGTCTTTCAGATAAACCACTGCCGGTGAGTTGTCCAGGATGGCCTGAAGCCGCGCTTCGCTCAACCTATGCTTCTCGTCCGACTGCTTGCGTTCCGTAATGTCACGGCTGACGCCAATCAACCCGACAATCCTTCCTTGGCTGTCCTTCCAGGGCACCTTGGTGGTCAACACCCATTGCCGGTTCCCCTCGCGATCCACCACCGGCTCTTCCCGGTTGAACAGGGGGCGTCCGGACTGAAGCACCGCCTCTTCGTCCGCGCGATAGCGCAGGGCCAGTTCCTGGGGGAAGAAATCCAAGTCGGTCTTGGCTCGAACCTCCTGCGGCTGCTTCGCCCCCAGCACGCGCACGTGGGCCAGATTGTTGATGACAAACCGGCTCGCCGAGTCTTTGGCATAGACGTAATCCGGCAGAGTATCAATCAGCGTGCGCAGGAGATTGTGCTCGGTCGTCAGAGCCTCTTCCGCCCATTTCCGATCGAGGAACTGCCCGATCTGGGCACCGACCGCCGTGAGCATCTGCACCATATGCGGATCGGGTGGCTCGACCTTGCGGCTGAGCAGTTCGATGACTCCCGCCGGCTCTTCCCCCCGGCGAATCGGCAGGGCACACGCTCCATGCAGCCCAACCCTTGCAGCGACTGCCGCCCGCGGGAAGTTTTGGTCCTGAATGACATCGGGAATCCAGGCCGGTTGGCCGCTGGCCCAGGCCCGACCCGGCAAGCCGACGCCGGACGCGAAGCTGAACGCCTGGCACGCCTGCGCAAACTCTTCCATTTGGATGGAAGGAGAATGCCAGATACCCGACCACTGCAACGCGTTGGTTTTCGCGTCAAACCTCCAGAACGCCGCCCAGTCCCAAGGGAACGTCTGGCAGATGGCCCTTAGTATTCTGTGCAAGGCCTCGGACAAGGTGCCCGACTCCGCCAATTGGCGGGTCACGGCATACTGCACAGCCAGAAGTTGTTCGGCTCGCTTTCGCTCCGTGATGTCGGAGATGAGTCCGTTGTAGGAAACCACCCGCCCCTCGGGATCGTGTTGGGGGACGGGAACATTCCGGATCCACCGGACATCGCCGTCCTTATGCATAATGCGATGCTCCAGCGGACGGGGCACTTCGCCCTGCACGATGCGAGCGACTTGCGAAAGGACCGCCGGACGGTCTTCCGCGTGGATCATCCGGTACCAAAGCGACGCGTCCGCGTCGAACTCCCGCGAGGTGAAACCGGTGACCGCCTCGCAGCCTGGACCGTGAGAGGTCGCCACCGAGCGGCCGTGGTCCATTGTGACCGTATAGACGTAGTCGGTCGTTGAAGCGAGGAGGGACTGG
>Ga0315288_10003792_pt1 | contig 19258 bp, 15 predicted proteins | sample YL17G11_20_MG_FD_203454 | JGI IMG/M metagenome (GOLD analysis project Ga0315288, IMG submission 203454) | Sediment microbial communities from Yellowstone Lake, YNP, Wyoming, USA - YL17G11_20 | ecosystem: Environmental > Aquatic > Freshwater > Lake > Sediment | place: USA: Wyoming | collected... | reverse complement strand
AAATTAACGAAAAAACTGAAGGCAAAAAAGTTGCTTTTATTATCTTTTTTATATTAATAGCGGCTTTATCTACTCGAACTTTAATCAGAAATTTTGATTGGAAAAACCAAGATAATTTGTGGCTATCAGCCGCCAAAACCTCGCCGTCAAGTCACCAAAATCACAATAATTTGGGTGATCTTTATGCGCGACACGGGGATTATCAAAAAGCCGTTGAGGAATTCCAAAAAGCCATTGAACTCAAGTCTAATTATGGTGACGCCTATCATAATTTGGCCAATGTTTATCACCAAATGGGGCGGGATGATTTAGCCGAGCAAAACTATCAAAAAGCACTTTCTTTTAATCCCCGTCTCTGGCAGTCTTATCAAAATTTAGCCGCCATTCACTTTAACCAAAAAAATTATCAATTGGCCAGAGAGGAATTGGAAAAAGCCGTCCAGATTAGCCCCGAAAATACAGACCTTCATGCCAACTTAGGTATTCCCTACCTTAAACTTGGTGATAATCAAAAAGCCAGAGAGGAATTTCAAAAAGCTCTTCAAATCAACCCACAAAATCAGAAAGCCCAACAACAACTAGAATTGATAAAATAAATTTATTTTATCTTTCCAATTTCTTTAAAAAGAATCCTTTAATAAACAAAAACCCGTAAACAACATGGGTTATAAAAATTGAGGGAATTACTAAAAAAGCCAGTTTAAAATTTCTTTCTTTGAGATAAACTTGAAAGCTCGTGAATAAAAGAAATAAAAGATAAAAACCTATTGTCAATAAATATAAAAGGTATAAAGGGATTGAGAGAAAACAAAGTTGAAAAAACTCTAAAAGAAAAATCAAAATTGGGCCGCCAAATAACCATAGGACAAAAAGACTGGGAATAAGGTATCCCAAACGCAAAGAAGTTTTAGGCAAAATTCTGGCAAAATAGCCTCGATGAACAGCATAACGGCCAATTTGCTGTAAATGAGGCTTAAAAACTGCCCGGCGATGATGATAAACTAAAACTCCTGGGTCATAAATGATTTTTTTACCTAATTTATAAACCAAATCATGGCAAAGCTTGGTATCTTCTCCCGGCCAAAAATGAGAATCAAAACCACCAACTGTTAAAAAATCTTTTTTCCTGACTAAAAGATTAACCGTTGGATAATCATCAACCTCTCTTCGATTACATATAGCGCATCGATAAATCCCCGCCCCACCGCTTCCTAACCAAGTTGACCAAACATAGCCGGAAGCTTTTTGTCTTAGACTATTATGAGGCGGAGTGAGACTTGGACCGCACACTCCGACAATTTTTTTGTCTTTATTAAAAATCTTTAAAGCATTTTCCAGCCAATTCTTGTCCGGATAGGAGTCATCATCCAAAAAGGCAATCATTTCGCCACAAGCCTTATCAACTCCCATATCCCGTTTATCCGCCGGGCCGGTTTTGGGCCAGGAGGGAATTATTTTTGTTTTAGGAAATTTTTCTTTGGAAGGTTTATCAGGTAGAATAATTATTTTAAAATCATGATAGGTCTGGGCCAAAATCGACGGGACTGTTTCTTTCCTAATAAAATCGTTAATTTCTATAACAGCGATGACAATAGAAACAAAAACTTTTTTCATCCGATGTTAACCTTAAAATCCAACTCCGGATCATAACTCCATTTTCTTTTGTTGTGGTCATCATAATAGCGAAGAATCTTTAAGCGATAAAAAACAGCTAGGGTATTCAATAACATATCCCAAACGGTACCAAACTTTATACTCGAGTATTTGTATTTTGAAGCATCTAGCTCCACTGGTCCATCATGGATTTTTTTAAAGCCTAATCTATATGCCACAGAAAGCATTTCAATGTCAAAAGCATATTTTTTTACTAAAAGCCGGGGTAAAACTTTTTCCAAGACCTCTCTTTTGAAAATTTTTAAACCTCGTTGACTATCGGTAATTCTTAATCCAAAAAGAATTCTGGTCAACAAATGATATCCTCGACTGTAAATTTTTCTTTTTAATGGATAAGCCGAAACTTTTGAAGCTGAGTGACGGATTGAACCCACAATGACATCTGATTTATACCAAGCCATGTGTTCCAAAAGCATCGAAAGTCCGTTAGGATTTAAATCCATACCAGCGTCAATAAAAGCAATTAAGTTACCTTTTGCTCTGGCCATTCCATACCGAATGGCATAACCCTTACCATGATTGTTTTTATAACCAATCACTTTCAACTTATCTGATTTTACCTTTTTGGCTCGTTCGTATGTTTTGTCCATCCTGCCGTCGACAACACAAATCAGTTCATAATCTTGCCTTATTTTTTTTAGCACATCTTCAACATCATGGAGATCTTTTTCAATTGTTCTTCCTTGTCTGTAGGCAGGAACAATAACGGATAGTAAATTTTTTTTGTTTTTCATTTTGCCCATGATATACGAAGACAATATATCAGAAGACCAACAAAGAGTAAAGCCATTAATATCGTGGAAATGGAAACAATCTGCCAAAGATTTTGATGAAGAAAGGAGATAAGAATTATTTGAATCAAACTGGCTGTTACAGGCAAAACCACGATTTTGGTTTTACCGACGGAAAGAAAAAAATTAGTCATTAAAAAAGACAATGAATAAAAACTCAAAAAGACGGCAAAAAATCCTAAGTAGGGAGCAGCCGATAAATACTGGCTGCCATAAAGGATTCCAATTATAAAAGCGGGGAAAAGAAAGTAAATTAATGTGCTAAACAGACAAATTACTCCCACTAAGCCAAAACTCATCCATAAAAGATGAAAATATCTGTTGCCGCTAGCATGCCTTTCGGAGATTAAAGGAAAAGATACCGCTATAATTGGGCTGGCAATAAAAAAAATAATTTTACTTAATAAGGCCAGCGCTGCATAAAAACCAGACAGTTGACCTGGTAAAAAGTGCCTTACTAAAACAATATCCATGCTAAACAATGAGGTAAAAGCCAAAGTTGAGAAAAAAACAGGCAAAGCGAAGTTAAAAAATTTAATTTCCCCTAATTTTAATTCTTTTTTGGGTGATTTAAATAACCATCTTAAGGGCACAAAAGCAAAAAAATAACCAAATATGCTTCCAACCAAAAGTCCGAATAAAGCCCCGTTGACTTTAAAACCCCAGATTACTAAAATTACGGCGACCAATAATTTAAGAAAAACTTGTAAAATGGAGTTAAAAGAAAGATAGCCAAAACGTAAAACTCCTTGTAAAAAAGCCATATTGATTGTTAAAAAAATACCCACAAAAAAGGTTAATAAAACCAAGATAAATGGAAATATGGAATTTATGTGTAAAAAAGAGGCGATAAAGGGAGAGCATATTAAGAAAAGCAACAAAAATAAAAGAGCTGGTACCAAGGTTTTTATTGAACTTATCCTAAAAAGAGTACTGATGGAATCAAAGTCATTCTTACCCTTAAAAGAGGAAACAAATTTAACTAAAACTAAGCTAAGAGTGCCTGTGGGGATGCTTAAAAGATAAGAGAGTGAAATTAAAGAGGCTAAAATACCATAATCAACCGGCCCTAACATTCGTCCCATCAGAAGATGATAAAAATAGTTGCCAAGACCGCCAACACCCGTTCCTAAAGCCATGATTAGACTCCCAGAGATTAATTGGCTAGAGAAAAATTTTTTTAACATTTTTGATAGAGGAATTTTAAAAACGGGCATCTTTTAAGGCTTCCTGACAACCACAGATAACTTGTTTAGGCCAATGCTCAATCATCTTTAACATTAATTTTTTAGCCTTGCCAATATTTTTACTAAACATTTCAATAATCTGTTTGCTCGAAACTGGTTTAACTTTTCCCTCTAACACCAAGCCAGAATCATAATCGGTCGCAATAGCGATAGCAACATAACACATTTCTAACTCCCTGGCTAAAGTTACTTCTGGATATTCGGTCATATTAACGACATCCCAGCCCATTTTAGTAAACCAAATTGACTCAGCCGCGGTAGAATATCTTGGTCCCTGGACAACCACAATGGTTCCCTCCTCATGTAAGGGAAGTTTCATTTTTTTGGCTTCCTTAATGGCTAAATCTCTTAACTGTGGACAATAAGGAAAGGCTGTCGAAACATGAGTCACCAGCTGACCATCATAAAAAGTATCCAGCCGACCAGAAGTCCGGTCAATAAATTGGTCAACCACCACAAAATCACCTGGTTTAATTTCTTTTTGCAAAGAACCAGCCGCATGAGAAGTTAAAATTCGAGATACCCCTAAAGATTTTAAAGCATAAATGTTAGCCCGATAATTAATTTTGTGAGGTGGAATATCATGATTTTTATGATGTCTGGGTAAAAAAGCCACCTTTTTGCCAGCAATTTTCCCCAAAGCAATTTTATCCGAAGGGGGACCATAAGGTGTTTCCACCTTTATTTCTTTAAGACTAGTGGCTAAATCATAAAAACCAGAACCACCAATAATGCCGATTTCTGCTTGTTTATTGTTCATTTGTAATTAACCAAAGAAAAAACTTGATAATCTTTTAATTTTTCTTTGCCCGATAAGTAATCCAAAGTAATTAAAAAAGCTATCCCCATAATTTTTCCTTTTAATTTCTCTACCAGTTTAGCGGTGGCCAACATTGTCCCTCCGATGGCCAAAACATCATCCACCAACAAAACTTTTTCTCCTTTTTTAATCGAATCTTTGTGAATTTCTAAAATCCCTTTCCCATATTCCAAATCAAATTCCTGGCATTCAGTTTTGTAGGGCAATTTCCCTTTTTTCCAAACCATAACCATACCAGCCTTTAACCTATCAGCCAAAATCCCTGCCAAAATAAAACCCCGAGCATCAATGCCAACTACCTTGTCAATCTTTTTGTTTTTAAATTTTTTAACCAGCTGATCAATGGCCTTCTTTAAAACTTTTTTATCTTCTAAAAGTGGGGCAATATCACGGAAAATAATCCCCTTTTGCGGAAAATCAGGAATGTTACGAATTTTCTTTTTTAAATCTATGGACATCAATAAATATTAATCACTTATTTTATGCGACCCAATAGCCTCTTGTAAACAAAATCAAACAAAAGACTAAAAGAGGGATTACCAAAATTGGGTATAAAATCCTCAACCAACGGTATTTTTCTGCCCACAAACTTAAAATTATAAAACCAGGGAACAAAACCAAAACATAACGGGAGAGTGAAGAAAATGTTCCAGTTAAGGTTGGGGCAATAAAGGCTAACGCCATAAAAATTAAATATGAATGCCAACGTTTAAAATAGGTAAAAATGATAAGGGTAAGAAAAATTACCGCTGAGGTAAATTCCATTACCACTGTAAAATAAGTCAAGGTATGCTTTTCAACCGTCACCAGCATTTTAAAATATCGCCAAAAAACCTGGTAAAGAAGAATAATTTTATTTGCACTTCGGCCGGCGCCAAAAAAAGTCTGGACATGGACAAACATCAAAGGATCACCAAAGTTAATTGCTAAAAACCGCATATACCATAATAGCCCCACTGGAACTAAAAATATTGGCAATAAGTTTCTTAGCCAATTTTTAATTTTGAATTTTGAATTTTTAATTTGATATTGCTGCCACCATTCAAACAACAAAGCAGGGAATAAAAATATTCCTGGAAGCCTGGTGGCTGAAGCCAGCGCCCCAAAAATCCCTGCCAGCCACCAATGCTTAGTCCGGGCAAAGTAAAAGCTGGCGATAATTAAAAAGAAAAACAAAGACTCGGTGTAAACCATGGAGAAGAAAAAAGCCGTGGGAAAAAGTAAAAGATAAATTAAAGTCCTTTTAGCCACCTTTTCTGAAAAATCCAATTTAATCAGTTTGTAAAAGAAAAACAAAGCCAGATACAAACAAGTCAAACTTACCGTCCAGCCGGCCACCAAATTCCTGCCGCCAAAAAATGGCGTTAAAAAGGTAATAAGCTTGGAATAAAGCGGGAAAAAAGCCTGCTGGTAAAGACTATAACCTTTGCCGGCAATATCCAAATAATGCATCCCGTCAAAATTGGCTCGACTCCAAAGCCACGGTGGATTAATCACCTGCTTTTCGGTATAGAGATATTGATTGGTAGTTGGAAAATATTTTGCTCCAAGAAAAACTACCAAGCTAATGGCAATTTGACAAATGATAAAGGCAATAAAAGTAAATTGGATAATTTTTCTGTTGTTTCTAAACCACTTTTTGATAAACTTCATATGTTTTTTGAGCCACTTTCTCCCAATTAAAATTTTCAACTTGTCTTAAGCCTTTAGCCATTAAATCAGATTTCTGGTCTAAAGCCATTTTAATTCCCTCAATAATACTCTTTATATTATAAGGGTCAAACATAATTGCCGCCTTACCGCAAACTTCCGGCAAACTAGAAGTGTTAGCTGCCAACACCGGACAACCGCAAGCCATCGCTTCCAAGACCGGTAAACCAAAACCCTCATAAAAAGAGGGCTGGCAATAAACAGCAGCTGAATTATAAATCCCGACTAAGTCTTCTTGAGGTATCCATCCTAATCTTATGATATTTTTATTTGAATCTAATAAATTAATCAATTTAATTATCTCTTGGGTCTCTTTCAAATCTTCCTCTAAAAAGGCTTTCCCCACTAAAACCAACTTAAAATCTTTTTCTTGATTTCTGAAATCAGCAAAAGCTTTGATTAAACCCAAAACATTCTTATTATAATTCACATCCCCAACATAAAGAATGAATTTTTCTGGTAATTTATATTTTTTTTGAATTTTATCCAAAAAATCATTGTTTTTAATAACCTTAAAATCTTTGGCCGGAGCCAGGGGGACAACATAAATTTTCTCTTTGGGATAGTTTAAATATTTAAAGATGTTTTTTTTTGAATTTTCAGAGTCAGTAATAACGGATCGGACATTTTTTAGAGATTTTTTTTGGACTTGAAATTTAAATAATCCTCTTAAACCAACGGGATAATGTTCGGGAAAAACCAAGGGGATGACATCATGAATGGTCACCACTGTCGGTTTTATTTTTTTTATGGGCAAGGTTAGAAAAAAAAGATCAAAGAAAGGATAATGAATCAAATCACAACCCTGTGGAGATTTCCCACTTTCGATCAATTCAATTCCAAAATCAGGAATTTTACTTTCTTCTAAAGCCTTTTTTAGACTTTCCGTATAAACGCCAATTCCCCGAAACTGGTGGCCAGTTTTTAAAGGAGAAATATCAAGAGCAACTTTCATTTCCACTCCTTAATAACATCGACTTTTTTGGTTCTCATTCTTAAGTATTTTAAAAATGACCAAGCATGATGCAGACCAGAGAAAAAAGCAAAAACAAAACCCTGCCAGCCATCCATAAAACCCTTATGGCGAATATAAAGTAAAAAGAATGTTCTTTTAGGTCTGAACAAAAGATATTTTAACCAATTTAAAGGATTTATAGAAATTTTATCCTTCATCATCTGTAAAGCCTCTAGCGTTGCATAGCGCCTTTCCCGCACTAAATAGCGGGAAAATTCCGGGGTGGCCCAGTGAATCAGGTCGTTTTTCAGCCAGCCGGTTTGGCCGTCAACCTTAAGCTGTTTATGAACACTGTCTTGGGGAAATAAAGCCTTGCCTTTTTTAAAAAGACGGATGACCGGATCAGGATATTGACCGCCTTTCTTAAAGAAGCGTCCGAGAAAATAATTTTTCCGAGGCATCCAATAAGCCACCGGCTGGCCTGGAACCCAATGATTAACGGTCTTTCTTATTTCTTCTGCCAGTTCAGGGGTCACTCTTTCATCCGCATCCAGCAGAAAAATCCATTCATCCAGACAAGCTTTAATAGCCACGTTTTTATTCTCATCAAAGAAAGTTTTCTTGGCGGTTTTAATCACCCTGACCCCAAACTCTTTGGCAATTTGCCGGGTTTTATCTTGGGAAGAATCATCAACCACCACAATCTCATCGGCCCATTTCACTGATTCCAGACAATCCTTTATGTTTTTTTCTTCGTTGTAAGTAATAATGGCCACTGAAATTTTAGTTTTGTTCATCTTTGTTTAATTTTATGTTTCCGCAATTTGCCAAGCAAGACCGCCATTAGAAAAGTAAATATTTTTTAAAATCTTAGCCGAAGAAGGAATTTCCCCTTCGACGCCAATAATCAAAGACTTTGGTTTGTTTTTCAAATTTTCCCAATCAATAGTTTGGAAATGATACTTTCCAAAATTACGGACGGTTGAATAATTGAACTTATCCCGAGGAGTCAAAATAACTTCTTTTTGAAAAACAGCCGGCGGATATTTAAGATAAAAAAGAAATAAAATATAGGGTTGGTCTAATTTTTCGGTGACATAAATATTTTCATATTTTCCCTCTACCTCTTTAACATAACCAACTATTGGTTCAAAACCATATTCCCAGGCAAAAGGATAAGTCTTTGGATAATGAATATAATATTGGTGAAGATAGCGACCGATATTCCAAGGAATAAAAATCAGCAAAAGAAGATAAAAGATGACTCTTAAGAACTTCATTCTCTTTTTAAACCATTCAAAAATATTAATGGCCCCATAGGCTGAAATGATGACCATCGGAATCACCATGTTATTAGCTCTTAGGGCAGACGGCGATTGGTAAGTTAGGGCCGCGGCCACTGGGGCCAATAATAACCAGAAAATCACCAACTTCCAGTTTGATGGTCTTTTAAGAAGAAGAAAGTAAAAACCGGCCATGACAAAAGGAATATCAAAATAATACATTTGTCCGGTCTCCGGCACCTTACTTCTTTCAATGACATCACCCAAAATAAACAAAAAGTTACCATTAAAATGGGAAAGCCAGTTTTTGAAAAAAACCAAGCCGTAAGCAACGACGCGATTGTGTAATAACCTGACTGATAAAGCCCAATGGTCGGCGTGCTGCCCCCTTAACTCATTTGTCCACCAAAAAGGGCCAGTATCGGAGAAAATACCCACGCCGGCAAAACGGGAAAGACCAGCTGGACCCAAAAAATCAATAATAAAAGGGAGTAAAACTAAAAAGCCGCCAATCACACTGATTAGAATCCATTTCAAATTGGCCTTAAGAAAAATCTTTTGCCGATAAAGAATCATTAAACCAACCATCATTAAAGGCGTTATTAAACGGGTACTATGATAGGCATAGATGGAAAGAATGAAAAACAAAACACTTGGCAAAACGTAAGAAAAACGATATCTTATCGCCTTTGTAAAAAACCAAACTCCAAGTAAAGCAAAAGTCGTGGCCACTCCCGCTTCCCAACCGCCTCTGCCAAAATGCAAATGCCAGGGAGAAACAGCCAAGAAAAAGCCGGACAAGAGCGATAAAGGATTAGTAATCTTTTTTTCGTCAAAAATGTCTCTGACCAAAAGCATTAAAACAAAAACAGCTAAAGTCCCTAATAAAGCGGCTGGCAATCGAACCGCCCAGACGTTTAGGCCTAAAATTTTAACAAAAGGTAAAACCAAATAAACAAAAAGACCAGGCTTGTAATCAGCAAAAGATTTAAAATTAATCGGAAATAATTGTCCATGTTCATCCCTCCCAGTTTCAATCAAAGAGTAGGCATTATAACCAAAAGCCGCTTCATCGGCATTAAACCCGTAAGGATTATGATTCAAATTCCAAATACGCAAAAAGCCGGCCAAAAGAATAATCAAAACCAAGAAAAACCAACCCATCTTGGAATGATCTTTCAATTTCTTAATTTTCAGATTTTTATTTTTGAATTTAAACTTCATTATAATTTTAATAAAAACAAGGTTCTACCGCAGGTAGGTCCTTATAAAATCTCAACTATCCGAAAAGCTATCTTTCCATTTAAAAATTTTATTTCTTCTAAGATCTTTTGTTTACTGTAATCAATCTTTTCTAAAGGAATTTCCAATTCTGTCCCAATTAATAAAGATTTGCTCAGATTTTTATCGCCATCAAAGGAAATCGACCGAAATTCAATATTATCTAGCTTTTCTACCTTACCGACATCCCCGGAAAGATTCTCAGTCAGCTTAGCCTTGGCTTGATAATCAGTCGGCGGATATTTTCCATAAAAAAGCCAATAGATATAAGGTTGGCCATACTCAGAAGTAAAAATAATTTTTTCATAATTATTTCTTAAGGGATAGACTTTTTGAACTACTTGTTTGTAGCCGTATTGCCAGTCTTTACTTGACTGTAGGGGGTAATGATAAAAATATTGGTCAAAATAATAAGCCACTGAAAAAAGATAAAAAACAGCCAAAATCAAAGAAAAACACGCAGAGGAAATCTTTTGGCGCTTTTGCAACCAAAGAAACATCTGATAAAAACCACAGCCGACTAAAATCATCAAAGGCAAAACCATATTTAAAGAGCGAATCCCCTGAATTGAATCTCTGGTCAAAGCGGCAGGAATTGGAGTCACCAAAAGCCAAAACCAAACAAATTTACTCTGATGAGTATTAAGTCTAATAAGAAAGTAAATTCCTACCACCAAAAGGAAAAAATCAAATAAATATAAAACCCCGGTATAAGGAGGCCCGTGTCGTAGACTGCTCCAATCCCCTTCAAAAAAGAGGAAGCGTGCGGAAAAATGATTAAAGTATCTTTCCGTAAGTCTTGTGGCAAAAGATAAACCTTCGCTATGAAATAAATTGAAATAAACCATATTGCCTTCATCGACATTTAAAATATTATTAACTTCATCCGCAGGTCTTGTATAGGAAAAAAGACTCATCGTCTTTAATCTCCCGCCGCCGCCGGTTAAAACCGCCAAAAAGGCCGGAGAGGCAACCAAAGAAAATAAAATCAAGCTAGCAATAAGATTCTTTAAGGGAAAGGTTTTTATCTTTTTAAAGAAAAAAATTAGTAGGCCTAAAAGCAACAAGGGAACAAAAACCTTACTGCCTTGATAAGTTAAAAAAGACAAACCAAAAGCAATCGCTGAAGGATAAAGATATTTTGGTTTTTTTTCTGCTTTTAAAAAATACAAAAGTCCTAGCAAAACCAAAAACAAAGCCAGATTAGCTTCCCAACCGCCTCTGGAAAAATGCATCGCCCAAGGAGACATCGCCAGGGAAAAACTAATAAACAAAGACAAAAATTTCTTTTTAAACAAAAGCCAAGAAACCTGGAAGATGAGCCAAATAGAGGCAATTCCTGCCAGAGCCGAAGGAACTCTGACCGCCAATTCATTTAAACCAAAAATTGCCACTGAAGGCACCGTTAAGTAAATATATAATCCGGGTTTGTAATCACCAAAAGATTTAAAAATCAAAGGTAAAAAATTACCATACTCATCCCGGCCGGTTTTTAAGATGGAGTAAGCGTTATAGCCAATAGCGGTTTCATCCCATTGAGTTGAGGGTGGAACATTCGTTATTTGGAAAAAACGCAAAAAAGCCGCCAAGCATAAAATCAAAATTAAAAGATAATAATTCTTTAAGAATTTTTTTATTCTCATATTTAAATATTAAAGCCTCTTTGACAAATTTCAAAGGCCGGCTTGCCGTCCAAAAAGTAAATTGTTTCTAATTTTTCCCAATCTTGGGGATAATTGCCAGGCGTCGTGATTAAAAGCTCCTGGCCAAACTCTTTGTTTTCAGATAATCTGCCCTTAATTTTCTCATCATCAATAAAAACAAATTTATCAAAACTGTCAACCCAGTACCAGTCAGTCCCCCTATATCTTTTTAAAGCATGATCTTTAACATACCTGGCCGGATCCCATTTTAAGTAAAAGAGCAAAAATTCATGGGCCTCGCCGTAATTTTTGGTCATGTAAATTCTTTGGTAACGATTATAATTCTTTTTAATAAATTCCGCTGACTGTTTGTAACCATACTGCCAAGCCCAAGAATAAGTTTTGCGGTAAGAATCAAAATAGCCGGTCAAAAATCTAAAAACTAAAAGCAGCAGAAGCATCCCATAAACTCCCGTCAACAGCCAAGCAACGGTTTTTTTGTTTTTGAAAAAAGACCAAAATTGAAAAAAACCTAGGGCCGCCAAAATTTGAGGTATTGGCAAAACTAAAATCGTTCTTAAAACATGAGGGTTTTCCTGAGTGGCCGCTGCCGGCACCACCGCCAAAAGCCACCAAAGGATAATTAATTTTGATTCTTTTTGCCGTCTTTTTAAAAACAGCCACCAAAGACCTAACAATATCAAAGGAATTTGGACCGGATAGATAATCCCCTGGCCGGGAATATTATATTGATAATTAGCCCCTCCTTTGAAAAAAAGATATTTAGGGGAAAAATTTGAGAAATAGTTTTTGGTAAAACCAATGGTAAAGTAGGTTGCCTTATTATGAATCAATCTCGGTAAGGGCGAAGGCAAATTAGATGAACCCCGAGCCATATTAATCCGGTTAATCGCCCCCTGGTCAAGAATTTTAACCCAACGGAAACGCGCCCAGCCGGTTGGCGATAAAAAAGAAACAGCCAAAGAAACAAAAACCAAAACTAAAATTGCGGTGGCTAAAATCATTTCTTTTTTTCTGGCTTTGGCCCATTTTTTAAGATTTGGGCGATAAAGAAAAAAGAGGGCCACCAGCATTAAAGGTACAAAAACCCGAGCGCTATTATAGGTATGAACCGATAAACCCAAAAAGAAAATACCCAAAGGCAAAAGCCACTTTTTCCCAAAACCCTGAATAAAGAAATAAAAACCCGTCAGTGCTAAGAAAACAGCCAGGTTGGCTTCAAAAGCCGCCCGGGAAGTAAAAAGATGCCAGGGAGAAATGGCCAGAAAGAAGGCCGCCAACAAAGCGGCTTTTTGGTTTTTAAAAAGTTTTTGGGTTAAAAGATAAACAAACAAAACCGATAAAACACCGGCCATGGCTGAAGGAAAACGAACAGCAAAATCATTTAAGCCGAAAAGGCCGATACTTAAAGAAGTTGCATAAATATAAACCGGTAATTTGTAATCACCATAGGCGCGGAAGATCCCAGGCCAACTGACTCCCCATTCGTCCTGACCGGTTTTTAAAATAGAGTAGGCATTATAACCATGGCTGACTTCATCCCAATTAAGCGAAGGCGGATTGTCGGTTAACTGGTAAAAACGCAAAACAAAAGAGATTAATAAAATCAGGCCTAAAATAAAAGCTAAAGTTTTTTTCTTCATTTTATAAACTGATTATCGAAAAAATTTGATTCTTTTTTTCAAAATGGGCAAATTAAGTTCAATTAAAATTATCAAAGTTAAAAAAGAATAAAAGAACCATTTTGAATAAGGAATGAGCGGGGTAGCTCCCCAAAAACCCCATTTAACAAAAGGATAATAATGGATTAAAAATAACATCCCAATCATATTTATTAATACCCAAGATTGAACTTTAAGTTTGGCAAAAGGTAAAAACATATAGAACCAAGTATAATACCAGCCCTGGACATTTCTTAACTTTTGGACCAACAGTAAAACAATGGAAACAAAACTTAAAAGCTTAAAATACAAAGGTTTGTTCTTTTTGCCTAAAAACATCACCGGCAAAGCAATAACACTGGCATACTTGGTTAAAACAGAAGCCACAAAAGCCAACCAGGCCTTAATTTTACCTCCTTTAGACAAATAATAAACCGCCACCACAAATAGGCCGATCATCAACAAATCATTATGGGCATTAATCAGAAGTTCTACCACCAAAAGGGGGTTAAAAAACCAAAAGCTAAAAACTCTTTTGTCTTTATCATTTAATTTGTAAATTAAAAAACCCGTCAGATAAAAAACAGCGGCATTCATTAATTTGTAGCCGAAAAAATTCAAAATAAATCTTCGGCCGGAAAAAAGCAGCATGGGTGCCAAAGAATAAATTAAAGAGGCCGGACCATAAGCATAGGGAAATTCGATGTTATGGACAAAGCCGACCCATAAATCTGTTGAAAAGAAATTTATCGGTGGAACAACAAAAGGGTTAACCCGATAAAATAGGACCATCTTGGCGGAAAAAAGATAAGTAAATAAATCGCGGGATAAAAACGGGTAAGCTAAGGAAAAAAAGAAAGTCCCAACTCCGGCTGCCAGAAATAAATTTTTAACGGATAAAAATTTTAAGCGTTTTATAAACAGCAGAAAAATCTGTAGACCAAAAATAATTATTAACAAAAGTAAATAAACATTAGCCAACAGCAGACGATGGCTGTCTTTAAAAGGAATAATCCATTTAAAATGATTAAAGAAAGGATGGCCGTCAGCCACCATCAAAAGTAAACCATAATCAATCCAAAAATAGGAAAAAACAAAAAAAAGAATCGGAATTAAGACCAGTAAAAAGATGATTATTTTTTCTTTAAGATTTTTTGACATTTTTGGCCTAACCAAATAATAAAGGTAATCAGATAATATTTTATCGCCCCATGATAAATCTTACTGCTTTCAACCAACCAGTGATGAGTTTGTTGGGGGATGCTTCTTCCGCTGGCCCCATGCTCATGGATAAATTCTGCTCCAGGCAGGTAATAAACTTTAAAACCCGCTTGCCTCACCCTTCGGCAATAATCCAAATCTTCAAAATACATAAAATAGCGTTCGTTGAAAAAACCGACTTTGCTCAAAACTTTTTTGGGAATTAAGAAAACCGCTCCGCTAACCGCTTCCACTTCAACTGGCTTATCACCCAAGGGAACATATTTGTTTAAAGTGGAAGGGCCGTTAAACCAGAATTCTCTGATTATTCTTAGGAAAGTCGGCAAATAAAAACAAGAGCCTTGTAGCGAGCCGTCAGGGTTAAGTAAGCGGCCGCCAATCACTCCAACCTGAGGTTGATTCTTGGCAAAAGCAATTAATTTGTCCAAGGCATTTTTTTTAACAAAAATGTCGGAATTAAGAAGTAAGAGATATTTTCCCCCAGCTTGTTTTAAACCTTGATTAACAGCTCTGGCAAACCCCTCGTTCTTTTTATTCGCAATAACCCTTAAATTAGGCCACTTCAATGAATTGATTGATTGAAGCGAGCCATCGGTGGAACTATTGTCAACCACAATTACTTCAAGGGTATAGGGTTTAGAATATAGGGTATAGATGGATTTAAGACAATCCTGAAGTAAATTTCTTGTGTTGTAATTGACAATAATGATTGATAAATTCATCAGTTTAATTAAATTGTTTAAAAACTTGCTCATCGGAAACTTTTTTTTCTAAAAATTCTTTAATTAACCTCGGTAAAATCATCGGTATCTTTAGACAAACTGCCAGAAAAACTCGCCAATAACCAATTGAAGTTAATAACTTTTTCCATAAATAAATTCTATTTTCGGTAATCATCCTAAGATTGGTAATATTTTTTAAAACAAAAAGAAGTTGGTTTCTTTGGGAAATAAAATCAATATAGCTTTTAGAAAAATGGGAACCAATAGTACTCTCGTGTTGATGGTGAACTACAGATTTTGGCTCCCATAAAACCTGATAGCCTCTTTTCCAAGCCCGATAGGAAAGATCGATATCTTCCCAATAGAAAGGAGCAAAAATCTCATCTAAACCGCCTAATTTCCCCCAAACTGATTTACGAAAAGCCCCGCTGCCTCCATTGGCCCAAAAAGAAACATGAGTTCTTTTCGTTTTTGGCCCTGATTCATGCTCCACAAAACCCTTCTCCCATTTCCCTTTCGCCCAACTCCATTGTGGTTCTCCCAATGAAACCGCAAAAACCCTTTGATCTTTAAAATCCTCCTCCAGGGGTTTTAAAAAATCTTTTTCAGGAACAACATCATTGTTAAGTAAAACTATTACTTCACCAACCGCTTTTTTAACCCCCAAATTACAGGCATAGCCAAAACCATAATTTTTTTCTAATTCGATGATTCGAACCATCGAACTCTTATTTTTGAGTTTTTTTAAGAATTGAAGACTGCCATCAATTGAACCGTTATCGACAATAATCACTTCATTGGCACCGGTTGATAAAACCGCCGGGAGATTTTCCTTTAAAAGTTTTTCTCCGTTCCAATTGGGAATAACGATTGAAAATTTCATCTTCTGCTTTTTAGCTTTTTACCTCGCTTATTAATCACCTTAAGAAAAAGAAAACCAACCATAAACAAACCTATTAAAGAAATTATTTCCGAAGTCAATCTGATAGGTGTTCTTAAAAATTTGAATTTGACCAAATTTTGGCCTTCCGGAAGTTTAAGCCTCATCAATCCCCGGTCATTACCATAATCAATTGTTTTTCCCTTTCCGTTAACAAAAGCTTTCCAACCTGGATAATAAATATGGGCCAGTTCAACCACAGATTCTTTTTTAGCCAAAAAGGTAAAGTCTTTCTCCAAGTAACCCCAGTTAATCTCTTTTATTTCCCCTTCCCCTTCAATAACCTTCACTTTTTCTCCTTCATAATCTTTTGGTTTAACCTTTACCCAAAGAGGCAAATATTCATCATCCCAGGTGGTGCTTTCCGAAACGGCCAATGGCTGCCAGTAAAGTTTTGGCTTAAAAAATCGGTAATTTTCAAAAACTACCAGACCAATAATCATTAAAGCCACAAGCCAGACGAATATTTTCGGCCATTTTTTTTGAGAGGTTATGCTTTCAACAAAGTAAACAATCATCGCAATTAAAACTGAACTACAAAAAGTAATTAAGATATGAAACCGCCAAGGAAATTGGAAAAAAGATAAAAAAGGCAAAGCTTTCCAGATAAAGTTGGAGGGAAAGGTTGTCATAAAAACAGAAAATAAAAGTGCACCTGAGAAAAACAACCATAACTTTTTATGAAAGTCATATTTTCTAAAAAGGCCGATTAAAAAAGCCAGAGCGGAAAAAACAATAAAGGTTTTACCGAGCTGAAGAGACATTGGCTGAGGTTCAGTAAAACCGTTAAAACCCCAAGGTGATGACCAAAGCTGTTTGTAAGTTAAGAAAAATTTGTCATAAGACAAAGGCCAAGGATGATTAACAAGATTGACAAATTTTGTTTCGACAAATAAAGGCAGCCAGAAAAAACAAGAAATCATCAAAGCCAAAAAACCACCGCCTAAAGCTTTGATAAACATTTGTTTTTTTTCTTTTAACCCAAGAATAATTACCAGATTAAAGGCCGCCAGAAAGAAAGCAAAAATCACAAAGGAAATATTGTGAGTTAAAGCCAATAAAGCCAGGGAAAGTGAAAACAGAGGCAGCCAAACTAGGTTTTTGCTTTTCAAAAGCCACCAATTTGTCCAAAGGACAAGCGGAAATAAGGATAAAGATAAAAATTCCGGCAGATTTCCCCGAACATAAACATCAACCGCTTTATAAGGAGCATAAGAAAAAATAACTGAAGCCACCAAGCCGGGAATCCTCCCAAACATATCTTTAACCAACAAATACATGGCTATGGCTCCCAAAAAGAAAGTCATTAAAAAAACAATCTTGGTCGCCACCAAAAAATTAGCACCGACAAAAACCAGCAAAGCCCCAAGATAATAAGCTAAAGGCGAGTAGAAAGAAAATAAAGGATAGCCATGACCAAAAAGTAATCCACTGGCCCATCTGGGCGGAAAACTCCCGTACTTTAAAGCCTGGAACATCTCAAAAATTCTCTGCATCTGAACATCATCATGAGTTGGGAAAAAACCTTTGTGGAAAAAAGGAATAATAATCGGAACAACCAGCAAAACAACTGCCAAAAGGAAAAAACCGTCTATAATTTTTTTCTTGTTAAGAGTAAAAAACCGCATATCAAAATTCCTGACAAAGAAAGGAAACCTCCTACTTTAAACGATATTGGATCATAAGCAATTCTTAACTGATGCTCTCCCTTGGGAATAAAAACCGCCCTAAAAGCATAATTGGCCCGATAAATTTTTGTTTGCTTACCATCTAAAAATGCTTTCCAGCCCGGATAAAAAGTTTCTGAGATAACTAGAATTTTATCACTATCAGTATTAATCCTCAATATTTCTTCGTTCTGTGAATATTTAGTAAACTCGACCAAATCAGTCAAAGTTTTTTCCGTATTTTGCTTCCTTGACTCTCCAACCCATTCCTTCATCTCCTCCTCCAAAACGACCGTCTTTCTTAAATCAATTTCTTTTGACAAAATCAGCTCGGCAATCTTTTTTTTATCTTTCTGGATAATTTTATCTTCTACCAAAAAAGCCCGTGTAAAACTTGAGACATTTTCCAAAACGGCAACGCTTTTATCGCTATAAACTAATTTAAACTTGGAATCCTTATAAAGGTAAGAAATCTCCCCTTGTTCACTTGCCCGGCCGTCGCTGTTTCTTTTCAAAGCTAATAAGTACTTGTTGTTCAGCAAATCAAAAAGCGGGGAGCTAAAGTTTCTAACCAGGGCATAACGACTAACATCAAACCTTACCTCATTGGTGTTCATGAGGGAGATAAATTCGGCATATCGAGAGGGATATAAAGGATTGTAACCAGAAGCAGACTCTAGATCATAGTAAGACCACATATTGGCCGGAATAATATCACTGCTTTCTTTTTCAATCCGAAAAGGTTTTTCTTGTTTTTGAAGGAATTCAAAAACAGGTGTTTTAGGGAAAATCATTTCTTGTCGAACAAAGGGCAAATACTTATCGGCAAATCTAAAAAAATCAAAGAAAAGAATCAAAAGCATCACTAAAAACAAACTAATCCTTAATTTTCCCTTTAAAAAATTACTCGCCAAAAACAGCAGCCAAGCAGCCAAAACCAGAAAAGTCGGCAAAATCAAATTGCGAACTGCGACCGCCGCGTCTATCAAATCTGCTTCTTTAAAGGTATTCGTTATTAATTGCGGCTGAAATCTTGAGTAAAGGAAAAAAGAAACCAACAAAATAACCGGAATAGTTAAAACTAAAAACTCCCTCCTTTTTAATTTCTCTTTTAAAAAAGAATCAAAACCAAAAGCCGATAAAATAGCCACGCTAAAAGTAAGTAGATAAATCCCCCTTGAAGCAAAGTTCTGACTAAAAAAGGGAATTTTTAAAATGTAAACCAAATGACCAACAGGAGAATCAAAAATTAAAAGAAGGGATAATAAAAGAAAAACCAAATAAAAAAGTGTCAACTTAGTTTTTTTTCTTAAAAGATGAAGGACAAGAAAAAACAAAGGTAAGATTCCTAAATAGAGGGCGGTTTCTTGGTAGTTCCACTTTCCCCAATAATTAAGAGTCGTTGGGTTACCAAAAAAATCAGGAGCGATAAAAGTTAGCAATTTTTGACCAGAAATCAAACCAAAATTGTCTTGGGAAATATAATTCTCTGCTCCTCTAAAAGAATTAAAGAATAATTCAAAAGTTGGAACTAATTGAACCGCTGATATTAATGCTCCTAATACAAAGAAAAGTGATAAGAAAAAAATCGTCTTAAAGCGTTTTCTTTTTTCAAGGACTGT
>Ga0315288_10003790_pt1 | contig 19272 bp, 21 predicted proteins | sample YL17G11_20_MG_FD_203454 | JGI IMG/M metagenome (GOLD analysis project Ga0315288, IMG submission 203454) | Sediment microbial communities from Yellowstone Lake, YNP, Wyoming, USA - YL17G11_20 | ecosystem: Environmental > Aquatic > Freshwater > Lake > Sediment | place: USA: Wyoming | collected... | reverse complement strand
AACGCGAATCGGTCTGAATCTGGATTCTTAGGTCCGATTCCGCAAATGCCGTTTCGTCATATCGTATTTATAGGGCCTCCAGAAGGGCAAGTCAAGCCTGGCGCCGGCGGCCCGACGCTTTACTCTGCACCCGCGATGTGGTATCAAAAAGACGCTCCGAGTCCCAGAGGCTAAAGCCCGGCGGAGGGCCAAGCCTTCGGACCGCCAGGGACGGGCGGGAAACGGCTCGTCCTTCCATTCTTGAAAAGGAGAGATCGTGTCGAGTCGCCCCGTTTCCCCGTTCCGGAGACTCTTCTTAGCCCTCTATTTGTTCGCTTTTCTCCCTCTCCCCATTTTCCTCACCGGCGCGGATCCGGGACGGCCCTCCCCCTGCGCGGCCGAAAAATCGCTTCTGCTGGCCACGACGACGAGCCTCGACGCCACGGGCCTTCTCGACGTCGTGGCCGATGAATTCCAAAAAAGCTCGGGCATCGCCCTGAAATGGATCGCCGTCGGAACGGGGGCCGCCTTGAAACAAGCCCGGGACGGCAATGCCGACGCAGTCATCACCCACGCCAAATCGCTCGAGGATCAATTCCTGAAGGACGGCTTCGGCATCAACCGCCGCGTCTTCGCCCGCAACTACTTCATGATCGTCGGGCCGGACACGGACCCGGCCGGGGCGGCCGGAGCCGCCTCCGCCGCCGAGGCTTTCGGCCGCATCCGGGCGGCCGGAGCGCCGTTCGTCAGCCGGGGCGACAAATCCGGAACGCACACCCGTGAGCTCGAAATCTGGGCCCGGGCCGGCGGCACGCCCGAGAAGTCTTATCTCGAGACGGGACAGGGGATGGCCGAGACGTTGCGCGTGGCCGCGGAGCGGAGAGGGTACACGCTGACCGATCCGGCGACATTCTTCGGTTTGACCGGGCTCGCCGGCTTAAAGCCCGTCTTTCAAAACGGCCCCGATCTGGAAAATATCTATACCGTCATCGCCGTCAACCCGGCCCGTGTGCCCTCGGCGAAATACGAGGAGGCCATGGCCTTCATCGCCTTTCTGACCTCGCTCCGCGGACAAAAGCTCATCGGGGAATTCAAGGGCAAGAGCGGCCGCCCCTTGTTCGAGCCGATGGCCGCGACGCCGGGAATTGATCTTACGAAATGATATTCCGAGACCTCGCCCTGGCGATTTGGATTTCCCTCAAGACGAGCGGACTCGCGGCCGTCTTCGCCAGCGTCCTCGCCGTCCCGGCGGCGCTCTATCTGGCCGGCCGAGAATTCCGCGGCAAACGCCTCGTCCTCCTCATCAATCAGACCTGGATGGCGGCCCCGACGGTCGTCATCGGCCTGCTCTTCTACAATCTCCTCGGCCGCGGCGGCCCCTTGGGCCGGTTCGGGCTCCTCTACACCCAGACGGCCATGACCATCGGTCAGGTCTTTCTCATCCTGCCGCTCATCCTCGGCTTTTCCTACTCCGCCCTTCGCCAGGTCGACAAGCGGGCGCGGCCGGCCGCTCTCACCCTCGGCGCCTCGCCGCGGCAGGCGGGTTGGGTCGTTCTCCGCGAAGCGAGATTTCCCCTTCTTGTCGCCGTCCTGGCTGGATTCGCCCGGGCGATCTCCGAAGTCGGGATCGCCATGATGCTCGGCGGAAACATCCGGAACGCGACGCGGAATATCACCACCTCCATCGCCCTCGAATCCTCCAAGGGCGAGTTCCGGAACGGCATCATCCTGGGCGCCGTTCTCCTCGCCGTCACCCTGGGGATCAACCTCCTTGTTCAGTCCGGATTGCGGACAAAGGAAAAGGACTAGGATGAGCGGCGAGGTCTACCGGCTCGAAGGGATCCGTTTCGTGTATCCCGCCTCGGCAGGCGCCTTCACCCTCGAGATCGACTCCCTCCGCCTCGAGGCCGGCGACATTCTCGCCCTCGCGGGCACCAACGGCGCGGGGAAAACGACTCTCCTGACGCTCCTGGCGTTCCTTGCCCGCCCGATCGGGGGCCGGCTTACTTATCGCGGCGAAGACCCGTGGGCGAACGAGGAACGCCTCGTCGCTTTCCGCCGCGACGCTGTCCTGGCAACCCATCACCCCTACCTTTTCAAAGGGACGGTGGCCGACAACCTCGCCTTCGGGCTCCGGATCAGGAAAATTCCGGAGGCCGAATGGCCGGAGCGGATCGACGCGGCCTTGAGCCTTGTCGAGCTCCCGGGCTGGGAGAAAAAACCCGGATCGCGCCTCAGCGCCGGCCAGGCCCAGCGCGTCTCTCTGGCCCGGGCGATCATTCTCAAACCGAAGGTCCTCCTCCTCGACGAACCGACGGCCGGGATCGACGCCGGGCTCGGCCTCCGGTTAGAGGCCGTTCTTCGGGAGATCAGCCGCGAATCGGGGACAACCATCGTCTTCTCGACCCACGATTTATCCCAGTCCACGCGCCTGGCCGACGACATCCTCTATCTCTCGGAGGGGCGCCGGGTGGAATTCAGCCACGAGAACTGCTTCAGCGGGACCGCCGCGACCGACGGCCTCCGGAGCTGGATCGAGCCCCGCCCCGGCCTCCGGATCGTCTTTCCCGGCGAGGCCCGCGGGCATGTGACTTGCGTCATCGATCCCGCCGCGATCTCCCTTCTGGCTTCGAACGAACCTCCGGCTGCGGCGCCGGATGGCAATCTGTTCCGCGGACGGGTCACCCGGATGGACCTCATCAAGCCAAGCACGGCCCTCGTCCGCGTGAGCGGGGTTCTGACCTACCGCGTCGTCGTTCCCGTGGGCGAGCTCGCGGCCAAGGATATTTCGCTTTCCCGGGAGGTTCTGCTAAAATTCAGGCCCGAATCCGTCAGGATCATCGAATCATGAATCTCCGGAAATGCCCATGATCGACTACGAAGACGCCCGTCGCCTCGTCCTCGAATCCGCGAAAAGGGCGGCGGCCGAATCCGTCCCGTTGATCGAGGCGCTGGGAAGGACCCTGGCCCGGGATATCAAAGCCGGGGAGGACATCCCGCCGTTCGCTAAGGCGACCATGGACGGCTATGCGGTCCGGGCCGCGGATACCGGTCCCGTCGAACAAAGCGGAAGCGTCGAGCTCGACGTCACCGAAGACCTGCCCGCGGGCCGCGTTTCCAGGCGGACCCTCGGCTTCGGCCAGGCCGTACGGATCATGACCGGCGCTCCTCTGCCGAAGGGCGCCGACGCCGTCGTGACGGTCGAGGATACCGAAAAAGACGGAACGAAAGTCAAGATATCGCGTGCCGTCCGGCCCGGGGACAACATCGGCCTCGCCGGCGAGGATCTCAAAAAGGGCGAACTCATCCTTGAGCGGGGCTCGGCCGTCGGGTCGGCTGAACTGGGAATGCTGGCCGCTTTGAATTACGCCCGCGTCCCGGTCGTCCGGCGCCCGAAGCTGGCCGTCATCGCTACGGGAGACGAGATTGTCGAGCCCGGCGAACGAAAATCCCGCGGACAGATCCGGAACTCCAACGGCTATGCCCTTTGGGCCATGGCCCGCAGCGCTGGGGCGGAAGCGTCCTATCTCGGCATCGCCCGGGACAGCACGGCCGCCCTGCAAGCCAAGATTCGCAGGGCGTCAGGGGCCGATATCCTCGTCCTTTCCGGCGGCGTATCGGTCGGGGATTACGATCTGGTCAAAAACAAGCTCGGGGAGATGGGAGTCCGGACGATATTTTGGCGGGTCCGGATCAAGCCGGGAAAGCCGGTTTTTTTTGGAATCCGGGGAAAACAGCTCGTCTTCGGACTGCCCGGCAACCCGACCAGCGCCATGGTGACCTTTCTTCTTTTTGTTCAACCGGCCGTCGAGCGGATGCTCGGCCGGAAATGTCCCGGCCCGAATAGCGGCAGGGCGGTGCTTGAAACAGATCTCGACCTCAAGCCCGGCCTGACCCGGTTTTTACGCGGCGTCCTCTCGGCGGGAGATTCCGTTCTCAAGGTGGCTCCATACTCCGACCAAAGAAGCGGCGTTTTAAGATCCATGGTCCGAAGCCGGGTCCTGATCGTCGTTCCGGCCGCCGTCGCGCGGGTCGAGAAAGGCGCGGAGGTCGAAATCCTCTTGATCGATGGGCGTTAACACGTGAACAGACTGACTCATGTGGACGGCCGGGGAAAAGCCCGCATGGTGGATATCGGCCCGAAAATCGTGACCCGCCGCGAGGCCGCCGCCAGCGCTTTCGTCAAACTCAGCCCGACGACCCTTCGGCTCATCAAGGCCAACGCATTGTCCAAGGGCGACGTCTTGAACACGGCCCGGCTGGCCGGAATCCAAGCGGCGAAAAAAACTCCGGAGATCATCCCCCTCGCCCATTCCATTCTTCTCGAAAATATTGCGGTCGACCTGGAGCTGGCTAAAACCGGGGTCCGGATCGTTTGCCGTGTGGCCGCCGAAGCGAAGACGGGCGCTGAGATGGAAGCGCTGACCGGAGCGGCCGTCGCCGCCCTGACGGTCTACGACATGGTCAAGTCCGCCGCCCGGGACGCCGAGATCGTCCGGCTCCGGCTCGACTTCAAGAGCGGGGGCAAAAGCGGAGTCTTCCGGAGACGATCATGACTTCGGACTCGGGGGCGAACGCCGGCATAATCGTCTCGATCAACACCAGCCGTAAAAAGGGGCAGGTCAAGACGCCTATCGCGGAGGCCGAGGTCATCGCCGGCGAGGGTCTTGCGGGCGACGCCCATCAGGGATTTGCCCACCGGCAAGTTTCGCTCCTGATGCTCGAAAGCATTGAGGAGCAGAAGACCAGGATCGGCGGCCAGGAGGTCCCTCCGCTCGGCCCGGGCTCATTCGCTGAAAACATCACGACAAGGGGGATCGACCTCGGCGCCCTTAAGGTCGGCGACGAACTTCTCATTGGGGACGGAATTCGCCTGCGGATCAGTCAGATCGGAAAGGAATGTCATACGCGCTGCGCGATCTATCACCTGACGGGCGACTGTATCATGCCCGCCCTGGGGATCTTCTGCGAAGTCATAGAGGGCGGGACGGTCCGGGTCGGAGACGCCGTTGGGCAGCGGTAAGGTCTTCCGCATTTCAGTGACCGACCGATGCGACCTCCGGTGTATCTACTGCATGCCCGAATCGGGGGTCGAGCTCGTCTCTCCGGCGGCGCTTCTGACCTACGAAGAGATCGAGATTGTGTCTCGGGCGGCTCTGGCCGTGGGATTTCGTCGGTTTCGGCTGACGGGCGGCGAACCGCTCGTCCGGCGCGGCCTCGAATCCCTTATCGAAAAGCTCGCCCGCCTCGGCCCCGACGTTTTGGCCTTGACCACCAACGGGCTTCATCTCGCCGAATTCGCCGGCCGCCTCAAGGAGGCGGGATTGAAGCGGGTGACCATCAGCCTGGATACGCTCCGGCGGGACCGTTTCGAGAACATCGCCCGGCGGACCGGATTCGAGCGGATCTTTAGGGGGATCGAGAGCGCCCGGGCGGCCGGGCTTGTTCCGGTGAAGGTAAATACGGTCATCATCCGCGGCGTCAACGACGACGAGATCCCCGATTTCGTCCGGTTCGCCGAGCGCGAGCGGATCGAAGTGCGCTTCATCGAACTCATGCCGACAAGCGGACTCAGTCCCGAATGCAAGGAGCTCGGAAGCTGGAGACCGGCTCTTTTCGTCAAGGGCGAGGAGATCCGGGAGCGGATCGCCGCGGTCTTCGGACCGGTCGCGCCTATTCTCGAATCGGACGGCGTCGCTCGGATGTATGAGCTTGAGGGCGGGACGAAGCTCGGCTTCATCACCCCTCTGTCCGACCCTTTCTGCCGGGGATGCGAACGGCTACGGCTCGGGCCTGACGGCCGTTTGAAGCTCTGCCTGTTCGACCGGGAAGGGATCGATTTGCGGAAGGCTCTAAGAGAGGACGGAGCAGGAGTTCAGGAAGTCGAGGCCGCCCTCCGGTGGGCGCTGAAGAGAAAGACCACCTGGGAACGGGGCGACCTGGCGACGCTGTCGAGTGAAATGTTCAAGACGGGGGGATGAAGATGAAGATCGGCATTCTGACCGTGAGCGATAAAGGGGCGAGGGGCGAGCGCGAGGACCGGAGCGGGCCGGCCGTCCGGGCCGTTATGGAAGCCGCGGGAGGAGAAGTCGTCCGCAATACAATCGTCCCCGACGAACAGGACATCATCCGCGCCGTCCTCATCGAGTGGTCGGACGAAGGCCTGGACCTCATCCTGACCACGGGCGGAACGGGATTCAGCCCCAGGGACTGGACGCCCGAGGCGACGAAAGCCGTGATCGAACGGGAGACGCCGGGGCTGGCCGAAGCCATGCGCGCAGCCGGGATGAAGGCGACTCCGACGGCCATGCTTAGCCGGGCCGTCGCGGGCATCCGGAAATCGACGTTGATCGTCAACCTGCCGGGAAGCGAAAGAGCGGTCCGCGAGAGCTTGGAGGCCATACTTCCCGCCCTCCCCCACGGAATCGATATCCTCAAAGGGACGGCCTCGGAATGCGGACCGCCAAAATAAGGTGACAGCTACCCTATTTACCCGTTTTCGCCTCGCCCTTACGCCGTCGCCTCTACGATGATAATTCTTATTTTACAAAAAACTATCTTATGAGAAATTTCCTCATCCTTCCACGTCTATTATTGTTGTCGAAACATTTTTCGGTTTCCGTAAGCCATGCCAAGAATCGCCCGAATCGTCATCCCCGATTGTCCCCACCACATTATTCTTCGTGGCCATAGGAGACAACGGATTTTCTTCAGCGATTCCGATCGGACACTGTTCTTATTTATCATGAAAAAGGCCGCTGAAAAAGCATCCATCGATTTTCTCGCGTATTGCCTTATGGATAATCATGTTCATTTCGTCGCTGTCCCAAGACACAAGGAGAGTTTCGCTCAGGGATTCGGCCAAGGAATTCGAAAATACGCTATTATCATTAACATCCGCGAAGATTGGAAAGGGCACCTATTTCAAGGCAGATATGATTCATTCCCCATGGACGATAGGCACCTTTATTCGGCCGTTCGCTACGTCGAGAGGAATCCGGTCAGGGCTGGGTTAGTTCAAAAGGCCGGAAATTTCGCTTGGTCGAGCGCGCGGGCGCATATCTTTGGATCTCAGGACGCTTTTCTAACGGACATCCATCCGTTTCTGCAAATCGACGATTGGCGGGCATATCTCGACGAAATCGAAGATTCCGCAACATTAGAGTGCTTTCGTCTCCACGGCCGCACCGGCCGCCCCCTTGGCGATGATGATTTTCTCTCGAAACTCGAATCGTTGACAGGCAGAAGGCTCAAGCTCCAATCCCCCGGAAGAAAAGGAAAAAAATAGGGTAAATGGGGTAGCTGTCACCTTAATAGGGCGACGAGGCTGAAGGGATCGACGCGGGCCGACCCGATCCGGACGCTCCAGTGGAGATGCGGGCCCGTGGACCGGCCCGTGCTTCCAACCAGGGCAATGATATCGCCTTTTTTGACGAGGTCGCCCCGCCTGACCATCAATTTCGAGAAATGACAGTAATACGTGAACACCCCCAGGCCGTGATCGATGATAACGGTGTGTCCGGAGAAAAACAAGTCGCCGGCCAGGACGACCCGGCCGGCATTGGCCGCGATCGTGCGCGTCCCCGCGGGGGCGCCGATGTCGACGCCGGCGTGGATCGAAGCCACCGTGGTGTTATAAACCCGCCTCTGGCCGAAATTGGGGAAGGGTTCGAAATCCGGGAGCGGCAAGATAAAGGGACCGTCGGCCAGCCAAAGCGGCGAGCGGATGCTCAGGACGGCGGCGACGAGCTCTTGCTCGCGCTTGATCCTCTCCTGTTCTGCCGCCGGAGGCGTGGCCATCGAGGGAGCGACGTTGAGGCGGGTCGAGGGAAAGTCCTTCGCTTCGATGGCGAGGTTGGACGACGACGACTCGGCCGAACCGTCCAGTCGCTCGACCTTAACCTCCAGCGGATAGACCCCGGGTTTCACGCCCAAATCGAGGCCGAAGAGGGCGAACGGCGCCGCGCCGCCCGCTCCGGACTCGATGGTCCGCGTTTCACCGGAAAACCGGAGGACGACGCGCCGGACGGTGGGATCGTGTTTCAGCCCGGCTAGGATGACCTCGCCGGGTTGAAGGGCCCGGAACGAGAGGGCGACCGGCACCCCGGGAACGGAAAGCGTTTGGAGCGACGGCCTCTCGGTTTCACGGCCGCCGGCGAGAAGAGAAACCAGGAGCGCCGGGGCGATAAAAGCGGCAAGCCGCTTCATGCCGGGATGGTCTTCCGGAGGATCTTTCCGGGGAGCCGGCCCGTCGGCGCGCCGTCCCGGATGACGGCCTCCCCGTTGACGAAGACGTGAACAATTCCCGTCGGAAACTGATGCGGTTCCTTCCAGGTCGCCCGGTCGATGATCGTCGCCGGATCGAAGAGAACGAGGTCGGCCTGATGTCCGGGCTGGATCGATCCGCGGCCGGCCAGGCCGAACTTGGCCGCCGCCCGCGAAGTCATCTTCATGATCATCTCTTCCATGGGGATGATCTTCTCGTCGCGCGCGTATTTGCCCAGAGCCCGCGGGAAGGTGCCGTAAACACGCGGGTGAGGTTTGCCTTTCCCTAAGACTCCTTCCGGAGCGCGCACCGATCCGTCCGCGCCGATGCCGACCAGCGGGTGGGCGAGGAGGCGCCTAAGGTTGTCCTCGCTCATCATGAAGATGACCATCTCGACGTTGTCGCGCTCCTCGATGATGAGGTCGCGCATGAACTCATAAGGTTTTTTACCCGCCTCGGCGGCTCCTTCAAGAATGTTCTTGCCTTCGAAAACGCGGTTTTTCTCGGACAAAACCGAGGAGATGACGACTTTGTCCCAGGATCCGAGCTTTTTCTCCCGCTCGCCGAGGTAAGCCCTGAGCTTGGCGTCCTCGGCGGGATTCTTGAGGCGGGCTAGAAACTCGTCCGTCGTCCCCTGTCTGACCCAAAGGGGGAAATTGAAGCTCAGGCTCGTCGATCCGGCGATATAAGGATACCGGTCGCAGAAGATGTCGACGCCCGAGGCTTTGGCTTCCTCGACCTTGGCGATCGCGGCGTCGATCTTCGCCCAATTCTGGGGGTAGGCCGTCTTGAAGTGGGAAATCTGAAGGCCGGCACCCGAGGCCCGGGCGACGGCGATCGATTCCTCCAGCGATTCGATGAGCCGGTCGCCCTCGTCCCGCATATGGGTGGCGTAGACGCCGCCGTACTTCGCCACAATCTTACAGAGCTCGATGAGCTCTTCCGGTTGGGCGAAGCTGCCCGGCGTGTATTCGAGCCCGCTCGATAAGCCCAGGGCGCCGCCTCGCATGGCTTCTTCGACGAGGTCCTTCATCTTTTCGAGCTCTTCAGGCTTAGGCGCCCGGTCGTTGAAACCCATGGCCGCGCCGCGCACGGCCCCGTGCCCCACCAGCGTAGCGTAATTGATTCCGATCCCTTTTTCCTCGAGACGGGCGAAGAAGCCCGGGAGGTCCCGCCAAGTGAGTTCAACCCCGTAAGCCTCCCGAAGGAGCTTGGCCTCCTCCTCGCGCACTTCGTCGGCGATCGGCGCGGGCGAAGAGCCGCACTGCCCGCTGATGAGCGTCGTCACACCCTGACGGATGGAACTGTCCGCCTCGGGCTTGACGAGAAGCTGGGCGTCGGTGTGGTCATGCAAGTCGATGAAGCCCGGAGCGACGGCTAATCCCTTTGCTTCGAGAACGACGCGACCTCGCCGGGCGGGGATCGCGCCGACCTCGTCGACGAGTCCCCCGTTCAGGCCGAGATCAGCCGTCCGGCCCGGACGGCCGAGGCCGTCATAGACGAACCCATCCTTGATGACGAGGTCGAAATCCTTTCCCGTCGAACAGCCCTTCAGGGAGAGGCCGCAGCCCGCGACCGAAGCGGCCGCCGCCGCGCGCCCCGCGTTTTTCATGAATTGACGGCGAGTGCAGGTTGAACGCATACGTTTATCATACAACAAATACGGGGACACATCACTTATCTATTCGGTCGGGGATCGCCGATAGAAGAGAGGGATGATAATTGGGGTCAAACCTACACATCTGACAGATGATGCCCGGAATTAAAGAAATTTGTCAGATGTGTAGGTTTGACCCCGTCTTTGGTTAGAACGAAAATCGGAGGGTGAGGGCTTGGCGATGCGGATCGGCCTCGAGGGAAACGTGCAAGGCCTCATCGTTTTGACGATGAAGAGAAGCGACTTTCCGGCCGACGACATATCCGAGCGCGGATCCGAGAAAGACGTCGGACGGCCAATGCTTCCGGTCATGGACGCGCCATACGGCGGCCAACCCGGCCAGGCCGTAAGCGACCGCGTCCACCCAAAAAACTTCAGACTCGGCGGCGATGACCGAGGCCACCGCGAACGCCCCCGCGGCGTCGCCCGAAGGGAGCGAATGATGCCCGTTCTCGATCGAGAGAGGATGGAAACGGCCCGGCCCCTCGCCGGTGAACGGCCGGGCCCGCCCCGCGATGATCTTCCCCGCCCAGACGAGGGACGAGGTCGCGACGAAGCTCTCCAGGCTTAAGAGAGCCGTTCTTCGCAGGGATCGTTCATCCCAAATCTCGCCCGAGACATAAAGAGCCGCCATCAAGCCGGCCAGATAGCCGCCGTTTCCGAACTTGGAGATGACGGAGGAAGCGTCCATGGAGGCGGCGGTCTTTCGGTCTTGAACCCAGTCAAAAATCCCCCGGTCGAAGGCGAACAGCAGGGCCCCGGCGCCGGCAACGGCGGCGAAGGCCGTCCAATCGCTTCTCCCCCACCGTCCCGGCGAAGTCAGGATGTTCTCGAAATCGGAACCCGCCTGTCGGAAGAAAGCGCTGTCGAGTCTCCAAACGTTCGCGGAAGACGCCGTCCCTTGGACCGCATGAACGGGCGCGGCGACGCAAACCAGGAACGCCGCCAGGACCGCGACGGCGGCTATCGGCTGCTGTTCACCCATCGGACCTCGGCATGAATGATCCCAAGGCCGTCATCGTTTTTCCCGTCGCGCCCTGCAGGGATATGAGGGTGGCCAGGGCTTTCCGCCCCATCCGGGCCATCTCATCCGGGTCGCGGAAGAGAAAGATTTCGGCGATTTCCTCGGGCGTTTGGACGATTCGAGCTCCGCCGGCCCGGACGAAGGCGTCGGCGAGATCGGCGAAGTTCTTCATATAGGGGCCGAAAAAGACGGGCTTCCCGTAGAAGGCGGGTTCAAGGAGGTTCTGCCCTCCCCAGGGAATCAGGCTTCCCCCGATAAAGGCCGCATCGGAAAGGGCGTAGAATCGGGCGAGCTCGCCGATGGTATCCAAAAATAAGACATCCCAAGCCTGGCCTGGAACAAGCTTGGTCCGTCGCCTGAGGACCAGAAGCTCATCCGAAAAATCCTTCTCCAGATCGTTGAATTTTTCGGGATGCCGGGGCGCGAGGACGAGAAGAATGTCGTCCCGCGTCTTTCGGACTTCCCGGAACGCCCCGAGAAGAAAGCCCTCTTCCCCCTTATGAATGCTTCCCGCGACGACGACCTTTTTCCGCTCCGGGAGGCCCAATTCGCCCCGAAGAAGCCTCAGATCCGCGGCCGGCATCGCCGGGAGGCGGATGTCGCATTTCAAGTTGCCTGAAACTTCGATCCGGCCTCCGTCGATCCCGATGTCCTCGAGGCGGCTTCGGTCCTGGGGCGTCTGGACGAGAAAACGCGAGATTTTCTTGAGCATCGGGAGCGAAAGAGACCGGTACCGACGGAAGCGACGAAATGACCTCTCCGAAATCCGGCCGTTGACCGAGAGGACCGGGCAGCGTCTCCGCTCGGCCTCACGGAGAAGGCGCGGCCAGAACTCGGATTCGACAAGGACGAGAAGCGCCGGCCGGAGGCGCCGGAAAACGCGTCGAACCGACCAGCCGACGTCCACGGGGACAAGGAAGACATGGTCGGCGTCCCGAAGATTCGCCCGGGCGACCGCATAACCCGTATTCGTCAGGGTCGAAAACCCGATTTCCCAGCCCGGATGGGCCGACCGGATCTCCCGGAGCAGGTTTTGGAAGGAAAGGACCTCCCCCACCGAGACGGCGTGGACCCAAAGGAAGGGACGGCCGCCCTTGGGACGCGGAAGACGGATGGCCAGTCTTTCGGCGGCCCGGACCGGCTCGCCCCGCAGGAGTCTCAGTTTGACGAAATAAACGGGCAGGGCCGCCAGAAACGCGGCCCCCATGAGGATCGAATACAGGAAGTACACGGCGCCCCGAATATACCCGAAACCTCCCCGGCCTTCAACCAAGAATAATCCCTTCTCTCAGACTATTCTGGATTTTCAAGATCGTGTCCTCGCACGCCTGCGGCGAGCATCCCGGCGTCCGCGAACGGCCGGAACGTGATGAGGGTTTGCCGCCCCGCAGACGCTCTTCGAGGCTCCCGGATTTTCGGGCGCCGAGGTTTAGAAGACCAACAACGCCTATCGACGAACACGGTGAAAGGTCGTATATCCAAAGAGCCAAGGCGCCGAGAAGGAGCGTCGAGGAGCGGACCATCAAACCCGATCTGGAGTGCAGGCCGTTCGCGGACTCCGGGGGAATGAATGGGCTATTGCAGGAAAGAGCGTCTTACGGACTGCCTTCCTTCTCTTGCCGCGGCCCGCGTTTTCTGCTAGAATGATTTGGAATAATAACAACGAGACCTGAGAAAGAGGTACCCCCGACATGGCTGAGACCAAGCCCGACGGAGAAAAAGCGGCCAAGAACAAGAAGGTCAACAAGATGACCGCGGCCGAGATCGAGGCCAAGCTCAATGAGCTCAAGACGGGCCAGGGCGGGACGAAATCCCGCTTCGCCAAGCAGCTTCTGCTTCGCAAAAAAGCCCTCGGCAAGTAGTTGCCCCCTCTCCCCTCGTTCCTTCCAGGTTGTCGTTCCCTATTCCCTGTGTTAGGATAGACAAAGATTCAAAGGAGATAGAGAAGTGTTGATGAAAGAGAAAAAAACGAAACTCGTTACCGAACATCGCCGCTCCCCGAAAGATACCGGATCGGCGGAAGTCCAGGTCGCCCTTCTGAGTGAGCGCATCGCCGCCCTGACCAAGCATCTGGTCGCGTCCAAGAAGGATCACGGCTCGCGGGCCGGCCTGATGAAGCTCGTCGGTCAGCGCAAGCGGCTCCTGGCCTACCTCAAGCGGGAGGACAGCGAGCGCTACGAGAAGCTGATCCAGAAGCTCGGGCTGCGGAAGTAAGCGGTTGAGCGGGCCTAATCCCATGGCACACACGTTCAGCCTTGAAATCGGCAACCGGATCCTGTCCCTCGAGATGGGGACGATCGGCCGCCAGGCCGACGGCGCGGTCATCGTCCGCTACGGCGACACGATGTTGTTCGTCTCGGCCACGTCCAAGAAGGAGCCGCGCGAGGACAAACCCTTCCTCCCCCTGATCGTCGACTACCGGGAAAACACATACGCCGCGGGCAAGATCCCCGGCGGATTCTTCAAGCGCGAAGGCCGCCCGTCGGAACGAGAGATCCTCACCGCCCGGCTCATCGACCGGCCGATCCGGCCTCTCTTTCCCGAGGGGTACTTCTGTGAAACGCAGATCGTGGGGCTCCTCCTCTCTTATGACCAGGAGAACGAGCCCGACACCCTTGGCGTCATCGGCGCTTCGGCCGCGCTTTACCTGTCCGACATCCCCTTCACCAAGCCCATCGGAGCGGTGAAGGTCGGCCTCCTGGACGGAAAATTCATCGTCAATCCGACCGTCAAGGAGATCGAACAGAGCCCCCTCAACATCCTCGTCGTGGGAACCGAAGAGGGCGTGACCATGATCGAATGCGGCTCCCGCGAGGTCGACGAGGAGACGATCCTCGGGGCCATCGCCGCGGCCGTGGACCCGATCCGCCGGATCATCGGCCTCCAGAAAGAACAGTTCCAGAAGCTCGGCGTCCGGAAACGCCCCTTCATTTCCAAGCTCGTCAACGAGGTCAAGCTCGCCGAAATCGAGGCCAAGATCGGCCCCTCTCTGAAAGCCGCCATCCAAATCCCCGGGAAGCCGGCGAGCGAGGACGCCGTGGACCAGGTCTTGGCCGACCTCCTGGCCGGAATTCCCGAAGAGAACGACGAAGAACGCGCCGAGGCCAAAAACCTCTGCGAACGGCTTCAGGAAAAAATCGCCCGCCGCCTGATCCTCGACGAGGGGATCCGGGCCGACGGCCGCGGATTCGACGACATCCGCCCGATCTCGATCGAGGTCGGGCTCCTGCCCCGGACGCACGGTTCGGCCCTCTTCACCCGCGGCGAGACCCAATGCCTGGCCACGGTGACCCTCGGCACCTTCGAGGACGTCCAGCGGTTGGACAGTCTGGGTGAAGAGACGCAAAAACGGTTCATGCTCCATTACAACTTCCCGCCGTTCTCCGTCGGCGAGGTCGGGTTCCTCCGCGGCCCCGGCCGCCGCGAGATCGGCCACGGCGCCCTCGCCGAGAAATCCATTCTGCCCGGCATCCCCGCCGAGGAGAAATTCCCCTACACGGTCCGGATCGTCTCGGACATCATGGAGTCGAACGGCTCGTCCTCCATGGCCACGGTCTGCGGCGGAGTGCTCGCTCTCATGGACGCGGGCGTTCCGCTGACCATCATCCCGGCCGGCATCGCCATGGGCTTGGTCAAGGAGGGCGACCGCCATGTCGTCCTGACCGACATCGCCGGGGTGGAGGACCATTTCGGCGATATGGATTTCAAGGTTGCCGGCACGGAAAAAGGCGTCACGGCCATGCAGGTCGACTTGAAGATCGATTCGATCTCCCTCGCCGTCTGCCGCGAAGCCTTGGCCAAAGCGCGCGCCGCCCGCCTCCAGGTTCTCGAGAAAATGCGGGCCGCGCTTCCGGCGCCCCGGCCCGAAATTTCCCCCTACGCCCCCCGGATTTTCTACCTGTACATCAATCCGGAGAAAGTCGGCGACGTCATCGGCCCGGCCGGCAAGGTCATCAAGCGCATCGTCGCGGCCACCAAGGCCAAGATCGATATCGACGAGACGGGCAAGATCGTCATCGCTTCCACGGACAGCGCGGCCGCCGAGAAGGCCAAGCAGATGATCAGCGAGATCACCGCCGAAGCCGAAGTCGGCCGGACCTATACCGGCAAAGTCGTCCGAATCGAGGAGTACGGCGCCTTCGTCGAGATCATGCCCAACCTCGTCGGGCTCATGCACGTCTCCGAGATCGCGCCCTATCACGTCCGGAGCGTCAGCGACGTCCTCAAGATCGGAGATGAGGTCACGGTCAAGGTCCTCACGGTCGAGGACAACCGGATCCGTCTCAGCCGCAAGGCCCTCGACCCGGACGCCAAGCCGCCCGAAGGCGAAGGCGGGGGAGATCGCGAGTACCAGCCGAAGAAGCAGGGTCAGCGCCCCGACCGCGGCGGAGGCCGCGACCGACGGGGCGGCGGCGGCGGGCGCGGCCGCTTCTGAACGCCGCGGCGAAACGGCCTTCGGGCCGAGGAAAGATCATGCGTCGGCAGGCGGGATTCACCCTCATCGAGATGCTGGTGACCGCGGCCATCCTGGCGGTGCTCGCCGGAGCATCCATTCCGCTTGTCAAGGTCTCCGTTCAGCGGGAGCGGGAGATCGAGCTCCGGCGCGGCCTCCGGACCATGCGGGAAGCCCTCGACGCCTACAAACGCCTGGCCGACGAAAAGAAAATCGAGGTGGAGGAAGACACGGACGGCTATCCTCCCACCCTCGACGCCCTCGTCGAGGGGGTCAAAGTCAAGGGCGAAGGAAAGGACGGCAAGTCCGGCGAGAAGCTCGTCAAGTTCCTCCGGCGCATTCCCATCGACCCGATGATGAACTCCAAGGAGTGGGGGCTCCTCTCGACCCAGGACGCCCCCGACGCGACGACGTGGGGTGAGCAAAACGTTTTCGACGTTTACACCAAGAGCCGCCGGACGGCGCTTGATGGGACGAAATACCGGGACTGGTAAGGGGGAGGCCATGGCACGCGCGCACGAACGGGGATTCACCCTCATCGAGCTGATCATCGTCTTCACCCTGGTCGGGATCCTGGTGGGGCTGGCCCTGCCTAACTATCAGAACGCGATCAAGAAAGGCCGGGAGGCCGTCCTCAAGGAGGACCTTCATCAGCTCCGCAAGCTGATCGGCCAATACTACGCCGATAAGAACAAGTACCCCGCCTCGCTCCAAACCTTGGTCGATGAGAAATACCTCTATCGCCTTCCCGACGATCCGATGACGGGCAAGGCCGATTGGACCGAAATCCGCGAGGAACCGTCGGCCGAGGAAATCGAGCCCGGGCTCGAGCTTGGGATCGTCGACGTCCGGTCCTCTTCGTCTCTCAGAGCCCTCGACGGAACGCTTCATAACACATGGTGAGACGGTCCGAATCCGGGGTGACACTTCTCATCCTTATGGTCTTCATCTCGGTCATGACGATGGGGCTGCTCGTCGCCCTGCCGGTCTGGCACACCCAGATGCAGCGGGAGCTCGAAGAGGAGCTGATCTTCCGCGGCCGCCAGTTCGTCGAGGCCATCCGGATCTTCCAGACCAAAAACCCCGGGACCTTCCCCCGGGACCTGGAGGAGCTCGTCAAAAAGCGGTGCCTCCGAAAGCTCTTCCGCGACCCGATGACGAAGGACGGCCGCTGGAACCTGATCCTCCAGCAAGGGGTGAGGGCCGCGCCCGGTCCGGCCCCGCGCGGCCGGGGCCGCTCCGGAGCGTCGAGTAAAGGGACGGCCGGCGGTCCCCAGCTTCTTCTCGTCCCGGAAGCAAGCCTGTCTTCGATTCAAAATCCGCAGATCATCGGCGTCGCCAGCCCTTCGCCCCGCAAGTCGTTCCGCGTCTATGAGGACAACGAAACGTACGATACCTGGCTTTTCTACTATGGCCGCGATCCCGCCCAAAAACCCGAGATCGTCCGCTTCGGCCAGCCGGCCAAGCGCCCATGAGCTCGGTCCTGATCGTCGCCGGGGAGAAATCCGGAGAGAACTACGGGGCGGCCGTCGTCCGGGCGTTTCGGGCGGTCCGGCCCGAGACGGCGTTTTTCGGGATCGGCGGCCGGAACATGGAAGCGGCCGGGGTCGAAGTTCTCGTTCCCCTGGAGGCCCTCGCCGTCGTCGGCCTGGCCGAGGTCGTCACCGAGATCCCCCGCCTTCGGCGGATCTTCCGCCGTCTCGAGAACGAAGCCCGGGCGCGAAAGCCGTCGGCCGCAATCCTCATCGATTCTCCCGACTTCAACCTCCGTTTGGCGAAACGCCTGAAAGCTCAGGGGATCCCGGTCCTTTATTACATCGGCCCGACGGTCTGGGCTTGGCGCCGGCGCCGGCTTTCCGCCGTCAAGGCCGCCGTCCGGAAAATGTGCCTGATTTTCCCCTTCGAGGAGGAGATCTACCGGAAGGAAGGGATCCCGGCCCGATTCGTCGGCCATCCCCTCCTCGAGCGTGTCCGCGTCCGGTTCGGCCGGGATGCGTTTCGGGAAAAGCACGGCCTCGATCGCGCCCGGCCTCTCATCGCCCTGATGCCCGGCAGCCGCCGCTCCGAGGTTCGGTTCCACATGCCCACGCTCCTCGAGACCGCCCGTTTGATCCGGGCCGAGCGCCCCGCCCAATTCATCGTGATCCAGGCGGAGGACCTCGATCCGGCGCTGCTCCCGTCCTTCGTTCCGGAAACGGAGGGCGACGTCCGCCTTCTCCGGGAAGACGCCTATGAGGCGATCGCGGCGAGCGACCTCGTCCTCTCGGCCTGCGGCACGGCCAACCTCGAGACCGCTCTTCTCGGCACGCCCCTGGCGGCTTTCTACCGGCTGTCCCGGCTGACCTACGCCCTCGGCCGGCCCTTCGTCAGGATCGGCCATTACAGCATCGTCAACATTCTCGCCGGACGGGAGGTCGTCAAAGAATTCATCCAAGGGCGTTTTCAACCCGGCCGCCTCGCCGCGGAAGCGGCGAGGCTTCTCGACGACGCCGGGGCGCGAGCCGCGATGGTCCGGGAGTTTCAGAAGATCCGGGAAAGCTTGGGGCGGGAACCGGCGGCCGAAAACGTCGCCCGCGAGCTCGAGACGCTGATTCCGAAAAAAATCTCGGATATTTAGGACGTTCGTCCGAGAAACGGCAGGACCGTCCGCTCGGCCGTCTTGAAATCCTCGGCGGTGTCGATCTCGATGGCTTTATGGGCCCCGATCGAAACGGCCCGCATGACCCCGCCGCGGTCGATCCAGGACTGGAAAGCGGCCTCGTAAAAAACGCCGACTTCGCCCCGTCGGACAACCCAATGTCCGATCTCGTCGTAGAGGGCCCCAAGGGCGTTCGGCCCGAAAAGCTCGATCCCGATCGATTCCCCATAAGCCTCGGCGGGCGGGATGGTTTTACTGATGGTCCGGATCCGGCCGACGCCGTCGACGGCGACTTTCATCTCCTCCTCGCCGAGCCCGGGCCGCGTATCAGCGGCCAAACAGGCCTCGTCGCCCGAATGGAGGAGAAGCCCGAGGATCCGATCGTCGAAGAGGATATCGCCGTCGAGAAGAACCATGCCCGCGCCCCGGACCTCTTCCCGGGCCAGCCATAGGGAATAAATATTATTGGTCGTCTCATAAACCGGATTATGGACAAAGGCCACGGAAAGGCCCGGGAACGCGGCCGCCACATAAGACCGGATCCGGCCCGCCCTATAGCCGGTCACGATAACGATCCGGCGAAGCCCGTTGGCGGCCAGGCCTCGGAGCGTCCGTCCCAGGAGGGGCTCGCCCCCGACGGGAAGAAGCGCTTTAGGCGTCGTGTCCGTGAGAGGACGCAACCGCGAAGCGACCCCCGCGGCGAGGATGACCGCCTTCATTTCCGGATGTCCCCGGCGAGGCGCCGGTCGATCCGGCTTTGGACGAGATACATGATCACCGCCCAGATATTGGAGACAACGAGCACGCCCCAGAAAAAAAGATCGATCCGGCCGAGGAGGGTCATAAGGATGAACCAAGTGTTCCAGGTCGAGCCCCCGAGGAACGTCCAACCGCGGAGAGCCGGCGCGTTGCGGCGCCGGAACACCTCGGGATCGATCCGGGAGACGCCGGAGCCGCCGTTTTTCTGGAGGATCACCCTTTTCTGCAGCCCGCAATAGCGCAGATAAAGGCGAAGCAACGCCTTGCGGAAGGCGCGGCCTTTTCGTTCGTTCAGGACGGCGAGTTCCTCCCGGAAACTCCGGACGTCTTCTTCCTCAAGGTGGGTCGTCGTGCCCTGGACGACGTCCATGAACCGGTTGCGGTAATAATCGAGGGCGATCGTGTGGACAATATAGCTGGCGGCGACGCCGGCCAGGAGCAAGATCCATCTCAGGAGATGCCCTTCGGGCGCCGAGCCGACGGCCAGCCCCGCGCA
>Ga0315288_10003788_pt1 | contig 19274 bp, 16 predicted proteins | sample YL17G11_20_MG_FD_203454 | JGI IMG/M metagenome (GOLD analysis project Ga0315288, IMG submission 203454) | Sediment microbial communities from Yellowstone Lake, YNP, Wyoming, USA - YL17G11_20 | ecosystem: Environmental > Aquatic > Freshwater > Lake > Sediment | place: USA: Wyoming | collected... | reverse complement strand
GGCGTCTCACCTGACCATTGCGACGACGCACTCAACGGCATTCGCACAAACTACCGCCTCCGGCACCCTGACCTTCTCCCGCGACGCCTACCGGACAAAGCAACGCACGGTATCAACCGGCGACACATCACTAACCATCGAGCTCAAGCCTCTCTTCGACCACACCGTCATCTACTGGGACCCCTCTGCTCCCTGTGCTCCACCAGCCACGGTCGGATTGCTTGCGTACGATACAGCCACGGCATTGACAGCGTCCGTCACGGTGACTTCTACTGCCGATGCAGGCACCGGATCGCTTCGCGCGGCGCTGGCGAGCGTTGTGGCCAACGGCATCATCGGTTTCTCTCCTTCCCTTGCGGGCCAGACCATCACTCTTGCCTCGACCTTGACTATCAGCAAAAACGTCACCTTCGACGGCACCGCAGCCCGCGGCATCACCATAAGCGGCAATAGCGCCGTACGCATCTTCAATATCAATACCAACGGCATCCGTGCTTCATTCTTCGGACTTCGCATGATCAATGGCCGCGCCATCGTGAGTGGTTCCGAGCCGGGGGGCGCGATAAGCACAGCCAACACGTGCGTCCTGACGATCCGCCGATGCCACTTCTCGGGCAACAAAGCTGACTGCGGCGGGGCTGTACGGGCAGGATATGAATCCATCACCACGATCGAGGACTGCACCTTTTCCGACAACGACGGATCCGCAGCGCACAACGGCTGGAGCGCGGGAGCTGTCTCGACAAATGGAAGCGGTAACCTCGTTGTTCGCCGGTCGCTCTTCGTGCGCAACAAGGGCGAATCCGGCGCTGCCATCTACAATCTGCTCCAGCCCGTGACCGTCGAGAAATGCGTCTTTGTCGCAAACTGGTCAGCAGGAGGCGGAGCGGCTCTCTTCTCCGATGAGGGCAACAATGTCGGACCCGGCGCAACCAGGGGCGGCCACATCTTTGTGCGCGATTGCTGGATGAGCGACAACGTGGGCCACGAGGTTGGCGGGGCACTCTTTCCGTGGACGTCGGGGCTCGACACCGTTTCGATCGAGCGCTGTGTTTTTGTCAACGACTCAATTCTCAAGCAAAACGCCACCGCACCGGCTCAAGGCGGCGCGGTCCGCGCACGCGGCATCCTCACCATCAGAGACTGCGCTTTCATCGGCAACGTTTCGCAGGGCCAGGGCGGTGCATGCTGGCTCGATGGAGACGGACCCATCAACGTGGCAAACTGCACCTTCCTGCGCAACCGGGTCACCGATGACATGGGCGGATGCATGACGCTCAATACGGGAGATAGTGCGATCGTCAACATCACCAACTGCACCATGGCCTACAACACCGCAAATCGCGCATGCGGTGCCTTCTGGTTCGGCGGCCCCAATTGGCCCATAACTATCACGAACTCGATTGCAGCCTGGAACACGGCGCAGGATCATAGTCAAGACCAGGTGGGCTACCAGCCGATTGACGGGGGCGGCAATGTCGAGTATCCCGCGCCCACCGGTGGTGCCCGCAAGGTTGCAGCGGGCAGTCTCGTGGCCGATCCGAAGCTCGGAGCACTCTGCCGATCCGGGGCAACCCTCGTCTTGCCTTTGCTTTCGTCAAGCCCCGCAATCGGGCTTGCGGTGGTGAACAAAGCGCCCGCCACCGATGCCCGTCAGGTGTCTCGCGGCACCGATCCCGATGCGGGGGCATTTGAGTATGTGGCAGGAGAGTCGCTGAGCGAGGTGTGCCCATAGACTGATGAGGTGCCCCACTGCCGAAAATGAGGAACCATATGCGCTCACAGGAGAATTGCGGGGTTTCCGTGATATCCACCCACGCCCCCCAAATCCCCCGAAAGGGGACTTATGGGGATTCGATCCGATTCATAGTCGAAGATCTCTTTGAAGAAGTCCCCTTTCGGGGGATTTGGGGGGCGTGAACGCTTTCGAGGAACAGATGCTTTGCTGTAGGTGTTATTTCCGCAATCGCCCCCGTGAAGCACAACTGACTGGTGTTGCTTCCGGGATATTGCGCCAAACCAATTGCGGGCGTTGGCCAAGTGCCGTCCTTCAAGCGGATGATCGTTCCCGCGCGGCTCTCGCCGACAATAATCGGGCAGCAGGTGCTCCAAACAGCAACAGCCCGGGGATTGCTCCTCGGGCCGTCTTCGTTCCAGTGTTGGATGATCGCTGTGTAAGCAGAGTACTTCTTACACGACTCCCTGGTCGATCATGGAATCGGCAACCTTGACGAAGCCCGCAATGTTCGCGCCGTTGACGTAGTTGACGAACTTGGCATCTTCCTTGCCATACTGCACGCACTGCTCGTGCACGGCCTTCATGATGCCCTGAAGTTTGCCGTCCACCTCGTCGCGGGTCCATGCGGTGTGTGCTGCGTTCTGCGACATCTCAAGACCAGAGGTCGCCACGCCACCTGCGTTGGCTGCCTTGCCCGGGCCGTAGCAAATCCTGGCTTGCACGAACACATCCACACCAGCTGCCTCGGTGGGCATGTTGGCGCCTTCCGACACGCACATGCACCCGTTCTTGACAAGTGTCTTGGCATCGTCGGCAGAGATTTCGTTCTGCGTAGCAGAGGGGAAGGCCACGTCGCACTTGACTTCCCAGGGGCGTTTGCCGTCATGGTACTGTGCGCCCTTGAACTTGTCGGCGTATTCCTTGATACGGCCGCGCTTCTCGTTCTTCAGCTCCATCACAAACGCAAGCTTCTCGGCATTGATGCCGTCTTTGTCGTGGATGTAGCCATTGGAGTCGGAGAGCGTGACGCACTTGCCGCCCAGCATGTTGACCTTTTCAACCGTGTACTGAGCAACGTTACCGGAACCCGACACGATCACGGTCTTGCCGGCAAAGTCCATGCCGCGCACCTTGAGCATCTCCTGCGCAAAGTAGGTGGCGCCGTAGCCTGTGGCTTCGGAGCGAATGAGCGAGCCGCCCCACTTGAGACCTTTGCCGGTAAGAACCCCGGTGAACTCGTTGCGCAGCTTCTTGTACTGGCCGAAGAGGAATCCGATTTCGCGTCCGCCAACGCCGATGTCGCCGGCGGGAACGTCGGTGCGCGAGCCAATGTGTCGGAAAAGCTCGCTCATAAACGCCTGGCAGAAGCGCATGACCTCGAGGTCGCTTTTGCCCTTGGGATCGAAGTCGGAACCGCCCTTGCCGCCACCCATGGGAATGGTGGTGAGGCTGTTCTTGAACACCTGCTCGAAGGCCAGGAACTTGAGAATACCCATGTTGACAGACGGGTGGAAGCGGAGGCCGCCCTTGTAGGGGCCGATAGCGCTGTTCATCTCGATGCGATAGCCGCGGTTGATTTGGATCTCGCCTTTGTCATCAACCCACGGAACACGAAAGGCGATTGTGCGTTCGGGCTCAACCATGCGTTCGAGAATTTTGTTCTTCTTGTACTTGGGGTTCTTGTCGATAAAGGGCATGAGGGAGGTGACGACTTCTTCGACTGCCTGGTGGAATTCCTTCTCGCCCGGGTTCCTGGCCTTGACTTTTTCCATGAAGGCCTGAGTCTCTGCATGTGACATGACGCAACTCCTTGGGATTGAGGTTTGGAGAGACACCAACTATTCTCAGTGACACGATTCCAAGAGTCGTACACGGGCGTTCCCCCTCCGGGGTCGGCCCTCCTTCCCGGCTCGTCCTGACGTGTTGACAAGCGAACGGCTGGACATGAAAAAAGCCCGGCACCATCCCTTTGTGAGGGCGGAACCGGGCATCGTCTTCGATACTCGGGATTAGATCGTCGGCACATCTGCGTACCGACTGAAACGCCGGGACAACACTGTGCCGGCAGGGTCTCTAAGATAATTCAGTCGGCACTATGGACGCAAATTGTGGCAGAAGATGGGGAGTCGGGATGTGAGAAGCCGGGAGGGTCCCGGGACTGGGAAGCGGGACGTTACGCCTCGTGCGGTGGCTGCCTGTGCGTGCGAGGCAAAAGGGGGCCGCTCCCTACAACAGCCAGTCGGGGTCGAGGACCCTTCGACCGTGTACTACCCCGAGCACTACCACCAGATCGTCATCGATGATTTTGTACAGAATGCGGAAGCTGAACACGCGTAGCTCCCGGTAGCGGTCGTCGCGGACCTCGGGAACCATCTTGCCGATTCTCGGATTGTTGTTGAGACGCCGGGTCTCACTCACGATCAACTGTACCACTCGCTGAGCCTGAAACCGGGAGCTGTTCTCAATGAATGCGGCAATCTCAACGACGTGCTCGTGAGCACGCACCGTCCATCTCACGTCAGCCGCTTTGAGAGCCTTCCTTCGACCTCGCTCTGGGAGAGCGTCCGACCTGTCGCGATGTCCTTCTCTCCCTCTGCAACAGATTGCAGAACGTAGAGATGGTACTGGATGTCGTCGAGGGTGGACTCATCGGGCAAGTGGGAGATCACCTGCTGGGCCTGCTCTTTGGCTGTCATGGATACCTCCTCATCTCAGAAGATGCACTGTTGTTGGCTGGAAGTCAAGGCTTCCAGCCCGCCGCAGGTCAATCAAACGTAGCAGCCAGCAGAATCGACTCAGCGATCTTGCCCATGGAGGTGCGGGAGTTCATGCTCTGTTTGCGTATGAGTTCGTAGGCGTGCTTGGTGGAGATGCGCTTCTTGTCGGCCAGCAGTTCCTTGGCGCGCTCAACGAGTTTGCGCTCCTCAAGCTCGCGCTCGACAATCTCCTTCATCACGCGCAGTTCGGTGTTTTTGAGAATCACCGCAGCCTGGCTGGCGACCGTCTCGATCATCTGGATGTCTTCGCGGGTGAAGTCATACTCATAAGCAGTGTAGCAGTTCATCACGCCGATGAGTTCGCCCTCCACGCTCATGGGCATGGCCAGGAGAGAGACCAGCCCCTCACTCAGCGCCAGATCTTTGTTGAGAAACTGCGGCTCAGTGCGCACGTCTCGTACGGCTGTGGGTTTTTTGGACACTGCAACCTGCCCGGCAATGCCTTTTCCGAGAGGGACGTTGGACTTCTCTTTGTAGCGCCCGGTGGGAGAGTGACAGGCACGCAGCACCAGTTCATTCTTCTTTTTGTCAAGCAGAAGGATGGAGCAGATCGTGCAGCCCGACATCTTGGCAGTGGCAGACACGATGAGCGCGAGAATGTCTTCGGTGTATTGCTTCTCCATGATGGCAGCCGAAATTTCGGCAATACCTTCGAGAAATCTGGCCGAATGGTCGCTGGGTTCGACGAGGGCTTTCTTGGGCGGCATGGCGTCGGCGCCTTGCATGGAACCGTGCACGCGGCATTGCGGCACGGAATTGTCGCGCGGTCGATGATGATGCGACAAAAATAGTATGTGGACCACGAGCCAGACGCAAGCCCTTCGGGCCAGCGGCGAGGCCCTCATCCCAAGAGCGCATGTTGACGCGTTCATCAAACGGCGTTTTCGCGGCAAAATGGGAGTGCAGAGAGCGCGGGGGGGGGAGGGGAGCAGGAATCGAGAAGCAGCCAGAGCGGAATGCCGGATGTGGCCGATCCCACCCGTGGAGACGTTGCGCCCCCCCGGATCCCTACTACCGCGCCCAGATCCTCGCGTCTCGGGTGTCCGGAGATACTATTTTCGAGAAGCAGGTACTCAGGTTCTCAATGCTCGTCTCGATACACTCCTGTCGCACCCCGAGAGCCGCACCGAGCCTTGTCGAAGCGTTGCACGGAGGGGTGTCGAAGTGTGTGGCCGCAGGCTGTATCGAGGGGCGCGGCGGGAGCACACAACGAGCGTCAACCGTCTCAATTCACAGTTTCAACCCGGGAGGTACTACCATGGACACGATGTGGGAGAAGATCAAGAAGGGCCTGAAGGACGGCGCCACGCTTTCGATGGAGAAGATCGACCAGTACACCAAGATCGGCAAGCTCAAGATCGAGGAGATGGCTGCCAACCGCAAGATCGACCGCAATTACCTTGACATTGGCGAGCGCGTGGTGGATTTGATGGAGGAGAGCAAGGGCGCTCAGATCGAGAAGGACCTGACCATCGAGAAGGCCATCAAGAACATCAAGGCGTTGCGGCAGGAGTTGGTGATCATAGCCGAGAAGATCGAGCAGATCTCCGAAGAAGCGCGCAAGGCCCATCCGCGCGGCCCCAGCGATGAGGAAGAGGAGATTCCCAGTGTGTGAGGAAAGTGCGGAGTGCGGAGGACGGAGTGCGGAGTGCGGAGGGCGGAGGGCGGAGGGCGGAGGACGGAGGACGGAGGACGGAGGACGGAGGACGGAGGGCGGAGTGGGGATGTAATCGATGAACATGTAGAGACGGTGCGCGCTACGTCACCTTCGGTTGAGAGGCGCGGTTGTGGGCGGGCAGGGCGATTCTTCGACTGTGTCCGGGAGCGATACCAGGATCTGTGGAGGTGATTCGACGAACTGGACAATCTGCGGCTCGTAACTCGTAACTCGCTTGCTCGTAACTCGTCACTTCCCCCTCCTCCACCATGAAGCATCACTACCTCGTCATCGTTCCTCCCAAGGGTACCCGCCTCCCTCTGATGCGCATTCGCGTGTCGCTCATTGTGGTGTTAGGCGTATGTGCGGTTGCGGGGTTCGTCGGGTATTTTATCCCCATCGACAGATTGTCGGTTGACGCGGTGGAGCAGAACCAGCGGCGCAGTCTGGTGAATCAGAACACCATGCTGTTGCGCCGGGTGCGGGCGCTGCGCGAGTCGGTTGACACGCTGTCAAGCATGACCGCCGCACTGCAGAGCCGCAGTAGTCAGGTGCAGGCGCTCACCCAGTTCGATACGACGCAACCTGTCAAGCTTCGTCCGAAGCCGCGTACCACGCCCGCTGCGCAGGCGCAAGCCGATGTGGCACAGGTGACGGCACACTGCGTTTCTCTCGCCAGCGTCATCGCAGCCCTGCAGCAAGACTCCCTGCTGTTCAGCGAGATCCCTGTGGTTCGACCGATTGTCGGAGATGCCCTGCTCTCCACACGGTTTGGGCAGGCGCGCAGTCCGTTCACCGGTCGCATGGTGTATCACTATGGACTCGACATCGTGGCGCCCAAGGGAACCCCGGTCATAGCCACTGCCGCCGGAACAGTGGTAAGCGTGCAGCAAGATCCCCAGTGGGGACTGCGCGTTCGCATTCGTCACGCCTATGGGTTCACCACGGTATACGCGCACCTGGGCTCAGCCCGGGTGGGATCGGGCCGGAGTGTGAAGAAGGGTGAGGAGATTGGGACAGTGGGCATGTCGGGAGTCAGCACCGGCCCGCATGTGCACTACGAAACCCTGCAGGGCGAAACCCCTATTAACCCGGAGGTGCTGTTCTTTCCCGATCTCGACGAAGCTGCGCGGCTCGCACTCGCCGATGAGCGTGGCAGTTCAGCCCGCACACGATTTCAGTAGCAGTGTCAGCCCTGCCAGCAGTGCCACAACGCCTCCGCCGATTGCCCCGCCAATCAGATACTGCTTGACGTTTCCCGCAGTGCCCGACCCCGGCTTGGCCTTGCTCTTTGCCGAGGGCGACCAGTGCGGCACGCTTGCCGGATTCGTCATGTACTGGTGGAGAATGTGTTGCGGGGGAAGGGGGGTGATGTCGCCGAGCACCGAGAAGAGTGCCTGCCCGAACTCCTCGGCCGATGCGTAGCGTCGTGTCAAGTCGATGGCCATGGCGCGGCTGATAACTTCTTTGAGAGACGGGGGAATGGGGATATCGAGGGAGTCGATGGGCTTGTACTCACCTTTGGTCTTCGCCTGAACCAGGTCGGAGAGCTTCTTCTGAGGGAATGCGCGCTGCCCGGTAATTGTTTCGTACAGCACAGCTCCCAGAGAGAACACATCGGTGCGATGGTCGAGGTTCTGGCCGCTGAGCTGTTCGGGGCTGAGGTAGACCAGCGTGCCCATGATCTTGTCGCCCACGGTGTGCAGCGAGATTTCGCTGGGGCGGGCGATGCCGAAGTCCATGAGCTTGACAATACCGTCTTTTGACACGAACATGTTGTCGGGCTTGATATCGCGATGAATCAACCCATGATACACCTTGCCGTACAGGGTGTAGTCTTTGGTGTGCGAGTAGTGCAGTGCCTCGCTTACCACCTGGGCAATCGACACGGCCACAGCCAGGGGCAGGCGTTGATTCTTCGACAGGAGCTTGCCGACGGGGAGTCCGTCAACGAATTCCATTTCGATGAAGGGAATCTGCTGTTCCCAGTAGCCGAGGCTGTGGATTTCGACAATGTTGGGGTGGTGCAGGTCGGCGAGAATTTTGGCTTCGGTGAGGAATCGTTCGCGGGCTTCCTGGTTGTGTCCACGCTTGAGCATCTTGATGGCCCGCGAGACCTCCAGACCGGTGTGCCATACTTTATAGACATTGGCAACGCCACCCTCGCCCAGGTGCTGTTGCACCTGATGGGGCCCGATTTTCGAGCCGACTTCGAGAAGAACCTGCTGGTACGGGTTGAACTGCGGCTGGGGCTGCGGTGCGGCTGCGGGCTGCTTGGGCGGGAGATTGGGCACAGGACCGTTGGTCATGCGTTCCTCCGGAACCGGCGTGGCAGGGGAGTCTGATTCTGCGATTCCCGGCAAAATACATTCCCCGCTATATAGAACTGTTGTGCGAGCGTGTGCAATGGGGGAAGGTGTTGGGTGGCAAAGCCGGGTGGCGCGTCATGGTTCGGTGGTAGTTTGGATCACCCGGTGCGCGACACCCGCAAGCATCGTGCCCAGTCGACAAGACCAATTGCGTCGTCAGGACCCAACCTTGTGGGGATCGGAGCAGGGGCGGCTCGGAATTCGTCACTGCTTGCCCCAACCAGGGGAGACGTAGCGCGCCGCGACTCTACGTGTTCGTCGGCGACATCCACAACTCGTAACTCGTAACTCGCTTGCTCGTAACTCGTCACTTCTCATTTTGCCAATGAGACGCAGGGCCCTGCGTCTCTACAAGTTCGTCGACAACATCCACAACTCCGCACTCCGCACTCCCCACTCCGCACTTCCCCCTACCTCCGTGTATTTTTCCCACGGATGAACATTCTCCTCATTCGCATCAGCTCTTTGGGCGACGTGATTCTCACCACGCCGGTGCTTGGTGCATTGCGGGCGCGATTCCCCGATGCCACGGTCACACTCGCCACGCAGGATCAGTACGCCGACCTGTTTGTGGACGACGATCGCGTGCACGGCATGGTCACTGCCCCTCGGCGCGATGGTGCGACGTTCGCTCACGTGCTGGCTGCGCAGCCGTGGGATCTGGTTGTGGACGTGCAGAACAGCAAGCTCAGCCGACAGATCATCAAGCGGCTGCGATACAGTGAGCTGCGTACCTTCGACAAGCAGCACGGCAAGCGCGCGCTGCTGCTCTTTGCGCGCCGGCATCCATACTCCGTCGACGACCACGTGGTGTGCAGATATCTTGCCGCTGCACTGGGGGAGGCTGTGCCGCTTGACAAGGCGCCGTCTGTTGAGGTGCGCGTGAACAGTCGGCGGCACGTGCGCACGCACGATCTGCTGGCATCGTGGGATGCAGGGCGTCCCCTGCTGGCACTCGTGCCATTCGGGGCGTGGCGGAACAAACAGTGGCCGTCGCAGCGGTATGAGCAGGTGGCACGACACTTCATTGACAAGGGCTGGCGCGTTGCCGTGGTTGGCGGACCAGACAACCGCGATGCTTCCCGCGCCATGCAGGATGCTCTCGGCGAACACTCTCGCTCTGTGGCTGGGGAGCTCGGTCTCGGGGAGATCACCACGCTGCTCTCGTCAGCCCGCTTGGCACTGGGCAATGACACCGGTCTCACGCACCTGGCGCGCGCGCGTGGCGTGCGCTGCGGCGTGGTATACGGTCCAACAGTGCGCGACTTCGGATTCTTCCCGTACGGGGCGCCTCCGTACCGCGTCTTCGAGACGAAGGTGCTGTGTCGTCCCTGCCATCCACAGGGCGGCGACCGGTGCCTGGTGCCCGGCCGTCCCTGCATGAGCCGCGTGACCGCACGGCAGGTGATCGAGGGCCTGGAGGCGCTGGATCAGTCAGCGTGACCAGTACCCACCGGGGAACTCCGTGTGCCACGGTCCCCCCGGACCGTGGTCCTGCTTGCACTGAGGGACCACGAGATCCCGGAGTCTCATCTATCTGAGACATGCACGGTCGAGGGCGACCGTGGCACACGCGGTGGGAGGGGCGAGGTCACGGCCCTTCACAGCCGTGTGACGCAGCCCACTTCGGCTCCGCTCAGTGCGCCGCCTTCAGGGCAGTAGAGCGGTCCGCAGTTACTCCGATCGCCTCGTGAGATCACACGAAGCAATGGGTCTTGTCGACCAGGCACGATGCTTGCGGGTGTCGCGCACCGGGTGCACCGGACCTCCACAGCCGCATGACGCGCCACCCGGCTTTGCCACCCAACACCTTCCACTCCATGCGGTCCGCAGCTTCTTTCCCCAAGGGCACCGCGCGCCGATGCCGCTTGACTTACCCCGGCCATTGCACCATTTTTAGTGGACATGAACCGCTTAATTGGCATTGTCTCCGTCCTCGTGGCATCAGTGGCAGTCACCGCCTCTGCCGGGTCGCGCAGGAACATGGAGCAGTTTCTGTGGGGTGTGTATGCCCTGCAGGAGTGTCACGGACTCACCGACGCGCAAAAGGCCGCGTATTTTCAGTCGTTGTCCGCCATCACCGGGGTGACAGTCCAACGCGCACGCCATTTCGTCAACCAGTACCGCAACCGTCCCGACGACTGGCAGAAAGTGCTCGACGCAATCGGCAAGGTTCCATCGACAGTGGAACCGAACGCTCCACCCCCACCACCTGCTCCATCGCGCCCCAAGCGCAGCGGAGACATCGGGACCGACACACACGTTCAACGGAAGGGCATTTCCCATGAGCAGTGAACACCTCAAAGAGTTCACCGATGCGAACTTTGTTGCAGAAGTGATGCAGTCGGACATCCCCGTTGTAGTTGACTTCTGGGCCGAGTGGTGCGGACCGTGCAAAATGCTCACGCCCATCATCAACGACATTGCCGGCGAGCTGGCGGGCAAAGTGAAGATCGGCAAGCTCAACGTGGACGAGAACAGCAAGTACGCCTCCCAGTACGGGGTCACCAGCATTCCCACGGTGCTCTTTGTGAAGGGCGGCAAGGTAGTTGACCAGAACGTCGGGCTGCTGGCCAAGGCGCCGCTCAAGGCCAGGATCGAGGCCCTGCTGCGATAGCCGCCCCCGACCGATCCGCGCGGCCCCGGAGCATCTGTCAACAAGTCAAGGATTCCTTCTGCATGAAGGTTCTGGCCCTCAATCCGCCGTTTCTGCCCAAGTACTCGCGCGAGTCACGCTCGCCCGCGGTTGCCAAGAGCGGCACACTGTACTATCCCATGTGGCTGGCGTATGCCGTGGGCCTTCTGGAGAAGCAGGGGCACGAGGTGCTCTTTCTCGACGCTCCGGCCGCCGGTCTTGGCATCGACGAGGTGTGCCGCCGGGCCGCGGCCTTTGGTGCGCGTCTGGCAGTGCTTGACACGTCGACTCCCAGCATCTACAGCGATGCCGAGGTTGCGGCCCGCCTCAAGCAGGCGGCGCCCGGACTCTTCGTTGCGCTGGTGGGTGTGCATGTATCGGCGGTTCCCGAGCAGACGCTCTCCGAAAGCCCTGCGGTTGACGTGGTGGCAGTCGGTGAGTACGACGCAACCATTGCCGAACTCGCGCAGAATCTCTCCACCGGCGCCGCAGATGTCTGCTCGGCGATCGAGGGCATTGCCTGGCGGGGCGCGGACGGTTCGGTCAAGAAGAACCCTTCGCGCCCGTTTCTGGAGGCCCTCGACGAAATCCCGTTTGTGTCGGCTGTGTACAAGAAGCATCTTGACATTGCGCCATACTTCTACGGTCACAGCCGCCATCCGCTCGTGGTGATTGTCACGGGCCGCGGGTGTCCGTTCCACTGCACGTATTGCGTGGCGCCTCAAACGCTGCACGGCCACAAATACCGCAAGCGCTCGGTAGCAAGCGTGGTGGACGAGTTCAAGTACATTGCGGCGAACTTCCCGCACGCACGTGAGATCATGATTGAGGATGATACGCTCACCGCCGACCGCAAGCGATGCCGTGAGTTTGCCGAGGCGCTCATAGCCGCAGGCGCCACAACTATTCCCTGGTCAGCCAACTCGCGCGCCGATGTTGACTACGACACCATGAAGGTGATGAGGCGGGCCGGGTGCCGTCTCTTCTGCGTGGGCTTTGAGAGTGGCGACCAGCAGATTCTCGACAACATCCGCAAGGGCACCAACCTCGACAAGATCAGGGCTTTTGTCAAGGACGCCCGTCGCGCCGGCATTCTGGTGCACGGGTGTTTCATGGTGGGCAATCGCGGCGAAACGCGCGAGACGCTTGCCGGGACGTTGCAGCTTGCCAAGCAACTCAGCCCCGACACGGCGCAGTTCTACCCGATCATGGTGTACCCCGGCACTGCCGACTATGCGTACTTTTCCGAGCGGGGCTGGATCACCTCGAAGAACTACCGTGAGTGGTTGACTCCCGAGGGCTTGCACTCGTCGGTGGTGTCCAACCCCGACCTCACACACGAGGAGTTGGTGGCATTCTGCGACCGAGCGCGCAGGGAGTTCTACCTGCGTCCGTCGTACATTGCGTCGAAGCTTGTGCAGATAGTGCGGAGTCCGGGAGAGGCCAAGCGGCTCTTCAAGGGGTTCCGTACCATCTCCCGGTATCTTCTGCTGCGTCGATGAGAAGTGTTCGCGTTCCTCTCCATTCCCCCGGACCTGTTCGCATGCTGATACTCGCCATAGTTTTCTGGGTCTCCGTGGCAGCCATCGTCTACTCATACGTGGGCTACCTGGTCATTGTGGGAGTGCTTGCCCGCCTCTTTGGCCGGCCGTGGTCGAGGAGCGACGCGAGCCTGCCCACTGTGGCGTTCGTGGTTCCTGTGTACAACGAAGAGCTCGTCATCGAGAACAAGCTGCGCAACATCCTCGCGCTGGACTATCCCGGCGACAAGCTGACCATCTGGGTGGGCTCCGACTGTTCCACCGACCGCACGCACGAGTTGGTGCAGCGCTCTGGCGACGCGCGCGTGCATTTGTGGGTGGCACCCGTGCGCGGCGGCAAGACGCAGGTGATCAACTTGCTGACTCCCACGATCCAGGGCGCTGAGGTCGTCGTGTTGACCGATGCAAATACGCGGCACGACGTGGGCAGCGTCCGAGCCTTGGTGCGCAGTTTCGCCGACCCGCGCGTGGGGGCGGTTGCCGGGCAGATCGAGCATGCGGCTACCGGCAGCGATGCCTCCGAGGAGCGGATGTATCGCGGCTTCGAGTCGCGTCTGAAGGAGGCTGAGGCGCTTCTGCACAGTTGCACGTCGGCATACGGCGGCTTCTATGCAATTCGTCGGGAGCTCTTCCGCCCCATTCCCGCCAACGCCTACTCCAACGACGATGTGCTCATACCGGCAGGCATTGTGCGGCAGGGCTCGCGGGTTGTGTTCGACCACGAGGCGGTATCGCGGGAGGAGCTGGCCGGAGACCCGCGCAAGGAGTTCTCGCGGCGCGTGAGAATTGGCGCGGGGAATTTTCAGGCGCTTGGCTGGATGCTCGACTTTGTCAATCCGCTGCGAGGCTGGCCGGCATTCTGCTTTGCGTCGCACAAGCTGATGCGATGGATCTCGCCGTTGGTGCTGCTGACCGCGTTCTTCTCGGGTGCCGCGCTGTACGTGCGGGGGTGGACGCCGGTGGCTCTGTACGGCGGCGTCTTCTGGATCGGCGTCGTCACACTCGCGCTCACCGCGCTTGCCACGGTGGTTCCGGTCAGGCCGCTACTGGGAGTGCGCTACTTTGTGGCAATGAACGTGGCTCTGCTGTTCGGGCTCGCACGATATGCCGGCGGCATTCACTCGGCCGCCTGGTCTCCCACCGACCGCGGTGCGGCCGGGTCTCCTCCTCCGGTGTAGCTCCGGCTCCCCGCCCCAATGCGCCGGGTCAGCCCGCCGAACGCAGCGCACCAACCCAGTGGTCGAACATCTCGTCCAGCGTCTGCTCAAGGGGTATCTTCGGCGCCCATCCGGTATGCCGGCGCAGCTTCGCGTTGTCGCCGGCCAGTCGCGGACTTGCGGTGTGCGAACGGAGTCGCTGTTCCTGCTTGACAACCTGGATGGGTACACCTGCTCGGGCGCACACCCGGTCGAGCACGAGCTGCAGAGGCACGGGTCGACCGCTGCACACGTTGTACGCCTCGCCCGCTTCGCCCTTTTCCAGAATGAGGTAGTATGCATCAACCACATCGCGCACGTCGGAAAAGTCGATGTCGTGCTCGATGTTGCCCACCTGGATGCTTGGTGCGGCCTTGTCCAGCGCAATGAGTGCTGCCTGTCGCGCCCAATCGGAGCACACGAACCGGGGCGACTGCCCGGGCCCCGTGTGGTTGAACGAGCGCGTGAAGCGGACGTCCATGCCGTACTGCCGAACATACTGCTGTCCGAGCAGTTCGGCGGCGAACTTCGAGATGCCATAGAAATCGGTCGGGTTGGCTGCATGCGTTTCGGGCAGCGACTCGCCCTGGATGCCGCTGCCGTACTCTTTGGATGAGCCCACCGCCAGCACACGCGCCGACGGACTCGCATTGTGCACTGCGTCAAGCACCGACACCGTTCCGATGATATTGGTCTCAAGCGCCCGGCGCGGCGTGGCATCGGCATCGGGCAGGTAGCTGATGCCCGCGAGGTGGAAGACGCGAGTGACATGCGCGCGGGAGAGTAGTTGCGCGAGTGCGGAGGAGTCGAGGAGATCGATCTGGTGGTACTCGATGCTCGGTATCTCGCACTTCGGCCATTGGTCGATGCCGATGACGCTTGCGTCGCCTTGCGCGAGAATGCGCTTCACAAGATGCGGCGCCACAAAGCCGCATGCACCGGTGATGAGAGATACGCTTGATGCCATTGGTGGAGTTGCTCCGAGAAATGCAGCAGTTGGTAGAAAATACACCGAGGCCGACTGGTCCGGATGGCACTGCGATGGACAGAGCTGCCTCAGGTGCCGAAGCAAATGCATTTGGATGGCACTGCGCCGGGTATGGGGTGAGAGCGAGCGTTGCAGGCTCAGGCGACGGAGTACCCCCACCCGCGAGGTCTGGTTGCTGGTCGGCTCCGGCGGGATCCCCGCGCACGTTCCTGACAACCGGGGGCGCCAGCGGTGTCGATGAGTCCCACGAACCGACCCGAGGGAGATCGGGATTCCCCGTCGACTGGCCCGACCTGAAGATCGGGCCCCACATACCACCTAACCAGCAAGCAACTCCCTGCATACCTGCACCACCTTGTCAACGCTCACATCGGTCAGGCACCTCCGGTCGCACGTTGCCGCCCGGTGCGTCTTTGTCAAGTGGCACGCCACCTCGCATGTCGAGGATCGCACCACACGCACACGCGCCCCGTGCGGCGTCCACACTGCCGCGTCCGACGGTCCGAAGATGGCTACTGTGGGGCACCCGACTGCTGCTGCCAGGTGCGTGACACCGGAGTCGTTGCCCACGTAGAGCGCGCAGCGTGCAAGCGTGCAGGCTAACATCGTGAGGTCGGGGCTTCGGCATACCCGGGCTCCGTCGGGAAGGCCGGTTCCATCCTCCGCCGGTCCGAGAATCCACAGGATCCCGAGCCCGTCTTCGTGGAGGCGTTGCGCCACCTCGACGAATCGGGGCAGCGGCCAGTTCTTCAGCGCGCTGCCGCTCCCCGGGTGCAGGGCCACGGTGCGCGGAGGGACGTCGGTCGCGCAAGGCATGGTGCGGGCCGCAGAGAGGACTCCCTGGGTGGTGGCGGTACTCGCATCCGCCGGCAGGGCACCCGGCACATGCGACAGGTGGTAGTGCGCAGCAGGAGTGCCCGATCGCGGAATCGGTGCATGCGCGTGCACCTCGGGGATCCCGGCCAGATTGATATTGCGCACTATCGGAGAATCCGGGTCAGCGCACAGCCATGCAGCATCGATGCCGTGGAGGAGCGCGCGCACTGTGTCAGTGGAGGTGTCGCAGAAGAGCGGCGCGTACTGCGCGGCGTCCAGGTCCCACACGTCGTCGAAGAGCCCGAAGTCGCGCGCGAGGCGCCCATGCGAGGGTCTGCCCAGCAGAATGCGACGTGCGTGCGCATGCAGTGCATGCCAACGCGCGATTGCGGGCAGGGCGGTGACGAAGTCGCCGAGAGCGCCGGAGTGGTAGATGAGAGTGGTCATGGTGTGGCAGTGCCGCAGCCATCGCCTCGCTTGGACGATGCGCGGGCCGTCGTGCCGCTTTCCGCATGGCGCATGCGCGTCAAGTTTGCGCACGAATCGGTGGCATTGAGGCCCGTTAGGGCCGGCACCTCTGTAGTAACCGGTACAGCATGCGCCCATGAGCCCCGTCAGGGGCGGCGCCTGCTCTGACGCGTTGTGTTGGTGCCGTCCCTACGGGACTCCGGAGCACCCCATCACCTGCCAATTTCTACAGAGGTGCCGCACCTACGGCGCTCAAGCCACAGACAGCTCCCGTCCTCGCGCCCCGGAGCCCGCGTCCTTCACTGACCGCTGCCCGCTGACCGCTTGCTCGAGAGCGCAATGCACCTTCGCGAACCCCGCTGCCACGCTCGAAGCGCTCAATCCAGCCCAATAGTATTCTTCCCGTCCATGATGACAAGACCCTTGAAGAACTCCCCGGCAGTACCGGCCGATTTGAACGGCTTTGGCCCCTTGCCAACACCTACGTAGAGCCCTGTCTGGTATACCACGTCGCCTTTGCGCGCTGCGTGGCCCTCGACGCGCACCGCAAGCATGTCCATGCGGCAGTTCTCCCAGTAGGCAGGGGCGTTGCGCTCCCCGCCTGGAAGATAGACGAGGCCCTTGGTGCGGCCCCACACGAACTGGAGCAGCAGGTGGTTCTCCACACTTGCCCAGAATGACGGACAACTGATTTCGCGGTTGCGCTTTTCGCTGGCCGCAAAAACTTCGCGCAGAGAGCCACTGCAGAAGGTGAGCTTGCTTCCCGTCCACACATCGTTAACAAGATAGAGTGGTGACAGGTACTGCTCGGGAAAGAAGAGATCGGATTCGGCGCTGATCCGGTCGAGCAGAATGATGCCTTCCTCGCCCCAGCACAGCACGCGAATATCGCGGCGCAGCAGTCGCTCACCAGACTTTCCGCGGTACCAGATGCGACCGTAGGTGTCGAATCCGTCCTTCTGGAAACGGTCGTGGTGGAAGGCAACATCCCAGTGCTTGATTTCTTCGGAGAGCGCGGGAATGCCCAGCATCTGCGCCTTGTACGAGGCGATGAGTTCGGGGTGCGGATGCACGCCGATGGTGACCGTGGGGTGATTGCCGATCGCCTTCCAGGCAACGCTGCGGGTTGTCTGCGTGTTGCGACGGTAGCACACCTGGATGTACGGGTACACTCGCCGGGTGTCAACCGCGCTTTCGATCTGCCCTGACGAGTAGAACCGAAGCTCGTCTTTGAATGGCAGGGCCGCCAACATGGCAAGCTCGAAACCAACTTGACTCTGAAAAAACAGCTCCCAGCCCTCGTACTCCGGCTTGAAGCCCAGCACCCACTGTCCGATGTTCTCTTTGTTCGACGACACCAGAGCATCCATCCATCCGAGGAGTTTGGCAGTCATGCGCAGCGCGCGCGGGTCGTTGTGCCACAGCCCCCAGGCCAGCGCCATGGGCCGGGGAATGAACAGCGGCAGATCCTGTCCGCTGGGCTCAAAGAGCATGCCCGTGGGCAGGCAGAACCGCAGCAGAATGTCGAAGGTCTGTTGGTGATGCTTGCGTTTGAGAACCGACGGCTCTTCGTGGTCGTGCAGCGCATACGCGGCCATGGCAGCCACGATCCAGCAACTGTACGACAGCACCAGCGGATGAAAGAACCCGTGGTTCTCTGCGGTCATATCGGGAAACAACGTTTGGGTGCTGATGTGTCTGCTGATCGATGAGTCGAGGTAGTCGGTGTGGTCGGCCCTGTCGTGCACGCTCGATGCGACGTTGAGCGCCCAGATGCTCAGTGCCCTCTGCCAGTCGCCCAGATGGTCGTGGTGCGGAATCATGTTGATGGCCCAGGCCAGCACCATTACGTCTTGCGCGTTCTCTTCGAGCTTCGTGTCAATCTCGCAGCCCGAGGGCGGGAGCACATCGACAAACCGGTCGGCCTCGAAGGCCAGCACGCGCTTGACATCGGCAAGCAGTGCGCCGGGCAGGTGCTCTTTGGCCAGAAATGCGGCCATTGACATAAGCGATGTCCACAAGCCGCTGCGCCAGTTCTCGCCCCACCGCTTTCGCTCCAGAAACGACTCTACGTCGAGGTTGCCGGTAAGGTGCGTATCGCAGGCCCAGCGCAGTCCCTTGACAACATACTGGACAATCTGCGCGCGGCCGGCCACCTGGTCCAGTGCCGGCGAGGTACGGTAGAGGTATGCTGCGAGAATGCACACAACGTTGAGATGCGGACGAACCACGTACTCGATGACCGGCGAGGAGGTGGCAACCGCCCGCATGTTGTGCGATTGGGGGTCGAGGGTGCCGAAGAGGCCGCGCTGCTCGTCGACCTCGTGCCACGACTTGAGATAGTAGGGAACGGAGGTGGAGAGAAGCTGGAGTACCTTGACTGGATCGAGTTTTTCGGTAAACTGGATCATGGGTGCGTGCTCGGCTGTTTGTCCAGCGGGCGGTCCATCGGGTAGACGAGCAGCGAGTTCTCGGGAGCGTTTGCCAGGCACTTTCGCACGAATTCGCGGGCAGTGTTGGAGTCGTAGAGCACGACAAACCGATCGCCGAAGAAGTGGGGGAGCCGGTCGCCCTTGAGCCACCCCATGTTGGCGTTCACCTGCTCTCTCAGGAACAGGTCGTTGTCTCCTGCGTTACCGATGCCGATGTATGCCATGAGTGGTTGCTGGCGCCGCAAATGAGCGCCCGGACACGGGACATTGGGTTCGGGCTGGTGCTCAGAAAATACAAGGAGGCAGAGGTGGTCGGGACAGTGGCTGCGGGGTGCGCCAATCGGGCGGAGCCGGCCCGGGCGGACAGTTGCGGCTTCGGTCGGGATAGAGGGCGCTGTGCAGAGTCACGCGCGGGCAGCACGCCGCTTTCGAGCCAGCTTGTTCGCGTCGGGATTGAAGGCATTCTCCTCGAAGGAGCGCTCGGTGCCGAATATGGGAATGATGTCTCCGAGATCCCGCTTGCGGATGATTGCCTCTACAATGTCCGACGGATCGAGTATCGCTGCGTAGCGGCTGCGCCCTACGAATTCGTCGAAGAACTTGACCAGAGCATCCACTCCGGCATCGTCGATTTCGCGTATGTCCGACATTTTCAGA
>Ga0315288_10003786_pt1 | contig 19278 bp, 18 predicted proteins | sample YL17G11_20_MG_FD_203454 | JGI IMG/M metagenome (GOLD analysis project Ga0315288, IMG submission 203454) | Sediment microbial communities from Yellowstone Lake, YNP, Wyoming, USA - YL17G11_20 | ecosystem: Environmental > Aquatic > Freshwater > Lake > Sediment | place: USA: Wyoming | collected... | reverse complement strand
ACTTTTATAGAGCAGGGTGTTTACCAAAGGGCCATAGAACAGCAATTTAAAAAAGATCCACGGATGTTAAAGAGAATGTCCATGTCTTGTGATGGATTCTTGCTGGTAAGTCGTAAAGCTTATAGCTCATTATTTGGAATACTATCATTAAACTTATGGACTAATGTAGGAGAAAGTTTTTTCAAAGAAGTGGGCGGTAGCAACAAACTTGGTGACGAAAAGCAAAAGCAGGTTACCCAAAAAATCATAGCGGTTCTTCGTGAGCTAAAGAAAGAACTACACTCCTTAGCTGCGGAATCAGGGATCACCATCGGAGACAAACTCCCTGCCATTTTTAAGCCTAGGACCACAGGGAAGGGGTCCATGCCCCACAAACCTCGTGGTGGGCGCGGACTAGGGAGGAAAAAGTTAAAGAAAGTAAGAAAAAGCCCTAAAGGCACCATCAGCGGTCACTATAAAGCTGGAAGTTATGATGTTTATCCACTATGGCTAGGAGTTGAGGATGAAAGCTAGAGATAACAAACCAACTGGTTTTATCCTACCACCCCAAATAAAACAACAGGACATTGCGGGTCTCAAGAAGCAGTATGGTTTTACAGAAATATCTCAATTAGGTTTTGGTTTAGCCTACAAAGCTAAGTGGGATACCTGGAGCGCTATTCGAGAGTTTGTGCAAAATGCTTTTGACGTTATTGCGGAAAATCATAAGGATCGAAAAGCTTTAGGCAATGTATTACTAGAATATGATGCTCGCCAAAAAATTGGATATATTGCCGACGATGAAGGTGGTATTAAGTATAAAAACATGTTCTTAGCGGAGAGCAAAGAAGAGTCTTCGATAGGCGTTGAATGTTTACGAGGAAAATTCGGAGAGGGCATGAAATTTGCCTTAATCCCGCTTCTTCGTGATGGTCATTCTGTGATGATACGCACAGTGGGTTTTGATTACCATTTCTGTTCGGTGTTGATGGGCCAAGGAGACTTTGATCTAATTCATCTATTTCAACTTCCCAATAAAGTAACAGCTGGTACTTGCATTGCAATTCATGGGGTAGACCCCACCGAATATCGAAATCGATTTATTCCGTTGCGTTTAGCGGAATACCCCGAAGATTTGTTGTTAGAAGCTAAAACGGGGTGCAAAGTCAGACAGGTATTAAAAAGTGCTCAAGGGCGTCGAGGTCAGGCTCCTGGCACCTCCGGGGTAGGTAAATTTTACATCCGAGACATTTATATTTGCGAAATTGACTCCCTGTATGATTACAACTTCTGGTTTAAAGATCCGACCCGAGTTTTGGATCCGGACCGCAGCAGTATTCGTCTAGAAACACGTTTAGACTCCTTCTTGAGAGAGTTTATCTTCCTCCTAGAAATGCTTACGCCGATGTTTGGCTCGTCTAGCTCTGATAATAATTTTTGGGGTCAATTTTTTGCAAGGTTGTTACATCATAAACATCCTAAGCGTTTGTTTGAGTACACTGTGCTAGATTTTAGTTCAGAAAAAAATTGTGAAGTGAGAAGTATTCCTCGACCGCTAGACGCAGATTTGTTCCGTCTACTAACTGGGATTCTAAACACTGAAACTTTTGGCTGGAGCCAAGACTATCGTGGTGGCAAGGAGATGGAACATCATGGAGTAATAGATCTTCAAGATAAATTGCCGGATCTCTCTTATTGGTTAGATGAGTTTGTACTAACTCCAGATAAAATTAAGGCTCTACGACGCCAACAATCAGCAGACCAGATAGTAATTACTCCCGAGGATTTCATTCCACTGGGCCAGAAAGCCGTTACTGCTATACAGCAACTTTACGCGCGTCTTAGTTTTTTGGCTGACAGTATTTGTGGTCGTATTAGCAGAGAGCTTTCAAGCGGCTTTGGGGCTCCTCCAGTGTACTTATATGTGGGAGCTAATCAAGATGAGAGAATTGGAATGGCTGGCCACACTGATTATGAAGTTATCAACTTAAATTGGGTAATTATTGAAAAGGGCTTGCGCCAACTTCCGATGAAATCTGTAAGGAGTCGTCTTCTCCGGGCCATAAAAAAGGAACAAAGAGCGCGCAAAATTCGTTCTTCCGTCAGAAGGATGCCTAAACATCAAATACGTGCTATTGCACAAGAAGTTACTATTGAACTAGTAAAAACGTTAATGCACGAACTCACTCATTACTGCTGCGCTAGGGAGGGTTTTTCTCATGATTGCGGAGATTTAACTGAATCCTTTGAAAACACCATGGAAGACGTCATGATGGCCTTTGCCCAGGTAACCCAAGAATTGGTCCTGGGTGATCTAGAAACACCAGCCCAAGAAATTAGCACTAGCATAGAAATGCTACTGGAGTCGGTATACGAAGATTATTCTGGGTTGCTACAGGTAGAAACAGTCTGGAAGGATGCCGCAGATCGAGCCCAAAGAATGAAGATAGTTGATACTCTAATAGAGGCCTTCGATGGAGGGTCGAAGGATGTATCTAAACTGGAGATCAAAAAGAATCGACAAAGCTTAATACAGAGAGCACTTCGGGCTCATTCAACAGAAAAATAGCCTATTTCTTGTCGTTGAAAGTTGGATCATTCCAAAGCTGATTCCAGTCCTCATTAGCCCTGGAAAACTCCGCGAACTTATACGGACACAGCATCCAATGTTCTGCCTGATCTGCCCTGGTAGATCCAAAATAATAAGTGGTATTGCAGGCTTGGCATCCACGAATTTCTCCAGTCCGGTCAGACGGGGCTTTGATTCCTGCTTCGCGGAATGCTAGTTGCAGCAGTTTTAGAAGATTATTGCAAGTAGGGCAGTGATTCATACATCTATGATAAAATATTTGGAAAGAAAGATCCAGAGATGGATTTGGGCTAAACTCAAAATTTCTAAATTTCTCCGGCCAAACCAAAGCGAGCCCGAAGAAAGTCAAAGATATCTTGGACTATGGCAGCGGGGGCGTATGGAGCAATTCCTGGGTCGTAAACAGAGAAGGCTTTCTGGTGTGGAAGACCGTAGTAAACGCCGCCAGCTGCAAAATCTGGATTAACCCTACGAATGTAGTATTGGACAAATTGAAATTGTGGGTTATCCAATGTAGAGATCTCCACTCGGGCTAACGGATCGGCCAGGGCTTCTCGAAGCTCTTCAATTCTAATGATGTCCTCATCATGCTCTAACACTATTTCTAATCCAGGAGTAGTTAGTTGTTCTAAACCAGGGCCCCCGGTTATAACAAAATGTTTTTCGGTAAGAGGGGCTTCGAAATATATCTCCCATTGTGTGTAGTGGTTAGGATCCGGAGAATCTTCTCGTGGTTTGCAATAAGCACCACGGTGTCCTTGGATGGAAATAGATACTTGGTCATTAAAACGAATAGCATTGAATCCTGACCAAGCGGCTGGTCCAAGACTGTGCAATTGGCTGCGAAAATCAATTGGAGCTTGATGCATTAGCTGGTACTGTGTCTTTCCATAGAGCACTTCTCTTGGCATCTCCTGAGCAGTGATACCAGCTCTCCGATAGGAGACAAAAGCAGCATAGCAATCTCGATCATTGCCGCTACAACAATTGCGATAGAGTTCACGAAGGCCTTGGTCCATGGGTTCATTTTAGCAAATGCCTAGCTAATTGTTCGAAGTCCCAAAAGAACTTCAGCAATGTGATTGAGTTGCTGTCTGGTAGTTTCGCTTTCCTTCAAACTCTCTAACGGCCAAGCACCTGGAGGCGTAGCTAATTTTTTAAGGGCGTAGGCAGCTGTATATCCATTTTGATATTCCCACCCCTGACCTCGGCCATCTTGCGCATGATTGATAATACTAAAAATTGCATACCTAACATCTTTGGCTATGAGACCATTATAACTTGAATCTTGATAATCTATGGTAGTGCACGGGCCATCTATGTCTAGCCCTCCTTCTGGTACTAATTCTGGTGATGGATTTTTGGTCCATCGCAAAGCCACTTCTACACATTTAGCATACCTAGGATCGTCTGGCAGCAGTGATATTAACATTCGTACTACCAGTGGTAAGAACCCATCGCGAATTAATTCTTCAAAAATAACATTCAGACTGTCATAGGAAATGGGGCGTATATTTGGATACAACAACATGGCTGCTGGATGTCCTAATCGGACTGCCATTTCTACAAATCGAGGATTTACTTCTCCTTGGCGCACCCTAGCTGTAATATATTTAGCCAGGGCATGCACGTCTCCCTGTATCGCTAGTCGCTGAGCTTCGCGAAGAGATTGGTCGGAATTACGACGATAACATCGGCAATAGGCCATGCTCTATTTTAGCAAATATGCTAACATGAATCTATGGATTCGCAATTACCAAATAGCGCCGTAAAGCCCCCGGCTTTAGCCGTGGGGATATAAGGCGCTCGAATGATTCTTTGTCCAAAGCTTGATTAGATATCTTAGAACTGTATCTGGATCAGTGTCGATAAGGGCGGGCCAAACTTCGTCGGTTTGGACCGCGATGCTCAGTTCGAAACTATCCATCTGCTTAGACGCTCTCCTGATTTGCGCACTCTTCATCGGGACACCGCAGTTCGTCCTCATCATCCTCAACTAGAATCCTATCACAGACATCGCATCTCAGTTTGCCAAAATGCAGGATGTCTTGTCTGGCAGCCCAGTTGCATTCATAGCAAACGCCGCAATTGCATGGCGAGTTTCTCATGATTGTATTTTTATTTTTAAGCCACCGCTAGCATCCAAAACATCCTGAAACTCATCAAAAATCTTTTGAGTGATTTCTTCCGCCCAACCCGGTGTTTCTGCATCATTTAGAATGTCTTTGACGGGCAGATACCTAACACATGAATTATTAAATTCTATAAAGTGATTGTCTAGCAGCCAGTGCCAGTAATTTAGGTACTCTGGGGCCGGGTGGTTTTGGCTCCATGCCAAGTACCGCTGATATTGCTCGTGTATTAGTTTGAAATCAGCATCATACTCTTTTTGGGTGCCTTTGATGCGGATACCATCACGTACAATGGTTAGGCGTTAAGACCGGAATCATGCGAACCTTTCGAAACCCTTGCGGGTAAGTCAGAAGCATCCGAAGACACTTCCGTATGTATTTCCCTTCGCCATTGACCATCGTAGGAACCTAGCGACTAGGAAAGCATCGCTAGTATACTCCAACCTGCCACGGTTAGATGGTTCAATTGCCTTCAAACGACCCGAATTTCTTCGAATCTTGGCCAGGCTAGTCTTCCTCTTGTGGGCGTTGAGCGTAATTTGTTCTTGGCAGGAACGCAGTACGCTCATCGTTTGTCTCACAAGCCCCCACCTTTAGGTGGGGGTTGGTTGACGGATCGAAACTGTCAGTACCTATTTACTTTTAGCAAAAATTTAAGAAATAGCAAGTCAAAGCTATTTTCCAGCCAGCCACTCTTTGATATGTTGCGTTAAAGTTTTGGGCTTTATTTCCTTGGGAGCTTCTTTTTCCTCCCGGGCCCGACGACGAGGACGCGAAAATTCCATTTCCAAATCAGATGGATAAGGAGAGTAGTAAGTAGGATACGGCGGATAGCCCCCTGGATACCCAGGATAAGGGTAGCTTGCGGGTGGGATCGGCATGGGCGGGCCTGGTGGTGCGGGTGGTGCGGGTGGTGCGGGTGGGGATGGTGGCGCTGGAGGTAATGGCATGGGAGGTATCGGCGGCATTGGTGGCATTGGCGGCATTGGAATTGGTGGCATCGGAGGCATTGGTGGTAATAGTCCTAGATTACGATGCTTGGGTTTCATAGATGAAACACCATTAAGATTTCCAGGTCGGATGGGATTAGATCGTGCCATGCATATATGATACTAAATATTTGGTTAGATTCCAAATCTACAGATTAGAAAAAAAAATTACACTTAATAAAGTACTTCTTCTAGTTGGTATACTGTATTCACAAATACCATCTCTCCAGCATCATATATAAGTTGTGTGGTGGGTTTGTAGCCCAAACCTTTCATGTAATGATTATAATCTAGGGCTCTGCCATCAATTTCCAATATAATAGTAGGTCGATCCCGAGAAATTAGTCCACGAGCGCCATCTAATGCCAGGAATTCATATCCTTCTATATCTAGATGTATGATACTCACGCGCTTACTACTGAAGAGCAATAAATTATCTAAAGTATCTACAGTTATTTCTTGTGTCTCGCTTCCTTTTTCTTTGACGATTTCGCTTCGAACTCCCAAAGCTAATCCTTCGCTATACACCTTGAGATTCGCTTTTGCTTGTATCATATCTCCAATTCCACAACTGTTGAGTATAATGTTATGAAGATTGTTGAGACGTATTGTTTCTTGACAAGCAGCATAGTTGATTTCGTTAGGTTCAAAGGTATATATATTGCCAAGACAGTTAGCGCTCAACTTGGGCAGAAAATCACCAAACCCCGCCCCGGCATGTATAACATCTCCGCTACCACAATTCTTGACAATGTAATCTATAGTAGGAGCTTCATGTACTCGTCCTTGCAGAATTGTCCTCGACGTAAATGTGTAGTTACTTTCCACGGGAATAGCGAATACTCCGTGGTCATTTTTAGCGATTGTCCAGTGTCTGTTCATCTTTGCCTTTCAAGGCTTCGGGCCCGGCTTCGGAGGAAACCCCTGCCTTTAGGTGGAGGAGGAATCCTGCCAACACCAGATATTATGGCTAAGGAACTGGCAATCTGCAACCTTAGCCATTTGAATTAATCGTTTTCCGTGCTTCTTTCGTGCTAGAAACGTCTACCAGAGAAATAAATTCTTCGAATTTACCACCCACGGTTTTAGGTAACTCCTGTGTAAAGTAATTGAATTTCAAAGTAAAGGGGTAGCCTAGAGCTTCCCACATTACTACTATTAGTTGTTTTTCTTGTTCTTCAGATAATTTTTCTTTAGTAACCAACTTCACTTCTATGTTATGTAAATCGATTTGTATAAGTTGATATTGTTGGATAAAAGCAATTTGACTAAATTTAGTAAACCCAACAGCCGGCCAATGTTTAGAGCCATTGGGCAAAGTTACCATATTTCTACGACGACCTAGAATTTCTGTGAGAACAGGTAATCCTCTTCCGCAGGGGCACTGACCCCCCACTCTCGCATAATCTCGAATTTCGTAACGAATAATGGGGGTTGCGAAATTGTGCAAATCGGTGATTACTACTTTTCCGATCTGTCCTTCCGAACAAGGATTTCCAGCGTCGTCTAAAATTTCGACTAGCAGACTTTCGGATTGAATATGATAGAAACCGCTTACTGGGCATTGTAGCGCAATCACCCCAACTTCTTGTGCGCTGTAGATATCCACCACTTTTAAATCAAATTTTGCACACAGAACCTTGATTTCCGGAGAAAATGTCTCTCCGACACCACGAATCTCTTTCAGATTAGAGGGGAATACTTGCAACCGCTCAAATGCATGAAGTAACTCTTTCAAATTTGTGGGGTACGTCAACAAATAATATGGATTTCTCCGCAAGAGCCACTTCACTTGGTCGGTGACGCTTAGAGAAAGAGATTGCCGATAAGATGGTCCAGTTTCAAACAGAAGAGTCGCAGGAGCACCCCATCCATCTCTCTTGGCTATTTGCTCATCATCTTGTGGTGACACGTTGGCACGAATAATCGCTAAAGTTTGGGAAAAATCTCGACGATGCCAGAGATGATCTCTCATACTAAGGGCCATCCACATTAAAGTATTTAATGTAGTGCGCATCACCTTCACCGTTTGACCGGTGGACCCAGAGGTTTGGATTTCTTGAAAAGGAAGATGTTTAGGGGGTATATTTTTACAGTTAATGTTAGAACCCTGTTCGGCTAATTGATTTCGTGTCAACAACGGCAACTCTCTAAGATATTTCATCTTTCCACCAATTTGGGAAAAACGTTCTCTGTAAAAGGGAGATTCATCTTTAATGTAAGTTAATAATTTATCCAACTGCGACAACTGATTAGACAACAGCGTGCTTGGGGGTAGCCACTGGCTATACTCTAATTGAAATAGGTGCGCAAGCAAATCTTGAGCCGCTAGATGTGGTACGGCGGGCCAAACACACTCCGGAAGACGAGTTTTGTAGATAGAACTCATCGTTTTTTAAAAATCAGAGTTGGGCAGCGTTCTGCTAGTTGATAGTTACCGATTTTTTGATCTATTAACTGAAACTGTGGAGATAAAATTTCTACTACTTCCCTAGTAGTGGGAAAACTATAGACTGTATTATTATTACGATATGCATCGATTGTATTAATCTCCTCTAAAGGCCATCCAGTGGCTGCTACGAGTTTTGGATGTTCAAAACGTGTGTGATACGCGTCCCATATATGGCATAATTGCACTCCACCGATAGTATTGCAGCCCTGAACTGCCATCGCCAATCTCCATTTAAAAACATGAAAACTCTCTATATTGAAAATATCACTAAAAACCGCATCAATCAATTCAGTTTTTTCTGGTCTCGCAAAAAGTCTGATAATAAAGATTCCATCTTTTCGCAAGACACGAGCTAGTTCAGAGGATACTCTATGGTGATGTTCTGGGAATTGAATTGAATTTAAACTTCCATCTCCCAGGGCGGCGCTAAATACACATTGACCAAAAGGAAGTCGAAGCCAATCCCCACACAGTACTCTACGCGTGGCCGTGGATGTAGACCATATTTTTTTAATCATAGCCATTTCATTATCTACCGAAGTTAATTGAACAGGAGAAGGCCAGTCACGCTGTGATAACTCTTGAGTAACACCTAGTAATAATACTGATAGTGGTTCTTTCCTAGTTTTAGGGGGGGAGTAACTCTCTAGTGCTGCTTCTACGAATTGTAAATCTTCCGCGCTGGGCCGGAGAGGTGATTTAATATACTGCCAGTGCTGAGAATATCTCTGCCAGTGGGAGAGTTCTGTCATTAGATGAAGTAGAGCAAAATTATTTTTTATGTCAAACAATAAAAAAATACTTTTGCCAATACTTTTGCCATAATAATAATAACATGGCAAATATTAAAATTGTTGGTGTTGATATTACTAGTGGTCAAGAAAAAACAGTAGTTGGAGGAGATACTATCCGACCAGAAACTGGTGACTTAACAATAACTGGTGGTGGTGGGGCGGTTTGCGGAAATGTTACTATTTATGGCAATGCAGCTACCTCCGGGGGTGCTGGTGGTATCATTGGACTAGAGGGAGGGGACGTTAGTGGTGGAGCAGGAACCGGAGGCATAGTTTATCTGATAGGTGGTCAAGGAGGTAATTCTGGCACAGCGGGTAATGTGGAGATTACAGGTGGTTTTGGTGGTGTCGTCAGCGGTTCTGGTGGTACAGTATTAGTGACTGGTGGTGCTTCTCCTGTTTTAGGTTCTGGTGGATCTATCACTATCACTGGAGGGACCCCATTTGAAGGGGCCGGTGGTAGTGTTTCTCTCACGTCTGCAAATGGTATATCACAGGTATCTGGGAATGCGTCAGCGGGTAACATCAATATTTCAGCTGGATCCTCTAGAGGTAGCGGACTAGCCGGTGATATAACACTATTAGCTGGAGCGGCAGGTAGTAATTCCAATGGTGGTAGTATTGCACTAACTGCTGGTTTGGGCGGTTTGAATAATTTCGCTATCGGCGGTGATATTACTATGACTTCCGGACGTAGCGTGTCAGTGGGTGCAGCCGGCGGTGCAATTTCATTAACAACTGGGATCTCGAACACCTCACCACCTAGTGCAGCGAGCGGTAAAATCTCACTTGGTACCGGAGTTGGCACAGTTAATGATGCTGATCCTGCGCTAATTGTTACTGGTGATACTGAACTCCTCACTGGGAGCTCCACTGGTGGCATCACTGGCAATATTTTAATTAATACTGGTATTTCTGGAGATGGCGGTGAGGGAACCGGTTATGGTACTGGTAATATTAACATCCAAAGTGGTATTTGTGGTGCTGGTCTCAGTGGAAACATCGCTATCCAGACTGGTGATTCTGGTGGAGATAGTGGAAGCATTGTCATCGACGTCGGAACAGCGGTTGGAACAACAGGAACGATTAACATTGGCAACAACGCATCTTCGATAACTATTCAAGGTGATATTTATACTGTTCAGCCTCCGATCAACGCTAGTCCCCCAACTACCTCGCATGTTGTTAGAGCCGCTGGTTCCTATTCCACAGGAACTGGCACAATTTATATGCCTGAACTGTTATGGGATCCTGATGTAGGCCTGGTTACCGGGCATACTATTGAATTAATTGGTGACGGAATTTCTAATACGATTTGCGGCAGAAATGCCACAGCAAAAATAAGACAAGTATTGCTCACGAATGCAGCTAATGGTACTACCTATGATTTATCTACCGTTCCCTTGAGTGTGGGTGCGGTGTTTGTCTCCAATGGTCTAGAAGGAGGAGGAGCTGCGGCAGTAGATTTGGGTCTGATAAGGCCTGGGCTGGTCACTCCCGGAGTCGATCTTTCAACCTTGAAAAATGTCACAATTAGAATTGATGCTCTATCACCACACGTAGACATAGATCTTTCTGCTGGGGCAGCCATTCCCAGTGCAGCCACACAAGCGGAAATTATGGCCAACCTGACTACTGCATTAGGAGCAGAAGCTACAGTCAGCGCTGCAGATAGTGGAACTGGGCAGCTGTACATTATGATTGCCTCTGCGACTACTGGAACTACTTCTAAAGTTGAATTTCAAGCACCATCCAGTGATGATGCTACGCTAAGAGTCTTCGGAGTCAATCCTGTGCACACAACGACAGGTTTGGGAGAACCCAGCCCAGGAACAGTCACGATTCAAGTTATTAGAAATTCGACGGGCCGCCCGTCAGCTGGCTTTGATATAACCTTTATAACAGTTACTGATGATGGAGCCGGAGCTATTCCTGGCTCCGCAGCAAGTACCGAAGTTTTGTCCGCAGCTGGAACAATTAACTATACAGATGGAACCATGACTGGCGTAACCCACGAACTTGAAGCTGGATCTGACGTAGTTGCCTATTATGTACTGGCAGATACTGCGGGAGAAAACTTAAATCCTCGTGGTGGAAATGGTACCGGAGCCGGAGTTGGTGGCGATCTCAACCTTAATGGCGGAGCAGGAGGAAATACCACTGGTAATAGTGGTAGCGTCTATATGTGGTCAGAATCTCCTCCTGCTGGAACTGGAGTAGTAGGTAATCTTTGGATAGGAGCAGACCCTAATAATGCTGGAATTCAAATTGGAAATTCTAATGATACTTTTATTGCATTACGCGGTGGAATCTATGTAGAGGGCCAAGTAATAGACGCCTCAGCGCCTGTTACCGAGATATATGGACCTGGCTCAGGTGGATCCTTTCCTGCTGGTTCTCTAATTTTACAAGGTGGTTGGGGTAATGCCGGACAACCTGCGGCGGGAGCTTCTCTTACAGGTGGCACCGCAGATGGAACTGATCAAAGCGGAAATGATGTCACTATTGGTGCTGGACCCGGCACAGGTGATGGACTCCAAGGAAATATCAGAATTCAAACCACTGATTTAGGCACTACCAGCACCACTGTTCAACTGCCTATTGATCGTGTTTATATTCGTGGAACTAGAACTGATTTGACTAATAATACTCCTGTCAACTTGTTCGAAGTAGCTATCACTGCCGGTCAAATGGCTGGTGGTTATGCGACCTATAATATTAGATCCAGCGATGGCACTGATCATCAGGCTCGAAGCGGAACTGTGTATTTCAGCGGAGTAAATAAAGCTGGAACGGTGACTACTAGTGCTACCGCAGGTACCACAGATGTTAGCGTCTCTGCTGGAACTCTAGCACAAACTTGGGCTTCTACTGCTGGAACTAACAAGTTCACGATTAGTTTGAATGCGGATAGTTCTCTAACTCCAACCCTTTTGGATGTGATGTTTACAGTGCATATGGAAGCGACTCAAGCACTAACTTTGTTATAGCTTAACTGGGCTACAACTCTGGTGGTCGAAGACCAAGTAATGCCTCTGCCAGAAAATTAGTTTGCCACTGCGCTTCTTGGGCTCCTATTTCATTAAAGAGTCGGTTATAAGCATACATACCTGCCGATCCTACTTCTTTTTGAAGATTACATCCGGAGACCGAGATTTCACATATCTGGATATTAGCAAAAATCCGAGATTCTATTTCTGGCGACTCTCCATCAAAAAATAGAGCAATCGAGTCCAGAAGGGTCCGGTGCGATGTTCCAGCACATCGGATTCTTGAAATACATATGTCACATCCATGATAGTCATAATCAACGGATTTTTAGGAGTGGTGGGGCTGGCTGACCAACCAGGCTCCATTTTCCGATTGACTCGAACCCACATATCCTCGCTGGGCCAAAAATGGAAGGGATGTTTGTTGGGACGGGAGTCGGGGCGAAGTCGAACTTCGTCACCTAGTTGGATGTTCATGGTGTGATTATACTAGGTGGACGTGTGGCAGGGTGTGGTTGGACAAGCAAATTTGCATAAAATCCATAGTGGTCTTGTCTGGTTGGACAATAGATCGTGGTCTGATATCTAAGATCTCAGATTAGACTACGGCAATTGCTTGACCAGAGTTATTAATAACCTGGTAAGTTGCGTCTAACGTCGTGGGTGTTAGTGAGGAGGTCGCCGTAACTTGAAGGGTTATTATTCCTGCTCCGTTGGTTGCAGAGGCGGTAACTGTTAGCGTGCCAGTCGATGTAATTGTTGCTGTATTGCTGGCATTGAGAGTTACTTGATTGGTAACAGTTCCGCTATCGTTGATAGCTGCATAAGTAAACATTACAGTTGTAGCTTGATAATCAGTGGCGTTATTCGCTCTAACTGTTAAATTTACAGCACCGCCTACCATGCTGTTACTAGCGACAGTAGCGGTAAAAATGCTGGTTGCCGACGTGTTTGTCAGTTCTTTGCTAGTTGCATTGATAAACTGACGATCTACTAGTGTATTTAACCCCTGGGCTGTGGTCTTAACCCTAACGCTTCCTCCTACACCTGTGCCTTGATGTTGCCCACCGCTGAGTAGCAATGCACCACCAGTTCCAGAAACTGACCCGCCCAAACCAGGAGAGATGGATATTGCCCCACCGTCTCCAGTATCATCGGCGTTTCCTCCAGTAATAAGAACAGCTCCGCCATTTCCTGCTCCCCCGCCGGTTCCTCCAACCACAGAGGCATTACCTCCCACGCCGGATGTTGCGGTACCTCCTAACACAAAAACAGCACCACCGGCCCCACTTGTTGCGCCGCCCGTGCCGCCGCGAACTTCTCCAGTACCGCCATCACCAGCAGCGCCACCAGGACCACCAATAATTCGTGACGTCCCACCAGTTCCTACACCATTACCACCTCCACCCAGTAGGTTTAACAATCCACCATTAGCACCAGTTCCTCCAGAACCAGCAGCTACCACACAATTTCCACCATCAATACCAGATGCACCGGAACCCGATGTAATCTGAGTTATGCCGCCGCTTGCAGTTGATCGTGTGCCAGAACTAATAGTGACTCCCCCGGCGTCGCCGCTTCCCGTAGACACTCCTGCCGTTATTGAAATATCACCACCATTTCTATTAGTTCCAAGGCCGGCTGATCCAGTGATGGAGATATCTCCTCCGTTTCCTTGTGCACCAACCGAACCACTAGTGATATTTATTGCTCCTCCGTTACCGGAAGTGGCACCACTAGTTCCACCAGTTATGTCGATTCTGGCTCCGTTTCCAGTAGGTCCACCAGTGCCGGCAGTCAGGCTGATTAGTCCGCCGGCTTGATTCCCTGTTCCGGTGCCTGCCTGCATTGCGACTGTGCCACCACCGTTATTTCCGCCACCAGACGGCCCACCTAGTAGCACCACTGCGCCGCCATTGCTGTTGTTTCCTCCAGTTCCTCCCGTAAGGGTAACAATACCACCAGAGCCGGTAGTGATAGAGTTACCGGCAGTGATATTGATATCGCCGCCTACTTTGGTAGCGCCAACACCATTTCTGCCAGTGATATCGACACCACCACCATTACCATTAATGGCACTTCCGCCACGCACAGTAACGAGACCACCGTTACCAGAAGTGGCCCCACCGGTTCCTGCCGAAAAAGTAAGTGCGCCACCGTTGGCAGTAGCACCGCCCACTCCCGCATCAACTAGAACTGCTCCTCCCACTGCGGATGAGTTGCCATTTCCAGCAGTGATTCTAATAAAACCCCCAGCTCCAACAGACCCTACTCCGCTACTACCAGCGTTAAACGCGATCTCGCCAGGGGCCCCCGTTCCAGTGGCATTGCCTGCCAACACCGCAACATACCCGCCGTTTCTATTGGTTCCAACACCATCTCGTGCTGTAATTTGGATAATACCACCATTGCCTTCGGTTGGTAGCCCAGCAATAACGTTAGCTGTCCCACCATTGCCGACTGATGTGGAGGCTCCTCCAACAATTTGAATAAGTCCGCCATTGCCAGGTGCGCTTCCTCCACTAATAGATACAACACCGCCATTGCCACTCGTTGCTGCGCCGCCTTCAATGAAACAGCTTCCGCCGTTCCCAGAAGTGGCACCACCAGGACCACCAGCTATAGAGATATCTTCACCTGCAGAAGTGGGTGTGGCCGCATTACCCGCAGAAACAGTCAGGGAGCCTGTTTCGGGACGGATAACGTCTCCACCCACTATTGGTTTATTTTGTCCGCTTGTGATGTCTATTCCGACTACTTTAATATTTGCCATACCAGCATTATAATAAATTTGCCATCTAAGTTTTCAGATATCCGTTGCAAAATCGTGATTTTTTTTTGGATTCTAAAATTTGTCTTAACTCATATCTATGCTAGCAAAATTCGGGCGGAAGTGATTTTGATATAATACTAGCATGGCATACTGCAAATGTAATTATCGTCGTAATATGAATATGGGTATGAGTTGTAGTCAAAAGCAAGAAATGTGGGAACCCACAGGCGGGGCCACCGATTCCATTTATAAGAAATCGGAAAGATTTCTACTTTCTAATACCAAAGTCCAGGCGGCCCTAGAACGCCTTTCCGATGATGACGAGACTAACCCGGAAGATTATCGGTCAATGATGGACTATATTGTTTGTGCTATTTTCCAGGAGATTAAGGAACCATGTTTCGCTTACTACCGTGGAGAAGGGCCACGAATGATAGATCTGATTTCTCCAGGGCAGGTAGATCAACTGGATCGATTGATCCTCACCGTCCTGAAGTTAGTCACCTTGCTAGAGGAGTCTAATTCTTCAGCGTCTTGGGGTGATATCAGGCAGCAAATTATTAAGTATTTTGCGACTAAGCGTATTACGACTCCGACTGGGAGTGATTGGGCGGCGGCGGGAGAGATGATTAAGAGGTATGTGCTTTTGGGGGGGCGCAGGATGAATCCCGCGATGATGAATAGCTTAGATGAGATGGGTCTTAGCTATTCTTATGTGAAAAAATGTCGATGAAAAGATCAGAACCTTGTTGGAGAAAGAGGACAAAGATCTAAGATCTAAGTTCGACGCAAAATGCTATACTAATTTATTATGGGAACAAAAGAATTAGTATGGCTAGCAGTAGGCGCGGTATTTCTCTGTTTCGTATTCAAAAGCGAAAGCAAGGAAGAGGAGAGTCCGTCATTTAAGGCGTTGAATGCTGCAATTGACAACCTAGAAGTTAGTGAAGAATAGCTTATTAGCTTCTTCCCAAGAAGGCCAGGTGCCTGCATCGCTCCACCCACCCCTGAGAATTGCGTAGTCTAATTTATTTTGAGATAGATAGTAGTTATTAATATCCGTGACCTCTAGCTCACCTCTGGCTGATGGTTTTAAATTAGGAAGCACCTCATCAAAGACTGAGGGCGGATAAAAATAGATACCTGTCACAGCGTATTCGCTGGGAGCTACTGTTGGTTTTTCAATGATTTTAACAATCTTATCCGGATCGTTTGGGCTAAACTCCGGACATCCGAAACGGGTTGGATCAGAGACTTTGCTCAAAAAGACCTTGGCCCTACCTTCATATAATCTATTTCCATCGTCATCTAACGCATACGTGTATGAGTGCACATGTTGTTTCAATGAATCCAAGAAGATATTATCCCCTAGAATGACTGCAAAATCTTCATTGCCTACAAACTCTTTAGCTAATTTGAGAGCGGCTGCAATGCCCCCAGATCCTTGCTGGTAGGCGTAGTAAATATTTTTGGCCCCCAGATGAGCTCCGTCCTTGAGAAGGCTTAAGAAGCCATCCGGACAATTACCCCCCGTGACAACAAGAATAGAATCAATCCCTGCCTCCACTAAGCGTCTAATTGGATGGAAAATCATTGGCTGTCGCCCAACTGGCAATAAATGTTTATTTATTACTTCTGTCATAGGAAGAAGTCTGACCCCCGTCCCGCCCGCGAGTAAAACGGCTTTTTTCATTTGATGTATTCCTTGAATTTAGTAAATGAGCCAAAGTAATTTGCGACTAAAGAGGCTCCTCTTCGGTAATATTTGTAAAATTTTCTTCTAGAGGTTCTGTTAGTTTCTTCAAACTTATTAATCAATCTTTGAATTTCTATTTCTCGAATAGCGCTGTAGAACAGTCCCACAAACAAAGATTCAGAACCAAAAAGTTTTCTAATAAACCTGGCACTGATCTTGGCCATGTTACAAAATTCTTGCACACTAGGTCTTTTATCAATTTGTTTGCAATATTCTATGAATTTATCCTTAATCTGTTCCCTAGAATACCGAAGAACCTTATCCTCAAAAGATAGATACCTTGAAAAATGCCTAATTAACCTAGTATAAACATTTTCGTCAACAAGAGTTATCTTAATATGTGGACATTTTTTGATAAAAATTTGATATTTATCGTTGTATGAATGACCCCTGACTTCGTAATATTTATTTTTACTGGGAACAAAGAAATCTGGAGTATAGGTTTGCTCGTTGGGTAATTCAAACGTATGTTTTTCGTATTCATAATCTAGCTTAAGATGTATTAAGATCCGCGCAAAGTTAGCTTCCCAGCTTGATCTGACGGGATGAGTCAAATCCTCTCTAAAACCGTTCCGGAAGGAATGGACCATCTTACCATACATTGGATTATTTTTTCCAGAGGATTTTCCATTTTTAATTTGGGTATTTCGTCCTTTTTCAATTAAAGATGCCATTCTAGGATCATCTTTAGTCAAACCTTTGGTCCAAGTTTCGTGTGTCTTCCTCCAATCAGCAAGAGCGTTGAGGCAAATTTCGGTTTTGGGGGAGCTTTTTTTGGCTTCTTTGAGGGTTCTCGTCTTAATTCCGCATCGTTTAAAATATCTTTGCATTGTTACAAAACTAACTTCCCAGAGAACAGCAATATCAGCGATACTGTGGCCCTCTGAATACAGTTTCGTTATTTCTTCGAGATCTTCTTTAAATATTTTTTGTATTTTTTTATTGGACATATTTTATATGTAGCTTAATTGTTACTATTTTCAAGAGTTGGAATTTTTAGAACGGTAGTACAAATTGTCTTCAATCGGGCGAATCCGGCTGAGAACCCAAATACAAATCACCAAGCTCATCCATCTCCACAGGAAAATCATCATCTGTGGCGATTGTGCTTAAATACTCACTTAACGCGGATTTGCTGATATTGAAGTAAGCGCCGCACTGCTGCGAAAGACTCGACCAAATGAATATTTTGTTACTTGCTTTGACTAGAATTTTTACTTGTTCGAGGTTCATTTTGAATTGAGTTTAGCATTTCCAGCATTTTTTTGTAATCGATCTCTCCGTAGGAGATTAGGCCTGGTCTTTCTTTGTAGATCATCTGTGGATCTTCTTTACAGAGATCCATAAATTTTTTCCACTGACATCCATGTGACAATACTTTCTTAGAATTCACTAAAGTGTCATATCCGAAATGTCTTTCTACAGCTAAGTGACACATTTCATGTGTGATAAGATTTTTACGTTCAGCCCCTGCTAGTAAAAGCCAATACCTGGTGGCGTATTGAATTTGCCAGATTTTAGAACCATCACTTGCTTCAAACTCTGCTTGTCCATATACTGCAGTAAATCTTTTATTGAACTTCCATTTTAATACTTTGTGAACATCCATAATGTTCAATTGTGACGCCAATTCTACGTGTAGTGAATCGATTTCTGGGGGAGTAGCCCATTCCTTGCTCACAGGAAGATGTGGAATAATTGGATTAAATGTTACTTTGTGGATATCTGAATTAAGAAAATCTAATAACATTAGAGTTTGGTTAGAATCTCAGGACCATTATCTGTGATAGCCACAGTATGTTCGAATTGAGCAGAAAGTTTTCCATCAGCAGTAACTATGGTCCACTGATCATCAGATGTAAGAACCTGCTTAGTTCCTTGGTTGATCATTGGTTCGCATGTCATAATCATACCTGGTTTTAATCTGAGTTTAAACTTGGGATTATAGTAGTGAAACAGGCTGGGCTCCATATGAAATTTCCTGCCGATGCCATGCCCAGACAATTCCTCAACAATTCCATAATTGTGTGGTTCAATAAATTTAGATATGGCAAGTCCAATGTCCGAAATACAATTTCCAGGTTTCATCTGTTCGATGCCGCAATAAAGAGCCTTTTCTGTTACTTCTACTAGCTTCTTAGCTTCGTCACTCACCTTTCCAACTAGAAAGGTTCTAGAAGTATCTCCATGATACCCATCTTTTATTAGAGTAACATCTACATTTATGATGTCGCCCTTTTTAAGAAATTCATTTTTCTTGGGTATCCCGTGACATACCACATTGTTAATGCTAGTACATAGATGTTTGGGAAAAGGAGGGCAATCTGCAGAGATAATGTAGTTATACGGAGCATTAATAACTCCGTGCTTAGTTGCAAAATTAACTGCGATATTGTTAATGTATTCGGTAGAAATACCTGGTTTAATAGCAGTGCTGATTTCATCCAAAAGTTGGGCGGCCAGGCGACCAACAATACGCATTTTTTCTATTTCAGCTTTAGTATAGATAAAAATCAATGGGGCAGCCCTCGCTGCCCCATTGTGACACAAACTTTGATTTAGATCAAGTCTAGTCCTTGAGTTTCACTCCGGCCAAGAAACCATCGGCTTTTTGCTGACGCTGGCCTGCGGCTGATCCCTAATCCAACGCCGGGCTCGCGACGACGTAGTAGGCATCAATGGCTCGTTTTGTTTACTTAAGACCGGAATCATGCGAACCTTTCGAAACCCTTGCGGGTAAGTCAGAAGCATCCGAAGACACTTCCGTATGTATTTCCCTTCGCCATTGACCATCGTAGGAACCTAGCGACTAGGAAAGCATCG